>Ga0041059_1000091_pt1 | contig 49264 bp, 50 predicted proteins | sample AraColnosormetaG_FD_56232 | JGI IMG/M metagenome (GOLD analysis project Ga0041059, IMG submission 56232) | Arabidopsis roots microbial communities from North Carolina, USA - Col MF nosort | ecosystem: Host-associated > Plants > Roots > Unclassified | place: USA: North Carolina | collected...
ATATATATATATATATATATATATATATATATATACATATATATTTATGTATACGTGTGCGTGTGCAACACTTAAACTATTAAACTCACAATCTTTTGACTAATTATTATTCTTATTGTTATTTTTAGGGCAATTGACAAAAATAACATCAAAAAAGTTTTTCTTCCAAAATTAGCAGTACATTTCTAAAATTTCACAAATAGCACTATAAACTTCAATTAAACTTAATTAAAATATAAGATAGAAAGAAAAATGATAGCAAACACTAATTTAATATTAAATAAAATAAAAATTTTTAATAGTGGAAATATATACCCTAAATTGAAAATAAAGAACCCAAATATAATACTACAAACTAATATTAAAATAAATAAAAATCTCTTTTAATGGTGAAAATATATACCCTAAATTGGAAATATGGAACTCAAATATAATACCATAAACTAATATTAAAATGAATCAAAATATTTTTTAAATAGTTGAAATATATACCCTAAATTGGAAATAGAGAACCAAAATATAATATTTTAAATTTATTTCTAATTTATTTTGGTTGAATAGTTTTTCTATAAAAGTTGTGGTATTATTTAAAAAAATAAATTAGTGATAATACTTTTAGAACAAAAACTTCATAGTAAGTTAAGTAGTGCTATTTTTGAAAGTTCATGAAGTGTGTGCTATTATTATCAATAAAATTTGTTTTAGTGCTATTGTTAGAAATTTATCTATTTTTTTTTAATGTAGATGCAAGTGTTTATTATAGACGAAGATGGGAAAAAATATTGTGTCGAGGTTGAGAAGACAACTACTATCGCTGACATGAAAACGAAAATCTATGATGCTACGGGTATGGAAAATGCATACCAATACCTAGAACACCGTGGCAAGATAGTGCTTGAGGTCCATGGCGGAACCACCATGGATGACTACAAAATCAAAGCCTGTGACATTTTCCATATGAGCGATCGTATGCGTGGTGGGTAATTAGACCAATTTTTTAACAAAAAGAAGATGGTTTATGGTTCAATAATAATAATAATAATAATAAGATTTATTTTTGTAATTTTATTTTAATAATATTAATAATAAGAAGAGTCTCTCTTGAGTCTTGCCCATGTTTTATGGTTCAATAATAAGACTATTTACATTGATTGTATTTGTATTTGTGATGAAATTGATGATGTGAAAATAAAAAGTTGTATAATGTGTATTTTCTTCATCTCACGACTAAATGTATACAAAATCTGTGAAGAATAAGTTATTTCTTTTTTCTGGTTATAATGTGTTTTTTAAAAGCTCAATTTGAGTTATGAATTATTTGTAGCGTAAAAAAATTATTTTGAGTGAAAAAATGAGAAAAATATAATTAGGCATGCCTCAATATGAAGATTAAACACTGTTTAATAAGTACGTTTTTTTACTCTTGAATGAGAAGGGCCCAACACTGTAATTAGCAAACGCGTGTGAGGTCTGAAGTTCACTAAAGAGTAATATCACTATGTACCAATGGAAGACCTGATAATTAGTTTGACCAGTTGTCAACTGTACAAATGTTATTATTAACATATTCTAGACTATTTTATCATTTACAATTCCCTTATCTTTTTTATCAATTAACTGATAACTATGTTAACAAGATACCAAAATAGTTAATTTATATATCCAGAAAATATAAAAATTAAGAATACAAATGCATAAAATGTACAATTAACAAAATGTCACTGTTAACATAATATATCACAGAAATTATGAATTTATCGCGATATAATATGATTTAATACGGTATATTTATAAACTTATCGCGATACAATATAATTTAACATAATATATTTATAAACTTATCGCGATACAATATAGTTTAACATAATATATTTATAAACTTATCGCAATACAATATAGTTTAACATTGTATATTTATAAATTTATTAATATATATTTTGTTATCATGTTAACATACTAGTTATCAGTTAATTTATAATATATTTTTATTTATATATTTGATAAACAATATTATTTGAATTAAATAAAAGACGTTTGGTAATAATTTTTTTATATTGTTAAATAATTTATTATGAGTAAAAGGCTATTTTTGTCCAATTTATAAAAGTTGAGGAAAGAGAACTAATTCTATAAAAATTATAGGTATATTGTTAATTTTTAAGTTTTTTTGGGTTTATAAATTAATATAGACCCTCACACAATCCTATATAAACCCTACGACCGCAGCCCTTGACTCAGTTCTGGCTCGTCCTTCACGCCACTCTCTCCTATATCTCTCTCTCGCTCTCCTCCCCCTTTCCGCCGATCGTCCTTTCCCCACCGTCGAGTTTTTCCCTATCCATCTCCGGGTACGACTTTTTCTCTCTGTTTCTAATCCTACGCCGCGATGTTGTGGATGGTGATTTTCTGTGTTCCGATCTAGTCTTAGGTTTTCCTTTTGTAATTCCTGAAATGGGTTTTGATCTGATTTGAACCTTATCGATTTTCCGATTCATTTTTAGGGTTCTTCACTTTATCTATTGTAGTTTGGTTTCAAGTTGGTCGTCGGGTAGTTCAATTTTTCTTCTTTTGGTTTGTTTCAATGTCTCATTAGCAGGCTTTACGTTGCACACCAGATGTCTGTTGATCTCTGCAAGAAGAATCCATCTTTTCTTTGGTGTGACTGTGGTTATATGAGCAGGGGGAGGTTGTGGTGTTTTCAGATTATCCTCTTCAGGCACTGGACTTGACTTGTCTTCAATTCCTCGACTTCTCTCTCTTTCTTCTTCTCCTCTCTTCTTTCTCGTTTCTCTGTTTTTTTTTTCTGCTTGATTTGATCAAAGGGTATTCGTTTCTGCTGCTCCTGTTTACTGTGAACTTGAAGACTAAGTTTTCTTTGCTAAACTCTCACTTTACTGGTGAAGAGTTTACAGAAGATTGTTCAAAGTTTTCCCCTTTGGATTCTTCGCCAATGGGGAAAACTCAACTCGCTCCTGGATTTCGTTTCCATCCGACTGATGTTGAACTCGTGAGGTATTACTTGAAGAGGAAAATACTGGGGAAAAAGCTCCTTGTCGATGCTATTGCTGAAGTTGACATTTACAAGTTTGAACCCCCTGATTTACCTGGTATCCATTTCTAAAACACTCTTGTTCTGTTCATGTGTTTGCATCTAAGTTCTCTGACTCGGAGACTTGTTCTTTACAGATATGTCTTTTATAAGAAGTGGGGATCTTAAGTGGCACTTCTTCTGCCCCAGGGAAAAGAAGTATGCTAGTGGGGTAAGGGCAAACCGTGCAACTGAGTGTGGCTACTGGAAGACCACGGGGAAGGAGAGACCAGTTCTGTGCAATTCTGAGGTTGTGGGAAAGATCAAAACTCTGGTTTATCACTTTGGCAAGTCGCCTCGTGGGGAGCGGACTGATTGGGTTATGCATGAATACAGGCTTGACGACAAAGTACTGACGCAGATGAATGTTCCTCAGGTAATATATACTACTTATTATAAATGGCAAATATGATTTCAACTTGAACAGGTGTTTAGGTTTACGAGTATTTACTGATGATAGCTTGCCGTTTTAATTTGTTCCTTAATTGCTTTGATAGTGTGTTACTGTCCTGCCTGCAATTTTTTCCTTCTTCCACTTATATATTGTTTCCTGCTTGTTTAGTTTTATAGATTTATGTATCATCCATGTAAGCTTATATCACTCTCTCTTTACTTACAATTATGTTTTGGACTGCAGGATACTTATGTGGTGTGTGTTCTGTTCAAGAAAGATGGTCCTGGACCTAGAAATGGAGCTCAATATGGAGCTCCGTTTAAGGAAGAGGACTGGAGTGATGAGGAAGTACGTACTGATGTTCCTTCTACTAGTAATCCCACAAACCTTCTTGAGCCTAGCAAAGAAACCACTCTGGCTTTGACTGCCCCAGATGACTCCAATAAGGATTGTTTTGGTGGCATGATATCAGAGTCATGTGTCTCGGATTTCCTACCAGCTACAACTAATACCACCAGCGAGCTTCCACATCCAAGTGATGCAGCTACCACTCCTATGTCTACTGCACCTCTGGCAGAGACCGTTCAGACCCCCAACAATGATGACTTATATTCAATGTTGGATCTATTTGATGATGACGAAGAGTTCTTAGGGTTCAACAATAATGAGGTAGTTTTTTTTTGCATTCTTCTTCTTTGGCTTAGTATAGTGATAACAAGCCGGTGTCACTGCATGTTCTTAAGCTAGCAAGGCTACTTTAAAGCTGTTAAGTGTTTTAGTGGCATTGGAACGTAGTAGTTACCCATTAGACAAAGCTTCTTTGCTATATCTTCGATCTTAGTATCCAACATCAATATGTGCTCTTTTGTATCTGCTTGTTCTCCAACATCAATATGTGCTCTTTTGTATCTGCAAAATACATTCTCATATTTAATCAATCTACAGGTAAGATATGATCCCGGTGTCTCAGCTCCAGTTTGCTTAGAAGAAGAAGGCATTTTCAACGGACTACCAGAGTTGAGCAGCATGCCAAGGACGGCCTCTTACGACCTAGTTGAAAACTCGGAGTTATACCTAGAGCTACAAGACCTCACTGCTCCATTAAATCCCCAAACTGGGCTACAAGACCTCACTGCTCCATTTAATCCTCAAACTGGGCTACAAGACCTCACTGCTCCATTTAATCATCAAACTGGGCTACAAGACCACACTGCTCCATTTAATCCTCAAACTGGGCTACAAGACCACACTGCTCCATTTAATCATCAAACTGGGCTACAAGACCTCACTGCTCCATTTAATCCTCAAACTGGGCTACAAGACCTCACTGCTCCATTTAATCCTCAAACTGGGCTACATGACCTCACTTCTCCATTTAATCCTCAAACTGGGCTACAAGACCTCACTGCTCCATTAAATCCTCAAACTGGGAATCGCAATGACCCGAGAAGCTCCTCCTTTCTGTATAATCAAGGCCATTTTGACTTCTCTGGTGGTAATGATGATGATCCTTATGGCTTTTCTGCTTCCATGAGACATAGACCAAAAATGTAAAAAAAGAAGAAGAGAAGAGAAGCAGGATTTACAAATCCAACAGATGCAAATCAGACCGAATAGAAGGAGGAGCAAGCACCTTTGTTTCTTGTCTTTGAATTATGATTTTTATTAGTCAAAATCTTTTTAATGTGTCGAAACTTCCCTATCAACATTCTCTGTTTCATCCTTAGAATCTCGTATTTCTTCAGAGTATTCTCAACATTTATTCTTGTTTCTATTTTGCTATGGATTATTGTATATATACTTCTTCTGTCTAAATCATATCATTAATACTAAAAGGAATTTTAATGATGAATACTGAAAAACACAAAAACTAATCGGGAGGAACAAAAGTTCCAAGTAAAAACGAAGAATGAAAAAAGTAAATAAGAAGAAGAAAGTATCGTACCAGATTTAGGACCATAACAGATGATGTAGATGTAGGGCTTAAATGGGCTTCGTTTCGAATCCTATTTCGTTGGCCCAATATTTTAGCTTTCCCACCGCATCATTATTCATCATCTCGTGTATTAAAAAGCCGATTTGATCTCTTTCCACTAAAAACCTTGCTGACAAAGAATTCAATTTTGATTGTCGTCGATCGTACGGTATCTTGGGGGATTGATGGAGAACACAGACGTCGTCTCGGGTCTGCATAATTTCTTGAGTAAACCCTCCGCCAAAGATTTCATCAAATCAATCAAAAGGTTATCTCTCTCTCTCTCTCTCTCTCGCTTCTCTTCTTCGCTTTTTGTATACTTTAGGTTTATTTACTCTCTAGTTATGATTACATGTGTGCAAGATAAGATATCTTGCTGATTTCACATTGCTCTCTAGTAGTTATGAATAGTTTTTTTCGTTTTTGCGACAATGTTATGATATCGATGATTTGCTATAAACTTAAGCAGATTTTTGTTGTGATGGAAACATCACATGCCACTGGTTTTTTGAGTTGTGAACGTTTTTTGATGTTTTGCAGTTTCATTGTTTCGATCTTGAACACTGCACCAGACCCTGAAAAAGATTGTGATGCAGTTCAGGACTTCTTTTACAAGATGGAGTCTGCTTTCAGGGCTCATCCACTTTGGTCTGGTTGTTCCGATGATGAGTTAGACAATGCGGGAGATGTGAGTTATTCTTCTTCCCTTTTTCCTGCTTATCTCTCTCATGATTTATCTATAATAATCTTTCTTGACTTAATTTATGTATACACAGGGCCTGGAGAAGTATGTCATGACAAAGTTATTTCCCCGGGTTTTTGCATCAAACACCGAGGATGTTATATCCGATGAGAAACTCTTTCAGAAGATTTCCTTGGTTCAACAGTTCATATCTCCTGAAAACTTGGATATACAACCAACTTTTCAAAACCAAACATCTTGGCTTGTAAGTCACATCTATCTCTCCATAGTGTTGCTTGTTTTCTTATAATGGTTCTTACTTGTGATGTTTTTTTTTCTTATTTTATGGCAGCTAGCTCAAAAAGAGCTCCAGAAGATAAATATGTACAATGCTCCTCGTGATAAGCTTATGTGTATCCTTAGGTGCTGCAAAGTCATTAATAACTTACTTCTAAATGCTTCAATTGCTTCAAACCAGAATGAACCTGGAGCTGACCAATTTCTTCCTGTTCTCATATATGTTACCATTAAGGTATGTTGTCAAGGATTGTACAATTTAAGCAAAAGCTATTTCTGAATATGTCTCATGTTTACTTCATATTAACTCTTATCCTTGGATTCTGAAAATGACATTATTTGCTTTGTTTCTCCAGGCTAACCCTCCCCAGTTTCACTCAAACTTGTTGTATATACAAAGATATAGGCGTCAATCTAAACTGGTTGGCGAAGCTGGCTACTTATTCACCAACATACTCTCTGCAGAGTCATTCATCTCAAATATTGATGCAAAATCCCTCTCCATGGATGAAGCTGACTTTGAAACTAAAATGAAATCTGCACATGCACGTCTTTCTGGTCCGGGAAGCCAGTCTTATCAAACGGATCACGGTGCTGCATTACCCACTGCTCATAATACTAAGAGGGAAAACATGCTTCTGCATACAAAATCAACTGATAGTTTCTCTGGTACCAATGAAACACTGAGTGAAACACCAATAAAGAAAGCTGACCCCATTACCGATTTGGAAAATAAGGGCGCTGCTACGCTTTTGAATGATAGAAGTGAGGCAACCAAAATATTTCAAGAATATCCTTACATGTTTGCCAGTGTTGGTGATTTAAAGATAGGAGATGTTGAAGACTTGCTTAATAATTATAAACAGCTAGTTTTCAAATATGTTTGCCTTTCCAAAGGCTTGGGTGATGCAACATCTTTAACTCCATGCATTTCACCATTGCAAGCGTCTAAAGTCTCTGAGAATCATACAACATTGTCTTCAGATTTTCAAACGAAAAGCGAAACTGACAGGAGCGTTGATAATTTGTTTCGAGCTCTACAAGGTGAGGGAGACAATGTTCATAATATCTCAGATGTAAAACAATAATCAGACTTATCTCTTCCAAATGTAATCGGATTCAGTTCTTGAATGCTACATGTAATTTTACATTCACTAATTATACGGTTCTACGGTTATACGACAAATTGAAACACTTACCGGTTTTATCTGAGAACCGGTTAAGGGTTCATTACAAGATATGAAACCAAGATAAGCGAAAAGGGTATTATTGTAATTTCGCTTCATTTTCTGCTCCTCTGCCATTCCCACACCACTCAGAGGAACAGAGCTTAACGGCGACTATGGAAGGGATTGGACTGCGAAGTTGCGGAGATGATATTCTCCGTCTCGGATTCAAGCTACGCGGTGGTACCGGTGGCCGGATTCAGATTCTCCAGCGAGCTATGGTGATAAAAATGAGAGACCGTAGCAAGAACAGGAAACCATTGCAGAGAGGACGAATGCTCAGTATCGAAGCGATTCAAGCGGTTCAAGCCCTGAAGCGAGCCAATCCACTTCTTCCTCCTCCTCCCGTTCCTTCTACTTCCACGACTTCTTCTTCCTCAGCTCTGCTTGATCGTGTAATCATTTCTAAATTCCGTCGGCTCTTGAAATTCGATATGGTCGCCGTTCTCAGAGAACTTCTACGCCAAAACGAGTGCTCTCTAGCTCTCAAGGTTCGTCTCTATCTCTATCTATCTCTCGCTTTCTACCCATCATGTTTTAGCTGTGTTTCTATCTTAACTGTGGAATCGTTTTTAGGTTTTTGAAGAGATTAGAAAGGAGTATTGGTACAAGCCTCAGGTGAGAATGTACACAGATATGATCACTGTAATGGCGGATAATAGTTTGATGGAAGAGGTCAATTATCTTTACTCAGCTATGAAATCAGAAAAGGGTTTAATGGCTGAGATTGAATGGTTCAACACTCTCTTGACGATTCTCTTGAATCATAAGCTTTTTGATCTTGTCATGGATTGCTATGCCTTTATGCAATCTATTGGCTATGAGCCTGATAGAGCCTCCTTTAGGGTTTTAGTCTTAGGTCTTGAATCAAATGGTGAAATGGGTTTATCAGCTATTGTTAGGCAAGATGCTCATGAGTATTATGGTGAATCACTCGAGTTTATCGAAGAAGATGAAGAAATCTCTAGTGGGACTAGTGTGTTGATCTAATGATGGAGCGAAAGAGTTGAGAGCTTGTAGCTCTTTCTTCATGGTTCTATATTCAGTCGAGCTCGAGGTTTGATCATATCGTAATACTAATACCTTCCGAGTATGCCCGATGAGATGATGCGTCGTTAGCCAAACCATATCATGTAGGCTTGTAACATAGGAATGTTACCGAGTATGCGAGTTTTGATTGCCTGAACTTGGATCTGTTCCAAGTCACTCAAGTCACTCATGTCTATGGAGACATTTATAGCTTCAAATTCCATTACAATTGAAGTTTTGATATTTGTAAAGCTCTTGTTGATGTTATAAGTACAATTTGAGTAATCAAATATTTATAAAGTTCAGTCACCTTAAACAAATTGAAGTAAATGCTGATATTTTGCAGTTTCCATGAAAGACTGAGTGGTACGTGGAAACGACGTCGTTATCGTTGTGTTTAACTAAAAAGTCGTTTTAACTTCTTTATTCGCGAGCTTTTCAACTTTTCGTTAGTGGCTGAGCAAAAATGGAGGCTACACGGAGCGACGACCCCAGTCTGAACCCTATACGCAATCGGAATCCGAATCCGAATCCGAATCCAAACCCATTGTCGACGATCATCTCTTCAGCTCAGGTTTGGCCAACCATTGACGGTCCGTTGGGGTTAACGGAGGAAGCATCGGTGGATTACGCTCGTCGATTCTACAAGTTCGGTTTCGCTCTCTTGCCTTGGCTTTGGTTTGTCAATTGCTTCTATTTCTGGCCTGTTCTCCGTCACTCTCGGGCTTTCCCTCAAATCCGCAATTGTAAGTTCCTTTTTGATTTTGTTTTTCCACCGATCTTCGTATCCGGGGAATTTGGGAATGTTAGATTGGGATCTTTTGATCTGGCATTAGATCCTATGAAATCGTATAATTTTGCTGGTATTTACTGTTTCAGTAGTGTAATAGTGGCTACGAATGTTGTCTTGACAGTCTTAAACCTTATGGCTTGTGGATTGCAAGTATCATACTCGAACTAATTTGATGCGGATACATGATAAGTCCATTGGCCTATTCAGGCTCAAATCTAATGAACTTGTAGCATTTAGTGTGTAGATGCCCATTAGATTTTATAGGAAGCAATTAATAGAATAAGTTAATGGGGAGTGTCTGATCCAGTGGCTACTAATGAGGTTGTTCAGAAGTTATCCATTTTCTTTGGTGATTATTCATTGTATGCTTATTTGATCTGGGGGACAGTACTCTAGGTCTATTAAATCTTTCTCCCTCGTCACGACTGGCTTTGATGTGTTATTGCCTTAAGTATATTCAGGAATGAATTGATGATCATTCTTGTTTTTGACTTTTGAGTTATGTTGTTACTTCTGATTTAAGAAGATTTAAACTTTTGTATCTCTTTCTGAGATATGAAATATGTACATTCTATCCTCTCTGACACCTTTGAAATCTTGTGCTGATGCAGATGTTGTCCGGTCAGCAATTGGCTTTAGTGTCTTTACAGCTCTTCTCTCCGCGTGGGCATTGACGTTCTCGATAGGAGGAGAACAACTGTTCGGCCCTCTTTACGATAAGCTGGTTATGTACAATGTTGCTGATCGTCTCGGCTTGTCTGGTTTGGCTTAGCTCCCACCGCCTTGTCTCTCTCTCTCTCTATCTCGTTTATCTTTGACATAGTAGAAACAGGAAGATCTCATGGCCTTGACTTTTGCCAATTCCGTTCTCATGTGTTTCTATGCAATCATAAGTTGTTTTAACAAAAAGTTGAGGAGATACTGCTGTGAATATTAAACTGCTTGGATCATTCATCAATCAATGAAGTAATTAGTTATCAAGAGTTGTTTAATTTCTCTTGTTATATCAGCCAAAATGGTGCTCTGTTTCTAAATGTTGGATTTTGGCAAAGTTGGAACTGTGAAGATATGGATGTGACTTTAAAGTCATTCATTTTAGGCATATCTTGTGTGTGTGACCTCGTGTTAAAGTGAGAGTATCTTGTAACCAAATAAAAGTTTGGGTCCTGATGAAGTCGTTTTATATAGTGGGCCATTTAATAGTGTTGTGGGCTTATATTTTTACAGACGAAGGCCTTGTTCGCGATTCCTTAATAAAAGATTCCACTTTATGATTAAGGAATCAAAATCTGTACGGCACTTAACAACTACACTTTTCACGTTTCAGTTTTCAACAATCTCTCTCTATCCATTCTCTATCAAATTCTAAAATCAAAAATGGCTCTGCATTTGAGATCTTCTTTTTCATCAAAATCGACTTTACTCAATATTCTCAGACACAACCTCGGTTTCGGTTCTAGGAGCCACGTGACTCGGCATATCCGCCAAATCCTACCACATGACCCCCCGCTTCGAGGTTCACAGAATCCAATTAGCCGTCTCTGTAATACCATGGCGGAGCCAGAGACACTCTCTAGTTTTGTTCAGCACGAATACGCCAACAATCATCAGGTGCATGCATTGTTCCTCCGCATTTTGACTTTTATAGGAAGTCCATAGCTCACTGTTCAATCCACTCTTGTCGTATCATTGGAATCTGTCATTAAATCGCTTTTATTGACATTTATACATATTTCTGTTGTTGATGTTATGAATTACTTACTAAAACATGATTGTTATATCTCAAGAAATTTTCTAGTTTGTGTGGGTTGTTTTTAGATTCTCATGAACCTTTAGATTTCTTATTGTGTTGATATTCTCCATTCATTCTGAAGAATATATGTATGTGGACCTTGAATGTTCAGGTAATGGACTTTCCAGGAGGAAAGGTAGCTTTCACACCTGAGATTCAATTCATATCAGAATCTGATAAAGAGCGTGTTCCTTGCTACCGTGTTCTTGATGACAATGGCCAACTTATCACCAACAGCCAGTTTGTTCAGGTTTCACAAAAAAAACAAGAGAAAGAATTAATCTTTTCCTCTTTTTGCGAATTCTAAATAGGCCAAAGAACTCATCTTTATTCTTCCTCTTCAGGTTAGCGAGGAGGTTGCGGTGAAGATATATAGCGATATGGTTACTCTTCAAATTATGGATAACATATTCTACGAAGCTCAAAGACAAGGCAGACTTTCCTTTTACGCTACTGCAATCGGTGAAGAGGCCATTAATATTGCATCAGCTGCTGCTCTCACTCCTCAAGATGTTATCTTTCCTCAGGTTTTTTATTCATTCATATATTGTAAATGCACTCTCTTATACTTCATGTTGCTACCATGTGTTAAATTGACAGTATTTTCATAATGTTAACTTATGTCAAGGTACTATGCAACCCCTTCGAGTAACAAAAGAAAGATTGATAAATTGAGCTGTCTTTTTTTTTGTTGGACTTGCAGTACAGAGAGCCTGGTGTTCTACTATGGCGTGGTTTCACGCTTCAAGAATTTGCAAACCAGTGTTTTGGGAACAAATCTGATTATGGAAAAGGCAGGCAGATGCCCGTCCACTATGGCTCTAACAAGCTCAATTATTTTACCGTTTCTGCAACCATTGCGTATACACCTCAGATTCTCTTCTTCTCTACTGTTTATATTCTTTAAGTTTCTCTTGCTTATGTTGCAAATTTGTCTTGATCATGGTCTATTTTGTCTCAGTACGCAGTTACCAAACGCGGTTGGTGCTGCTTATTCCTTAAAGATGGACAAGAAGGATGCATGTGCGGTCACATATTTTGGCGATGGTGGCACGAGTGAGGTGAGTATAAGGGCATTAAGCCGGTATATTGCAATGGATTGTGAATTATGTATATTTGCTTGCATTATTCTCGAGCTTTTCAGATTTTTATGCATCACTATGATTACTGAAACTGAAAACTCTGTGGTGGCTGATCAATGTAATGTTTTTGCTAGGGAGATTTCCATGCTGCTTTGAATATTGCAGCAGTTATGGAAGCTCCTGTTTTATTTATTTGCCGGAACAATGGATGGGCCATCAGTACTCCCACCTCAGATCAGTTCCGAAGTAACTCCTTTTCTTTTTCTTTGGATGTACATACCCTTTACTTGGTTTTCTTTAAGACTTTTGGATTTGCCAATGCTTTTGCAAACACAATGGCCAACAGGTGATGGTGTAGTGGTCAAAGGCCGTGCTTATGGAATTCGAAGTATACGTGTGGATGGAAATGATGCACTTGCCATGTACAGTGCGGTACATACTGCTCGCGAAATGGCAATTAGAGAACAGAGGCCAATCTTGATTGAGGTTAATATGATGTGTTGATATTAGATGCAACATCAAAACACAAAATAAGTTCAAATCCTCTCTTTTTTTTTTGTTTGCTTGGTAGGCCTTAACATACCGTGTAGGACACCATTCAACATCAGATGATTCCACTAGGTACCGCTCTGCAGGTGAGATAGAGTGGTGGAACAAAGCAAGAAACCCACTGTCTAGGTTTAGGACATGGATTGAAAGTAATGGCTGGTGGAGTGATAAAACGGAATCGGATCTGAGAAGCAGAATCAAAAAAGAGGTAACCAAAAAACCTTGATCATGAGCATTGTATAAGAATCATTTTGGTTTTATAAATGCTAATTTATCCTATCCTTTTGGGTCCTTGTATACAGATGTTAGAAGCGCTCCGGGTTGCAGAGAAGACTGAGAAACCGAATCTGCAGAACATGTTCTCAGATGTCTACGATGTTCCTCCATCTAACCTCAGGGAACAAGAACTTCTGGTGAGGCAGACGATCAATAGTCACCCACAAGATTACCCATCAGATGTGCCTCTTTAGGTAGACTCTAGTTGTATGCTTTGTGTAGTAATTTATGTAAGCCAAATAATCTACATTGTGTATTGAAATCTTTTATTGAAATCGAGACCAATATTCAAAAGCATACAATTTCTTCAGTGTCTGACAGTACACAACGGCAGATGTGTGATATACACCAGATAGCTATTTCAGGCAGTACATATATTACAGTTTCAGTTGTGTCTCAGAGAGAAGCATCTCCTCTTCTATGGATTCTCTAATGGCTTTCAAGAGCCGTGGCATAAGGTTCTTGGTGCTGACCACGATCCCTGTTTTGTGTTCAAGATGATTTCCTCTCGAGAAGTCCAGAGGATTCCCGTCAGCATCGCAAACTACACCTCCAGCTTCTACACGAGGTTATTGGCTTATTGCTCACAGCTTTTGGTCACTAGTGTAATTGTTTTGTTTGTTTTCCGTAATAGGTGCCATGAATAAATATTTGCATACCTGTTGTGATGATTGCACCAGCAGCATGGTTCCATATGAACTCTCGGTACCCTTTAAGAGTGAAACGCAAGTATATCTCTGCATCTCCTCGAGCCAGAGCTGCGTACTTCACTTGACTATGGATTCTTAGAGGTGGAGCTTTGATCCCAAGTTTCTGCTTACCGTAAGAGAGTAAGTTTTAGTGAAAAGATTAATACATTGGTTAGGTTAGGCTTGATGCCAACTACACACATAAAATATGTTATTCTGTACATTGGCAATGGAGCTATGGATGGGGATTGGTTTGTGGGATGATTCCACAAAGGTTGCTTCTTCAGGATTCTCAATGTTGCTCACTTGCACCTATTAGCACACTTTCTCCACTCTGTTTTAAGAACACAAAACGAGAGAACAAGCCTAAGGGACATCAAATGCTCTGATAATTATAATACCTTCTGTGGAGGATGAGAGTCGCCTTCAAGCGATTGCACATAAGCTCCTTCTCCCACTGTAGCAAAGAAAAGGCATCCTGAAGAAGAAGACTTGTGATTCTCAAGTTTCGGGCAAGCCATGACACCGAGCACTACTTTGCCTTCCACAAGCAAAGCTAATGCCACAGCGTATTCCTCTCCTTTTACAAACCTATTAATCAGAATCTGCAGGTTAGAGCAAAAAGGAGAAGATTGTTCTGTAATGAGTTTCAAGACTTCTCACCCTCTGGTTCCATCAACAGGATCAAGAATCCAATGGCGGCCACTGGAACCGCCTTGTGACCTCCCGTGGTCTATCGCCTTCCTTACATCATCCATTGAAAGAGAAGAGTTGGCGTAGGAATCATCAGAAGCTAGAGCATTGTTCACAAGCTTAGTAATGCTTTCTAGAAATTCCTCGGCGCCATTCTTGTGCAGATCTTCTGCATTCTGCAAAAGATATGTAACAGAGAAAGATTAAGTTCGGTGGTGTGTTTTTGACTGGTAATAAGAGACTGTAAGTACCTCTTCAGCAACCAAGTATAGTGGTTCAGGGTGAAGTTCTCTCTCTAGTACATGACTGATCACAGCTTGGGATCCTGCATATTTATCGATAGGTTTGGTCAACTTAGGACTGGTTTGATTGGACCTGGTTGACCAGTTTTGTTACACGAATAAAAACCGATTGACAACAGAATGGGATTGATTTAACCATAATCAGCAGCTGTAACCGGACTTTTATCAGATTTTGACCGGACATCTGATTGCAACAGAGACTTCTGCACTTCCTGATCAACACACAGTTCATGAAAAAAAACTGTCATTAGTAAAAGTTTTGTCAATAAATTAGACATATGTGGTTACTAACCTGGCTGAGACGAGCAGCTAGAGAGACGGCTTTCTTAGCAGCAGCGAGCTCTTTCTCGTAAGGCATCGAAACAAGAAAGAATAAAACGAAGACCAAGAAGAGTTTATTCAGGTCATGTGTTCATCTATTATGGATTTATTCATCCAATATAAATATTTTAAAGTATATGGTCATTGTTAATATATAACCGGAGTTTCGTGGAAGTTTCAACACATTTTCTTTAGTTGTTAAATATTAATCTAGGCCTATGGTTTCTCTGATCAATCAAATATTATTTAACTGATACATATTTATCTGGTAAAACAGGCATGCGTAGTAGCTGTAAGAACTATTGATATGTGCAGCAGAATATATATTTTTGGAATCGAATTAACACGCTATGAAACGAATCATCAAAACTCAACATTTCAATACTAAATATAGGAAGCTAAGAAAAAAACGAGGTAGCTCATAATAACAACAGTTCCACTATTTCTTTTTTACTTTTAGATGTTTGCTTCAAGTTGTTACAACTTACAACTTGTTAAGTTTGTCAAGAACTCATACTAAATAGAAAACATAAAACTAACATTTTGTTGGTTAAACAAAAACCTAACTCGATCACTGCGATATATAAACTCCATCTATAATACACAAATCATCAAACACAACAAAGCTTGTAATCATAATCTCAACCTTTTCTCAAAAACCTTCTTCTTGAAAATCTTGATTCACTTCTCGAATCAAGAAACATGGTTAGGTTCTTGAACATCGCGTTGATTTTACTCTTGATCGTTTTGTTTGTCGCAAATGTCTTGGAGGCCACGAAACTGAATGTGATGGACAAATGTTGGAGACCAAACCCCCATTGGCGTAGAACCCGCAATCAGCTTGCGCGGTGTTCAGTCGGATTTGCCGGAAAAATGACGGGAAATATCGGTAAAGGAGTCACACAATACAAAGTAACCGACCCGTCTGATGATCCTCTGAACCCTAAACCTGGAACCCTAAGATACGGAGCAACACTCGTCAAAGGTAAAAAATGGATCACATTCAAAAGAAACATGAAGATCAAGCTTCATAAACCGCTTCTAATCAGCAGCTTCACGGCACTCGATGGTCGAGGTGCTAGTGTTCACATCTCGGGTCCCGCTTGCCTCATAGTCTATAGAGCCACCGATGTGATCATTCATGGGCTTAAGATCCATGATTGTAAAGCTCATCCACCAAGCTCAGTGATGGGACCTGACTCAAAGATCATCCAACTTGGACACATGGATGGCGACGCTATCAGGCTAGTCACGGCTAAGAAAGTATGGATCGACCACAACACTCTCTATGATTGCGAAGACGGTCTTCTAGATGTCACACTAGGGAGTACTGACGTCACAGTGTCGAACAATTGGTTTAGGAACCAGGACAAGGTCATGCTTCTTGGACATGATGATGGCTATGTAAAAGACAAAGATATGAGGGTAACTGTTGTGTTTAACCACTTTGGTCCTAATTGCAACCAGAGAATGCCAAGGTACAAAATTGACAGAAGCCTAGACTAATTGATTTTCGTTTATTGATATTTCGATTTCTAATTTGGATGAAATATGTGAAATATACAGAGTGAGACATGGATATGCTCATGTTGCCAATAACTATTACCAAGGATGGACTCAATATGCAATTGGAGGAAGCATGAGCCCTCGTGTAAAGAGTGAATCAAACTATTTCGTGGCACCAAAATCCGGAAGCAAAGAGGTCCGTATCAAGTAGTAATGGAAAACGCTAAAACACAAAACGCATTTTCTTTTTTTTTATCTCATCTAACATTTGAATTTGAACTTGTTGTAGATAACTTGGAAGAAACGTAGCAATGGAGACCAAATGCAATGGAAATTCTACTCAGTGAATGATTACTTCGAGAACGGAGCTTGTTTTGGCCTACACAAAGGTGTTGGAAAAGCACGGCCCAATTACGGCCCAGATCAAAGGTTCACAGTCGCAAACGCTAAACAGGTTAAAGTACTCACTTCTTCAGCCGGAGCGTTACACTGCACCAGAAACTCCGTCTGTTAGTACAACAACGCTTAACATGACTTTTTAGCGTTTCATCATTTCTACGTTTTCTTGTCTTTCTCACTCATGTACATCAAAATGTATATGTTTTTGTTTAAGAATGATATTATATACCGATACATTAATAAAAGTTCAAACAAAACAAAGTTAAACCCGGTAATGTTAATTCAGTTGGTATAGCATTGACACACAAACAAATAATCGGGGTTTAAGGCATTTACTCCATCTATAAGAACAACAACGCTTAACATGACTTTTTAGCGTTTCAACGAATAAGCGTTTTCTCTTCTTCATTCATGTACATGAATTTTATGCTGATAAAGAACACAAATACTGTGACGAAACAGATAAACCCCGGGAATATTGATTCCGTTGTAAGAAACTAACCTCGTCAAAAGTCTAACAGAGACAATGGTTCTGATTGTAACTTACTAATTAAGACGTTTTCTTGTCGGGAATTGAAGAAGACTTGTCCACTGATTGAGCAGATTTAGAAGCTGTTACTGCTGCTTGTTCATTTTCGACGAGTTTCCGAAGTTTTGTCTGAAGACCACGAACTCGATCTTCAGTTCTCCTAAGTTTCCTCCATCTATAAGCTGTCCAAAGGAAAAGACCACCATAGACAACAGTATAAGAACCCCAAACATATGGATAAGCTTCAGCGTGATCTCTGAGTTTTTTGTATTGTTCTTCAATTGCTCCTACAAAACCAGGAGCCACTTGGCTTGGTTGGCTCTCCTGATCTTCTAAACCGCTATGCTCTGTCGCCATCTCAAATCCCAAATCAGCTTCTGACTAAGCCTGAACAAAAGCAAAAGAAGGAAAGATGTAAAGCAATGAGACATGCAGATGAGTGTAGAGTAGTACTTATACATTAAAGAAAGGAAATGGTAAAGGCTAAGCTCAGTCCCTGATTACAAAACTGAATCAACAAATCTGTGGATTAGCAAGAATTCGAAAGAACAGTTAACGTTATAGGATTATTACTTGACACTTGATACATTAGGCGTGAGATCTCAAAGCATAAACAATGAAATGCTTTAGATTGTATAATCTATATGGACCTCATGAAGTGAAACAAACTAAGATCATATTAAGAAAAAAGTAATCTAAAAGATTTAAAGGGAAGTTGAAAAATTCCATGAATGTTCATAACCATACTATTGAAATCTAAAATCGTAAGGCACTGCGAAACTGGATCCACATTTGCATAGGATTTTTGAGGAAAATACAACCAAAAGAGGGACGAAATCTAAAAGCTTTGCACAAATCCTCGAAACTAAAATTGGCGGCGAGATCTATGAAATGAACGGGCAATAGAGTTTAAATCAACCTTCTCAGAGGCATTTCCTCAAACACTTTCTGTGCATCTAGGAGATCTATGGCTACAAAACCCAGAAATTACAAAAAGAAATTCCTTGGGATCTTATTTGTTCTAAGAATACAAAAACAAAACAGGTACCTGGAGTCAAACAAAGTCGTCGAAGAACAATGAAGATTTCCAAATGAAGCTCAGAGAGCCATAGTTCTTAAACCCTATAAAGCTTTGCAAAAACCCAGATCGAGCGAGGTATTATTGATAGGTGCATAGTTTTGCTAAATAGTCGTGTTTCCGTATCGGTTTTTTTTCTTTGGTTTGTTGTAGATTAAAAAACCATACCAATTTAATACGGTTTGGTTTAATATCAATTAAGAATTTTTTTTTCTGGTTTTGAAATCTTGACAAACCAATTGGTTTGACATTCCCATTTACAAATATCTTTTAGTGAATTCTTTCTGGAAGAATTTGTAGCTTTGATTTTCACTCAGAAAAGAGGAAAATCCTATACAAAGAAAGAGAAACAATTGTTCCCACTGAGCCTAAATGTTGTCATTCATACTTTCATATGTTCAGGTCAAAGACTCTGAATCGGTTTTAGAAACAACCAAACCATTTTACAAGGAGAGAGACTCCATGAACTTGGTTCTTTACAAGCTGCAGGAGTAAGAAGAGAATACACAAAGATCTTCAAGAGCCCATAACAAAAAGGTTTCCAAAGAATGATTATAATCCGAGGTGGCTATGTAGTAGTCTATCAGATTCTTCACTTCTGAATCAAGCTTCCAAAGGTTCTTCAAGAACTGCAACAACAAAAGCATCTATGAGTTAAAGGTTCTTTGTATGAAGCAATTGTTACTTGAACAAACATCACAAAAACCTTTTCTCTTTGTTGAAGTGGTTTCATTGGAAGCGACTGGTGCTTTTGTTGGCACATCAGGGAGATCCATTTTCTCGGGTTCTTCAGGCATGAGCTCTGTCGTAGGCACTTCAGGCATATCTTCAACAATCAGCTTCAAAACAAACAAACATTATATATCACATTTGACTCCACTCAAGAAGATTGTTTCACAAAGTAAATGGTGGTACTCGAAACATCAATAGGGCAGTACGGTCATAATGCTGGAAACAATTGTATCTGAGAAACAAGAGAATCCATTATGTAGCATACCAGACTTTCTAGGTTGTCGAATTCTGCTAAGATCTCTTCTTCATCTTCCGCTGATAGTTTCTCACCTAATATGGCACTCAGTTCCTAAAATCAAAGTGTTTAACAGTTAGATCAAGCAAGGGAATACTCATAACCATGAAGGAGAAAAACAAGGAGAAGCTCGGCAAATGTGACAAATGATTGTAACTATAAGCGAACCACACAAACAAAAAGGAACAACAAGATTCACTATTAACTCACATCCTGATAAGCCTTGGCCTCGGCAGTGTCATCCATCAGTTTTTGAACATCATCAAGGTTGACCTCGCTCTGAATCGCCTTAATTGCATTGTTACCTTGCTTTAAGCTCTCAAAGACTGCTTTTTGCTTGCTTGTAAGTTCGATATCTGCCAACTGAGTCATAAAGACAGGTTCAAAATATATTCGTTTATGTTTCTTTCAAAACATAAAATCAGCTATAAAAGAAAAGAAAAGTACTGTTTATATAGCACTAAGGTTATGTGATGGAAACAAGGAGATGATAAGAAGAAGGTCAAGCCAATTTACTTGTTGTTCGACATTGATGAGCCACTGATCTACTTGCTTCAACAACTCTTCTTGTGTCCGTTTTTTCTTCAATGCTAACAAAGCCCTGTCCTTTCGCTTCTCACGGATTAAGTCTCTTGCAGCTTGCTTTTCTGCTTCAATTACTTTCTCAAGCTAAAAAGAAAGGTTTAAGAGAAAGAAAGGTCAAAGCTCAGGATCATAGGAAAGAAAAAAAAAACATTTGCATTCCACTTTCTCAGCGATCAAACTCACTATCTACCAATAGTGGCGATGAAATAATTAAACCATCATTAGCTTGACATAAGAATCAACATTTGGATCCAAGACAGATTCTGAAGGCAACTTCTACATTTAACTGCTTCTTAAACCTCGAGAACCCATAGCCGAAATTCAGTAACCTTTACCCTTATTCATAACCATTAGTGAATCGAATCAAACTGCACTTTCTGTCTCAGACCAAATTCGAGCAAGAATAAACCCTAGAAATGCGAAATCACAAGGCGAAGGAATCAAGAACCTGTTGCTGATATTGACCAAGCTTGCGCCTTTGGGTTTTGAGAGAGAGAATCGCTCGATCAACCTCCGTGATCTTCGGTTTCTTCACGAATAAATTCCCCATCGAGTTTTGTCAAGGGTTCGGCGATTTCAAACCAAGTCCAAATCTTTTTGTTTTCACCTTTCCCAAGCAAAAAAGCTCCCGCGTTTTCTCAAATTCGCGTTTATAAAAAAGCGTTCCGAATCAAAACAACTGTCACAGTTCTAATTTTATCACACGCTCTGCAACAGCGCGTGGTCGGTGAACACATTAACATAAATACGCGAGAAGAGACGCGCCGATTCATTTTTCTTCAGAATCTCTCAATTCTCTTTTGTCGATTTCGCAGTAGAAGAGTCCTTTCGCCGTCTCCGAGAAACTCGTTGCAGCGTCACGACCAGGTTTCCTTCTCACTTTTACTAAATTTTGTAATTGCTCGGTTTTTTGTTTAGTGCGAGTTTACTCTGGTCTGAAGAGAACATTTTGGGTCTGCTTATTTACAGTTGGAGAAAATGTCTTCTAGAGGAAAAAGGAAAGACGAAGATGTCAGAGCATCAGATGACGAATCTGAAACCCACGCGCCGGCTAAGAAAGTCGCAAAGCCAGCAGACGATTCCGACCAGTCTGACGATATCGTCGTCTGCAACGTTAGTCTACACTTTCTGTCTATCTTTCAATTTCGTTATCTACTCTATTAGCAGTGAGCTTATGGGTTTCGGTCAAGTTTTAATTTTGTTGATGTGTTTTGCTCAAAATTAGGGTTTTAATCAAATTAGGGTTCATGTTGGTTATACATCAGATATCTAAGAATAGGAGAGTCTCTGTAAGGAATTGGAACGGGAAGATTTGGATTGACATTCGTGAGTTCTATGTCAAGGACGGAAAGACTTTGCCTGGCAAGAAAGGTAACTTTATTTTGTAATTTAAACCAATGCCCCTTGGCTCTCATAATTCATTATTTCTAGTAATGTGTTTCCTCATCTCTTAGTTTTATATTTCGTTACTGTTTTGCTTTGTTAAGTTTCTGCATTTAGTCAGGTTTATAGAATTGCATATCTTAGGGTTTTATAATAGGCAATTCTGCTTATTGAGACTGTTTATGGACTTGTAAGTATGAGCGGAGATGGTGCAGAGTGTTTGCTTTTGTACAACAACGTTTTGTTTATTTTGGTGCTATTGCTCCTTCATGTCTTTCTCTAGAGACAGCTATATTAGTTTATCTCTACATAACTAATCATGTTGACAAGATTATCTCTATGTTTGTTATACGTTGCAGGTATCTCTCTAAGCGTGGATCAGGTACTCACATCTCTTTCTATCTCTCTCCACTGTTTTATGTCTCCTAGAAGTGTTTCTGTTTTCTTGTTATTTGCTTATTACACAGCTTTTCCTTAATGCAGTGGAACACTCTTCGGAACCACGCAGAGGATATCGAGAAGGCCCTCTCTGACCTTTCTTAGGTTTTAAAACTTGTATCATTGGTTGTACGTCTATTAGAATATGGCTCAGTTGTTTTGGTTGTTTTTGTAGAACAACACCATGTTCTGCTAGTGTAAGCTGCTTCAAATTAGTTGGTGTATGGAATCTTTCACTTTTGGTTCAGACAAGCTTTGGTTGGTATTAAGAATATAATGATTGCTCTTTTATTTACTGCTGTAGTGCTGTTTTATTTGCAAATTAAGATACGTTGCAGGAATACAAGTATTCATTTGATAAGTTATAAACAAGATAGGTCTAAATGTTACATAGCTCTTGCCAAACTTCACTTGATCCGGACAAGGCCATAAGCAGACATTGTCTTTGAAGATGAACCCATCACAATAAATGTATCACTCTGTGTTGCTACTTTCATTGCTATAGTTGCTCTTTTCCAAAGAATATTTACCTTCCCAAAAAACTCCCCCGTTTTAAGTTTGGCCGCGCGTGTTCTCAAACTGTGCGCTTGTAAAATGGCGTTCCGAATCTGATATCACAGTTGTAATTCGGTGAACGCAGTAGATATATTACGCGAGAAAAGGAGAGAGGTGCTTTTTATTTAACTTGAGAATCTCAAGAGTCAATTTTTGCAGTAGAAGAGTGTTTTTTTTAGAGGTTAAGAAAATGTCTGAGAACGGAAAAAGGAAAGACGAGGATGTCAGAGCATCAGACGACCGCGACGAATCTGAGACCCACGCGCCGCCTAAGAAAGTGGCAAAGCCAGCGGACGAGATTGAGGACATCTTCATCTGCAATGTTAGTCTCTCTACTATTCATCTCTTTTTTGTCTGTAGCAGTTCGTATGAGTTTTAGGGTTTGGATCAAGTTGTGATATTTGTTTATGATGTTATGTTTTGTTTACATTCCAGTTAGATAAGAATCGGAGAGTCTTTGTGAGGAATTGCAATGGGAGGATTTGGATTGCCATTCGTCAGTTCTTTGTCAAGGACGGTATAACTTTACCTTGTAATAGCAAGCAAGGTAAATTTTTGTTTTTAACTACATATCTTCTTTTGACTGTCTCTCTTCTTCTCACAATTCCACATTTGCTAATACTCTGTATCCTCCTCTCTTTTCTTTTTTATGGTCAACAATGTATCCTCATCCCTTTGTTTTCATGTTTTGTTTCGTTAAGGTTCTGCATTTAGTTAGCAGATCTTAGGGACTTTTATTATATATCTAGTACTTCTGCGGTTTGGGACTGAGAGGAGGAGATGCGCAGAGTGTTTTCTTTTCATCAACAACGTCTTGGTTTTTGTCTCCTAGGGCCAGCTATATTAGTTTGCTTTCTTTGCATAATCATGTTGACAAGATTTTCGATGTCTCCTATATGTTGCAGGTATCTCTCTAAGCCTGGAACAGGTATTCACATCTCTCTTCCATTGTTTATGTCTTCCACACGTGCATATGTCCTGCTTATTACACGAGACCTTTTTCTTAATGCAGTGGAACGATCTTCGGAACCATGAGGAGGATATCGATAAGGCCCTCTCTGAGCTTTCTGAGGTTTAAAAGCTTGTGTAATCGGGTATTGGAAGGTGGCTTTGGTTGTTTTGGTTTGTTTTTCAGAACAACACCATGTTCTGCAAGTGTTAGCTGCTTCGAGTTAGTTCATGTGTTGAATCTATTATTTGATGTTGATTACTCTTTTATTTGATGTTGGATTTACAACTTGAGATACGTTGCAGGAATACAAGCATTCATTTTGATTAGTTATAAATAATATATATAGGTGATCTAAATGATAACATAGCTCTTGCCAAAGTTTACTTAAATGATCCGGACATTGTGCTAGAGAGCTGGGACACTGAGCGATCCCACGTCAAGAACTCTGTGCAATATCTGCAGCAAACCAATCACGAAATGACAAATTATTAAGGCTGACAATCATGAAATAATATGGATATTTAAGGCATTTTCAAGGCTGAAGGAAAGGGAAGAGCTTTATGCTATGCTCATACCTCACCAACCCTAGCATTGATTTTCAATGGAACAATGTCATCAGCTCTTGTTTCGCCTATATTTACAATTGCGGTCATAGCACCAGCCTCATGAGCCGCTCTGCAAAAGGTATATAGAAAGCTTCTTAGTAAGATGCAAACTCAAAACTGGATGATTATTCTCCTGCATCACCTGCAAAGGCGAAAAGCAGACATTGTCATTAAGGATGAACCCAACACGAGGAATGCATCGCTCTGTTTTGCAACTTCCATTGCTTGAGTAGCTCTTTCCTTCGGGATGTTGTCTCCAAAGAAAATTACCTTCAATTCAACGAGAACATAATAAGAAACAGAGCTAAACTGATTCGTCTCTATCTGATTAAGTCAATCTTACATCAGGCTTTAGGACTCCTTTGCACTTCTCACATACTGGTATATGAAAACCCTCTTCCCAAAACTTTTCGTCAATCTCGATATCACCATCAGGCCTTTGTTTCATGCCAAAGCTCTTCTCTGATCCTGGATCTCCATGATCAATACTTTCTATAGCTTCAGCCCACTACAGTTGAAACAAAAACGTTGTAACTTTGCGAGATGATACATTAATCCAGTTTATTCAGGTTATGGTATACACTGGCCTTAGGATTGATTGCTTTTAGCTGATCCTGAAACAAGTCTCGGGGAAAAGAGAAGCCGCACTCTAAGCACATAACAGTATATACTGTGCCATGTAATTCAAGTGGATCGCTCCCAGCACGATGATGCAACCTAACAACTTAGAGCTTAGAGTCAACATTCTTCACATCCAACAGAGATCCTACGGAAGAGGAACTGAAGGATATACCTGTCAACATTTTGTGTGATCATAAAATTTATTCGTCCAGCTTTTTCTAGTGATGCTAAAGCAGTATGAGCTGGTCCTGGTTGTGCTGCAGTGAACCTCCTCCATCCAGCGTAACTCCTCGCCCAATACCGCCTACGAGCTCGGCTTGATCGAGTAAACTCCTGTGAAGGAGGTTGTAGACAATAGATTAATACAGTTATACAATAGTAAAATGATCCAAGGTTTGCATTAAGAACTGTAAAGATTTCATAGATCTTGCCTTCAGATCACCTGATGGGTAATTGGTTTGAAACCAGAACTGTATGCTCCATTGGGACTGCACCAAATCATCAAATGGAACCACATGTAACCCATGAGACCATCAAAACGAGAATGCAAGGCATCTTCAGACAAGACTAATCGATCAAATGAATTACCTTCTGTAATCCGGAATTCCACATTCTGTGCTAACCCCAGCTCCAGTCAAGATGGTGAGTCTCGAGCTGCCAAAAGAGAAGAGGAAAGCCATTAGATACAACACATGTATGCTCACTGCTGGAAAAAGATGGTGAAGGAAATATCAACCTTTGCTCAAAAAGTCGATACAACTTGTGGATATCTTCCATATTGGGGGGATCAGCATCTGGAACAATCTTTCTATCCCTCAGAAACCTTGGAGGTGCTTTTGATTCATTCCCCAAAGAACCACCAGGGATCGAAACGCGACACGTTGTTCTCACAAACCGTCTGCATCCTTTAAACAACATAACCAAGTTTCCCCCAGACTGCAGCGGCCGGTACATACTTCGCGACGGAAACAAATCTAGAAGAAGGAAAAGAAGAAAAACTCAGCAACATTATTAACTCATTGCATTTGCATAGGTAAGTAATGAATCAAAACAAGCTAGGACACAAAGATGAGGAAGAACATTCATTATTCTCATACTTGCCTGTAGATACACCTCCAAACACTCTTCTCATGTTCATAGAAAGCCTAATAAATCGCAGAGATGAATCTATGATCACAATTTCACTAGCAAAAAAAAGTAATGGAGAAATGAATCTATGATAAGCCAATTACATTCAATGAAGAAGATCTAGCTAGAAAGTATCGTACTACTGAGATCAAAATAAAGCCACCAATCGAGTTTTTCACCGAGAAGCTAACAGATTGAAATTAATACCCAAGAGCATATATAGTAATAAGATTACCTTGAGAGGTCGTTAATGGCGGATGAAACGAGATTTCTTCAGTTTTGCGTTTTATTTTTTTCCAGAATTTTTTGTTGTTGTTGAAGACAAGGTGGCAAAAATCGGACGTCTGAAACTCATTATTGGCTAAGCAAGTAGCCACGTAGCGCAATTATCCACCGTTGAATAGTTCACTAATGCAAACGACGTCGTTATTGGAATAAAACAGAAACCGCATACGTCGATTTTGTTCTCTCTCTGCGGACGAAGCTCTCTCTCTTTAGCTTCGATCTCTCCCTCGCTTCGATCTCTCTCTCGACTGCTACTCCTGGTTAGTTCTCTGTCAAATATTCGTTCATGTGACTCTCGTCGATTTTTGTCTTGATGCAACTTCATCGCTTTGTTCTTCGCTATTCGTTGTTATTGTTGATTCCGCATATGCTTCCTTTGATTTCAGCTTGTAGGTTTGTCCAAATTTCACTTGCTCTGTTCTTATTGTTGTTGCCAACCAAGTGTTTGATGAAATGCCTCACAGAATCAGTGGTTGTTTTTTTTTTGGTAGAGCTTGTAATCACTTGTGCTTTGTTTATTTTTGGATATGTATGCTGCTTGGAGCCACATTAGATTATTCTTGATTCATTGTTTTTATGAACTCTAGTAGTGTTTTTTAACTGATTCTTAATACCTCTATTATCTTGTGTATGAGAAACAAGTTTATTAACTCGATTCTGTACTTTATTGTTCTTTATGATTCCAAAGATTACTTTTGTTTATATCATTCGATTATTTTCTACTTAATGATGTTTTTCAATTTTCTCTACTACAGGAATGTACATTTGTTGATGGAAGTTTCTTCAGAATTGATTTCAAAATCTCTGGTAAGTCACTTGAAGCAAACTGCAATAATAATGTTGAATGGAAACGTTTACTAGGAAAGGCTTTTACTTTGAATTTGATTATGTTTTGAGAAGATAATAGGATTCAACTGAATCAGTATAGTTAATGGTAGTAGTAATTGAGATATATGGACTAAATAATTACAGAGCTGAAGATTCTTGACTTGGAACAAATATGCCTCACAGAACAAGGCCGTTGAAGGGACTCTTGCTTTTCACTGGAATAAACTTTGTGTTGGTGCAGACCATTACTCCAGTCTATGACTTTGTCTGCTTCTTGCCTTACTGGGAGAGAAGGGTATGTTTTAGATTTTAAACTCTCAAGACTATAATATCAATTTCTGTTTTCGTTATTGTTCCAATGTCTCCAAGTGTGTACTTTAACTTGGAGACAAATACAATGATCACTTCCTGTTTTCATTATGTTTCTGTATCTCCCAAGTGTGTAGATTAACTCATCTGGTTCATGATCATGGTAACTAATTCTGATGCTTTGCTAGGGCAATTTAGCTTACATTTCTTTAAGGGCTCGAACCTCTTTTGTTCTGTGGTTAAATAGGTAGCTATATTGGTTCTCTTCTCGCTTAGATTTTAGATACAAACTAGTTATATTACTAAATACTGAGACTGTTAGCTAACTATTCAGATGATGGAGTCTGTTGTTTCTCAGAAAAATGTCATACAAGTTGCTTGGAGCTAACTATCTTGGCACAGTAGGTTATTTGCATAGGTAGCATGACGTATGCTCTCAGTTTCGACATTGTAAACTAACAAATTGGATCATGTTGCATTACCAAGCACGAAATAACTCTACTGTTATTTTTATTTTTTTCCCTCCGTTTCCTGGCGTCTTGTGTCATTACTGACTAACTTTAGTTTTGTTTGTTTCTCTGTTGTTACATTGAATCTCTACAGAGAGAGCGAATCCGGCAGGAGCGTGAAGCCGCAGCTGCATCCTTAAACTCAACACAAAAAGCTACTCAAGCATCTGTTGGATGATGAACTCTTCTCTACATCTTCTCAGTCTCTTAAATCAGAATTCCTCTTTGTAAGAAACTAGTTACCCTCTGATTACTGAATATCTGAGAAGGCATGTTCACATTTCTGCTCTGAGCTTAGATTCATTGTAGCAAATCTTGAAAGTTTCTGTGGATTTTTCAAACACGTGTTATTAATCGTAGATACTTTCAAAGATTCTGATCATTGCCAAGATCCATGAACCCTACATGTTTTTGATAAGTGAGATAGACTATTAGAAAAAGGAACAACATTATATTATTTTCTTGAAATAGGCTTTTTTGGGTGGACAGCTAAATTATACTTATTTGAGGAGATTCTCTTTCATGCTAAACCATCCAAATTGCTCCTTTATAAATCAAATCATTGAAATGTCAGTGTCTCACTTTGATTCAAATTCCATTTTACCATCACCATGTATATGTCGACACCTAACTCATTCATAATAATCACTTGAACAAGAAACAACCAACACTACAAAGTACAAACTACTATAATTTGATATAGAATTGAAAACACACGGTTTTATAATTTATAACATAAGTTTTAAATTTTATTACAAAGATGAGACCATACGAAATGAGAACAACATACAATATACACATTTTTGGAGTTTTCTTTGAAATGGTAAACTTTACACACCAACTCTCTCTGTTGTTCATGGTCCATAATCATCAATATGTAGACTTGAATGGCTTATAGACCTTAAGATCAAGCATCACTCCGGCGATTGATCCAACCCCGGCGACCACCGAGATCACAAGACAAGCAACACTAAGCATCTGTAAACACACCCATCTCGTGCTCCATTTCTCAACCTTCCTCTGCTTAATATACATCTCCACCGGAAAATAAACCGTCAAGGGCCAAAACCCTAACGCCCCTAAGATCCCGACCACGTCGTTAAAAAACGGCATCAGCATCGATATCACGGTGGTTGTAACGACAAAGCCACTCCTGTAAACCATCCTGAAAACGTTTACTTTGTAAGGAGACTTAAATCCGGGGATTCTGATTTCAAATTCCTTGCTGAGGAAGTCATTGTCTGGATATCTCTCTGCGACTGATTTTTCAATAAAGGCAAAGATGGGCTGAGCAAAGACTTGGTAAGCTCCAACGAGGTGGACAACAATGGCGGCGTTAGCTATGTCAAGGAGCCAAAACGGGTTGTAGAATCCAAAACCGGTGAGGAGGTTTCCCGGTGCTGCATCTCCAAAAGCGGCATAACCCATTGAGCCACATAGCATGTAGAAGATAGTTGTGACGGCAATACTGATTTTTGTTGCTTTCTTCATCGTTTTCGATTCCGCCGGTGGGGATCTTACAGTATCCTAATTACACAGAGCAAAAAGAATCAAAAATTTAATTGAAAAATTGAAACTTGTGTGCAAAGAAAGTGTTTCTTAACCTAAAAATGAATCTTCTCATTTTTGGTTATAGAAATTTTTTGAATCTTCTGTGGAAAGAAGGCTTTCTTTTGTTTACCTGAATCTCGATTAGGACAACAGAGTATGAGTACGCAAAGGCAATGTCTCCAAGTGCTTGGAAGGTTCTCCATATCTTCTGTGTTTGAGTCACTGTTCCGATGCTTATTCCAGTGAGACTTCCTTTGAAAACTCCATTCGCTGAGACAATTCACATCAAGATTTAGCTTTTTTTTTAATTCTCGTGAAGCTTATAAGAGTCTTTCGTAGTTATTTTTCACCTGCAACTTGAACGATTCCAAGAGCTAGACCAATGGCAGAGTAAGTGAAGGACATAACAGCTGCAACAATGGAGATCCACCAAATCTGATCGAAATCAGGAACCTGAGAGAGCAAGATCTCTGCCACACCAAATACGATCATGTAAGGATTACTGGACATGTGACATGGGTCTTTTCCTCCACTCTTGTGGAAGCAGTTGGATCTCTTGATCGCCCTGCATGATCCATCCAAGTTACCCAAATTTTAAAACCTTTCCTTCGTTTCGTTATTTGTGTAAGAAGATTTTAAAAAGAAAGAAAAGACCTCACATCATGCTTATGGAAGCTGCTATCGTGTATCCAATTGCGATACCAAAGAGATTCAAGTATTGAATCAACCCACAAATCTTGAACTTGAACCCACCTACAAGAAAACAGAGCATTTCAATACTCAAAACAAAAAGCAGAGCCAAAAACAGAGTGAGAAAAACAGAGTATTTGTTACCGAGAATTGATCGAACGGCATCCATGTAAGTGTAGTTTCTCTTGCCAGACACTGCATCGCCGGTTCTGTAGCAGTCGCTAAGAAGTGTGGAGGAGTAAAGAGTAACAAGAGAGAACAATAGCATCACAGCAGGGCCAGCGATCCATCCGAGCTGTGCAATCGCCCACGCCAATGACAAAACGCCGGATCCGATAACCGCAGTTATTATATGAGCGCTCGCGGTCCAAACAGTCCCTGGAGCAAAACCGCATTTTTGTCTTGCGTTTCAGCATTTACGTTTATAAAACAATGAAAGAAACATAAGTTTGACATGTATTTTTGTTATGTTTTAAATCGTGACCAGTTCTTTTGAGGCGGCCATCATCATCGAAGCATTTAAAAGCCGGTTGTGGAGGGACGAAATCGTGGCTGGCCACGTCAAAGACCTGGTGGCCGTGATGGTGGTGGTGACGGTGGTTATTGGCGGCAGCGGTTTCACCCATCTGTGAAAATTAGTAAGAAACCAAAATTAGTTTTACTTGTTTATTACTAGAAGTCTATTTGGACCGTGGAAGAGCGATTTACAAGATACTACGTTTTATGACTTTTACAACTTGGTTAAACGATATAATTCAGTTTTAGATTTTTCTTTTAAAAACCAAAATTTTATTTTAAAACATTTTGTTTCATTCGAATTCAAATGGATGTTTTACAATTTTCTATGCAACTCTAATATACATGACATGGTAGAAATTTAACAGTGTGAAATTACACTACATATAGTTTAATTAAAGAGTGAGAGTATTAGATTGAAATCAGAATCATTTGAATGGAAACTAGTAAAGATATCCATACTAATTTCATATAATTATTCTCCTAAAGCCGAAAAACCGAATCGAGATTAAACATCTCTAAGTTTATTTTTGAATTTAAAACGGATTTTAGGATTTTAATGCTAAAATACAAGTAAAAGTAGAGAGAAGTGTAGTAATAGTACCTCCTCTTATTGAGCCTTAAAGAGAAATAAGACTATAATTACAAAGCTATGAACAAAAAGAAGAGGAATTATAAAATAGAACTAAGGAGATGGGTGATGATAGTATTTGCTGCTGCATTTTGATTTGTGTTTGCTCACTTTCTTATATAAGCCCTGAAAAGTGAGGAATATAAACTAATTAACTAAAAATATAGAAATATTTTTGTATGACAATATATATTTGTTTGTTAGGTATTTTCTTTTTTTCTCCACCATCATTAGTGAGAGATGAATAAAATAAAATAAGGAAGAATCAAATGCTTGTTTCTCCTCCGTACCTTTTGGTTCAACTTAATCACTGAGATATGGTATAGTATTTTTAATTTTTAAAAAGAAATAGAACTCGTTATTTCTTCAAGTAATTTATAGATGTACAATGTAACAAGGTTAGATTTATATAATTAGAAAGAATTTATGCTGTCTAAGTGCTTAAACATAATAATTATATATGTAGAATGTTCATCATGGTGTTATTCCATATAATGTGGAATTCATTGCAAATGCCACGCGTAGTGTTTTGTTCGAAAGTGAAACGAAAAGAAGAAAAATAAACTATGAAAATTTAGTAGTTTCAAGAATGATAACTTTTATTCATGTACCCTAATATGAATATGAACAAGTATTAGGGACTCAATGGAACATGAATTTTGGAAAATGTCAGATGAACTAGGAAAAGCATGAATTGATGTAATTTTATTTTGTGTTTACAAAAAAAAAGAGAAGAAAGAGTTGTATTGTTATGCTTAATTACGTTGTTTACAGTTTACACTTGTATGGAAAAGACTATCGATCGCTTTGCATATCAGAAATAAACACACACATGCAACCATTCAAAGCCCATTAGGTTTTGATATGTATTGGTACTCTAAATTCCCGTGTGCTTTTTTTGGCCTTGAATAAATGTTCGACGGGGATCAGAAAAAGATCTCTATCTTGTTCAACAATTCATTTCGAGCCCTAATTTTAGAGAGAGAATGGGAACTAAGCAACCTAGGAATTACCGGCGTCGCTGTAACGATGAAATCGACGGTGAAGATGCAACCGCCGCGGCGAAACCTTCCTCTTCTGATCTTTACCCGGCGAAACCTTCCTCTTCTGATCTTTACCCGTGGAAACGTAGAAAGCTCCCGGCCATTCCCACGAAGAACGACGACGATGCGAAGGGCAGAGACCATGCCAAATCCTCTTGGCTGCTCGACTTATCAAGGGGGGACGAATTTTATACGCAAGAGCAGATGCAGCAGCGTTTGAAGGAACATAGTCAGGATGAGAGGCCCATGGAGATAGTATTCAACGGTGAGCGAGTGCGCAGCATTGGTATGGATGGTTTGTCTTATGTCTTCGTCTGTCCGATGCCGCAAACAGCTGATGATAAGATGGCTGCGCTTGATAGAATATGCAATGCTTATGATGAAAGAGTGAATTCGCGTATGCCACAGGAGCAACCGCAGATGTATGCCGGGAGACCAGAGGAGCTTGCTAAGGTATTGCTCTTTGAACTTGCCTTCTTTCTATTTATTGTTCTATCTAATTTGGTTTCTGATGATCCAGGAACCTGATGAGAATTTGACTATGAGCATCGCAGCTGCTGAAAGTTGTCCATCTGCTCCTGTTTACAAGTATGCCTCTTTGCAGGAAATCAGTGACTTCAAATCTGTTTTCCGCAACTTTATGCAGGTACTCCTCTTCTGCCTGCTCTTTTACTTTTGTCCTTTTCCAAGGGAATATGTGTTGCATTTGTCTGTGTATCTGGTGCTTTCATTTCCATCAAACGGCTGTTGTCAATCTTCTTTCTTTCGCAGAAAAACGGTTACTTAATCACGGCAATTGAAGATCAGATGAAGGTAATTACTGAAAGACATGCTTCAGCTATTCTAGAATAGAGAAAGCAGGTTGATGGATATTCCCTGATAGTAGAAGGAGACTCAAGCACCGATGATGAGAGTGACTGTGAGACTTCAGCTTATGAGGAGGCACGAGATAGCTTACTTCAGCGTGCCGACAAAATCTTTAGTGATGCATCTGTGGTGTACTCCGAGCTTTCAAGGGTGAAGTCGATATTTAAAAGGGGTGCGCGACACCCTTCACCTGCTTTCCGGGCTGCTTACACGTCTTTGACCGTTCCTTCCATGTATTCACCTTATCTAAGACTGGAGCTTTTGAGATGGGATCCTCTTCATCAGGATGTCGATTTCTCTGACATGAATTGGTAAAGCTACTAGCTAGCTAGCGCTTTCCAACTTTTTCCTAATTATCCAAACTTTCATTGTCAAACACACACTTCACCTTTTCAGCACCATCTCTTAAGCATATCATCTAATGAAACCCATTGTTTTGTTTCCATTTTTGCAAGTGATCTCACTTGCCATTAATTTGTGTTTTCTTTGCTTTTTTGCAAGTGGTCTGACTTGCGATTTATTTGTGGATCTCCAGGCATGGACTGCTGTTTCATTCTAGGATTGTGTGTGGTTCTACACCAGTTTGTACTAATCCCAACTTTGTATCTGAGCTAGTGAAATATGTTGCGGTTCCCATTTTGCACCATCGGATAGTTCGTTGCTGGGATATACTTAGCACCAGGGAGACGAGAAATGTTGTTGCTGCTACAAGCTTGGTGGCAAGATATGTTTTTCCTTCGAGTGAGGCCCTAGCGGAACTTTCTCTTGCTATTCATGCTCGCCTTGTTGAAGCCATTATAGCTATTAGTGTATGACTTTGAATTTCTCTTGCTAATTTCCTAATAAATCCCTTTTAGTCTGTTATGAGATTACTGGACTAGTGATATCCTCTGATCTTTTTCTCTGTTCTCCAGGTTCCAACATGGGATCCTCAGGTATCAAAGGATGTACCTAATGCTCCACAAGTTGCAGCATATAGGTTTGGGACATCAGTCCGTCTTATGAGAAATATTTGTATGTGGAAAGACGTCATGGAGCTTCCGGTCTTGGAGAAGTTGGCTCTGAGTGACCTTTTGTTTGGAAAAGTTTTACCTCATGTCAGAAGCATTGCATCAGAATCAAATATCCATGATGCTGTGACAAAAACTGAAAGGATCGTTGCTTCTTTGTCTGGAGTATGGACTGGACCAAGTGTCACAAGAACCCACAGGTAACTTTAATCTCTTTGAACAGTAACATCAGAAAATTTGCTTTGACTCGCACACATCAAGGTTACTCATAGTCCAGGGCTGTGAAATTGAGCTTGTGATGTCGCATAGTATGTCCCATTTCAGTTATAACAATCAGTCTGCATGAAAAATTAAGCTACTGTTTTGATACGATTGCCAACGTGAGAGTGAGAAACTAAGATGTGTGTCTACATTAAAACAAAACAAAAAAAAACGGGTCTACGCACGTCCAAAGTATCATTAACCTATCTTCATTTGGTTCCCCATGATATCCACATCTCAGATTAGGACATTACCACTTTGTGTTGCAACTTTGCTTTGATGCATACTCACATGCATGTTTTATTTGATTTTTCAGTCATCTGCTGCAACCCCTTGTGGATTGTACTCTGACACTTGGAAGAATACTCGAGAAAAAGGTTTGCCTCGGGACTGGTCGATACGGAAACCACTGGTCTCGCCCGCAGGTTAAAGAAAATACTTGTTGAGCTCCATGAACATGGACACGCTGAGGAAATTGTCAGATCATTCAGTCTCTAGGAGGATGTTGATCTCCAGCTAACCGATCCGTTTTCCGTAAGGATAAAAGTTATTTAACAATGAATTCGGATTGGATGTTGATCTCCAGCTAACCGAAACCGTTTTCCGTAAGTGACCCAAAATTAAGGCCCAAACGTGACCCATTATTTCCTAAGTTGTTGTGTCGAGAAAGACAAATTGGGCCGATGTTTTTAAGTTGCGGTGACGAATTGATTGAGAGAGAGGGACAAAATGGTGTGACAAATGGATGTATTTATTTGATTTTTTTTTTTTGCAATTAGCAAGTAGTTTGGTTTTTGAAGAAACTTTGCAAGTTGTTTATTACACACGATTATAAGAGGTATGAGCTTTGAGTAAATTCGATTTAGAAACTCGGAAGGTTGGAGAAATCTATCATAAACTTATAATTCACTACTCAAACATTCCAATTAAAATGCTAGAATTAACTACAATATATGCACGGTTTCAAACGAATGTTATATAGTAAGACTTTTGTCATACGCACGCACATAAGAATAAGACAAGTAGTCATATGAATAGAGAATAGTATGTAGTATATGTGATACTAATTGTTGTTAACGATAGGTTCTAAGTTCCGACAATGAGGTCCCAAGTTGTCTCCTCCTTATCCAAATTCTCAAGTATATTCCAATGTAAATTTCTAGAAACGACAAAACATAAAGGTAATAATCCATCACCAAAACATTATATTTGCATAATTTGGGTCAAGTTCGGCAGCTATAACATCAAGCTCCACGAAGCTTCCTATTTCAATTCACACCGCGACTAAATTAACAAACAACTGCAAAAAAACTATAAAGTCGATTTCTCTCTTTATCATAAAAATTCAGATCAAGTCCAGATCCAATTGATCTGAATTTTATAATAGGAACAAATCATGCGTTACGATGTCTTTTATATATTTTCTTGTTTTCTTTTTTTGGTTTAATATTAGTGGTCATATCTTTTATTCTAGACTTGACTGTTATCATCTAAAACGACAGAAAAAAATGAAGTCGTCAGTGCACGAAAATTATTTAGCTAAAAGCCTAAAAGATGTGTATGAAATGATACGACTTATATAACTTGCATTCTTATATCGATAAAGAATCCTTATTGACAACAACAAAAAGTCATGTTTGACCACAAATATTTCGTATTATAATTAATTTGGCTACTAAGGGACTTTTAATAGTAAAAGGAAAAGACCATGATCTTATAAAACATTACGTTGAATCGATCATAATTAGTTTATAATATGATAGAAAACGTAAGTGATGATGATCATAAAACGGGGAACAAGCCCACGTCATGCTTGCATACACACCTACCTCAACTTTACATTTAAAGATTTTAAAATAGAAGAGGATTCATGGGCATTATTTGCTAGTGAATCAAACTTATGAATTATAAATTAAGTCTGTAATGAAAGCGGCTCAATGGGTACTTAATTAAGGATTAAGCTAGTGGTTAAATAGTTGTCCTTAACACATATTTTTATGTAACGGGGAAACTCAAACTAAAGCGCAAACGCTTTCTTTGCGAACTCCAATGTTTTTATTTATGTGAATGTAGTATTATTAGTCGAGAGTATTTATAATTAGTGACTATGATTGGCGATTGCAACTTTAAATGACGTCATCCATCATGACGCAAAGCTTCGCCTGAAGAAGGAAATTAATCAGCTGCGGAGATGCTCACCGTAGTTTCATCAAACTGTCCAATCACCAGTCAAAACTACAACTTCCGCCCCAAGAAATGCTGACTTATCTTCAGCAAGGTTACAATAATGTGTCAATTTCAATATCATAAAAAAGTAGTGGCTGCTGAGATTTTTCTTTTTAAATCTTAGTGGTAAATCTTAGTGGTAAGTAAAGGAACAAAAGCGATAAGCTACACTGAGAAGCAGGAGATTACGGTTTGACATATAAAGGCATTTCCATCTACGAGAAATCCACAAAATTTCTCAAACAAAAAAAATATTAATATTATATTATAATTTAATTATTTAATTAAAAAAGTATTTTTGTTAAAAAATTGAACCAATAGTAAGATGAGAATTGTCATGATGGGTTGTAAAGTATCTCAAAGTTTCTCAAGTAAGAAACTTTCTACACTCTCTTTCCCAATGGAGATGGTCTAAAGTCGGTCAACAATTCACAAAAGGTTTAAGTGACGCAAGCAATGACAACATCTAAGTCGACTATCCAATAATATTACGCCACGTATATATCCAGCTGGCTGCGGTCAGCGTAGAAAAGAAAACGGTCTGTTTTGCCGCACGTGCTTGAAAATCCCCTCGTGTCATCTCTTTTCTGTTTTTTGTGTTTTTTCAATTTAAATTAATTAAAACATTTCGGCGATTTTCGTCCTTATAAAACCTTCGTCGCCTCACTCACATATCCTCGATTACAATCTTGAGCAGACGAAGAAAACCCAAAAAAAATCCAGATCCAGCTGAAATTGAATTTTCAACCAACGAAGAAGAGATTTTTCCAAGAGCAACAGACAAGAAGAAGAGAATGAAGTCGGAGCTAAATTTACCAGCTGGGTTCCGATTCCATCCAACGGACGAGGAGCTTGTGAAATTCTACTTGTGCCGGAAATGTGCTTCCGAGCAGATCTCGGCTCCGGTTATCGCCGAGATTGATCTCTACAAGTTCAATCCTTGGGAGCTTCCAGGTACACCTATGGGCTTCTTCTAATTATTTTTCGCGAAATCATGTGTCTTCGAGAATCGTTGTTTATTGAGATGTTTGTTCTTCTTTCAGAGATGTCTCTGTACGGAGAGAAAGAGTGGTACTTCTTCTCACCTAGAGATCGGAAATACCCAAACGGTTCGCGTCCTAACCGGGCAGCAGGAACCGGTTATTGGAAAGCTACCGGAGCAGATAAACCGATTGGTAAACCGAAGACGTTGGGTATCAAGAAAGCACTCGTCTTCTACGCAGGGAAAGCTCCAAAAGGGATTAAGACCAATTGGATAATGCATGAGTATCGTCTCGCTAATGTTGATAGATCAGCTTCTGTTAACAAAAAGAACAACCTACGAGTAAGTTCTGTTTCTTATTAACTTATGTATCATCTTTTCGTGAATGATGATTTAGATTATTAACTTTGTTGTGGTGGGTTTTGCTGTACAGCTTGATGATTGGGTTTTATGTCGAATATACAACAAGAAAGGAACCATGGAGAAGTATTTCCCCGCGGATGAGAAGCCGAGGACCACGACAATGGCTGAACAGTCATCATCACCTTTTGATACATCAGACTCGACTTACCCGACATTGCAAGAGGATGATTCCAGCAGCTCAGGTGGTCACGGTCACGTGGTGTCACCGGATGTTTTGGAGGTTCAGAGCGAGCCTAAATGGGGAGAGCTTGAGGATGCTTTGGAAGCTTTTGATACTTCAATGTTTGGTAGTTCCATGGAGTTGTTGCAGCCTGACGCTTTTGTCCCTCAGTTCTTGTATCAGTCTGATTATTTCACTTCCTTCCAGGATCCGCCTGAGCAGAAACCATTCTTGAATTGGAGTTTTGCTCCACAGGGGTAAAAACGGAAGAGACCAAAAAAGGTGTTTGCTAGTAGTACTGTGATGTGCCAGAGAGAAGAGTCTCATCTCAACTCATCCCTGGCTCTTAGTAGTAAAAGAAGATTGTAGAATGTTAATAGCTTTTAGCATCAATGTCTCATTAGCAGGCACATTCTTGTTCTTTCATGAGAAGTTTATATGAAAACTAAAAATTTATATTCAAATTCTTCAAGATGTTGCACTTATGTAGATACTGATATTAAATAACAACCTAACCTTTATGAGATATCATGCTCTCCGGAAGCATTTTTTGATGAGTATCATCAGCTGAATCGAGGCGATTTCCTCACAGCTGTTATTCCTATGTCTCTGAGACTTTTGATTCTCGTTTTCTTGACCTGAGGTTTCTTTTTGGAAGACTTCTCTCTTTCCTTCTGTTCAAGCTGTGTGGAGGGTTTTTCAGATCCATTATTCCCACGAGGAGTCTTCATTTTGGGATCCTCTTTGCATAATCCTTTGCTTATACCTTCGAGTTCACATCCTGGAGATACAGAATATGGAACCACGGTTTCATCACATGAATCGATGATCTCAGAGAGCTGGCTTTGTAACTTTTGGGCAGCCTTCCACAGTTCTCTGCAGCTTTCCTGTGGATAAAGAAAAGGAGACAACAAAAAAACATTCAGAACCTGTTTTTCATCAGCTCAAAAACATATCAGTGACATGACGTAACAGGGATTTTTGTCCTCACCATTGATAAAGGCAAACGAGAAACATCATCAATTTCTGAAACAGCTTTGTTCTGCTGGTCTTTCTCTTTGCACTGTTTTAGCATTTTCCTATTTTTCCAACCCCAAAGAGAAACATGAAAATCATTAAGCTAATTCAAAGATGAATAGAAAAACAGGCAACAAAAGGGATCAGAGCTTACTCTAGAGCAATGATATTGCTGCATGCTTCGGTTTGGCACTCCCAAAGTTTTTTATATGCTTCACTCGTGACTTCCACATTTTCTTTCGTTGTGTTAGATGTTCTGCGCAGTTTTGCTTTTCTCACTATTGAGCTTGTTTCCATTGCTTCTTTACCCGACTCTTCCATCAACACATCATTCTGCTTATATAGAACAGCCACTTCATATAATTCACCTCCTCTACTGTTTGCTTCAATCCTAGCTTCATTCTCACTATTTTCTACATCTACTACTTCAACAACTCCCTCTTTCCTAGGAATTTGAACAGTCGAATCCCTTAAACCTGCTTTGAATCCATTATCTTCTGTGTCCATTACTTCAATGACGTTAATGACACAACATGCTTTACGTTTGGAGCCGGTTCGGGATTTAGTCAAACTCTGTTCTTCCAACAAAACAACCTTAGGATCCCCAGACTTCAAAATTTCAACACTTTCTTCCTTGTTTTGGCAAGTCATAACCTCATCCGCCGCACGCTGATCATTTGTTCTCACTGTTATCAGATCGCTCTTTCTCTGAACATCAGTGGAAGCAACAGTCTTCTTCTCACCCGGGAGAGAGTAACAGTCGTTGTTGCAGTCACAAAGTATCTCTCTTTTCTCCACAAGCTTAGCTAAATGATGACTAAGCAAATTCGTGTGAGCAAATGGCAAGTTCTTGTATTTCGACTTTATAAACTCAGATATAGCATCTTCACTTGCGCCACCTTCTTTATTCAAATCCATGATAGCAATAAATATCATCTGAAACAAATGTATACAGTCATAAGAACACAGCAGAGATATGTATGTGTGTATATGCACATAATAGATGTTATAATTTCATACATACAGCGGAATAAGTGGGATGATCAGGAGTACGGGATAAACACAGATCCAAGAATTTCTGTTGGAAGAGTTTAGTCTCAGGAAGGGAAAAGTCTCTTGAATTCGCCAAATTCACCATAAAACCTCTCAGATTCTCAACTTTTCTTTCATGTGCCTGTTCGTCAACAAAAATTGTTCATAGTTAACATTCAGTCAGATTCAATGCATAAACAAGTGCTCAAAATTGTGGAATCAAGCAATTAAACTTATGAACAACTCAAACATTACATGATCGTACAAATTTTCCAACGAGACTTAGAGGAGTATACAGATCCATAAAAACTACCATCAGAAAACACTGAATCACCGAAATAGAAACTTTTTGTAAGTAAGAAATTAGTGATTTCAAACCCAATTTGAAACCTAAATCACAAACACGTTGATAAATGCTGACGGAACTAAGAAAACCTTGAAAATAAGCGGAATAGTGAAAGAGCATGATAAATTACATAGAAACGAAGAAGATAAGAAGCAATAGTTACAAACCATAGACATTAATGTAGCAGAAGCCGCCATTGGAGAAGAATCGAAGCTCTGCAGTGTACACAGAGTCGGCGCTTAAACCTCGGGGAAGTAACAAACATGTTATGGGACAAGCCAAACTAATATCGAATTGAACCAAATGAAATCGGAATAAACCGATCCAAATAGAGTATGTTCTTTAATTTAAACCGATGGGTTATGTTTGGTTCAAGTAAAGCTACCCTAAAGGGGAAATAAAAAGCAAAAACAACGAACGAAGAAGACGAGAGATCAGAAATCGGAAATGCTTCCATTAAAGCTTGCTCGATCTCTTCTTCTCCACGAGACTCTCAATCTCACTCATAATTCCGGCGATACAGACGACGTTGATGAAGACGGAGAAACCAGTATCCGGCAAATTCTAAGCTCCTACAAGCAATCAAAAACCCGATCGAGATCCGATAACAACAAGACGAGAAATTCGAAAACCCCATTGCTATACTTCGTTCCAACACGAGAATTGATCTCAGATACATACCGATTAGCAACAATCGGGAGAGATCTAGGTATGGATATGTACCCAACACCATCACTCTCTCACATCATCTTCTCATTCCCATCGCCAGAATCAAAATCGCCGTCACCTTTCTCTTCTTCATCGCATCCTTCGACATGGTCGTCTTCTGCTTCGCTATCGTCGTCTCTCTCGTGGTCTCTTCCTAACGACGCCGTAATGCTCTCCTTCCCGTCTCTCTCTGCCTCATCGCTCTCTCATCTCCGATCCTTCGTCTCCCTCTCCAACGGTCTCTTCAAACTCGTCTTCTCCGCAACCACCGTAGAAACATCTCCCTCTTCCTCCGGATCTGTTAGCAACTGGGACTGCTGCTCCGTTTCACTCTTCTCAAAAATCGCCAACAAGCGAATCGGATCGATGGAGAGTTTTTCGAATGCATTGGCTTCAAAAGGATGGACAATTTACAAAACGAAAGAGAATCCGACGCCGGAATCTACTACCAACGGAGTGAGCTCAGTGTATCTGTTTAGGAAAGTGTATACTGGTCGGATCATGACCCGAGAAGGAAACGGGTCGTGTAGAGTAAGAGAGCTGAGACTTCCTCAATTGGATTTCAGGAACGCACCTCTACGGATTCTGCAATATTTGATGTTGATGACTGACGATATATTTTTCCTTGCGTAAATTTGAAACTTTTTTTTTTTGTTTGTTTTAATCTGTTTTTGATTTGTTTCTTTAATGTAATCATCTGATTTACAAAGATTGGATCTCTTTGGCCTGTAAATTTTACATCAAACTAAATACAAAAATCATAGTGTTGAGACATAAAATAATTTCATCACTTATGGGCCTTTTCCTTTGGTTGAGTTAGAGTGCACCGCTACTCTCGGTGTAGGAGGACGGGGACGCCCCCTTGGACAGTGTCCTGTAACAATATGCCCCAGATCGTACAAAACTTAGTGTTGAACTTTATAGGATTAAAGTTGTATATATAGAACAGTCTACTCGAAATATTTGGTTATGAAGCTCATAAACTTACTTGTTGGTGGACTTGCAGAAGATCCATTGGCGCATCGAGGAGAATCCGAGTACCTTGTAGTAACTAGAAAAAATGTTGAACATTATACACACTTGTAGGTTTTGTTTTCCAAAACTACCATCAAAAATATCATAAAACATTCGAGCTATATTTGGTTGAGCTTTCCTCAGGATTCTTTCAAAAATAATGTGATAACTTGAACAGATAAAAATATGCATAGACAATTATATATACCAGACCTGCGTTGTAGTTGGCCTCAGAGACACCAACTTGAAAAGAAAGACAGAGAAGCAAAGATAGAAGAAGAGCAATTACATATGATTTCTCTTTAGACATATTAACTGATTCTCTTTGTTAAAATGCATCAAATGGTCTGTATATATACAGAAATAGAGTGAATCATCGGACTCACCAACTAAATTCCAAGTTAACGCGCTTCTGCCTTGTACACTGACTAATGACTTAATATCTACCATTATTTTGCTATCCAACAAATGTTAAAGACTTTGGATCTTGTTTTCTAGTTTTGATACAGTGTCGAGTCTAATGGTTCCAAACATAAATAATTGTGTCTTTTAGTTAAATTGTTTAGCCAATCTTCAAAATTGAACACAGTATCTTACACTTTTTTTTCTCTCTAAGAAATGCAAGCACAATGACACAAAAATAAAAGAGGCAATCATGAATACTTTCGCGTGTTACGTAAAAACTTGAGACTTTGTTGTGAGATGAATTTTTTTGCTAAACTAACATAATACAAAAATAAATACGACCAAGAGACTTTGTTGTGAGATGATAACATTCAGTTTCACCCCTTTTTTTCTTTTTGATAAGAGTAATTAATTGTACATTTTGTGTCTTGAAAGAGAATAACGTACATGATATTGACAGAGACCAAAAAGAGTACATTTTGTGTCTTGAAGGATGATGGAGAATTTATCATGTGGAGGAGTGAGAAGCGTGTGAACGTGAAGCCCAAATGCCAAACACAAGAAACCAGAAGACGAACAATATTGCCCAGTAACGTGCTGGTCCGTACCTGATTCTTGTCAGCACAACCTGTTTTTTTCCATTGTTTCTTAATCACTTTCTCATTCATTCATTGATCATCATAGATTTCAAGAACAAAGAAAATGATATTTTTACTTACGAATCTGAAGAAGATGACTACTGTTAAAGCACAGAGACCACCTAGAAGTATGTGTAGACCACTCTTTGCAGTTCTCTGAGCAAAAGTAAAAGATCCATCATATCAGACTTTAACATTCTGAACACACAGGATTATGAGACAATCAAAGTGTGATCAATTTACATACATACCTTTCCGACACGAGGAGCAATGAGCCAAGCCAAAGTAACTGTGAGTAATCCGGTTGCAAGTAGTATTCCGGTACCTTCCACCGCCCATTTAGTCGCACGGCTTTCCATAGGCAAGATATCAAAGTTTACTATACCCACAGGTTGTTCAGATGTAACCTGAGAAGAAGCCGTCCCTGCAGCAGCGGAATTACTACTATTGTTGTTGTTGGTTGAACAATGAGGACCAAACCATAACGATATCTCACTAAGTCGTTGCCTTCGAATGGCTGCAACTGCATCAGGATCAATCCCTGACGAACTGGTGTTGTTGTTAACCACTACAGGATTTGGATCTCCATCCGCTGTTCTTTCTCTTAGCGCTGCGTAATCTTTTAAGGCGATAACCACTTTGTTGAAATCAACTGTTCTTATATTCTCCGTGGTTTTTCCGCATATCTCACAAACAGTTGATCCGTGGTTGACAAACCATTTCAATGCACAAGCATAGTGTACCAAAGCGAGATCATTCTTGCAAGAACATCCAAGTTCTAGCAACTTATCTCGATGCTGCCACGCTCCCATTTCTATATCGTCGTTTGCACAAACAAAAACTTCTCCATCAGGACTTATCAGTTCGATGAATCCGCTAGATTTGACAACCGAGCTTCTCTGATCAACGGTTTCTTCACCCGCATTGCTTCTACGAGGTTCTGAAACCGGAGGAGTAATTCCCAAAAACCCTAAAGCAGCATCTCCTCTTCTATCAGATTCTGCACACTGGCATACACGGCAAGTTGGTAAACCCGTGTCTTTGTCTGAACTGTAACGTGGTGCCTCATGTTCTTCATTCTTGATAGGTGGAGAACCGTGATCACTGACTCCACAATCGGTAGTCTCCAACTGATTCTCTTTACCCATCAAATCCAAAAACAATCAAAACTGATATTTCTTCACAACAACACTAAAAACATTTCTCCAAAATCAAACTCCATATTGGCTGCTTCCTTGTAAACAGTTCTACTCCAAAAACATAGAAAATACCTTTTGACAACTCAAGAACAAGTTTTCCCATCTAACAAAGGACCTTCACTGCATCTATACGACAAGACTCAAAGCTCCTGCATTTAAAAAACATACGAAACCACCAGGTTCAGCATAATCTCAAAACCGTTATTGAAGAGAAAACACAAGAAAACAGGGGAAGCAAAAGATAGACAAGAAAAAGAGTCAAGCTTAAAGAAGCATCAAAGAGTCTTTCTGCATCACACAAGTAAGAAGAAATGTCTAACAAGAAGCGAATAAGACGTAACAACAATATATAAATTAATAAGATCAAACCAACCTATCAGATCATGAGAATAACCACTAAAAAAGCTTTCAAGACATCACAAAGAAAAGATGTCTGCGAATCAAAAAAATTACATTTTTATTAGTAGATTGTAACGGAAAAGATATCAATAATGTAGAAGAAGACACCATTAACTCAATTAAAAAGCTTCAAACAAGGATTCCACCAAACTCCCACTGATGAATAAATTAAAGACTTTTAAAACTCATAAGACAACAAAATCGTCACTTTCACAAAAGGGTTGCTCTCATTCATGAGTTACACTGCCTTAAAACATGATAAACTCAAAACAGAAAACTAAAACATGATTGATCTAACTTTACAGAACAAAGCAAAAGAAGGAAGAAAAAGATCTGTCATTGTAAGAAGCAAGATCAAACGCATGCCAAATTTTTGACAGAAATTAAACGAACTTTGAGCTAAAACGAATCAATAATAAGTACCTCCGGAGAATCTGGGTAGAGATCGATTGATACACATGTAGTAAGAAGCGAGAATCTTCAAAAAAGAAAAAACCAATGCGTATCTATGTTTCTCTCTATCTTTCGGCGCCTAAAAGTAAGGGAATTTGGGAATTAGGTATTGGGATTTATCAAAGGAAGAGAAAAATCTCATCCTTGTCTCTCTGAGCTTCCGTTTCAGATTTTTGTTTGGACTGTTTTTTTATTTTCTGGGTTTCATTTACTTTCTTAATCTATTTTACTTTTTTTGGTAACTGATGTAAGTGATTTTAGTGATAGTTCTCTTCTTTGCCACTAACACCAACCACTCGTTTTCTGAAAAGTGTAGATTGTTCTTTTTCTTCTGCAGTTTTTCAGTTTTTTGGATAAATAAAAACTGTTGAGATTCCCACTAAAACAGATTAAAAGCAAGCGAATCTGATCTTTCAAATTCACCACTGTATTATATCATAGATGATCTTTGCAAAAATCTAGAATTTGATATCGCTAGAACTCACATCAGTTGTGACTTTTTCAGTGCCTAGAGAAAAATGGGAAGCGAAAAAGTCCAAATTTTGGCGCATAAATTTTACAATATAGTTGTGGTTAACAGAATCATGAAATATTTGTGATTTTTACCGCTATGTAAATATTTATTTAACCGCATCGCATTTTTCGACAATCGCACGCTAGTCTCAACCGCGTCTGTTTGGCAGTGGAAGCGTTTTGTCCTTTTATCATAAGTCCGTCAGACCAAACGTTTGTCCAAATTGTAGAGAGCGTGGAACCCAAAACATCCATAAGAAACGAGACGCCTCAAAAAATATCACTTCCATCTCCGGCAAACATTCCGGCGATATATAAAGTCAGCAATGGCCGTTCTCTCCTCTGTATCTTCTCTCATACCCTTCTCTTGTACGTTATTCTTCTCCCCAACCCAGTTTCGTTATATTGTTCAAGTCGATTCTTGTCTCTGTTCTACTCTAAATCGTCGAATCCAATTTCCGATTGGGGTTTTCCGGACAATTAGTAAAATTTAGATCCAAGTGTGAAACTTTTGAAAGCTTGATTAGTAAAGATGATATTCTAGATGAAGATTGAAACTTTTGGTGTTATTGTCTCAATGTGTTTCAGATGGGGCAACGAGACTGACTAGTAAAGCTTCATTAGCCTCAAGAACTTCCGGATTCAATCTCTCTTCTCGTTGGAACTCAACGAGAAACTCCCCTATGTTGTATCTTTCGAGAGCAGTGACAAACAACAGTGGCACCACAGAGATTTCTGATAATGAAACAGCTCCAAGGACTTACTCATGGCCTGATAACAAGGTTCGTAATTCTCTAGAACGATGTATGAGATAGAAAAAGTTCAATTGCTGATCCCGTAACTTAATCATGTATATGCTCTCTCTTTACAGAGGCCAAGGGTGTGCATTCTAGGTGGTGGCTTTGGAGGATTGTACACAGCTTTGAGATTAGAATCTCTTGTTTGGCCTGAAGACAAAAAGCCTCAGGTGATGTTTCTACTAGTTAATAGCAATCTGTTTGCAAGATACTTGTTGTTCTGAATACTTTTTAATGTTCTTGTATTGATCAGGTGGTTTTGGTTGACCAATCCGAACGTTTTGTGTTCAAGCCCATGTTGTATGAACTACTCTCTGGAGGTAAAGTTAGTTTCTTTATGCTCTACTAGTCTTTTGATACTATTATGTGGTTATTTAGTGTCATAATCTTTTGATCTGCAGAAGTTGATGTGTGGGAGATTGCTCCCCGTTTCTCGGATTTGCTTACAAACACGGGGATCCAATTTCTCCGAGATAGAGTGAAAACATTGCTTCCTTGTGACCATTTAGGAGTTAATGGGTCTGAGATTTCTGTTACTGGAGGAACCGTCTTGCTCGAAAGCGGTTTTAAAATCGAATACGATTGGTACTATGTTTACATAAGCCCCATAAAACTCAATGCAATCTATCTCATTTCTCTTGTCTACAGACTCTAATAGTGTGTGGTACAATAAAACCATACATTTAACTCAGAGATTTGGACTCATTTTCTTTCTTTTCTACAGCCAGGTTGGTTCTTGCTCTTGGCGCTGAATCTAAACTCGATGTTGTTCCCGGTGCAATGGAGTTGGCTTTCCCATTCTACACTCTTGAAGATGCCATTGTAAGATTTAAGAGTGTTCAGTTTGTTTTTTTATTGGTTTATGAAATACAGAAACTGATTTGCAATTGTGACTTCCACTATGTACTGAGTGTTCAGCTTTTCGTTAACCCTCTAAAATACACTCCTTTTTGACTAAATCGTGACTTCCACTATGCTATTGCAGAGGGTTAACGAAAAGCTGAGTAAATTGGAGAGGAAGAATTTTAAAGACGGATCTGCCATAAAAGTAGCTGTTGTTGGCTGCGGTTATGCAGGAGTAGAGTTGGCTGCTACCATATCAGAGAGACTGCAAGATCGTGGAATAGTGCAGTCCATTAACGTATCAAAGAATATACTAACATCAGCCCCTGATGGGAACAGAGAAGCGGCTATGAAGGTACTTTCATTCCAATTGCATCCTCCATTTGACTAGACAGAGTAAAAGATGGTAATAGTGTTCTTTTGGATTGTGGTTAGGTCCTTACGTCGAGAAAAGTCCAATTACTCTTAGGTTATCTTGTTCAATCCATAAAGAGAGCAAGCAACCTAGAAGAAGATGAAGGATATTTTTTAGAGCTTCAACCTGCAGAAAGAGGATTAGAGAGTCAAATTATTGAAGCGGATATAGTGTTATGGACAGTTGGTGCTAAGCCTTTGCTTACTAAATTAGAACCCTCGGGTCCCAATGTCCTTCCTTTGAATGCTAGAGGACAAGCGGAAACAGACGAGACACTCCGTGTTAAAGGACATCCACGGATATTTGCATTAGGTGATTCGTCTTCTCTAAGAGACTCAAACGGAAAGATTCTTCCTACAACAGCTCAGGTGAGAAAAAAGGCTACAAAATATGAACACATTCATGTTCTATAACTTAATCAGAGTGACACGGCAATCAAAAATTTCAGGTTGCTTTTCAAGAAGCAGACTTTACTGGCTGGAATATATGGGCAGCTATAAATAACCGACCTTTATTACCATTCAGGTAAAACTAATAGACTTTTTACTGATCTGTGTATTGAAAACAGAAGTTTAAGCTCTGTTTAATCTTGTTTGCAGGTTTCAGAACCTAGGTGAGATGATGACTCTTGGAAGATATGATGCTGCTATATCGCCAAGTTTCATTGAAGGGCTTACACTTGAAGGTCCAATTGGTCACGCAGCGAGAAAACTGGCGTATTTGATTAGACTACCAACTGATGAACACCGGTTTAAGGTCGGAATCAGTTGGTTTGCTAAATCTGCTGTTGATTCAATTGCTTTACTTCAGAGCAATCTAACCAAGGTTTTGTCTGGTTCTTGATCTCTGTTTGTTTTGCTCTGGAGATTAATTCGCTTCCGTATGAAAGACAAATGGGGAGTGTCACTTTGTATCCTTTATTGGAATATCATTGTATAAAATTGACTCTCTGAGACACAAAGGTCATATCAAGGATAAGGAAGCTGGAAACAAAAGACTACGTTGTTGATTGTGTGTGTTGGTTAACTCGACCACAAATTTCAAAATACTTATGAGCCAAAAAGATAGGTTATAAAGCCTACTATCTAATTATCTAGGCTCAAATTTGAGTCCAGTTCTGATTTTCTAGTATACTTAGGTTCTAATATTTTGGGCCTAGACACAGCCTCACTTATATTTTAGACTTTTTTTTTTTTTTTT
>Ga0041059_1000092_pt1 | contig 49090 bp, 16 predicted proteins | sample AraColnosormetaG_FD_56232 | JGI IMG/M metagenome (GOLD analysis project Ga0041059, IMG submission 56232) | Arabidopsis roots microbial communities from North Carolina, USA - Col MF nosort | ecosystem: Host-associated > Plants > Roots > Unclassified | place: USA: North Carolina | collected...
CATGACTCTTGTTGGAATATAAAAAGGATAAATGGGATAATTTTCATCACAAAAAGCTTACAAATGTCACATCTTTATGCAGAAAAGAAGAGTTCATTGTTTTGAGCAGAAGAAAGTAGAAAGAAATACAAAAGCAGAACGAATTTAGATTACGGGGAATGTTGTTCTTCCTCACTCTCACTTGCCTATGATGAGTTTGGCTCTGGCATCTCCTTTGTTGATCTGGAACTGATCTGTTAGTCCGAAGTGAGCCATTAGAAGCCACACGAAGTTTATGAGCTCTCCGCCTCTGCTGAGTTGCTCCACGTGAGCCGTAGAGTCGCAATGACAGGCTGCATAACAGAGAAGTTCCACCCACACTTTACTCAGTATCTCCCATTTATCTTTGTTGTGTGTCTTCTCCATCTCTGCAAGGTCTTTGGCTAGCCTGCTCGCGTCAAACAATACAGACTTGCTTCGATCTCCCTTCACTCCCATTGGTTCAATTTCACTTTCGACGTCCAGAATATTTAGGGTGGCTGTCTCCACGCTTCTATCGTTCTCGATATGCCTCCTCTGGAAGAACTTGTGAGTTTCAGCCAATGTGTCTCTGAATCTGATCTTCCCAATTCCAGCAACCTCGGACATCAGACCGGGTTGCAAGATCAGGAGATACATCATGTAGTCTGAGATGATTTTGCTGAACTCGCGGTTACTGTAATGCTTGCGTTGTTCATCATAACCCTCTGGGATAGTCTCTTTCTCATGTTGTTGGTAACAGAGCTCGGTTGCGATGTGCCACATCAAAAGACTCTGATCATAATCGACCTTTGTGACATAGCGTACCAGTTTTTCACGTTCTGCATCCACCGGCAGGTTCTCTCTTAAAGTCCATTCTCCCCGAGCCAAAGATATCCTCTTGGCATTTTCAGGACTGTCTCCATACTTTGATTTGTTTTTCAGCTCTTCGAAGATGAACTTCCACAATTCTCTCGTCATGGGCTCTCCATGTACAAATAGTGTCTTGTGGACCATATCAAGCGTATCCGAGATGTCAAAGAACTCACTGAGGATATCCCACACTGATTTGATGAAGTGAGGGATGCGGGATATGAACTCGAAATAGATAGGGTAAAGAAAACGACGAGCCCAAAGATGCTTTCTTGATAACGCATTGACTTCGTGGCTGATCCGTCTGTGCACTTCATTGATCAACTTGACAATCGATCCAAAAATTTTCTTTATGACGAAGTTGAGTTTTTTGAATGGAAAAGTTATGATCTTCCATGAGTAGCGGCGGAAACTACCTCTGGCGTCGTGGATCCTCTCTACATCTGCTTTTGTGGCGTACGCTATAAAGTTAAAAACGTTGATGCTTCCACTCCACCTCCGAAGGAAGAAACGCGTTGTGAGAACGTCATGCTTATCTACCAATGAACACTTATCAGCAGCTTCCTTCTTATCGTCACCTTCCTTCTTATTGCCACCTTCATTCTTATTGCCACCTTCCTTCTTATCAGCACCTTTCATGATACACGGTTTCAAACCTTCTTTGGTACACTTATGCATACCAGTCTTGTGGCACTCTTGCGGCGTCCAACGCAGCTTTCTGAATTTAAGTAACCAGTTAAAACATCTCTCTTGCCATGATTGAAGCTCATCCGGATCGTCCTTCAAACTACTGTATGCAGCACATGTCCAGTCTGAGAACAGGAACAAAAGGATGGATATGAAATCCAAAACTAGGCCAACTGCAAACAGCGTATAAGTAACTACGACATCAGCTCCATGAAAATCTGTGCCTTTGTTAGGTTTCTTATGAAAAATGATGAATGCAGCCACAAGGGTACCAGAAGCAAAGACCCGTGAGACAGTTCCAATACCGGTATGAAGAATCGCGATCTTGGTGAATAGAGCATCATAGAGAAAGCCGAGCTCAATCTCAATGATCCTCAAAGCTTCCTCTGGATCATTTAAATTCTCAAAGATCTCTAGGCTCTCGTCACGCTCCCTGAAGCTGAAGATAAGGTTGACTACAAGGCCCTTGAATGTGTTGAAGAATTTGTAAGCATACTGAACAATCTCAAGATCGGTCAAATCTTTTTTTCTTTTCTTCGAAGCTAATGCTGGATGCTCTAACTTCTTAGGCCTATTTTCTTTGTCAGGCTCATCAATCAGAACGATCTTGGTGGGAAGTCTTGCCTCTTTCTTGGCCTTGTACTCCTCCATGAGCTTGGCGTAGTTTGGTCCTGGATCTGGTGCTTGAATCATAGAGTCCCTAAACTTGTCCAAACTTGCACTATACAGAGCCGTTGTCCTCTCCAGATACTTTATAGTCCCAGAAACAAACACTAAGACTATAACCACCCAAAGGCTATTGGGCAGAGACATGACAACCACATAGACACCAGCAATTGCCTGAAAGACAAGCCCAAAGACATGTCGTAGCCAGAGAGCGTTATCTTCAAGCGCGAAAGCTGTGATAGTGTCTGGTCCACCAAGATGCAAGAGCAAGAATGGTGCCCATAAAGCCATTACCTTTTTGTCCTGTGGAGGGTCATCAGGTTTGAGATCTTTACCTTGATTCTTGGAGATAAGACCAACAGCGAAATTAGCAGACCAATCTGCTAAGAGATAAGAGGACCAAACAAGCACGATCAAGAGCCTTCTTGGTGTACGTTTCCTTAGAGGAGAGAAGCAAATGAGAATGGCTTGAAGGGTAAGACTTAGAATGACTGCTCCTCTTATGTTCCACCTATCCCAAACATCTTTGATATGTTTTGGTATCACTTCCACCATTTTTGCTCTCTCTCAGAGGAAAAAAGATAGATCTTTTTCCTTCTCTCTTTCTCTCTCTTGGATTTACTTGAGAAATTTGAGTTTCTTTCTTTTTTTTTCTCTCTCTCTCTCTTCTGGTTATTGAGATGTTTTTTTTTCCTCAGATTTACTTGAAAAGTTTGGGGTTTGTGGAATGTTTTTGGGACGCCATTGATGTTGTTCTTTTTCTTTTCTTTTCTTTTTTTACCAGAAGCTCTCACTGGAGCGAGAAGAAAGACGACTCTGCAACTCAGGTATAATTTTTTATTTTTTGCAAAATAATAGTTTTTGTATTTTGCATTTTCGTCAATTATTATTATTCTTGCAATTTGTTTATTAAAAATTTACTGCTGGTATGGACACCATAAAAATATTCTTTTATTTCTTTTGTTTTAGTCAATCAATGAGTCATTTTCGACCTAGCTTTTTCTTTTTCTTTTTTTTTGACGTGAAGAGACGACTTAGCTATTGGTCTTTTTTCTATTCATATTTGATAGTAATAAATATATGTATGTTGAATAATAGTTAGTAGTATTAAAGTTCAAGTGTCATTAGTTGAGCTCGCGTCGTTTTAGTAAATATAAAATGATCCACTAAACTCAGATTTGAATGGTTAGACTATTATGTTTGGGATGGTTATATAATAATATTATTAAGTATAACTGTATAACCATAGTTATAACTTATATTATTTTAAAGACTGTCCCGGGTTAGTCTTTTTCTGAAGTTAGTCATTCATTATTTAGTGACTATTGAGGCATTGACCTAAAGAAATAATGAAGATTCAAAAATACTTCTATAGCTGGCAGAATTTACTTCTTTATACCTCTATATGTATATATACTTGTCTACTAAATAAATAATTTGAACTTGAGGTTCATTTAATGAATATCTGTAAATAAAATTGAGTTTTGAAATATTATCTCTTCAACCAATAACTTGAATTAGGTCCAACTAATAATTTTGTTACATGAAGAGTTCACATCTCAGTAATTATTAGTCTAAAATTGGAGTTATTTTATTTTAAACATACTTAAGAATTATTTACTGTATTTACTTTTTTGTACAGATGGAAAAAGTTTTTACCGTTGCCAACAATTTTATTTCAGAGTTCAGGACTAAATCGAGATTCTTGGTTGCATCACTTCTGAGATTCTGAAGTTTTTCTCTGGTCGGATGATGTTCACTATTGCTGCTTCATAATGGTGGATTCAAAGAGGTTATATTCTTGTTCTAGTGCTTCTAATTGGAATTTGAAGTCCTTGTTTACAGAGAGAGTTGTCTTTTTTGGTTGTATAGAGAGTATCAGAGAAATCAATCAAGCTCACATAAATGAATTTATCAGGGACAGAAGAAGGACATGAGTTACAACAATGCAGATGATTCAAGAACAGATTGTTTTGCTGGCAAACAGTTGAAGACTACTCTTTGAAACAAAACAAAAAAAACACAATGGAAGCAAATGAGGGAAACTAATCAATTGCTGCTACTTTCGTTGCTTATTGGATGATGATCACTTGCCTATAATCAGTTTGGCTCTGGCATCTCCTTGGTTGATTTGGAATTGGTCTCCTAGTCCAAAATGAGCCATCAATAGCCAAACAAAGCTTATGAGTTCTCCTCCTTTGCTTAGCTGAGCTGCGTGTTCTATAGCGCCACACTTTGTCGCTGCATACGAAAGCAACTCAACCCACACTTGGCTCATTATTTTCCACATCTCTGAGTCGTCCTCCTTATTCTTTCTTAAACCCTTAAGCTCTTTCGCCAGCATGGCCCCATCAAACAGGACGGATTTGCTTCTATCTCCTTTCACGTCAATGGGCTCAGCTTTTGCTGGAACTGCCACTGATAAAATTGCCACGCTGGCTTCCTTTGCATCAGGGGCCTTCTTTGCGGATATCCCCATGATATGCCTCCTATCGAAGAACCTCTGAGCCTCCTCGCACGTGTCTCTGAATCTTATCTTTCCAATACCCACAACAGCTGACATCAGAGTGGGTTGCATCATTAGGAGATACATCATGTAGTCTGACAGGATTTTACTGAACTCACGGGCGCTATGATTCGCTTTAGTGCCTTTTTTTGTCTGGTATAAGAGCTCAGTGGCTATATGCCATACAAGAAGGCTCTGATCGTAATCCATTTCCATCACATAGCGTAGAAGTTTCTCACGTTTTTTTTCTGTTTCTGGGTCACCTTGTATGTCGCGCAGTGTCCAGTCACCTCTTGCTGAAGATACCCTCATGGCGCTTTCAGAGTCGTCAGCGAAACGGGATTTGGCTTTAACCTCTCCGAATATGTGTTCCCACATATCCAGGGTGAGACGATCACTAGATGTGTAGATCACCTCATCTAGCTGAGCTCGGATGCCAAAGAACTCCATAAAACTTTTTATCCAGCGTCCAGGTAGACTAGGAATGTAAAATATGCAGAAGAAGCTAAACCTAATGTACTCTTCATTCAACTTCGGGTATTTCTTGCATAAACGACTTACTTTACCGTCAATCCACTTGAAAGTCTGATGAATTCTCTGTTTTGTGACTCTAAAACAGGATTCAATGACACTTCCAAGTTTTGTGAATGCGGGGCCAATGTAAAGTATGTTGATAACCTTGTCAAAGGCGATGTGTATGAAACCCTTGGTATGGTGGATTCGCTTCGGTTTTAAACCTAGGCAGTATTCGATCAGGTTGTGTGCATGTACATACTCAGACCACCGGCGATACATGAAACTCGTGTCGAGCACTTTATGACATGGTATTGTCTTGGCACTCTTGTCGGGCACTTCCTGACCTGGTATTTTGCTGGTACTCTTGTCGAGAACTTCATGAGACTTCTCTGTCTTCAACTCCCTCACCCTGAGAATCCTGTTAAGAATCCTTTTAAGAAATGGTGTTTTCTTAGTACTCGTGTTGGGCACTTCATGAGACTGTGTATTCTTGTAGCATTCATCATACTCCTCCACCTTCAATTTCCTGACCCCGAGAATGTTTTCAAGAATCCAGTTAAGAATGTTGTCGGACCAGGTGGGTGGATCGTCCACTTCGTCCTTCATCTTCCTCAATCTGACAAACGTCCAATCAGATGCACAGAACATGATAAGAGCGATGCAATCCAGAGCTATTCCTCCTAACAGCAATGCGTAAGTAAGGCCAACATCAAATCCACTATAATCTTTCTTGCTCTTGTATTGAAAGATGCGTAGAGCTGCTGCAAGGCATCCCAGGGCAATGAACCTGAAGAGGAATCCTATCCAGTTGTGCAAGATCTCGGCTTTCGTGTATAGAGCTGCGTAGATAAAGTTGAGCTCAACCTCTAAGATTCTTAAAGCTTCTTCTGCTTTCAGCGAGTCAAAGAATCTCTTGCTCTCAGCTCGTTGTTGAAATGTAAAGATGAGATCAACCACAAGACCTTTGAAGATATTAAAGTACTTGTAGGCGTACTGGAGAATATTGAGTGGAGTGAACCCGTCAGGAGGCTTTACCGGAGCATCGTCTCTTGGATCTTTCTCAGGCTCGCCAACCTTGATAATCTGTGTAGGCATCTTCATATCTTTCTTGGCTGCGTATTCCTCCATGAGCTTTGCGTAGTTTGGTCCAGGATCAGGCCGCTGAATCATGGAATCTTTGAACTTGTCAAGACTCGCCAGGTACAAAGCTAATGTCCTCTCGACATACTTGATCACCCCGGTCGCAAACACCAGCAAAATAGGTTTCCAAAGAGCATTGGGTAACGACTGCAAAAGCACGTAAACGGTTGCAACTGATTGAAAGAAAAGACCCAACAAGTGCCTGAGCCAGAGCTCGTTATCTTCAAGGGCAAGGGCAGTGATTGTATCTGGACCACCGAGATGCAAGAGCAAGAAAGGAACCCAGAAAGCAAACAACTCGGCGCTCTTTTTCGGTTCTCCGGGTTCTGGATCATCTCCTTGACTATCTGAGATTTGTCCGGCGGCGAAATTGGCAGACCAATCAGCAAGAAGGTAAGCTGACCAAATGAAAGAGAGTAAAACTTTTCTGGATGAGCGTTTTCTTTGAGGTGCAAAGAAAATGAGAAATGTTTGAAGGCTGAGACTGAAGATTAAGGTACTTCGAATGCTCCATTCGTCCCAAATGTCCTTGATAGGCTTTGGGATTGCGTTCACCATCTTGAAACTGATTTGCTGAAACAGACAAGAACTGATGGTTTATGAGATCTAACACAGATACATCTAAAGAGGTTGACTTCTTTCTTTTTCTGGTTTTACTATGAGTTTTTTTGCTTTTGAGGCTTTTTGTTGTGTGTGAAGGTTTGAATTATTCTGGTTGGACAGCCATTGGAGGCTACTTGGAGACCTTGAGGTTAGTCAAACAGTTCTTACAGGTCTCTAAGTTTTTTCTTTTTTTTTTGGTTTAATTTTCGAAAATTTATCTGATTCGTGTCTGTTGCTAATTTTTACTCTTTACCTCATTTTTAAAATGTGAAGAACAAGTATTCAAAGAGCCCACTGGTTCTTTTGATAACGAAATGATATGAAGGGAATATATGCTATATTTGTTTTGTAAAAATTATAATGCTATGTTTATCTTGTCCTCTTTTTGCATAAATTTATTTAAACTAACTATTTTGAGTGGTTTTATAGAAACATATTTTATTTTTAATCCCTTTTTTATCTAAATATTTCTCGTCTTTTTCCTTAAAATCACATGGTTAAAGAATAACACTGCAAAAGTATAGTAGTTAGATATACGATTACGAGGTTATCTCAATGACCTTAGACATTGGAATGAGTGACAACGGGAAAAGTTTTCACATCTCAATATTTGTTACTTCTCCAAGAAACCACTTTTAAGTTTTTCTTTAAAAAAATTTCTAATTATATATTCAAACTTTATAATATTTCTAACTTTCTCTTTTTTACCCGGCAACCAAAAATGGAATTAAATATATCGAACCATTTGTTGACCATACTTCTTGCTTCGTTATTTTCTAACGAAAATCACGTTTTCTAGTGGAACTTACTTGGTACTTTCCCTTACTTGGTAGCAATTCAATTATTATCACATGACGTGGCCAGTAACGTTAAATTCGAATGGATATACAGAGTATTTATGGCTATGGTCTAAGAGTCATTTATTTTCTCCAATTATAGATAATTTTAAAAAATTCCAAAATTAAATTTCCCCACCAACCATATTAATTTTACTTACGAAAATATTTATTTTCTCACGTCTTTGTCTCTCATGTGATGACAAAATTTCCAGAAAGCGAGTTGGGATATTCAACTTTATATTCTAATATTACCTATTAAATATAATAATAATCACAGCTGGATATAAACTAAAAAATATGTTACACTTGGGTTGGATGTATTAACCATGGTAGAGTCGGGCATTTTAATAATCGAAGCTTTAAAAGTATAGTAACGACGACTTTTGTATGTCAATATAACGATGACTTTAGAGATGTAGGTCTTTTAATTATATTTTCCTAACGAAATTGTTGTGTATATATTAACGTGGGAACGATGTATCTTGTCGTTAATATTTATTTATATTTATTAGTAAACTTTTATGCAAAACAAGTTGTGATTATACAATAATCAAACACGTCTGTTTAAAAATGAAAAAAACGTCAATTTGATTTTAGATAATTGTTTTTTTTTTCTTTCTTAAATGATAAAAACTCTTTTGTTCTTCAAAGGTTTTACATCACATCAATTTAAAAAAAAAGGCACTTTTCTTAATATCATTTTTAAAGTTTTTGTTCTAAAAATACTATATTTTAGTTTTTTTTTTCAAGAATATCACAAATTCATATTAAGAAGACTCTTTTGAATGGTGGAAATATTGTAATTTATTTTGGTCAAACAAACATTTTTATACAAAAATTAGTGGTATTATTGGGAAAATAAACTAGTGATAATATTTTTGGAACAAAAAATTAGTAATGTGATATTTTCGCATTTTTCTAAAAACATTTTTTTAAAACAATATTGATTATAATTTTTCTTGCCGGCTATCGGTTTTTGTCTATTTATCAGCTTTTTGAAAAGATTATAATTATTTATACTATAATATAACCTGACGTAATTTATGAATTTGGCCCAATGTCTTTTGTTACCGATTCAATCTGTCTCTAAATAACTAATTTTCTATGTCCAATCTACTAAAATCAACTTAATTGTTGTAGTTCAAAAGTGTTCCTTACTTAATTCTCATACCTCTCTCTCTCTCTCTCTCCTTTGCCTAACCATTTCTTCATCATCTTCTTTCTGCAGATTTCTCCGTTTTTCCTTGAATATGCCTTCAAAAAATCTACAACAGGCAGTCCTCACAAACGAATTCACAACCAACTTCATTACGACCTGTAAGGACTGGCTCGACGTAAATGGTCTTGCTAAAGGAAACTTGGAGAAGAAGAGAGATGATAATGAAGAAGAAGAGCGTCTGAAAACCGAGTCTAAACTTCCGGGCCATGACATCCACGGTTTCGATAACGAGATCAAGTCATTGCAACACTTCTTGTTGGATCAGAAGGTTAGGAGGGAGTTCAAGAGTCTTGTGATTGTCGGAGAATATGGTGTTGGGAAGACAGCATTATGCCAGAAGATCTTCAATGATGAAGCTGTGAAGAGTGTTTATGCTCCCAGGGTTTGGGTGTCTATGGAAAACAAAGAATCTAAGGAGGGACTTGATGGGAAGATATGTGTGTTGAAGAAGATCTTGAAGGGTCTTGGAGTTGAAGAGTTAATCCTCGAAACTATCAGTACTGATGCCAAACAAGAATTTAAGGACAATGAGGAAGTTGCAAGCAATCAGGAAGCTGGAGAAATTGATAGAGAGACGGAGAAAGAGAAGGAGCTCTCTGCTCTGCTCTATGCACTTCACTTGAATCTGAGGTGGAAGAAATATCTGATTGTGTTTGATGATGTTCGGGAAAACGATAACTGGGACGAAAAGCTTGATGCGAAACTCAAGGAGGATGAGAAATGGGGAAAGTATCTTTCAGATGGATTCCCTAAAGGGTCTGGTGGGAGAGTCATATACACGACCAGAGATGAGAATCTGGCGAAGAACCTTGTTGCTCAGAAACATGAGATCCATCGTCTTTGGCCGCTGTCTGATCATCAGAGTGTCTGGAAGATATATGATGCAGTGGTTAAAGATAAACAGAAAGAGTCACCAAGGAACGACAAGAAATGTATAGATGAGCTGATGAATAAGTCTCGTGGTCTTCCTCTGGCTGCCAGACTGTTGGCTGAGCGTGATCCCGTCTTTGTTGACGATGAAGTTGGCCCTGTTGGTTCTACCCATGGACAAACCGACTCATCGAACCGCCAACCTGCAAACCAGGCCAGCTCCTGAGAAGTGGATAACTTGACTCAGCCTCTTGGCTCAAGATTGCTTATTATCAACCTTGCTTATGCTTCTTTTATTTCTTGTATGTGTTTCTTGTTTGATGTTGTCTGTTTGTTACACTGTTGTTATCAAATAAACCAGAATCTCTGAGTAATGTATCTTGACCTTTCAATTAGCAGAGAGACTATTAAGAGAGCTTCTTTCCTTAGTACTCTTGCATTTGCAGTTTATCAGAGTTTCTTGCTCTTAGCCTCTCTTCACTTGTAGACCTTCTCAGTAAATTATAATATATTTTCTTCTTCCTTCGTAGCTTCTGTAAAACACAAGTATCACATAATAAGCAAAGCAAATTTCCATTATTCAACTGTTCACAAACAACAACACTTGCACGCAAAACCAGAAAGACATCAATGGGAAATGAGGAAGCAAACACACAACAACAACAACAACAAAAGAAAAAGACAACGAGGAAGAAAACTTGATAAACCGAGAAACTCTCAGTTCTGAGATGCTTTAGACTTCATCTTCTTCAGGCTTGCGCCAGATTCCAATTCCATCGCAGGGGCAGAGACTAACTTGAGGGCACTGATACTTCTCCAAGAACTTGAGTTCCGGAAAGTACCTTTTGCTCAAATCCCTCCACTCCACTTTTAGTTTTGGAAGAAACTTCAGACGTAAAACGGTAACTTTGCATTTCGAATTCTGGCTAGGTAGTGACTTTCCAAATCCAGTAAGTTTGATTCCTCCTTTAATGTAGAGTTTTTCCACATTAAGTAGATTATCAGGCTCAAGCCATTCAGGAAGATGTTCACCAGGAAAACATTGCAGGTCCAGTTTCTTCAATGTCTTTGGAAGCTCTGGCGCTGTGGGATCTTTCTCCTTACGGAACATGGTTGCAGCCCTTTCCAAGATCCCAATATTCTCCTTTGGCTTAACATTTTCGTCCCCCTTTTCGCTATCTACGCCTTTGCCCTGAGGATGTGTATTTATACCTCCCCACGCAACCTTCAACTTTTCCAGTTTTTTGAAACTCTTTACAGCCACGAACACATCATCTATGCTGAAATTTTCTTTGTTTATTGAAATACTTAGCTTTCTCAGCTTCTTCAAGTGCACCAACTCAGCCAGTGTGCAGACCGTCTCTTCATCTGTAGCATCACTGACAACAAAGCCCTTGAGAACCTCTAAGTTATCAAGCCATGACAACCTCTTGGGCATGCGATCTATCATGTAGCAATCTGTAATGTCCAAGTAGATAAGCGCCTTGAGTGAATCTATCTTGTCTGGAAGTTTCTCCAGATTATAGCAAGCTCTGAGGTCCAAGATGATCAGGTCACGAAGCTTGCAGACAGCATCGTCAAGTCGTTCAATTCTTGAGATCCCTTGAAAACTCAGAAGCTTGAGTTTAATCATACGCTTCAAATTTTTCATAAGCTCAGGATTCTCCACCTCGATGTGGCGCTTGGCAGTTCTCTCCCATCTTCCCAGATAGAACACCTTGAGCTTTTGATACGTAACTTTTGACAGAGTCAACTTATTTCGCGTTGGTTTATCCTCCGAGAACCACTTGAATGTGAAATCCGGAAACCTCTCCGAAACATTGAACACAGTTTCAATATGATCTACATCTTCCATTTTTTTAGCTTTTGCTTCTTGCTGGCTTGACGACCCTTCCACAAGGCATACCTTGTGCATTCCTGATTTCTTCATGACTGGCTTGTCCTTTATATCATACATATCAAAAAGCCCTATCTCCTTGGAGATAAGAACCACTGAAGCATGCACAAAGGGGGCCATCTTATAGCTACTTGGCTCGACTTTGCGTTTGATTTCAACAGGTTCAATCAAGTTTCTATCCGTGAAATCCTTAAGAATGACCTTCACAACATCTTCGGGTTTGAGAATGACCTCTTCAGTGCCCTCTTGTGATGATATGTCTTTAGTACTCAGAATGCCCTCCCCCATCCACCAATACATCAGCATCGTTCTATTCACCTCTTGATTTTCAGGGAAGACAGCGAAGGTCAGCAGGCAGATCTTCCGTTGATCACTAAGTTCCTCGAATTCGCGTAGCACATATCTGAAAACCGCGCGACTTCTAAGATCTGCTTTATTTGCATGGATCCCGGGCAGGCAAACAATTCCTTTGCCGTTATTATTATCCCCGTCGCCATCGTCATCATCCAATCCTTTGGCTTTTTTACGCTTGTTGGGCAACAAGGGGACTTGACACATCAAGTTAAAGATCTTCTTGTTGATATCGTCCAAGTCTTTCTTCATACCTAAGGTCAAGGGGGGTTTCGTAGGGTTTTTCTTCTGCTCTTTTGCCACATTTTCAAGCAGCAATTCAAGTGGACGAATATGTTTCCACACCTCCTCTGCGACTTCACTGCGGAGATATTGCAGCTTAGCCACGTCCTCCTTAAGCAAACGAAGATTTCGTTGCAGCTTAGGAATATGATGATCATCTGGGCCTTCTGGCTTAGCATTAGGAATAGGGGCACTTTCTGCTCTTCCCAGATTCGTCTGTGGTTGGTCAGCAGTTATCAGTCCATCAACCTCAGCATCATAGGTTCTAGCCCTGGTTATAGCGCCTGGAAGATCCACTTCCTTCTCCAATTTGTTCACTATTGTGAGGAAATCGTGGATTATATGCTGTGGATCATTTGGATCCTCGGTCGTCGTAGGCGGCTTCCGCTTCCCTGCTGCCTGCAACCCTGCTGGCTGTGCTGCCTGCAACCCTGCTGGCTGTGCTGCCTGCAACCCTGCTGCCTGCAACCCTGCTGGCTGTGCTGCCTGCAACCCTTCTGGCTGCGTCCCGGAATCCATGACACCTCAAAACCCTTTTCGTCTAAGAACACAATCTGCAAAACCTTGAAAGCAATTGGCACAAATTGCCCCAAGAAACAACCAAAATGTTTATCAGCATAATGGGACAATTCATAACCCAAACACATCTGAAATGCAAACTCGAGATGCTACTCTCTCTTAGACACACAAGTCAAACGATGATAACAGAATCGAATAAGCAAAATCAACAAATCAAGCAAATAAACACCTTTAGATATTTGCAGAGCTAGGTCAAACAGTGATGTCTCCAAAAGAAAATTCTACATATCAAAGTGTCTCCAAAAGAGTAATCAACCTAAAGATAATCTATACGAAAGGTTCGATCTTTACGTAGAGAGATTCAGTAGTAATCAACAAAAGGAAAAATGGAACATTTCTTCAGAGAAGAAGCGATTCTAACCTGTTTCTCCGGAGAAGAAGAAGCAACTCTGCTCTCTCTGGGTCTTCCCTTTGCAACTTCAGTCAATTGCCAAAATAGGCAAATTATGAATGAGACCAGTCTTTAAAAATAACCACAGTTTTATAACTTTTTGTGTATTTTTTTTACAATCCTTTCTTTTTTTACATTCCAGATTTAAGCGCAGTCTAATTCGTTAATGTATTTTTCCACCAATTGACTACATGAGAATTTTTCAATCAAACTCATTTCTCTTAGTAATATTTTTTTAAGAAATAACTTTCCACCTTTTACGGTACCGTAGTTATGAAAAAAGAAACTGGCTAAACAATTCATTTCTTTTGTTTCTTTGTTATAAGTATGTAATATGCTAGTTAAAAATCCATGGTTTTGCTCAAGAAAAAAAAAAAAAACTCCATGGTAAATACTAGCTACATAATTTAAATTCGAATTGTGACATAATAAAGATATTGGAATAGCTTCGTGACACAAAAATGGTACAACCTTACTAAGTCGAATAAGTATTAAATGATAGTGATATATATAAAAGCGGTAAAAATAGTGGTAAAACAGAGTACAAATATAAGAATAATACTTTTGGTAATTCTTTTGATATTGCTTATGTAATTAAATTTTTTATATTTAAACAGTAAGTCTCATATCAATGTAGTACAGACCTATTAAAGAAACCAACAAAAGTCACTAGATTATAAAATTTAGTCGCTAATTTAAACAAAGGGTTATACTATTGTAAATAAGAGCGTTTTCAAATCTAAATAAGAGCTTATTGCAATTAGAAAGGGTACACCGATTGTAATTTAAACAATTTGATTAGTAATATCACAACAAACTACTCAATCCATATCATATAGTAGTTGTTCTTAGGTGGCACAAAACAAAAAAAAATTGAATCACTTTAATTCGTGTATTGACTATTAATCTTTGAATGTGGTGCGAAAGTTACTACTCATCTGACCAAAATACCAAAAACGTTCTAGCCTTTTTATTGGCTATTTATCCTCTAAAGACTTAACTTATTTGGAGATGTGTAGAGTTAGTGAGTAGCGTATAATATTACATCGAGCTGATTGAGTGATTTTCAATTATTGATAAACCTGAAGTCATAATGCTGTTCGTAGTTTAACCTAATAGTTGACCTAGCTAAGTTTCACGCTTTGCAAAGCTTACACTTGAATAACACCATTTTGAGTCAGTATTTACAAGAAAATAGCAACATCTTGGGATAAATGGATGACACTACGTTTTTCCAAACTAACAAAAATGACTCTAACTTTATAATTTGAAAATTTTGAAAATCTATATATACATGTAATTATGCAGTAAATTGTATAATACGTACTTGACTATAAGAAATTGACAATGATGCTACAAATTATTATAACGGTTTTCATCACTATAAGATGTTTAACTACATTTTATGTTCTTAAATTTATAGTGATTATTAATGTTTATGCTAGCTAAATATATGTTTATAAATGGACATATATATTGCATTCTTAAATTTCTTAGATATGATGGTGATATTTGTTTTTGTCATCCGATTTTAATTAGAGCTCAAACGAGCCAAAATTGAAGAAAGTTGTTTGCAATTTAATAGTGATATTGTTAACGACGTATTTAAAACTTTTATTTGCAATTTAATTGATAATTAAAAATAGTATATCTAAAATATTCTTAATTGTATAAAATGATATGTAATTGAAATGACAAATTGCAAAGAAAGTTTGACTCTCACAAGACAAGGATGCTAAATGAAATGAAATGTAAGCATAATTGTTTGAAATTTTCTAATCTGGTTTTTATGACAGTTAATCAAATTAAATTTTATTGAATAGTGCATGTTGGGAGATAATTATTGAATGAAAAAAAGAATGACTTTTCATCTCAGGGAAGACTTTGGTGAGTTGCAATAAATAAAGACCAATAAGAGGGAAATAAGTAAATGCCAGCAAGATTCTTACATTTTAAATAGAGAAAAAATGTAATTAATGTCAATGGCCAAAAAAAAAACGATCATGTCTTCCATTTCGCACGTGATGTATGAGTTAAATTATTTATAATTATAGTCTTAACTATGGTTAAGAGAACTATAAAATGATTTTCTACATAGCATTGACTATAGACAAGTTGTATCGTGGAGAAGATAATGAGTTTTAACAGTTCATCATAAACGTTTAATTGTCAACTAATAAAGGTCCGTATGGACTATGGACCATATATGATTGAACTAAAAACAAATAATTTTGATAGGTCATATCAAGATTCAAGAAAGTGGTTTAAGTCGACTGTTTAAACGCCTAGTATGATTGCCAATAATAAAAAGTCTTCGTTCATTTTAATATTTTCTATAAGCTAGTTAGCTGTATGATTGACATCGATTTAGATAATTAATGCATGCGTGTAGGGTGATCTATACTTGCATAGGGTAGACAATTGCACGTAGTTTATCGTGGGTCATCAACAACATAATTATCGTATAATCATGTAATTAGGAAGACTTTTGAGTGCAATCATACGAAACGGCAGTTGTCTTCTTAAATTTCTCCTGAAGAATATTATTAAAATACTAAGTGTTTAAAGAAGTAACTCATTCTAATTATCAAAATATAAGACTGTAGGGGCAACTCTTATTCATTAATCTTTATAAAAATACACAAAATTAAGTGACAGCAATATTATCAAGTCTTACATCTAACACAGTAACACATACACCTTATATATAATCTTGACAGTTGGCATAAATATTATAGTCTTTAATCAACCATATACGAATTGTTCGATAACTAAAAGTAATTTGTTTTATGTCTAGTTTTTAATTTGCGCGACTTTTCATTGTAATTTTGTAGTAATAATGAAAGACCAAGGGGAAATATATAAAATAACGACCAGTTCATTTAAATTTTTAAGTCGTTAAAGACCTGAAGCTCATTAGAGTACTGACTCGGATTGGGAATAGTCAGCAGTTTTGTCTTAACCCCATTTAAATAGTAATGTCGTGTAGTGGTATTAATTGAACTTAATCCCACGTATTTTAAATCATTTAATAATAAGTATAAGCTAATTAGCTCTACATTTGACATCCATTTAGATAACTAATGAGTGTTTGATAATCTACAGTAACACATGCACGTAGTACATAGTGGGTCATCGACAGCTAGTATTTTAATTTTTATCTTATAATCTGTTAATTAGAAATTAGAAAGACTTTTAAGTGAACTCAGAAAATGGCAGTTGTCTTAAATTTTATTTTAAAGAAGACTATAATAAACGAGTATTTTGAATTAGCTAGTACTCTTCCTAGTTTTCTTGCTTTGATAATATTTGGATACTCTTTCTAGTTATTGACTTAATTTATTGATAAGCTATTTAGTGCCACAAATGACAATTTACTTTTAATCCTGTAATTATTTAGTTTTTATATAACTCGAGTGATCTTAAAAAAATTCTAGGTCGAAAGACAAATTCTGGTAATCGGGAAAACCATGTTAGAATTCGAAATCCCGGTGATTAACACTACTCGAACTCAAGTAGTAGAAGCTCTTTTCTTCTTTATCACTAGACAAAGACGACTTGGTTATGCAATTATCCATTTATAATACTGGTCACTTGATAGCGAATTACTTATAATTTTTTTTTAAATACATAGTATATATTAAGTGACGAAAACAAATCAGGTCGTCTTACATCCAACACACCACACACATTTATATGAAAGATATTCTTACCATGATCTAGAGAAGATAACAGACAGTACTACTCTTCACATGCAAGCCTTGAATTGTGCAGACTATATAATTTTTAATTTGCACGACTTGTCTTTGTAATAAATAAGGACCCGAAGGGATAAAAATAAAAAAATAAAGACATGGTCGATTTAATTATTTAATGGATCGGAGCCAGAATTATTAAGATGACAATAAGTCATTCTTTTTCCTATCACCTATTGGGAATAGAGAGCTGTTTTTTTCTTGTTTAATTTACTAGCGGTAGTTGGGAATATAGATAGTTGCTGTTCTTGTTTCCTCGGACATTTGCACAAACAACAATAATGGAATCCCATGTGTTACCATTTTTTCTCAAAAATAAAATGACTGGATCCTTTATTTTTTAACAATTCATGGCAAAAAATATAATATTTTGAAAGGAATTATTTGAAGAGTATACTTTAAACGAATTATTACGAGTTCCATGAGATGAGCCTATGACATTTATATCTAAGAACATAAAATATTTATAAAAACTATTAGCTATAAAATCCATTTTATCTGCATTATGATAGTGGCATGTTATATTTATGATACATATTTCTTTCATTTATATTTTCTTAGTGTTTTTTTCCTAATCATAAAAAGTTTTCTGTTATTAGTGGCATGATATCTACTCGACAATTTTTCAAGGAAAAAAAAAATCTAGACTCGATCTAGAGTCACTTTATCTGTTGGTCCGGCCCAAGTCCAAACAGATAAGATATAACAAAGACATCATCACAATTCACACATATATCAGATTACCTTTATACCTTTTCTTATTTTTCTATTCATAGAGAGATATAATTCGACTCGTGCTATCAAAACAAAATTGAAGAAGAGATGTACCCAAGACTGAAAGATCTTGGTTGGTTGATCAATAAATGGGTCTGATTATATATAATAATAATTGGTATTTTCTATTTTCTGTAATAGTTTTTTATAGATAAAATTTTTATACTGTTTAAAATAAAAACTCATGTTATTAATATGGTGTTGGTCTAACGGTAAATCTTTTAAGTAGAAATATTATGATTGATGTCCATTAAAAAAGAGATAAATTTAATTTGGTATGAATCTCATATCTAAAATTTTTTCAGATATTAAAACAAATTTATTTATATTAATTAGAGGATATAGTATAGTTAACTGTATCACAATCGAAGAGAAGAATTTATATGCACCATGGTTCATGAGGTACGTGGAAAAATTAAATGTGTAGGATTATGAGTTTTTGGTAAACTTCATAAGTGACACATAATTCAATTTGACAGATAATACTATTAAATTTTACTATATTCAGTAATTAAGCCATTATCATTTAGACCCAATATAAAATGTCATACACAACTTTACAAACTAAAAATACTTTTCTTTTATTATTCACAACTAGCACTTGAGAAGATAATAGAAAATCTGATTTTTTGTTTTTTCTCAATCTTCATTGGTTGCTTGATATTTTCTTATAAATAAATAAAGGAAAAAATCTTTATCTTCGTGATATTATTTAAAAAGACAAATGGTTGGTTAACATTAAATTCGTGTTTAAAATGGTTATATATTAAATTAATGTATAAAATGACTATTTTTAAGTTGAGGGATTAAATAACATTTTTTTGTTATAGATGAGATATATGTTCTAATTACTGCATTTTGATTTTGATTTATTTTGGTGAAACAAACATAAATATTATGAGGATATATGCTTTAGATAAACTATGTCTTGGTCATGACTCTAGAGTATTGGCAATGACACAACAAACTATCCAAAGATTCCTGAAAACTCCTAATGGTAAGTTCTATCTTATTAAAATTTAGAAAAAAAAATACGAATAATAAAAAATTATTTGGCGTCTTATAGGGAAAATAAAATAATTTAACAAAAAAAAAACAAATCAAAGAAAATAGGTACTATTTAGGACAAATTTATGATGGACCACCACTAAAATCAGTTATGAATTGTTTATCAAAATCAATCAACACTATTTTGGCTTTTGATTAGCACGACTTTTGATTTGCACGACTTTTGATTTCACTAAACAAAGACTGAGTGTAAGAAATAGAAAAAAGAAGAAGAAAGACCCATTCCAAAAGTCTGCTATTAATAATAAATTATCAAGATAACATTTTCAGCACTATGATTTTATAGGAAATATATAAACTAACCCTAGTCTTTATTCATGACGTTAACTATGAAAATTTTGTTTTATATGGCTCATATATATACATTAGGAAACCCTATACATTATCGATTACCATTTAATTAAAATGATTTTTCTATACAGAAATTCTCAATCAGATCATATGCAACTTGGTAGTTTGTCATTGTGATAAGTGACAAGTTGAATTCAAAATTCGATGAAACAAATTTCTTACAGAAAACAAGAAAGTATATATACATACACACATCTTCCTGGAGAGCCATTGACTAGACCAATACCATGCACGTCATAGGCCATTTAATAATGAAACTATGAAATAAAAATAGAATACAACGGTTGTCATTTTATAAACTTTGTACTGTATAGGGAAGACTTTTGAATGCAAGCAAAAATGACCGGTGAGTTCTTAATTATTCTAAACAAGCTTTACCCAGTCTAATAGTATTAAAAGTCTTAACATGAATTATCAGTTCATCACCATTATCCATTTATGACAGATATGTCTACAATTAGTAAGATAAATAACTAAAAGACGGTGATCTAGTGGCAATACAAGGGGTTAATTCTATATGTCTGGATTTAACTTTTCTTGGATATAATTTTAAAAAAATAGAAATAGAGTAAATAATAACTCTGGATACTAAAAGAGATTATAGACCAAAAATTCAGAATTTTCTCAGTTTAACCAAACATAAATAAAAAATAATGAGATAAGGAAATTAATCATGTCTTACTTACAACGTTATATTAATTGTATTGTAGACTGTACTATAATTTTTATAATTATAATAAAATTATGATATTTGATCAATTTGTGGAGATATTTATAAAAAAAAATATATTGTTTGATTTGCAGAAATTGTTTGATTAATAAGAAAAATTATAAAAAAAATATTGGTTATATATTGGTTTAAAAAAATATTTTTTATTAATCAGAAAATATTGTTTGATTAATAAAAATTTTATAAAAATAATAAATTTTGTGGAGATATTAATTGATCAAAAATAAATCAGAAAATTGATTTTTTAATATATTATTAGTTTATAGAAATATTGAATCAAACAATTAAATGTGTAGAAGTTTGATTATATATCATTACGCACATGCGAATCCTACACCGTTCACATTATAGAGTTACTCTTATTATATTTTAAGTACAATTGGCACATAATTCAAAACTAACAACATGATTTCTAGCTGTTTAATTTGCAAGTTTTGCTGTCAATATATACTATTGCAAGAGTTTTGACTGAAGTTAATAAAAGACCAACTCGGTTTACATCATTTATAAGTCATTTGCCAACTGTAACAAATAATAATGACAAGTTGACAACAAAGGATAAAATAATCTTTGTAAGCGTATTAAATTTTACACTGGTGAAGCTGTATTGTCTAGTTTTAGTGTCATTGATTAAGATGGTACTGCATACTTTTTCCTCGATCAGATACGTGCAACAGCATCTTCATGTGTTGTCTGTCATCTTTTTGAAAACTTGGAATGGTGATGTTGTTGAAATGAATTTCGAGCACTAATTATCCTTAACAAACTTCTTAATGTGTATATTAATTAAGTTGAGCCATATATTTCGATAATATTGGGCCACCATATTGGGCCATACATATTTGAATTCGGACCGTAACTTTCGCTATACATCTATAATCTATTTTGATTAACAATATATTTTAATAAATGATTTTTACAATAAAGAATAGTAATAGTTTGAAGTTCGTTCTTATATAGTTTCATAAACTTATTAAAAAAATAAATTAATAATATTAGTACTAATCCAAAATATAATTTTAAACAAAACAAAAACAGTGACAAATAAAAGAAAACAAAAACACCAATCCAAGCTAAATGGAGACTGTCTAGATTCTTTTGATTATTTTTCTAACTCATTATAATTTTTATTTCCTTCACATTATTTCAAAAATATTTAGATGTTTTTGCATAAAAATTTGAGCTTACAAGCAAAAAGAAAGTGTTGTAAATAAAATTTCATGGGGAATTGTCCAAAATCCTTGATTCACCGTGATTCACATTGCCTTCCAAAATCTCTAACTCCACTCTAAGATTCGATTTCTCCTTCCTAATCTCATTAAGCGTCAAATTAGGCCGTGTATCATTTGTCAACCAAAGCCTAGAACTTTAACACAACTTCTCCTCATCTCTAACCTAGCTTTCCATCCGATCACATTTTCTCATTCTGATTCTCGCATCAGTTTTATTTCAAAAGATAAATCATTTTTTTTTTTTACCAAAAAACGTTATAAATCGTACTCTACTGACAAGTAAGTAGTGTTCAAACAATAGCTGAAGGAGTGGATCCGCTACTAGAAATTTGTAGGATCATAGCTTGGGTTTTCCCAAGTGGGTTAATCTATAAATGTGATCCGAACAAAACGCTCAAAGTAAAATACCATGTGTGTTTATTCATAGAGAAAAAAAAAAAAATTGATAAGAAATAGGGTATCAGCGAGGACAGTTTACAGTGTTCTCAGTTTATGTTATCTTAAATCATGAACGTATCTGCATAAATATATGTTAACTCAATACATGTCAGAAACGATGATGTCCAACTTGATCATGCACTCGTTCACATTGCCCCACTAAAACTTAATCCAATTTTATCATATAATTTAAGTTTTTGTTGTTGCAAGTTTATATATAATTTTATAAAAAGTCAAAAATGTAAATCAAACTCATGAAGTTATATTATTTTTTATTTTATTTTGAAATTGAAGTTATATTAATTTACAATATAACTTGTTGACACTATTGCTAAGTTTATTAAATTATTATTTTAAATTTTTAAAATGAAGCATTTACATAAGGCCGGCTCAACATTACTAATTTACTATGGTCTCTAGGATTTTTTTTTTGAGCCCTAATTATTATTTTTAATTGTTTTTGTTATGAAAACTATTTTTTTGTGTAATTTGACAACAAATAATTGTTAAAAAAACAAAAAAATACAGATAAATTCTTCTAAATTCTTTTGAACATTTTTCAATATCATATATAAAATTTTTTAAAATATTTTTGAATATTAAAATAGTATGAAACTTCGATATACACGCTTATAATGAATAGTCCAATTGTCATTTTAAGAATTAGACACTTTAATATGTGACTGTAAAAACTCTTTAAATATGTATATTATTGGTTAGATTTAATTACATGAGTTTGATATATATATATATATATATTTGCAAATTGAAAATAAATTTAAAGAAAATTGTTATTTAGAATTTTAATTTCTTACGAGAAAAATCCTATAATTTAATTTTAGCGCCTGGCTCACCCCGTCTGGCTAGGAAAAGAAATATAAATACGCATGTGATTATTAGAAGAAATGATGTTAAAAGAGAGAGAAAGATACGAGAGAAAATGGAGAGAAAGTGAGAGAGAGAGAGAGAGATAAAGCAGAGGTTGACTTCGCTTTGCTGAGAAGGCAAAGAGCTCGAAAGAGAGAAGACTAACTCTCATCAGCGACGAATGTCTGATCCGTTGAAGATGGCGGCCGAGACGGAGGAGATTAAACCAGGTTACTATTCTCTCTGTCCCTCTCTCTTTCTCTGCTTTCGATCTATGAATATACTGAAATTTGTTAGAATATCTTGTAAACCAATATCTTTTTATGTATCTCGAATTGATCTAAGAACTTGTTGTGTCTTTTTTTTCCTTTTGGGTCAAAAACTAATCATAAGGTTGTCTAGAGAGATGATTCAAGAACAAGAAATTATCTCCTCTTTACTTTGAAAACGAATTTTATATACTTATTAGTGAAGGAATAACGAAAAATGTGAATTTCTCAGGCTGATGATATATAGAACCAATTTGGTTGACTTTTTTGACTGAATTTGTTTTTTTTTGTTGGGATCAAGTTCCAGCAGCAATGGGAGAAAAGAAGGATGTGGTGTTGTGTAAGAAGATAGTGGAAACTCTGGGAGGAGGTGGTGATCAAAGAGTATTGCTGGTTGGCGAAGCTGGGATCGGGAAGACAAGGATGGCACAAATGGTTGACAAAGAAGCCTCTAAGGATGTTCTTTGCTACCAGACTCTCTGGTTGCATCTCAACAGGAAGTTTAAAGTCAACGACAACTATATCAAGGAGAAGAAGTTTGAAGACGAATGGTCTCTTTATGAGAACATAGCTTCACAGCTATCTTTATACTCTGATTTTGAAGAGACTGAAGTCGGTGAAAGAGATGAAGATGAGGAAGAGGAGAAGAAGGTTGAAGATTTGCTCAAGGATTTGAAGCCCAAGATTGAGAAGTATCTCTTGGAAAAGAAGGAAGCCGTCGTGAAAAAATTGGAGGATGACAAGAAGAAGAAGGAGAAGGAAGCCGCAGAGAAACTGGAGGCTGAGAAAAAACTGGTGGATCCGGCTGCGAAAAAAGCAAAAGACCATGGAAACAAGAATCCAACCGATGCCGCAAAGGAGAAAACGACTCAAGTAGTAGCCGGAGGAGAGGATAAAGCTCAGACATCATCTGAAAGAAAGCCGTATCTTCTTTTGATTCTTGACGATGAAGGAATGACCAGTGAGTACGAGGTGATGGTGCATTTAGGCCTTGAGGATTTTCTGAAAGATCACACACCTCGAAAAATCCTTATTACAAGAAGACAAGAAACTGAGGAGGCTACAAAATCTGGTGAGCATGCTGAGGGGGAGGCAAATGATTCGCAATCCGGGGAAAAGAAAGAGGACACAGATGGTGAAGACGAAATTAGATCAGCTGATAAGGAGGAACCTGAGTCTCAAGCCCGGGTCAAAACAGAGGAGAAACATGAAAAAGTTGTACCTCCTACCATAGATGACTTATGGGGGAGCACAAACACTTATGGTGAAATTACGTTCCAGACCACAAATGAGTCACAAGATTTACTTGAATCATTCAACCTAAAGGAGGCAGAGGCTTTATTTACTTCGTCCATGTTTTTCAAGGATATGCCAAATTTTTTCTTTGACCCCGTTCCTGGGACTGATGAGAAACTGTTAAACCACATGCTGAAAAAGAGCAAGAGTTTGCCAGCTGCAATCAACGTGCTCGCCAAGTCCCTAGAGTACACTGTCAAGAGCAAGTCCTATAAGCTTAATAAGGACGAAGAAGAGAGGTTACTAAAAGAAAAGATAGAAATGGTTCTCTCGGCTGAGCGGGGTAATCCATCCGACCAGGAATCTAGTTCTGAGAGCCCTAAGAAAGCAAGTGGAGAAAATCCAATCCTGCTTCTTGCATACAAGCTGTTCAAAACCGATGGTCCATTGAAGGATACAATATTGGATTGTTTTTGGCATAGCTTGGACTTCTTTGAGCATTGTGGCTGTGTTTACTACCGTGACCTGATCACACAATGGATACTTGAAGGCTACTTTGATCCTGTTAGGTCTGTCGAAAAGGCGTACCAGGATGGTCATTCTATCTTCATGGAGCTTATAGACCGCGGAATGCTGAAGATACAAGAAAACAATGTGGTAGTACCAGAGATGGCGATGAGAAATGTAATTGATCCTCGACGTGGTGGGCATTTAGGGAAATCTCGGCTTGGATTTTCTAGAGTCTATGGTGGTAACAAGAGAAAAGGAATAGGGAAAATCACCCAACTTGATGATATGATTAAAACAGTGCAAGCAAAGAAAGGAGACAAGATTACCACGATTCTGGTTAGTGGAGATCGTCTGCGTCGCGTAACTCCTAAAAAGTTCTTCAAGAATCTGAAAGAGCTTGAAGTACTTGGCCTTTTTGAGCCCACAGTAAAACCATTTGTCCCGTCTTTTTCAGATCAGCTCAAACTCCTCCGGGTTCTTATAATCAGGGACTGTGATCTCCTGAAAAGCATTGAAGAGCTTAAGGCTCTTACAAAGCTAAATACTCTTGAAGTTTCTGGTGCTAGCTCCCTGAGCAAAATATCTGAAAAATTCTTTGAGTCATTTCCTGAACTCCGAAGTCTTCACCTCTCTGGGCTTAAGATCGAGTCTTCCCCTCCCAGTATTTCTGGCCTGAAGGAACTTCACTGTCTCATCATCAAAGACTGCCCTTTATTGCAAGATCTGCCAAACATACAAGAACTAGTAAATCTTGAGGTTGTTGATGTTTCTGGTGCTAGTGGGCTTCGAACTTGTTTCGACAACGCAGATGGTGCCAAGAAAAACAAGAGCAAAAACAAAAACTTTTATCTTCTTACAAAACTTCAGCATCTTGACTTCTCGGGGAGCCAAATAGAGCGACTGCCAATATTCCAGGATTCTGCGGTGGCCGCCAAGCTTCACTCCTTGACTCGGCTCTTGTTGCGCAACTGTAGCAAATTGAGAAGGTTGCCTAGTTTGAAGCCCTTGTCAGGACTTCAAATTCTTGATCTTTCTGGCACTACGAGCTTAGTGGAAATGCTTGAAGTGTGCTTCGAGGATAAGCTTGAACTCAAAACTCTTAATCTCTCGGGAACTAATCTTAGCGAGTTGGCTACCACCATCGAGGACCTGTCCAGTCTCAACGAACTCCTCCTACGTGATTGCATCAACCTAGATGCCATCCCAAACATCGAGAAACTAGAAAATCTCGAAGTCATTGATGTTTCCGGCAGTGCCAAGCTGGCAAAGATTGAGGGATCATTTGAGAAAATGTTTTACCTACGTGTAGTGGATCTGTCTGGAACCCAAGTGGAGACACCAGAGTTGCCAGCGGATACCAAAATCCATTGTCTGAAGCGTTTTACTCGGGCAGATGGAAAATGTTTTGAACGTGACACATGGAGAGAAATAAAGGAAGACATTGAACGTGATAGGTCTGAGAATGCCAGCTCCTCTGATGCAGTTGTTATATCTCAAGAAATCACAGAAAAGAAGCCTGTAGAAATAAGAGAGGTTGAATCGAATGCACCTCGCGCCAGTGATTGTACCGAGAAAGTAGATGTCAACAAGGAACGTCTTCTTAAAGTCCCCATAGATAGGGCTCTATATCAGAAGGCACTAACATCACTTGTTGATTCCAAAATTCCACAAGAAGAAGTCTTGGAGATCAATGAAACTAATAAGCTAGATGAGGAAGCACTAGCTAGTGCTGAGTTTGTGTCTTTTGTGGACTGTACTCCTGAAAGGGTCAAATCTATCTTTGAGAAGGCCAAATTGGTGAAGGGTTGCTGGCTAAGGATGTGCTTTGACATAAAAGACCCTTTCGATGGTGTGGATGAGGAGAACTTGAAATCACTGGAGACTTTATCGATTACAAACCTTCTCTCATTGGAGACTATAAGCTTTATTGCTAAGTTAGAGAATCTGAAGAACCTAAGCTTAGATTGCTGCCCGAAAATCAAAACGATTTTCCCGGAGATGCCTGCCAGCCTACCAGTCCTGAATTTAAAGCATTGTGAGAACCTGGAGAAAGTTGTTGTAGGAGTTGAAGTGTCAACTCACACTAATCTGGATTTGAAAGTGGAGAATTGTCCAAAATTCGGGGTAAGTTGCAACTTTCTACTCTACCACCTCTCCTGTGAACATTTGTCATTTAGGACCATTATTGTAGCTATCTTTTACATGTCAAACAGTCTAGCACACTTCAGAACTCATCAGAAGAGGAACACTTCCACATCCAAAATTGTTAAAAATTTAGTTGCATCATATTTTTCTCTGTTTTGCAGGTCGTATGTGCTTGAGTCGTCTTGCAACATATCTTGTCTCTTTTCAGCTTCATCTTAGCATTTTACACTGCGTGTATTTGCAGGACTACGTAATGGTTGACCACAGTGATGTACCTCCACCACATGAATGCTGATCATAAAAGAGGCTGGAGCAAGATCTACTTACACAGTACTAAACATCTGGATCGTTGCCTCTTTAATCATTTTCATACTTTTTTCCTACGTGTGCCTGAAGCTTTGCGTGTTGAATAACGACCGGCATTGAAACATTATCTTGCGGGTTTTATTTTTACTGTTTCATGTTTCTGTTTCTGTTTTAAGATATTTTCTGCTGTAAAATCCCAGGCATAGTGTTCTGTTCTTGTCTGGGTGAATAAGACCATTGTTTTGATTGTTTTTCTTTTCTCAAATATTATTTGAAATTTCTCTGTTTGAAAGATCTTATAAGACAGTTTAAGGCTTTACGATAAATATTTAATTTATACAAGCAGGAATGTGTGTATCTTGTTATTCAGAGTGTAGAGACCATACATAATTTCTAAAGAAGTTACAAAGGCTTTTGCGGTTATCTTCACATATTTGGTGACGACGTCCAGACTCCATTACCATCTGTGGGACAGAATGCGATTTTGGGGCATTTATATTTCTCCAACAGTGTCATTTTTGGAAACAGAGTTTGCAAATCTCTCCACTCAACCTTGAATTCATGCAGATACTTCAAACGCAAGATCTCAACGTCCCATTTATCTTCTGTGATTCGACTCTCATCACCGATTCGGCTAAGTTTTCCTCCTTTGATGGAGAGCTTTTTAAGATTTTTCAGATCTTTGGGATTTAACCAACTCGGAGGTTTTGTTTCAGGGAAACATTCTAGCTCCAACTTCTTCAAATTAGAAGGAAGTGTATAGGTGTCATCTACTACTGGATCTTCTTGCCATCCTATTCCCCATTTCTTGGTTTGGTTTCCCCTTCCCGTTAACCATTTTGCTTTGCTTGACTTTGATTTCCTGGATGGTGATTGTGTTTCATGAATATCTTCCGCCATTGTGTTGTCTCTTTTCGGATGATCAGACACATTCTTACCAAACTTAGTGGTTTTGCGTGACTTCTGAGTCTTTGCTTCTCCTCCCCCATCAAGCTTCTTTAAATCATCTCCGTTCTTTTCTCCATCTACTTTTTCCTGCACTTTGCTAATTTCTCGGTGATCATCTGGCTTGCTCTGGATTATGTCTTTCGATTTTTGCGGTGGATTTTTCTCCTCATCTCCCTCGATAACCTTATCTGATTTTGAGCTCTCTGCTTTTACGTCATTTTCCTTCTTTCCTTCATCTAGATCAGCCGCCTTCCCTTTGTCTACATCTCCTTTTTCCTGCACTTTGCTATTTTCTTTCTGATCATCTCTCTTGCTCTCCATTGTGTCTTTGGATTCTTTTGGTGGACTTTTCTTCACATCTCCACCGGTAACATTGTCTTGTTTTGAGCTCTCTTCTTTTATCTCGTCGTGCTTCTTCCATTCTTCTAGATTAACCTTCTCCTTTTCTCCATCTCCTTTCTCTTCTTGTTTGTCACCTCTTTGGTGATCATCTGGCTTGTTCTCGATCGCGTCTGTGGATTCCCGGGAAGGACTAGCCTTATCAACTCCTTCAACACCATTGTCTGATTTCCAGATACCTCCTTCTACCTCATCATGCTTCTTTCCTTCTTCTGGATCAACTTTCCCTTTGTCTCTATCTCCTTCCTTTTCCACTTTGGTTTGATCATCTGTCATGTTCTGGATCGTGTCTATAGATTCTTGTGGTGGACTTTCCTTTCCATCTCCCTCCACAACTTTGCCTGATTCCGATTTTTTTGCTTCTACCTCATCTCGTTTCTTTCCTTCATCTAAATCAGCATTTTCTTTGTCTCCATCTCCTTTCTTTTCTACTTTGCTTTTATCATCTGGCTTCTTCTCTCCCTCGACAATTTCATCTGATTTCGATTTCTCTGCTTCTACTTCATCTTGCTTCTTTTCTTCTTCTAGGTCAGCCTTCCCTTTATCCCCATCTCCCTCCACATTGCTCTTCCCTTTCTGATCGCCTGGCTTGTTTTGGAACTTCTCTGTTGCCTCTTCGGAAGGACTTGTCTTCTTCTCTTCCTCGACGACCTCGTCAGATTTTAATGATCTCTCTTCTTTTCCCTCATCATGCTTCTTCCCGTCTTCCAGATTAGCTTCTTCATTTATTCCATCTCCTTGATCTCCATCTTCTTGCTTGCCTGTTTCTTCAACATTTCCTTTCTCCTCCTTGCTCGTCTGTCCATAATTCTGCACTTGGTCATCTTCTCGTTCCATCAGGTCTTTGAGTTTCTTGTCCGTTGCAAGACCTCCTTGGTTCTCCTTCTTCTCGTTTGTTGTTTCTCTAGACTCAACTGCTTCATTAGGTTCTTCACAAGCTCCCCACGCAATTTTCAGACTCTCAAGTCCCTGGAGTCCTGTCAACGACTCCATCAGACTTTCCACCTTAAAAGAGTATTTGTTTACTGTTATGCTTAGCTTCCTTAGATTCACCAGATGTTTAACTGCACAATTATTTTCATGATCCGACTCACTAATCACAAATCCTTTCAGAACTTGTAATCTGGAGAGTTTTGCAATCCCCTTAGGCATGCGATCTAGCATATAGCACTCTGATACATCCAAGTAAATCAGTTTCTCAAACAAGCCTATATCACTAGGAAGAACCTCTAGATTGTAGCATGCTTTAAGATCCAAGATCACTAACTCGGGGAGTGCGCAAATTGAGTTCTCGAGCCTTTCTATCCTCGAGATCCCTTGAAAACTTGCAAGCCTCAGATTCTTCAGGGACTTCATATTTTTAAGAAACTCTGTGCTCTCAACTTCAATGTGGCGCTTAGCTGTCTGCTCCCATCTTCCCAAGTAAAGCACTCTAAGTGAATCCATTAATGGAAACCACTTGAATGTGAAGTCTGGGTACCGTTCAGAGGAATTGAAAACCGTCTGCAAGGTTTTTGGTTCCATAACAGATGTTTTTGCGTCTCGTAGCAACGAGGAACCTTTTACTAGGCAGACCTTTTTCTTCGATGATTTCTTCATGATAAGCTTCCCATTCTTGTTATATAGTTCAAATAGATCCATTTCTTTGGCTAAGTATATAACTGCAGAATGCACATGAGGCTCCATCTTATAACTACTTGGTAGCAGTTTCCTCTCATCTTCGACCGGCTCAAGTAATTTTTTGTCTGAGAATGAATCAAGAATTCTCGTTACTAAGTTTTCAGAATCATCACAGCTGATAAAACCTTCTCCGATCCACCAATACATCAACATTGTCCTTTTAACCTCTCTGTTTTCCGGGAACACGGCGAAGGAAAGCAAGCAAAGCTTCTGAGTGAAGTCATCAAGGCCTTGAAATTTCTCAACAACTTCTTCAAAAGCAGAGGAAGTTTTGAATTTTTCAGAGAAGTGGAGGCCCGGCAAGTATATGTCAATCCCGGTCTCACTGATCTCATCATTTTCCTCAGCGGTTTGAGAATCCGTGATGCTTATCTTTCTTGATGATTGTTTGTGGAGCAATGATGGGATCTGGCACTTCAAGGCGGAGACCTTTCTTCTGATTTCCTTGACAACGTGAGAGCGGGATCCGAACGAGTTCTTCTTTTGTAGTATTGCTATTAACTTAGTTGAACGAAGATCACGCTCCAAATTCTTGCTCATATCAGTTTGAAACTGAGTTAAATTCTTAAATGCAGCTATCATCTGACGAATGTCATTCTGCAATTTCCGGATCTCGAGGTCTTCATTCTTTTGATCTTCTTCAATGTTTTGCACGCTTCTTCTGCTTCCACCTTGACTACCTCCACTGTCACTAGCATTGTTGAAAGCCTCCTTCTTCGCCTTACCAATTCTTTTCAAACTTCCTCTGACACGAACCCACCAAGATCTTTTTTCCTCACTTGGTTCGCCTTGTTGTTCCTTGTGGCTAATAACTTTATCGGATACAGGTATCTTCTTCAGGTCGGAGTCTAACTGAGATAAGATGTTGATAATCTTATAGATATCACATTCTTTCGTCGACATGATCAGAATGGTAAAGAGCCTGCAACTCCAAACAAAGGATGGAAACTAATTTGTGTTTGATTCAACGTAGAGTTCTTCTGTTTTAGTACAGAAAAAAAAAAGATAGAGACAATGGAGTTAGTTTGTCTCCAAGTTTTTGAGACCGAAGAGTTAATTTTTCAGCCACATGGGGACTATTTGAAGAACCTTATCAAGGTCTCATTCAAGTATATATCAGAAAAATGGTGATGTATTAACCCGATGAACCGAAGGAAAAGCGAAGACGTTCCTTATGCTCACAACCATTTTGAAAAGACTAGGGTTGCTTACGGTGAACTACGTGGAGGTCTCATTCAAGAATATATCAGAAAATGGTGAACTATTAACCGGAATGAACCGAAGCGAAACAAAGACTTGTACATGTACTAACCATTATGAAAAGACTAAAAAACTGCATATGGTTTATGTAAAGAATCAAGCTTTATGATCCTAAGTTGTGTTCTACATTTTGGATACTTCATAATTATATGCAGGTGAAGAAGTGAAATGTCTCCAACAGTCGATTATATATATATATATGTGCAAACCAAATAAAAAAGAAGAATATGAAAAAAACATCGTACCTTATTAAAGTCTTTTTACCGAAAAGATGTCATTCATATATTTTATCGAACACCTTGTGAGCAATCTTTTGTTTCTGAATAAAAAACTCAAGAGCTCTTCCTTTTTTTATAACATTTTAGATAACTTCCCATAGAAATCGAACAATGGTAGAGGCAAAGCATCCAATACACTGTTCTTTGCTTCTTCATTCGGCGAAGAAATGGAATTATGGAAGAAGAAAGTCTCTGTGGAAGAAAAGAAGAACCAAAGTATCGATATCCATCCATGTTAAACACATGACTCTTAAGCTTACATAGATTCATGGTTATACCAAAAATTAATCCATCTTATCGACTTGGAGCCAGTTTCTGCTAAAGCTTTTTAAGTGTCCCGAAATCTCCAAAAATCCCAACTTTTTTTGAAAACCCTAAGTTATTCCTTGTCAGACAAGGTACGAGCAAAACTTAGACATATTATTATCTTCTCATAAACTTAGAATTGTTGAACTGAATGAGGCAAATTATTAATGCAAATTCTGCTTAATTTCGTTGATGGATCGACAACTTTCTTTAATCTAGACTTCTAGATTCAAATAACAAAATGTGTGAACATTGCTTGAAATAAGAAACAGAGCCAAAAAAATATTACAAATCTTCTTCACACACACACACACAAAATATAAATAAAATAAAAAGATATAACTTTTATTTTTGGGTTATAACTATCCCTCTCCTACAACGAGTTTAGCTCTAGCATCACCTTTATTGATCTGAAACTGATCTCCTAATCCGAAGTGAGCCATCAACAACCAAACAAAGTTAAGAAGCTCACCACCTCTGCTAAGTTGCGCCACATGCTCCGTCGCTTTACAATGACTTGCTGCGTAACATAGCAACTCAACCCACACTTTGCTCAACACTCTCCATTTCCCATCTTCATTACTACTCTCTTTCAAGTTCTGAAGCTCTTTCGCCAACATACTCGCATCGAAAAGAACCGACTTGCTTCGATCTCCCTTCACAAGTATCGGCTCAATATCGTTACTAACCAATAGAACCGTCTCACTCGCTCGTTTCATATCTCTCAAGTCCTTGATTTGCCTTCCTTTGAAAAACCTCTCAGCTTCAGCTTTAGTATCTCTAAACCGTATAGTCCCGATTCCCGCCACTTCCGACATTAGCTTCGGTCGCATTATCAACAAATACATCATGTAGTCCGATATAATCTTGCTGAATTCTCGGTCATCATAACCTTCTCTGCTCAGCTTCTCCATCTTCCCACCTTCTTCTTTTTGAAAACAGAGCTCAGTAGCAATGTGCCAAAGGAGAAGACTTTGATCATAATCAACTTTCTCTATGTAACGCATCAACGTATCAACTTCCATCAATTTCGAATCTCGTAAAGCCCATTCTCCTCTCGCCCAAGACACTTTCTTTGCAACTTCAGGCGTTTCCGCAAACCCCGACTTATCCTTGACCTCATTGAATATAAACTCCCATTGATTCTTCGTCAAAGGCTCTCTCGAAATGAACCTAATCCCGTCTAGATAAGATGTAACACTAAAGATTCGATCAATGTATTTCCAAAGGACTCTGAATACTTCAGGAATACCGGCGAAGAACACGAGATATAACGGGTAAACTGTGCAACGAATCATCGGATTCTTCTTAGACCATTGCCGGAGCACGCTTCTTATTGATCTATTAACATTCTTGATCCATCCAATCATCATTTGGATTCTTCTTATCACTAGATCGAATAGCGAAACCACGTAATCCCACACTAATAGGTTACAGTTTCTCTTCTGGTGGATTCTTGAAACTTTGGCTTTAAGACAAAACCCGATGAAGTTAAATCCGTAGATCGTGCCTGACCATCTACGTGTAAAAAACCCCGTCGAGAGTACCTCGTGGGTTTGGTTTCCGTTGCATGTATGCTTCTTCCAACGGGGTTTCCTAAACTCGAGAAACCAGTTGAATAAAGAGTCGATAGAAGTACTCTTTTCCTCTGGATCATCCTTAAGGTTTCTTAGTACTGCGAATGTCCAATCCGAGAGCAAGAAAATGACCATTGACGCAAGATCAAGCGCGATACCAACTATAAACAAAACGTAAGTAATCACCACATCTGCTCCATGAAAATCTTCGGACTTTAGCGGTCTACGATGGAAGACAAAGAAGGAAGAAAGAAGTGATCCAAAGGAAATTAACCGAAACAGAGTACCGATTCCGGTATGAAGAATTGCGGTTTTGGTATACATCGATTCGTAAAGAAAACCGAGCTCGGTTTCGATAATTCGAAGAGCTTCTCCAGGTTTCAACTCTTTGAAGAAATCTCTACTTTCGTCTCGCTCACGGAAACTGAAAATGAGATCAACAACAAGACCTTTGAAAGTGTTGAAGAATTTGAAACCGTATTGAACGATTTCGAGATCGGTTAAATCTCGGTCCGGTTTAACGAGTGTAGGGGGTCTCTCGTGCTTGTCGGGTTCGTCGGTTAAGAAGATTTCAGTTGGGAGATTTGACATTTTTCTTGAAGCGAATTCTTCCATTAGCTTAGCGTAGTTAGAACCAGCGTCTGCTCGTTGAAGCATTCTGTCTTTGAATTTGTCTAAGCTCGCTGAGTACAATGCTCGTGTCCTCTCCACGTACTTAATCGTTCCTGTGATGAATAAAAGTGTAATTGGTGGCCATAATACGTTTTCTAGCGATTGCACCACCGCATAAACACCTGAAAACGACATAAAAATGTTATGAGAAAACCTTCATAATGAGGCTATTTAAATTTTTTCTAATTAATAAAACGGTAAAATATATTTTGATTATTTTGGATATTGATTTTTCTACATGTAAAAGGGAAATGTTATTGTGTTTTTTCACTAAGTATTGACGCTTAACTAAATATTTTAGGTTAAGTATAGGGAGAACAAGTGATTTTAGCTTCCCGCTTAGTTAAATTTTATCTTATCGTTTTTTCAATGCTATTATATAATAACTAAAATAAAAATCAATTTTTCACAACAGTAACGGAAAGTGAGCTATCCTCTTGTACTATCAATGTGGATATTTGTTCTAGTGACATATATATTCACATGTTATTGATTGGTAACTATTTAGTAAAAGCCTATATTACATTTTACTATTTGTTACTTGATAAGTATATATCTTGTTCTTCTATCTTCATGCAGTGCACATATAATTTAGTTTGTAAGATATATGAATCGTGTTAGCCGTTTCTTACCTGCAAGAGCTTGAGAGACGAGGCCAAACAAATGACGTTGCCATAACGCATTATCCTCAAGAGCCAACGCGGTTATCGTGTCCGGCCCACCAAGATGCAACAACAAGAATGGTGCCCATAGAGCAAGAAGCTTCTTGTTTTTTGGAGGATCGCCAGGTTCTGTTTCTTTTCCTTGGTTCTTAGTGATCTGAGACACCGCATAATTAGCGGTCCAATCCGCTAAAAGATATGCTGTCCATAGAACCGCGGCGAGCAACTTCTTTGATGTGCGTTTCCGCATTGGTGCAAGGAAGATAAGAGACGTTTGGAACAACAGAGACATTATCACAAGTCCTCTGATGTTCCATTTGTCTAATATCTTTTTTATTGCTGGTGGAATCACTTGCATCGTTGTTACTCTTTTGGTGTGGAAAAACTAAGCTCGTTTAAGTATCAAAATTTGCTGTTTCATTTCATGCTCTCTTACTCATAGTACATATATATAGGGGATATAGATTAATAGTTAATTATTTGACCAAAAATTTATAAATGAACCTATTTAATAACACGTGAATTATGTTTTCATATATTCAATTCTTATATTCCACGGCAACTCTTTAAACAAGGGCTTTTTTCTTGTCAGAATAAAATATTCTTTCCTTGTTGATAATAAAATCAAGAAAACCATACTTTACTCTTATACACACGTTACTTAAAATAGTACAAGGATTTTCTGTTTTTGGCTTGATTTTATGTAACTGACAAAAACCTTAATTATAACTTTAAGTAAAAAATATTTTAAAACAAGAGATATTCGTGAGTCTATATTAGTAGTTAGATTAATATAAAGTTTTAAATTAATACAGTTTCATAAGAAAAGGGTGATACAAATACTAATAGTTAATCAGCCATTATGGTGATACAGAGAAAGATACAGACAGAACATAAATCAAGTAATTATTGAGATGGTCGGGCTGAAGCCCATTTAAGGCCCATTTTATTATCTCAGCCCAAGCTAAGGCGTATCTATCTTCTTTCGCTTTTTGTTTCTCTCCGAAGAAAAACAGACTCAGAATCACGCGCCAAAATCGCAATGTAGAGGACGAACATGGAAGAGAGCATAATGAAAGTGCAAAGGGTAATCAATAATCACGAAATTTCAACTACGTTCTAGTTCCCTGAGGCTGTTTTTGTATTGTAAGTAAGTAGGGTTTAGTAGTGAAGAAGTCAATCAAAATTTGGGGATTTAGGTTTTTATTTATTTATTGAAGAATTGTGTGAATCGATGAATCCTGTTCTATGTTGTGAAAAATCTGATGAATTGTGTGATTACTGAGAAAGATTCGAAGTCCTGAATGAAATTGATAACAAAGGATATGATTTTCATGTTCATAAGCATAGATGATGACTAAAGTTACTACACTATTAGTGCAGATTTATTCAAGGAAGTAAAACATAAGTGCAGGTTTGTGTTGATAAATCAGTTGGCGACTATAAGTTTGGCTCTTGCATCATCTCTGTTGATTTGGAATTGATCTCCGAGTCCAAAATGAGCCATTAATAGCCAAACAAAGTTGATAAGTTCACCGCCTTTGCTAAGTTGAGAAGCATGTTCTTGAGAGTCACAATGAAGTGATGCATAGCAAAGCAACTCAACCCACACTTTGCTCACTACTTCCCACATGTTTTCACCTTCATTCATTAGCTCTTTTGCGAGCACGCTTGCATCGAAAAGCACGGATTTGCTTCTGTCTCCTTTCACAGCCATTGGATCGATTTCTGTGTTGACAGAGAGAATAGCTCGACATGCTTCTTTCATGAGGTTTTTTTTTACATATCTTGATTTGTCGACATGTCTCCTCTGGAAAAAGTCCTTTGCCTCTTCGCATGTGTCTCTGAAACGTATCTTTGCGATTCCGGAAACAGCTGACATCAGAGTTGGCTGCACTATAAGGAGGTACATCATGTAGTCCGAAAGGATTTTGCTGAACTCTCGGTTACTGTGTTCTTCTTTCTCTCGGTTAGTACTGTGTTCTTCTTTCTCTGTGACTTTTTTGTCTATTGGCTTTTGGTATAAGAGTTCTGTGGCGATGTGCCACAGTAGAATGCTCTGATCGTAATCCTTCTCCGTCACGTACTGCAGAAGTTTCGTATGGTCTGTTCCGTCTTCTTTCTTTTTGCTTGATGTTTCAAGTAGAGTCCAGTTTCCTCTAGCTGAAGATATACCCTTTGCACTTTCTTGGTCTTCAGCAAATCGGTGTTTTTGTTGCACCTCTGTGAATATGAACTCCCATAGTTCTCTGGTGAGGCGATCACTGACCGTGAATCTTATCTCTTCAACCAAATCTTTGATACCGAAAAAGTCGAGGAAGTTGTAGATCAAAAGTCCGAGGAGTTGAGGGAAAAAGAGAAACCATCTAAGACCTGTACGGATTACCGAATTGTCTCTTTTGGACAAATTGCTGAGAAAGCGACCAATCCAGTTATGAAACTGGCGAGTTCCTCTGGTGGCATTTTCGATGGCAGTATCTATGGACAAAATGTGAACGGTCTGGTGAAAGAAACTGTGTATCTTACCCTTGGTATAATGGATTCTCTTGGGACGTATTCCCAAACAGAAGCCAATCAAGTTGTAAGCATGAACATACTCAGACCATCTGCGAAACATAAAGTTTCTGTTGAGCACTTGATGTCCATCCTGGGAACATTTGGATCTTTTCCACCTCAGCGTCTTGAAATCGAGGATCCAGTTGAGAACTCTGTCTGTCAAGGTGTCTTTCTCTTCCAGGTCCTCCTTTAGTTTCCTCAGTCTAGCGATGGTCCAGTCAGATACACAGAACATGAGAAGAGCAATGGAATCAAGAGCTATTCCACATATGAGCAATGCGTAAGTAAGGACGACATCGAATCCATCATATTGATCTTTCTTATTCATCTTGAAGAGGCAGAGAGATGCAACAAGGCACCCCAAAGCTATAAACCGGAACACAGCTCCAGTCCAGTTATGCAGAATCTCTGCTTTGGTGAACAGACAATCATAGATGAGTCCGAGCTCGACTTCGATGATACGTAAAGCTTCTTCTGCAGTCAGCTTGTCAAAGAATTTCCTGCTCTCGTCGCGCTCTTGATTGGTGAAGATTAGATCAACAATAAGACCTTTGAAGATGTTAAAGTATTTGTAAGCATACTGAATAACTTGTAGTGCGGTCAATTCATTGTCGGGCCTAACTGGAGTATTGCCTTCCCGTCCTTTCTCTGGATCCTTCACCACTATTACATCAGTTGGCATATTCATCTTCTTCCTAGCTTCATATTCCTCCATGAGTTTCGCGTAATTAGCACCAGGGTCAGGATCGTCGAGCATAGAGTCCTTGAACTTGTCAAGACTCGCTGAGAACAACGCAGCTGTTCTCTCGACATACTTGATCACTCCTCCCACAAACATGATTAATGTTGGAGTCAGAAGCCTATTTGGTATAGACAACAAGATCACATACACAGTGGCTACCGCTTGACAGACAAGACTAAACAAGTGTCTGTCCCAAAGCTCATTATCCTCCAAGGCAAGTGCTGTAATGGTATCTGGACCTCCAAGGTGCAAGAGAAGAAACGGTGACCAAAATGCTAGCAGCTCACGGTTCTTGGATGGTTTGTTTGATTCAGCTTCTTCTTCTTGACTGTCTGAGATTTGCCCAACCGCGTAATCAGCTGCCCAATCAGCAAGAAGATAAGCTGACCATATGAGGACAAGGAAGAGCTTCTTTGCGGTGCGTCTTCGGCTAGGTGCAAAGAAAATAAGGATTGTTTGGAGGAAAAGACTGAGTATTATGACTCCACGTATGTTCCATTTGTCCCAAAGTTTCCTCAGATGTGGTGGAATCATGTCAGTCATCTTGTCTTCTTCTTCGTTGGACCGCAAAACTGCACTTGGTTTACTGTGGATGTTCACAGTAGTGTCAAAGGTTAGTGAACGTTTCTTTCACATAAAGTTTAAGTTTTTGTCTATGGGTTTCTTTGCTTCCATTGTTTTGAGACTTGAAATAGAAACACAAACCATCAAGTGTTATTGTTACACTATAAGTAACTTTATACCTTGCTTATAAACAAATAATATCTTAATCTCTTTTGCTTTTTGTTTTTATTCCTAGTCTTTGTTCTTTTCTTATGACCATAAGTAAACTACTAAAAAAAGACAAAAGCAATCGAATGTAGATTTATCACATGGTATTAAACGTATGTACATTTAAATGTATTACCTCATAGCTTCTCTAAAGTTAAAAGTTAAAATATTCTACTTGAAGCTTGTCTTCACTTTCACTGTTTTTTGTTTCTAACACTAATAGCTTTCTGGATAAGTGACAAGGTCTCTATATTCGTTGTCTGAGTATTGTGTGAAGTTAAAACTTGGAAAGTTGATAGGTAAAAAACACATTGGGAAAAAAGTTGCATACTCATTTCCTACATTATTACACACTCTTCAACATAAACTCTCTACACCACGTCAATCCAAGATGGAAACACTTGCTAATTGGGACATATCTTGCTGGTACTTTCGTATGTCTTTCTTACCTTTGGACTTAAAGGGCTTGATTGGTTCTTCTGATATTAACCGCAAACGCTTGCTAGTATTTAAACCTAATCATAGAGACAATTTCAAACTGCTCCAAAATACTCTAAACCATTTGTAATAGCTGAATTTTAAAAGGTCCTTGCGGTGGCAAGTTAAAAAAGAATTCACATAAACAACAAAAAAATAAAATTATCAAACCCTTTATATATTAACGTTAATTCTCAAAATCCTAATTTGATTTCATGTTGTCAATCCAAACTGGAGAAAGTCAAATATTGTAATAATATTATCAATTTGGAAGATTTAAGAATTCAAACTCACTTTTAGTAGTTTGTCAATTATTTGATGCAATTTTTGGTGATGAGCTAAAATGAAGTAATAAACATTTCACTATTAAATTTCTTTGTCTTTGAATAATTATGTAACATTTTATTTACAAATTTTATTATTAGTTATGTTTTGATGTTTTTTCTATTTTATCACAATAGTAGAAATTTTTGATATATCTAATAACCACCGGCTTTGAAATTTGTCCTAAGTTCTATAAAAACATTTCAGACAGAAAGCAACTGTTTTTTTTTTCTTTGTATTTTTGCTTGCCCATGAAGACAAATTCCAGTTTTTCACTATTGTGTGTGTAGTCAAGTCACTTGAATTTTCCAGCTAATAATTGATTATTTAAGAAACTTAAGGTAAAATACCAAACATTCTGAAAGTTAAGGGGTTTTTTAAAAATATGACAGCTAATAAGAAGAGAGAGTTAGAGAGAAAGAGAATCAACGAGTCTTTCGTCTTCATCATATAAATACTCTCTCACTTTTTCCCGTCTTTCAGAGACTCTCTTTCTCATTTCCACCTGAGGAAAAAAGCTTTTTCGAATCTCGCTTGCTTTTTGTCGCCATGAGTCTCTTTGGGTTAGGAAGGTGAGAATTTTCTTCTTTTCTCTGCGTAATTTTATGTTCGATCTAAGATCATCCCATAGAGAATTTTTGACGATTGTTTGCAATCTCAGATCTGTTTGAAAAATCATCAAACTAGTGATCTTGTTTCTTCTGTGATATTGTAATTGTGTAGGATCATGGATTCGTGTGGCTTTCTTCTGATTTTTCTCGGATTAAATTTGGTTTTCTATGTGATTGCTAATCAGAACTTGTGATCTGTAGTATCAATCTTACTTTATTGGATTCAGGTTCATGGTTGATTTTTTTTTTTGCTGTGAATTGATGATTATGTGAGTGTGTTTTATACATCTCTTGATTAGTTTATGATTTTTATGAATTGGGAATCTGGATCAGTATCCTGATCTTTAGTGTTTTGAAGCTGTTTAAGGTCGTTTAACACAGATTAGAGTTTTATTGATTGGATTTAAAATTATTGGAGCTTTGGATTTGTCCTCAGTACTTGAAATACTTTAGTTGGATCCCAGTTAATATTGTTATGATGGTTCATAACTTCATATTTATGTTCCCCAGATTTGGAACATGTTATACTAGGCACATTCAATGGTGGTCGATCAGATTTGTTTTGTTTCTCTGAACTCATGATTGTAGGCAATAAAAATGGAATCAAAATACGAGTTTTTAGTGATTCATCCCTGTCATACGCAATGATTTCTGGGATACATAGGGTTTACTTATTGATAAAGACTGAAATTTTTATGTTGAACTTATAGCCGTTTTGACCCGATCACGTTTACTAACATCTGCTCCTCCTTTTTTATGCTTTCTTAATAGAAATCAGAAGACTTTCCGACCTAAGAAGAGTGCACCTTCTGGAAGCAAGGTTTGTAAACTATTTGACCGTCTTCTTCCTATGGTTTATGTCTTTGAAACTACGTATGTAGTTTTGAGTTTTGCAGTCGTTTATCAGTTGACATGAAATATAGTTTTTGATTCTTCTCGTTGAACGTTTTGTTTCTTTCGGAAATTAGGGTGCACAGCTTCGAAAGCATATAGATGCCACCCTAGGAAGTGGGAACTTGAGAGAAGCTGTAAGACTTCCTCCGGGAGAGGATGCAAATGAATGGCTTGCTGTAAACAGTGAGTACCACTCTGCTTGCAGTCTCATGGTCACTTTTTTGTGTACTTAGTCTTGGGGATGTAATGCAGGCGTTGAATAATTACTGATTTCTCTTTCTTTTTACGATGTTGAAACTCATATATGTACATACACATAGATTGAGAGGATTTGCTAATTGTTGATATTTTTGCTTTTCCTTTTCAGCTGTGGATTTCTTTAATCAGGTGAATTTGCTATATGGCACCCTTACCGAGTTCTGCACACCTGATAACTGTCCTACAATGACTGCTGGCCCAAAGTATAGCCTCTCTCCTTTTACTATGTGTTATTCGCACAAACAATTAAAATCTTCATGCTTTCATTGACATAATGACATTTCATTTAAGAAACAAAGTTGTTAACAGGCTCATATCATATATTTTCTCTTTGCCATGGTGTTCAAGTGGTTCTTCGTGATTAAGCTTGTTATATTTTTATGCTGTCATTGCAACTGTGAAGATTAGAAAGAATGTAGGCAATGTTTTCTTTAGTTTATCTATGTAGTATTTTCTGATGAAATACTTTATCATGCAAAAGCTAAGTGCTGAAATTGTTTTTTGAAAGATACCATTTCCATTTCGATTCTCTGTTAAAGTATGACTTCAACTAACCAAAAATATGGCTGATTTTCTGTTGCTATGGATTCTTTCTTTGCATGCTTTTTGTTAATATTGTCGAACAAATATTTGCAGGTACGAGTATAGATGGGCAGATGGTGTACAGATCAAGAAGCCCATCGAGGTTTCTGCTCCAAAGTATGTCGAGTACTTGATGGATTGGATCGAGACCCAACTCGATGATGAGACTTTATTTCCTCAAAGGCTTGGTAAATATAATAATGTCTATGAGATCTAACAAGAAGATCAATCAATATCAACAAACAAAATGTTCTATCGACATCCTCATGCTAATTTTTGGTTTCTTGCAGGAGCACCATTTCCTCAGAACTTCAAAGATGTGGTGAAAACGATCTTTAAACGGCTATTCCGAGTTTATGCTCACATATACCACTCTCATTTCCAGAAAATCGTTAGCCTAAAAGAAGAAGCTCATCTCAACACTTGCTTCAAACACTTCATCCTCTTTACTCATGTGAGTTCTCGTTCTAAATTTACTAGTATACTCATTCATAATCTACGAAATAATGAAATGATAGAGTGATTTTGTGGAATCTCACAATTCTGCATCTAATATTAAGAAACTAAAAAAATAGTATTATTTTGCTTAATATTCAGCTTAATAACACACTTTATATTTAGTAGATTGGTTTTGTTTTTTACAATTTGGCCATTTCACTGAGATTTTTGGTATTTGGTTTCTGCAGGAATTTGGACTGATAGACAAGAAAGAACTCGCGCCTCTACAAGAGCTCATAGAATCTATCATTTCACCTTATTGAGCAAAAGACCATTTCTGTTTTTTTTTTTTCAGATTAAAAACCCCAATAAATTAACGGTAAGAAGTTTTATTTTTAATTATAAATCTCTCTTGTTTGTTTTCAAGTTTTTTTCTTTCTTAAACCTCTGTAAAATTTAAACATTTACTATGTAAAAAAGAAATCGATCTTGACTAGTTCTTTATTCATGTGTGTTCATGTGAAAAGCAAAATGAACTTTACATTTTAATTCATGTTAGTGATGGATTATATTTACCGTTAAGCATCTCGAATCTATAACATTCACCAACAACTATCATTAATTCAAGAATTTTTGCCTGCAATGGGAACGTGAAATGTAACAGAGCTGTTATAACTTTACTCAATTAACTAATCAATTAAAATCCTTAATTAATCTTTAATTAGTTTACTTTTCAGGAGTCGGGACACATTCACTGCGTCTCTCTCTACTTGTTTTTATTTAACTTTCGATTTTTTTTTCTCTCTGTCAAAAGATGAATTTCGTTGTCGTTAGCAAAAAAATAATTTTTATGGAATTTCAAAACTTTTGAGACTCATAAATCTCTCCGGTTTGAAGCGAAGGAATCTGAGAATCTAACACCCAGATTACGGTGCCGGTGATCAAATCAAGGCATTGATCTCCCCGGAAATACATTGATTCCGATTTGGATCTAAGATTCCTATTTTTGTTGGGGACATTGTGAGAGTAAGTGGCAATAGAAAATGTCTAAAGTTGTGTATGAAGGATGGATGGTAAGGTATGGAAGAAGAAAGATCGGACGATCGTATATTCATATGAGGTATTTCGTGTTGGAGCCTCGTCTTTTGGCTTATTACAAGAAGAAGCCTCAAGATAATCAGGTAATAAAAATCCCATGAATCTAGTCTATGCTTCTGTGTTGAGACTTGAGATCAGTCTAAATGGGTGTTGTTTTGTCTTAAACTGGTGTTTTAGGATTTAATATGGTTGTGAACTAGAGAAATAGAAAGAAAAAAAGTATGAGCTTGATAATGGATGATAAGGTTACTTGCTTAATAGATGCTTCTTTACATGTTCAATGTAGCTTCCTATCAAGACGATGGTTATTGATGGAAACTGTAGAGTTGAGGATCGTGGCTTGAAGACACATCATGGACATGTGAGTCTTATTATCTCCTTGACTGTAATGTGAAACCTTTTTTTTTTTTTGGTTTAATTGTAATTTCAGTTATGCATTTGCAATGTACTTATCTTCTTGACTTTTTTTTTGCAGATGGTTTATGTGTTGTCTATTTATAACAAGAAAGAAAAGCACCACAGAATCACGGTATCTTGTGTTTTCTTTCTGAGAATAGATAGTAGTAGTTTTATCTTGTTACTATACATTTTAATGCTTCTTGTTAGTTTATTTGGAGTATGTTATTGCTAGATGGCAGCTTTCAACATCCAGGAAGCTTTAATGTGGAAGGAGAAAATTGAGTGTGTCATAGATCAGGTCTGTTTATTCTGTCTCGAATTCCCTGAATCAAAAAATTATTACTGTAGGGTATATGGTAACTGTCAATTTTTAAGGTTCTGGTATATTTTGCAAAAGAGAAGCTCTCTGTATCTGCCTGTGTTATTTATCAGTAGCCTTTTGAAAGCTGCAGATTGGTGCTTACCTGATTACCGTTCTTTGTTTTTTTCCTGCTGCAGCATCAAGACTCCCTAGTTCCAAGTGGTCAGCAATATGTTTCTTTTGAATATAAACCTGGAATGGACGCTGGAAGGACCGCTTCATCTTCAGATCATGAAAGCCCGTAAGTGCAATAATTGACATCATTTCTGCAGCCATCTTGATTTTATCTTACAACAACTCACTTGTTAGGTTTTCTTGATCATATGATTTCCCTGCCTTAATAATAAATTCTGGTTATAGAGTACTATCTCTACAGAGAGTAAGTCTGACCTGTGTAGATCCATAATATGCAGAAGAAGGTTGACGTTTGTGGCTATCATATTCATTTAAATAAAATTGAAAAAAAAACTGGATATGATAAGAGGAAATCAACTTGGTATGAGAAAATATCAGTAGATACTAGTAAAGTTAATCATCAATCCTAATAGTTTCTGAGAACGTTACCGATTCCAGAAGATGGTAATAATGCTGCATGCAGAAAAAGTGACCAGTATCATTTTGGTATATCATTACTGTTGATGGCTGGCACAGTTTTCATTTGGTGGGTTTTAATACCTATATTTATGCGAAAAAGTTACATTTTTCTCCAGGTTCAGTGCGCTGGAGGATGAAAATGACTCTCAGCGTGATTTATTAAGGAGGACAACTATTGGAAATGGTTTTTCCTAATTCATTTCGTCACAAACGTTTTTGGTCAGCTTCCTTAATGCAATCTGACCACCTCAAACAAACATGCAGGCCCTCCAGAATCTATACTTGACTGGACTAAAGAGTTTGATGCTGAGTTGTCAAACCAGAGTTCCAGCAACCAAGCGTTTTCGAGAAAACACTGGCGTCTCCTTCAGTGCCAAAATGGTTAGTGGATATGCCTGGTGTCTGCAAGCATTATAGTTCTATTTCTTATTACCCTGGTAAATTACAATAAGTCATGATGTGTGCCTGTAATCGACGTCAACATAAAATTTCACTACAATACAATCTGGAGGATCATCTTAAATTTGGGAGTAATCTTCTCACTTTTAAAAACATTTTGCAGGTCTACGGATTTTTGAAGAGCTACTTGAAGTTGATTATCTTGTATGGAAGTGATTTTCTTTTTCATTTTTTATGGCATAATTTCCTCCTGATTACATAGTAATTTCATTTAGTCAAGCACCATCATTTACGGTGCTAAGCATGCAGCCAAGAAGCTGCAGCAGGGCTATGAAGGCTGTTGGTGTTGTAGAGGCCACATGTGAAGAGATATTCGAGCTTGTGATGAGCATGGATGGCACTCGATATGAGTAGGTGTTTCTCCATCTTCTGTATTCTCATTTATATCATCCTTTTTGGTTTTTCTTTCCCCTCATTTTCTTATAGTTATATGCTTTGTTATTTGGCAAAATTTATTGGATATACGATTGTGGTTTTTATCTTTTCTGTTTCCACATCCTACAGTAATTTTCTATCAATACTATGTTAGCAAAAGTGTGTTTGTTTTTCTGTGTGTTCTGGTCTCTATCTGAGGCTCTTTTTCTCCCTCTTTTCTTATGGTTTGGCAGGTGGGACTGCAGTTTTCATAATGGAAGATTAGTGGAAGAGGTCGATGGTCACACAGCAATACTCTATCACAGACTTCTGCTCGACTGGTTTCCAATGTAAAATTTCACCTGAAATATTATCATTTAGTAATAATCACACATTCGCGTTCAATTGCTAACTAAAGTATAGATTTGATTCAAAATCAACTGAAATTCTGTCACATCCATATTGAAGTAGACCAGTTATCCTGGGGAGATCAAGGCTTATGCAGATGTGTTTTTACTTATTTTGCTTACCATAATCCGATGCTACTGAAAACCCGTAGATAGGAGTTAGAGGGCCATTATACTAGTTACCATTTGTGATCCACCCGTTTTCAGTCAGAATATGACTTGGTTGTTTCCAAGAACTCTGTTTAGTCATACTCACGTTATCCAACTGGCTGTAGGGTTGTATGGCCTCGTGACCTCTGCTATGTACGTTATTGGCGACGTAATGACGATGGAAGTTATGGTATGTTCCCTTCTCTTTATAATCATGCTAGAACTGGACAGCCTCTATTAGATATTTAGTTGTAATTCTTTATCTTGCTCTTTCTGTGAAGTGGTATTGTTTCGTTCTAGGGAGCATGAAAATTGTGGTCCACAACCTGGATTTGTGCGGGCTCATCTTGAGAGTAAGTTTAATGCCAAGTCTTTTACCACCAAATCTTCTTATATATTATGAATTACAAACTAAGTTAGATTATGCTCTCTTGTTTAGGTGGAGGATTTAACATCGCCCCACTAAAGCCCCGGAATGGAAGGCCTAGGACACAAGTGCAACATCTAATACAAATCGATCTGAAAGGGTGGGGTTCAGGTTATCTTCCAGCATTTCAACAACATTGTCTTCTTCAAATGCTGAACAGTGTTTCTGGTAAGTTCTTTTGTGCTCATTTTCACTGAGATCCCGGTGGAAAATGACTTCTGCTCTTCTTGAAACCACACTTGTGCATCTGCCATTCTAATTCATGGACTCATGTTCATCGCAGGTTTGCGTGAGTGGTTCTCACAGACAGATGATAGAGGTCAACCGATCAGGATCCCTGTTATGGTTAATATGGCATCTTCTTCCTTAGCGTTGGGTAAAGGTGGAAAGCATCACCATAAGTCTTCCCTTTCTATTGATCAAACAAATGGTGCCAGCAGAAACTCTGTGCTAATGGATGAAGACTCGGATGACGATGACGAGTTTCAGATACCTGATTCAGAACCAGAGGTTGGCCTATCAAGCTTTCTCTTTGAACTTAAGATTTGATCAAGTTGAGTCTTTCTTCACATTTGCTATATTTCAGCCTGAAACGAGTAAGCAGGATCAGGAGACTGATGCCAAGAAAACAGGTGAACTGATAGTTGTGTTTTATCGTTAATGCTTACTGAGTTGGTGAAAAAGTATCTAATCTTTATGAATTTCTTGTGCCATATGAAACCTCAAAAGAGGAACCTGCTCTCAACATTGATCTGTCATGTTTCTCGGGTAATCTGCGACACGATGATAACGAAAATGCCCGTAACTGCTGGAGGATTTCTGATGGGAACAACTTTAAAGTCCGTGGCAAGAGTTTCTGTGACGATAAAAGGAAGGTTAGTAATATCTAACCTAATTAATTTAGAACGCACTAGAAAGATGCACATTCTTATCGTATTACATCTGTGATACTCATTTAACCTTTTACTGAAGATTCCTGCTGGGAAGCATCTAATGGATCTTGTCGCCGTCGATTGGTTCAAAGACACTAAAAGAATGGATCATGTGGTTAGACGCAAGGGCTGTGCTGCACAAGTAAGAGATGTTATTACCCTGCTCCGTTGCTATTATCTATCTTTGAGGTCTCTTCTTTGTCACATGGAAATTCCAATTAAATTGCTATTAATCGTTTCAGGTTGCTGCAGAGAAAGGTCTTTTCTCAACGGTAGTAAATGTTCAAGTAAGGTTTGCCTGTGAATTACAACATAATGACAAACTATAATTTTCGATGTATAATCCGGTATTTTTGGTAGGTTCCTGGATCAACACACTATAGTATGGTATTTTATTTCGTGACTAAAGAACTTGTACCTGGATCACTCTTCCAACGTTTTGTTGATGGTGATGACGAATTTCGTAATAGCAGGCTCAAGCTTATACCTTTAGTCCCAAAGGTATTTATCTCTCTCTCTCTCGCTTCCCCTCTCTCTTTCTCTGTGTAGAATCTTAAAGCAAATTGATTCATATGCAGGGTTCATGGATAGTAAGGCAAAGCGTGGGAAGCACTCCGTGTCTCCTCGGGAAAGCAGTAGATTGCAACTATATCCGTGGTCCAACATACTTAGAAGTGAGTCCACATTTTGTAACCTTTTTAAAAGCTTGTAGATCAAATAAAGTAACTTAAAAAGAAACATTTGCATTCCCATGCAGATAGATGTAGATATCGGCTCATCCACAGTCGCAAATGGAGTTCTTGGTCTTGTCATCGGCGTAATCACATCTTTGGTTGTCGAAATGGCTTTCCTTGTACAGGTAAAAATCAATCTAACAAAACTAAGACTTTGATCTTTAAGATTGTTTCTCCTTTTGAAATCTTCTGGATGATCCCGAGATTACGTTTTGTAGGCGAATACACCAGAAGAATTGCCCGAGCGGCTTATCGGGGCGGTGAGGGTTTCTCATGTAGAGCTATCATCGGCTATAGTTCCCAATTTGGATTCAGATTAGTCCATAAGCTCTCTCCTAACTCAAAAAAGCTTTACATCAACTCCATGTTTGGTCTCTCTATTCTTTCTTTCGTTTTTAGAATTATTATCATTACCTTATAGGGTCATCTAAAACAATTTTTGTAAAATACAACACATATGCTATTACCAAATCATTTTTCTATTATTTTTACTGAATTTTGCTCAGATTGCCTCATAAGATTAATAACTTAAATGACTCTTATAATTGATGGCTGACTAGAATGACTCACATTTTAAATCTAAAGACATTTTAACCCTAATCAGTTTTATAACCAGAATTATACTAAAAATGTGACTTTGATT
>Ga0041059_1000093_pt1 | contig 48946 bp, 46 predicted proteins | sample AraColnosormetaG_FD_56232 | JGI IMG/M metagenome (GOLD analysis project Ga0041059, IMG submission 56232) | Arabidopsis roots microbial communities from North Carolina, USA - Col MF nosort | ecosystem: Host-associated > Plants > Roots > Unclassified | place: USA: North Carolina | collected...
TGTTCTACAATACTAATAAAAATACTCAGATTTTTTTTTTTTTTTAGACAAATAAAATTTATCACTTCATTTTATTTTATCTCTCATTTTTATTGGAGTCTAATAAGTTTAACTCCTACAAACGACATTGCTTTAGTGAGCACAAAGATTATTAAATTAAAAAGAGTATTTGTAGGAGTTAGACCCATTAAACTACACTGATTTTTCTAAAGACAAAGATAAAACATATAAACAGTAGAATGTAACGTCTCGATCACCCTTACTAGTGAGCATCCACATCTTTTTTTGGGTCTATGAGTCCACTCATGTCCGATGGTCAGTTTGCTACATTCGAAAAGCTTTAAAGACTTGTTTATCGATCCTATAAATCACCACATGATTTTTCCCGTGTTTACTCCTCACTCACATGGTTCCGACAATCACTTCCCTGAAAGTCACCATCCTAAAATTGTTCCAGCCCAAACATGCTTAATTATGGAACTCTCGCAGAACGTTTGACCGAAAAAATATGTACATTTTGGTTAAATAAATGATCAAATCAATTCTTTTGAATCTTTACGCATGCATTACCATATTCCTAAAACCGGATGTTACAAAATAAAAGAAAGAAGTAGATGTAATCAATATCACAACCAAAACAAGCTGTATTGTGAAGAGTCCTCTTTGGGGGATAAGAGAACTTGTTTTAATGCACATGCATCTGTCCATGTAATAATACTTATGGGTCACTGATTACATAAATTAAAAAAGAAAAAAATATGAATTACATGTATCTATTTTTGTACAATACGTACCACAAATTTGAAATGCATCGTTGGCTTGTAAGATCTTATGGATGATTTAATGATATATACAGTATGTCTCATCAAACACATCATGGTGATATTAAAAAAATTTGAAAAATTTGAAAAGAATAACTAAATATATTTGTTCAACAGACAGTATATTGTTTTCTTTTTTTCTTCATAAAATATCTAATTAAATTTTTGGTCAATATTTTATCAGTGTTTCTTTCGATAGATAAGATAGTCAAATCACTCAATTTTTCATGTGATATATTCACAGAATATAGTTTTCTAAATGTCAATTTCGAAAGAACACTTTCACCAAAAGCAACCCACATTGGAATCTCCATTAAAACCGTAAACAAGATAATTTTATGATTTTCGATTCTCAACTAAACTAGCACATCGTGGATGTATTGCAATATATATTTAAAGATCGGTTACAAATTATTTAAACCGTTATGTAGCCACATACTAATCATACATGACCATATTCTAAAAAAAATATTTAGCCATTTGTAGCTAGGTGATAACAATTTAGATGAGCCCGAATGTAATCATAGTTAAGCATAGTTTTTGGCATGTACCTAAGAGGAAAAACACAAGATCTCCAATATTTTAACAAAATATCTTTATATTTAAGGGTCCACATTTTGGTACAATTTGAGAATTAGATTTTTTTTAAGAATATATATTTGTGCAGGGTCTAATGTTTTAATGAGCCGGACCTGCTGTTAGTAATCCACGAAACCAGGCACGTGACAATGACTCAAGACCAAATAAATGTAATTAGTAAATTGATATCTTCTTTGGCGTAAGTAGTAAATTAATTTCAATGATAAGGAAAAAAGTTATAGGAACAAAACAAAACACTACAAAAGCAAGCTTCTAGCAATGGCTTGATTAGTCTTGAAATCAGTAGTTTCATAGACTGGAAGTTCTTTTAAGTACCGCCCCATACCGATCCGGTAACTATCAAGCTCAAACAGATCCGAACTTGAGTGACTCCAAGCATCCTCCTCCTCTTCTTTACCTTCATATTTGTTACTTCTCACAAAATCCTTCAAACCTATATTTCTTGTGATGCAAGTAAACTCAGTGTGATGATCGTTGGTCTTAATCTCCTCTTTGACACTCTTCTTAGCGGTAAATTCTGGAATTGGTTTCCTCACGCGAGTAATGTGTTTTTGAGCATAGTCTCTGCAGTCTCCATCAATGGTTACTCTAACCGGATAGAATCTTATAGACCTTTCCAACTTCTTGCAGTTGTTGTTGTTGTTGTCGGTTTTATTTCTTGTTCGACTGAAGCAAGACTTTGAGGATGAGGACTTAACGTCTGTTGTCTTACCGACAGAACAAAGCTTCACTTTCTTGGCGTTAGATTGGAAGATCGAGTTGAGGAAGCTAGTGAGACGCGCTCCAGGAGACACTGGCTGCTTCGATCTCTTTAGCTCCTCAATTATCTTCACGGCTTTAGGCTTCTTATCATCATCGGACTTGGAAAACAATCTACTATCGTTGTCCATTACCGTTCTCTTTGTTCTCTGTCTCTCATCACCTGATCTTTTACCTTGTTCCGCAAGCTTTCTCAACCTTCTCTTTGTTCGATATGACTCTGCCTCGGAAGAGGAAAAAGAAGAGGAATCAGAGGAGTTAGTGGTAGTGGTGCTGCTTCGGGCGTAAAGCCAGTGTTCTTCGTCCATGATTGCTCGCCTTAGAGTTGTAAGCTTGTCGTCTTTCTTGTTTGGTGATGGTGAGGATGATGATGAAGATACATTTTCGTTGATGGATCCTTTTAGGTCACTTTGGAGACCGTCAGATTCGTCGATAGAACGGTAAACAGAGTCAAGAACAGAAGAAGAGAAAGAAGGTGTTCGTTTTCTCTGAGGAAAAGCCATGAGAGAGATCTCAAAGCTATCAACAAAAAAAGAGTATTTATAGATTAAAAAAAAACAGCTCAAGTGTGTTTGTCTGCTAAGAAAATATCAAAAGCTGCCAAGACATATTGATGAGAGTTAGAAAAAGGATATATTGATATTTGGATATAATATATAGTTTTGAAAAGCTGTGATTTGTGTGTTAATAGTGATTAGGGTTTGTGGAGAGAAGACAAAAGAGAGTGGAGATGTCTGTGGGACGAAGACAAAAGCTGGTCAAGTGATGAGACATGCTTTGGGTGTTTTGTTTCTAAGAGACTTTCTCATTAGACTCATGTGAGAGATGTTAATGCGTGCGGGTAATTATTAGATGCATTAGGGAGTGTGTGCTACTATGTTTACACTCTTTTGTTTTTGTTTTTTTGTTTTTTTCTATCAGTAATATCCTTGTAGACATCCTCATTAGATCTCTATCTCTATGAGATTTACTTAGCTTCCTTTCTTTTTTAGATCTCATATTTCTTGTTTTAGTTCTAACCATTTGTTTATTAAATCCACTGAAAAATGTAATCTTATTTTACTTTTTTTATCTTAAATATATCAAAAAAAAAAATTCAAACAAAATAGGATTTCATAAGTAACTCAAGCGGTTGATGACACTTATAAATCTATCTACATATACATTTTTGGAGACGATTTGTGTCGAAAAATCTTTTTTCAATTTTGATATTGTATGTTTAGTCCCTACAAAATCAATCAGACAAGATATTTTCTTTAGAACAATGACCAAATTTTTTATTAACAATTAAGATATTGCACTAATTACTTGCCTAAACATAGATATTGTTAACTACTACCCTAATAAATTGCACAAATCAATCCCTAAAACTCTACGGAATTAATGAATGATTATTTCCTAATTAGCAAAATTCGAAAATCAATCCTAACTAACCATATCTAGAATTATTTGATTTTAAAACGATTTTAGTTTTAAATGCTAATTTAAATGTCATCAAATCTTAGCAAAATTTATTCTTCTCTAATTAGTTTCAACAATAAATCCGGTAATCAAAATACATTTTCAGAATAGTCTTGATTCATACTCAAGCATCTTCCTAAGATAGATTTTCCTACCTAATTTGAGATTTTCCTAAATAAAATCTAAACGACATTTAATCATTAAATTTATAACAAACAGATTTTTCCACAGGAAATTGTTTCCTATTATAATGCTAGAAATTATATTACATTTAGCATTTGTTTCCTAACAAAATTGAACCATATTAATTAAATATTCAATTCAACTAATAGAATAAGAAATTTCTCATAACTAAAAGATTTCATCAATATTTGATTAAGCATCTACGTAGCATATTCTTAGTTTGTGACGATTTAAAGATTTTCAAAGATATCAAATACTTGCTCATTAATATTTTTTATATTTTCTAATCAAAAACCTATTAACATAACAAAACACTATAAATACCCAACCACCTAAATACACAAAACACCAATACCATTTTGATATATAGCAAAGCTCCAAAACCCTACCAACATCAGTGACCGCATCATTTACTTATTTGAGGGATTGCAAATGTAAGCAAGACACTGCTAACCTCATACGTGACAAAGAAAAAAATGGTAAGATTATCAAATTTCATCAAGTGCTTTATATATGTGTATTAATACCAAAGTTAGGGTTAAGACAATTCAAATGTGAGGATTATTGTTTTTAGACTTCTTGCAAATACAAAACTAATCATGTTTCTTTTTTGAGATTCTACTCATCAAATTGACACCTATATATATATATATTTATTTTATTTTTTTGTTACAGCTTAAGGTATGATATGTAAAGAAAATATTGATCTTGGGTTTCTAACATAATTAATAATACTATCTAATTATGATTTTATATTCTGTTTTATTGACCCTTTTTCTTTCTTATAGCTTCAGGGAATGATGAGAATGTATATTTTTTTGAAGACCGAACAAGTTTGACTCATGTTAGGAACAAATTTGACTCAATAGTTTGCTTCCTCTAAAAAAACAAGATCACAAGGTACGAATGTTTTATTTGTTGTGCTCCCAACTATATAATCTTTAACACTAAACAAAACAAATAATAGTAGCATTTAACAAATATAATTTTAGTTTTAATTTTTTAGTTAGAAAAATATACTTTTTGTTGGTATTTTAAAAATCAACATTAATATTAAAATAAGAGTTAATTTTCTTTGACGCCTCTAATGTTAATCTTCTTTAACACATCTAAATATCTAATTGTAATACAAAGTTATTAAATTACATGTGTTCTACGGGCTAAATTTAACAACACAAAAAGTTTAAATTATGTAATTTAAATACAAAATTTTATAAAATAAAACATATTTTATTACCTTATAGTGTATCACGGATCAAATCATAGAAGATAAAATAATATTAAACTTATTAATATCATAAACTTACGACTTCATAAAAACTATATATAAACTTATCGAAAAATTTATTACTTAACACAAACACTTATACACATAATACATAACAAATTCTTCATTTATAAAAATAAAAAATAAACAAAAAGTACTAAACTCGTAGTGTACCACGGGTCACATTCTAGTTGAACATATAATGCAACCATGTTTTGAGTTCGATTTCCAAAAAATTTCTTTTCAATATGGTGTTGTTCGTGTGATCAGTTAGGTAATGCATTTGGGTGATCCATCCAGAAGATCCATTCAAATACACCATTTAGATGATGTTTGTTTATGAAGTTGATGGTGCATCTAGATGAATCATGTGAATGCAGATGTGTTCGTTTGATTTTTTTTTTAACAATGTGCATCTGCATCTCAATGCATAGTGTATAAAATGACTGAAAATGACATATATTTATTTTAGTGTTATTTTTAAGATGTAAATTACAGTTACATGTAAATTATTCTTCTATCAAAATTAAAAAACACTAGAATTTTTTTAGAATAAAATATGGTACTATATTAAACTTGGAAAATTCATAAATTATTTGTTAAAAAACCTCATAAATTAAAGTTGAAAGAAAATACATAGAAAAACAATGAGAAATATAAAACAGAAATAAATTATAGTTAACACAATAATTGTTTTTGCCTACAATAACTTCTAATATGGAAGTCGATATCCTCTAGTTATCTCTTCAGTGATAGAATCACGTACATCTTCCATCGCTCTAGCACCAGTCGGTACGTACGGTACATGATCAGTGTTTGGAACATTGTCCTCTACTTCATCATTTTCTACTACTTCATCGTTTTCTACTACTTCATCACCATGATGTTCATATTCTTCCAACGCTTCGCAATGTGCAAAATCTGCATCCTCTTGACATGAATTTCTAATAAAATTATGGAGAGTCATAGTTGTTGTCACAAGTTTCACCCACTTTTTCAACTCATATTTTTGGTGTTTACGATCCAATATCCTCCACTTAGCCTTCTAGACTCCAAATGTTTGCTCAATTATCGCAAACTAGAGTGCTTGCGGTTAAACAATTCTCTAGTGTTTGTTAGTGGTCCTCCCCTCATAAATTCATCATGGTGATATTTGGTTCTGTCATGATTGCCTAAGTAACCGCTTCTGGTTGGATATCCTTGAATCGACTAGGTAATGCAAATAAACAGATTTCGTATTCGTACAATAAGCAGATTTCGTATTCGTACAATAAGCAGATTTCGTATTCGTACAATAAAAAGATTTCGTACTGTGATGCAAATAAGCAGATTTCGTATTCGTACAATCTTAGTGCTGGAGTTCAAGATCTTGCAACTTCAAATAATTTCGAATGTGAAGACGTATGTCCGGATCACACCTGCCCAAGAGCTTCTAAGAAGAGTAAAGTTGTTGTTCCATAACAGTTTGGTGATTCGCCAACTACTAGTGAATGAACAAGACAAATGACATCGAATGGTGTATGTTGACAAGAGTGTTGTTACGTGGTCTTTGAGGGTGTTAGTGAGAAAATCGGCAACTTCTACCATATTGTTACTTCTTTATGATAAACGAATGGAAGTTTCAAGCATACAAGACATTACTCGAGAGATTGTAAGATGGCTAACAGACAACACAAAGGCATCAACAATGGTGTTATTTCTTTTTGTTTTGCGCAAACGATTTTTCAAACTTAGAACCTTGACTACAAACATGGGAGATTTGATATATGAAATGAGGCACTAATATATCATAGAGACACGTGGCAGTAGATGAGTGGAGACAATAGATGTGAGACGTGGCAAGTGAAGATTGGTCGAGGGAAGTTGTCAAAGGAAGAATCAAGAAGCAGAGATATATAGCAATGAAGATCAATTGCAGAAAATAACCAAATTTTTTTGTAAACGTTTGTTATCTTTTTTTTTGAATCTCTTGTTGTTGTTAGGTTCTTTCATGCCGAGAGCTAGCGTTTGATCATTTGAATGTTTCATGAACATCGATTCGATGTGTTGGGTTATGCATTGGTAATCGGAGAAGTTGTTTGTTAATCGGAGAAGATCTTTGTTTTTATTGTATTACATTTGTGAAATATATGTATTTAAGCTGCTATATGGTCCTAATTCTAGGATATCATTCAATATCATTCTTTTTTGAACGACGCTACTCTTTTCTTTTCTCAAGAAGCGTTTCAATGATCTCTCATAGGAAGAACACTATACACAGTTGAATATACTTTCATTAATAAAAATAGATGAAAGATACATATTAAAAATAGAATAAGCCATAAGAGGTCTAGGTCCGTCTGTGTAGAGAATTTAGGAACTTTGGCTTACGACTTTTTTTTTTGTAATTAAAGTATCAGGCTCTTAATTTAGTTAGTAATGTGAAGTTTCATTAGTCATTATATTGATTATTCATTTCTCTTATCTATTGAATATGATATATTATAATATTCTATAATAACAAAGAAGAAGAAGAGACAAGAGAGTTATAAAAGTGATTCTCTTATTCATATTTTTCTTCTTTACAAATGCAACGTATATATAGGGGTGGGTAGAGCTCTTTCGATAAGTCATACCAAAGACTTGGACAACAAGTCACATGGGCTTCAAGGGATAAATGGATAAACACAATAATTGATAATTATCTAACTTTAACACTCTCCCTTAGTTACTATTATTGTGTTATACCTCGTTACAAAACTTATCATGAAAAAATATATTGGATAAAAACCATGACAAGGAAAAAAGAGTACAGTAGCACAATCTCTCCCTAAAAAAAAAATATCATCTATTCTTATCTTCAGAGATCTCGTAGATGGCGCATTCCGATACGGTGAATATGCTTTCTGAATGTCGATGTAGGAAGCGCCTTTGTGAACAGATCAGCTGTGTTGTCACTTGAGCGGGTATACTAGATATCAACTTCTTTATTTTTCTTAAGTTCTAGAGTGTAGGAGAAAAATCTTGGAGGGATATGCTTCGTTCTATCGCTCTTGATATAACCTTCTTTGATTTGAGCAACACAAGCATCATTATCTTCATATAATTTTGTTGGCTCATTTTTGATGATTAATCCACTTGCTTCTTGAATATGGTTAGTCATGGATCTAAACCAAACACATTCTCTACACGCTTCATGAAGAGCATAATTTATGTGTGCTTTGATGAAGTGGCCATTAAATTCTGCTTTTGAGGACGCCACGAGATTGTAGTTCCCCAATGGTAAAAACATATCTGGTTTATGATCTATACTTATGAGGGTCCGATAAATACTCTGCATCTACAAAACCAACTATACCAAACTCGGTGTTTCTAGAAAAGTATAATCATAAATCAATAGTACCTTGAAGATAACGGAAGATGTGCTTTATCCCATTCCAATGTCTTCGAGTTGGGGAAGAATTGTACCTTGCAAGCAAATTAGTAGTAAAAGCAATATCTGGTCTTGTACAATTTGCAAGATACATAAGTCCACCAATAGCACTCATGTAAGGTACTTCGGGATCAAGTATATCTTCGTCATCCTCACAGGGTCTAAATGGGCATTTTTCAATCTGGACTATTCAAAAAGTACCTTTTTCAGCCTGAATAAATGACTAGTGATGTTTTATACCTAAACACAAAACAATTTAAAAACCTACCTGAACTCATAACATAGTGCATAATTAGAAGTCAACGTTAACAGGTTGTTAGTCAATGTTAACGATTGCTGAGCAGCTGACACGTGTATATTGACGTGGCATATTATAGAAAACGACGTCATTTTTGCTATTTGATTTCAAATTTTATTGAAACTTTTTTTGTATAATTGGGGATTCGAACCGTAGACCCTTCCAAATTTTCTAATTATCGTTACCATTGAGACACTAACTTGTTCATTAACTTTGTAACCCTAACACTTTATATAAATCAATAAATCATAAGGATAAGTCATTAAATCATAAAGAGGACACAAGATAACATAAAAAGGACATGAATTGAAGGAAACAAAATTTAAATCCAAAGACACAACACATCCAACATAAGAGTTTTTTTAAAACTTCCCAACATAAGAGTTATACTAATTTAAATCCGTAGACACAACATAACCATCATAAGAGTTATACATACTAAAAAAACATTAAAAAAAACAGACTATTGTAAGGGTTGTTACTTGTCCCAAAAAATTCTGAAAAACCTTATACCAAACCTGAAAGAGTCGGATGTTTTGTTGCCTTATCCTCAAACCTGAAAATAGATCAATCTTGTGTTGGTTGACTTGCTTGTGTTGCTTGACTTGATCCTTCTCCTGCGTTTGTGTTTGAAGTCTTCTTTTTCCTTGGTGTCATATACTTCTCTACTCTAATATTACGACACTTTGATTCATTGTGATTAGAATGCCCACATTGACGACAATGCATAATTCTTTTCTCTTTACTGAGTTTCTTCTTCTTTGAAGGTGACTCATTCTTGCCTTTTTTCCTCTTTGGTTTTGATTTTCTCCCTTTCCTGTTTTCAATCTGCTCAACTAGAGTAAGAGGTGGCAGCACAAGAGAACCTGATTTATTCCAAAATAACATCACATTGACATTGTGGATTGAGTCACTGTAATACTCTGCTTCCTAGAATTCAAGTACCAATCTGATATGTAATCTTCACGATTGAGCTTTTTCTCTGTGATCACACGTAGAACATGATGACATGGGATTCCACTCATATCCCATCTCCGACATACACATATTCTCAATCTAATGTTGACAGTATAACTAACACCATCCTCACGAACATCATATATACCTTGTCCACCTGGGACGAATTTACAGTACTTTAGCTTTTTTTGTTCTTTTGCAATGAACTCTGTTGTTCTAAGAGTGAATCTACCTGTATGATTCCTTGATGTAGTGAGGAAAAGAGGATTTTCATACCTGTACTTTTTCCAAAGTGTATTTTCATACCTAAACAAAATTGTAGGGTGTTTTACAACCTAAACTTCAATATATTTTGAATCTCATACCTAATCTTTATAAAACGTGCAAAAATCATAGTCAATCTAACGGATGTTAGTCAACACCGTTATGATGCTGAGTCATCGTACACGTGTATGATGACGTGTCTCCAAACGACGTCGTTTTGATATATCGTTTTGATGTTAAAATTTTATTTTGCAAAAGTGGGGATTCGAACCCGCAATCTTTTAGTTTATGGGAAGCATCGATTACCAACTGATCCCACAACGTTCATAGAACATATCTCAAATGTTTTAACTTATAAACCTGCAAGCATCTGTATTTTCAAATGGGAGAAATTAAGAGTAATAGGGTTTGAATTATCGAGAAAGCGATTTCTCTTTCTTCTTCTTCTTCTCCGAAATAGAGTGACGAAAGAGGAGAAATTGGAAAACATAGAGCAATGATGTGTATGGTGTAATTATGGGAGAGACGAATCAAGCCAATTAGAGAAGAAATCAAGTAGAAATCTACACAATCTGCAAAACTGAGGTAAGCTTCTACAATTGAGAATGAGTGGAATTCAGATTCTTCTACAAGTAAGTCAAGCAATATAAGGAAATCAAGCAACACAAGACTTTTGGTTAAAGTAGGTTCTGTTTAGGCTGATGGGATTATGAAGTTTATGTTTAATCGAATCATATAGTTTATGTTTACTATGTATTTTTTGTCAAGACATTCTGATCTGTTTACTTTGTATGCTTTTGGAAGACAATATGATTTGTTTTCATCTCTTCTTCAGATTTTTTTTTCCTGCTAATACATCAAACAACCACAAACACATCATATGGGTATAATTCAAAACACATCATACTTTTAGTACAAAAATACATCATTCATACCATCAAACATTACACATCATTCATACCATTAAACATTACACATCATTCATACCCATTAGACGTTACACATCATTCAGTACAATACACATAGATTCTCATACTCAAAATATAAACCTGAAAAGAAAATCAACACCAAAGCAAACACCACAATGTTCTTCAAGCTATGAAGCTGAATTTTAATCTCTGCAACTTCCTTTTCTACCACAGCCTCACACACACGCGTCTTCATCATCAGATTATCAATCTCTGATTCACAAGCATTGAAGTTTTTTGAATTGTAATCGAAGTTCCTTCTAAGTTATTAACTTTTTCTATCAAGTCTTCTATCTCTTGCACCATACAATTATCCATCCATTTGCACACATGATACCTATTATCCTGTCACGCCAAGGTAAATGCATATCTTCTATGACACAAAAACACAAAAATTCCCAGAATTGAGCCACTTACATTATCTTCGAATGGACAAGCATGAAACAGTTTTCCAGGATTTCTATTAGTGTTTAACGTCTTCATCACAATAGGTTCTCCACACCGACACTTCTTAGGGAATCTTTTTGGTCGATCCATTTCATCTATTTTTGGAGAAAAAGAAGAAGAAATGAGAAACCGATTTCTCAATACGAAGCCCTAGTATTCTTATTTTTCCCCAATTAAAAACGACATCGTTTGTTTAATTTTAAAACACACATGCTTGCGGGTTTATAACTTGAAACGTTTGACATATGTTCGATGAGTGTTGTGGGATCAATTGGTATTCTATGCTTCCTAGAGATGCAAAAGGTTGCGGGTTTGAATCCCCAATTTTGCAAAAAATTATTTTAACATTAAGACGACACATCAAAACGACTTCGTTTGGAACACGTCATCATATACATGTACGATGACTCAGCACCGTAACAATGTTGACTAATGTCCGTTAGATTAACTATTATTTTTTCACGTTTTATAAAGATTAGGTATGAGATTCAAAATATATTGAACTTTAGATTCAAAAGTATAGGTATGAAAATCCCCTTTTCCCTGCTGTAGTCTCCCTCAGATCAATACGTGGCTGGTTGTTCTCCTAATCGTCTCCAACATCTCAACCATTGGCATGTATCTTGTTGGATCTATAGCATTGTTGAAAGACTCGGATATGTTGTTGTGAACATCAACACATTGAGATGTGGGTGAAAAGAAAGCTAAATTGCAGTTCTTTGTTTTCTCTCCACGATTGCTTCATATAGGCAGATATCATAGCTTTTGACATTCTCCATATTTTCCTCATACTCAGCGATCGTGTAACTCTCTGCTACTTTCCAAAACAGACTCTTCATTTCACTTTGATGCGGAAAAACCTTCTTCAAGTTTTTGTAGATGTATCTAGGACACATCCGAGGTTCAACATTAGGCAACACGATGGATGCTGCATTCAACAAGCCCTAAATACAGAGAATGAAAATATATAAAAAAAAAATATCAAATATTAAAAAAACATTTAGAATACAAAAAATACTGAGATTGCATACCTTTTGTCTATCAGATATTATAGTATATCCTTGACCCTCTTGCAAATAAAATCTACTCAAAGCTTCTTTAAGAACCAAATCTAGTTATCCTCGTTCTCCACATCAACTACAACCCAAGCAATATGGTACATACCATTGTTTGCGTCTCTTCCACAGCTGCTAATAATTGTCCTTTAAATGTACATTTGAGGAAGCAACCATTAATACCAAAAATTGGTCGACACCACATGGAAGAAATTCTCAGGGGCTCTCGAAGGAGTAATAGAATTCTCAAATACTCCTCTTATAAAAATAAGATTAATTTTCATTTTCTTTAAATCGAAAAATGAGTGAAAGACTTTGAAACCCCTTAAAAACTGAATCTATTACTAACCCAACCAAGTAAAATGGGTAAAAAAATTCCGACTTTTACGTAATGGGTCAAACCTTTAAATAATTTAATCGATAAATTCTTTTTACCATTTTTAATCAATGTTTTTTCGTCTTCATTAAACTTGGTATAACTACATATATAATTTCCTTATTTGCATAAATTAGTAAAATTCGTGTCAATCTACTTCTTCTTCAATTTGGTTAATTACGTTCTTCACGTTTCACTTTTATCCCTTTTTGTTGATCCCAATCTAACTTGGTCTAGTATATTGTTTTATTTTCAATTTTAGATAGAATTAGATTGAAATTAGAGAAATTTGTTTGTAGATTTATGTAAGGGAATAATGACTCGAACAAAGAACCCAATTGTATCGAATCCTACAGACCCAAAGAAAATCCTTGAAAAAGAAGAAGCCCCACCAGAAGTGGATTTGAAGCAACATATCGAATCTCTCGCACAGATTCAATAACATAATCTATAATCTTCGGAAAACAAGTAGAACTTAGTATAACTATGTTTCTTTCTTAACTAAGAAATTTCTGATACTAAAAAGTAAAACTAAGCAAAATTTGGTCAGATGCTCTAAGTACATTTACACATTTAGCGTCATGAACTGTTCTTCTAAATGCTATATATCAAGTTTGATAAAGCTTTAAAAGTGTGTATATCAACCGTTCATAAATTTGTAGTTGCTTGGCTCCACTATCAGTAAGTTAATGTGTTGGAAGGAGTCGAGTTGATTCTTTTTGATATGTGTAGCTCAAATTTAGATATGCAAGAAAGAGGAGAAGAACAACATGACAAGGATATACAATAAACAGAGAACCCGAAAGAGAAGAAAAGAAAAAGAACGAGAAGGAGAAAAAGTTATAGTAGAAGCTCGTGACGATGTAGAAGAACAAGTGAAATGGTGAAATGTAGAAGCAAAAACGCAAAGTTAGGGTCTATCGTTGTGACTATGAGTCCTATTTTGATGAGGCAGAAGAAGATTTAAGTACTTTATGAGTAAGTTTATGAAAACTTCATGTATTGTTTTGATTTTTGTCAACATGATTTGGTTGTTATTTTTTATTTTGGTATAACTACGCAGTTTGTTAAACTCAGTACAACTTGGTTAGTATAGTTATTTGAAGTATTTGTTTAACTAGGTATAACTTGGTACATAGTTGTACTACCCAAATTTTGTTCTCTAATCTTTTTTTCTTTTTTTTAGTAGAAAAATAAAAAAAAAATCAAAAATTTTAAAATTTCAAAACCTTAAAAACGTGGGTTAAATTGCAAGTGGTTCAAAGCACGTGAGTCAAAGATAGGGTCTATCGTTGTGTCTATGAGTCTTCCCTATGAGTCCTATAGTGTGAAAATGAATTATAGTGTGAAAAGGAATTAACCGTGGGACCCGCATACGAGTTGTTCGGAACAAAAAAGGTGGGGCCCGCAAATAAATTTGCACACAGATATTCTAAGTTAACAGGTTGAACCTGTATATACACAGTTTGACTTTAGGAGGTTTTTTAATTTTATTAGATATACTTAAATTTAAACTAAATAAATTTAGTTATACCAAAGAGTTTTGATGTTTTATAAACATTCCATATATTTTCATAGAAAAATATGTCTGAAAAATTCAATTTTGTGTGTTTTGCAATGTTATGATGATAATAATTATAAAGTCATCTTGAAAGTGTAAGGTGTTTCTTCTATAACAAATGAATTTGGTAACTACTAATTTTTTGAAGTTTCATTAAATTATGATTTTATCAATCAGTAGTTTTAGTACTCAACATAAGTGGTATAATTTGTATAAGAAATAACATTACCTCAAATTTTGTTGCAAATTAAGCACATTTGTTACATTTGTCATAGTTGTACCTTTACAAAACCAAGTTTAATCAAGTTTTACAAAACCAGAGAGTACAAAAGGCTCTAAAGGCTCCAAAGGCTACAAAGGCTCTAAAGGGTCTAAAACAACTACTTTTGGATTTCATTGATATGCTTCTCCGGTTTTTGAATAATATCCATCATATAATCAAAATATATAATTATGTCCATTCTCCTGAAAAAAACAAAAAAAAAACGTTAGCTATACCTAGATTTTCCTGTTCTAGCAAATTGTACTTCGAACAGGTATACCACGCTCATTTTCAGAAATACCAATTATACCATAAATAGTACTTCAAACAGCTATACCACGTTTCTTAGTTATACTTAGATTATTCTGTTCTAGCAAAGATTTTCGGACCAAAAACATTAATCTGGCTAAGATTAACTACGAATCAACCATTACAGTACATTAAAATGTCTTAATAGACCCAGAATATATAGTTACCAACATAATGTCCATTAATTTCCAACACCAATTTCAAGTCTATCAAATCTAATTGAAATCTACAAAATACAAACACAACAACACAATACTTGATGAATTAAGATGTCCAAAGTATAAGAAAAGAATGGTAAAGCTCACTGTGAATAACAGAAGCAAAACGACGGCGAGCTTGGTCGATTGGATTCAACGTCGGAGGATTCGACGATAGTTGCAGTCGTCGATTTTGATTTTGTGAGGGAGGAAAAAAAATTCTGGGAATTTCTGATAGGTTAATATTTTATGAATTAAATGGTATTGGTTTGGAGACTAAACCGTAATTGGTTGGTTTGGTTCGTCCGGTTCCGGTTCGTTGGGTAAGGGTAAATAAGGATTTTTAAAATTCATTAAGAGTATAAGAGTATGTCAGATTATATGAGAGTATTTAGACTTATTTTTGGAGAGTAGAGAGCTTCTGAGATCATTGTCCACACCACATTGACCATAATCTGCGGATTACATCGAAGCATACGTAGAATCTATGGAATAATTCTGCTCCATCATCATTAAGAACAATGTTTAACTCAACAGTTGAGTTGGGATTAGTCCTTGAAAGAAAGCAATGCAAGTTAAGATGGTTAACAAACAGAGAATTAACAAAAAATAGAGAATACAAACATAGAAAGCCACTTACGTAATGATTACAGCTTTATAATCTTTGAGTCTTGAGAACTGCTCCACATGTTCACGATGAATGATGTCTATTACTTTCCTCTTTGCCTTCTTACACTTGTCACTGCTTGCCATCAAATGGTACCACCTTTGAATTTCATCTTGAATGGCATTCGGTTATAATCAAAATGAGTTCTTATCTCATCCATGAACAATTTTGCAGTCACATTGGCTTTTAGTAGCTTACAATACCCATCCGAGACACAACTGTGATAATCATTGTATACCCATTCTGAATCTTACAAACTGCTCCCCTCTATCTTCATCATTAGAGTTAGGTGGTGTATCATGGTAGTCAAAATTTGGATCTTCATCAACAAAAGAAGCCATATTCCTTTCAACTCTAATCTCTTCTTCAAATGGGTCATTCACGTCCATGTCATGAGGATGCTCTATTGAATTAACGAGATACACATCCAGAAATCCGACCCATTTTCCCGCTTCACACATGTTCTTAAAACTTATATCCACATTACTCAAGCTCTTCTGTTGCTTAGCTTCTTCGAATGGCAACTTATACCAAATCTTCTGCCCATCTAACTCCTCGCTCATCTCCGTTGACATAACTGTAAAAAACTCCTCCAATTTACATGTTATACTCTTCATTTCATGACCATCAAGATAAGATAAATCCCCAGTATAATGCTTCACCCAATATCCACCATGGTAGACATGGAACACTACTTCAGTATAGCTTCAAGCATAAAAAAGTTATGTTTAAAACTTGCACTCTCTCAGACATTTCATCAAACAGTTGGTGAACAAAAAGAATTTTGACTCTCAAATCATGAAAATGAGCTAACTTAGTACAATGAATCGAAAACAAAACAAATACACAACTTTTGGGTAGAAAACCAAACAAAAACTTAATAAACATTACTTAGTTTTGTAGAATCTTACCTCGTCATCGCAGATTTTAGTAGCTTACAATATAGAATCTACTAGACTTCTTCAAAAATTGGCTTAAATCTTCTCCACTTACGCTAAAGACATCTTCGATTTCTCCACAATTAATCTTCTTTTTTGTTTTTGGCTCTCGTATGAAGAAGAAGAAGAAATGAAAGCAAAATACGAAATTCATAGACTTGATGATTTCCCCTAATTGTAGACGTTGCCGTTTTATTAAATCCAATCCCATGAGTTTTATTTGTATATAAAACGTTCCACTAGTAATTGTTTCAATAATGTATGCGGCTTAGTGGTAAAAGTTGGATTAATTGTGTACGAGACTCCACTTTTATAAATTTATTTTAAAAAATGAATAACATCTGCCACATCATTATACACGTGTCAGCTGAGTCAGCAATCGTTAACGTTGACTAACATTTGTTAACGTTGACTTCTAATTATGTACCATATTATTAGTTCAGGAAGGTTTTTAATTTTGTTTTTGTGTGTTTAGATGTAAACAGCACTAGTCATTTGTTCAGGCTCAAAAATGCACTTTTTGAATAGTCTAGATTGAAAAATCCCTTTTTCCGATAACGGAAGATGTGTTTTGTCCCATTCCAATGTCTTCGAGTAAGAGATGAATTGTACTTTGCAAGGAAATTAGTAGTAAAAGCAATATCTGGTCTTGTATAATTTGCAAGATACATAAGTCCACCAATAACACTCATGTAAGGTATTTCGGGACCAAGTAAATCTTCGTCATCCTCACAAGGTCTAAATGGATCCTTTTCAACATTTAAAGATCTATTGACAATTGGAGTGCTTAAATAATTTGTTTTATCCATATTAAATCGCTTAAAAATCCTTTTGGATTGATGCACAGAAATACCTTCTAGGAAATGCTCAATTTGGAGTCCGAGACAAAATTTTGTCTTTTCAAGATCTTTCATTTCAAACTCTTCTTTCATATGTTTTTGTGCATCATCAATCTCTTTTGGGCTTCCAATTATATTTAGGTCATCAACATAAACAGCAATGATCACAAATGGATTTCTTAATAAAGACGCAAGGGCAGATTTCATTATTCACATACCCTTTCTTAAGTAGATATCACTTAAATGAGTGTACCACATGCGTCCAGATTGTTTTAATCCGTAAAGTGATCACTGTAAGTTGACCATATATATATATATCTTTAGACTTTTATTTGTGTAATGCCTCAAGAACTTTTAATTCTTCCAGGATTTCCATATATATATATCATTATCAAGAGATCCATATAAATAAGTTGTCACTACATCCATAAGGTACATATTTAGATTATTGGATACCGAAAGAGTCATTAAGTACATGAATGTAGTTGCATCCATGACCGAAGGATATGTTTCTTCATATTCAACTCCTGGCCTTTGAGAGAAACCTTGTGCAACAAGTCGGGCTTTATATCGTTTGATCTCATCTTTCTCATTTCTTTCCGCATGAATACCCACTTGTGCCCAACAAAAAACATCTCAGAAGCTGTGAAAATAAGTCCAAAGACATTTCTTTTGTGAAGGGAGTGCAACTCAATTTGAATGGCATTTTTCTATTTCTCCTAATCTGGCCTTTTTTGGCATTCACATAATGTCTTTGGATCCGGATCATCATTCTCATGATCGATCTCTTTATATAAAGAAAAGGAGAATATTTCATTTTCGTCATCAATATCATCTCTATCCCCTATGATACCATCATGGACATAATTAATGGAAATCTCATACTTTTCTCTATCGTCCCGAGGACTTGGTTTTTGCATCAGAGATATATGATTTTGTCACTCTTTTTATATTTGTGAGGACTTGGTCCTATATTTTTTCTTTGCAATAGTGCTATAGGAACATAAACCGCACACCCAAAAACACAGAGATAGCCTACATTTGGCTCTTGGCCAGTCGTTAATCGTAAAAGAGAATATTTATTATATGCGCTTGGTCGAATCTGTACCAAAACCGCAACATGCAATATAGCATGACCCCATACAGAAATTGGGAGTTTTGTTCTCAATATTAATGGTCTTGCAATGAGTTGCAGCCGTTCAATTAAAGATTCAGTCATGTCATTTTGTGTATGAACATGACAGACCAGATGCTCAACATCGATTCCTATTGACATACAATAATCATTAAAGGCTTGTGAAAAAAATTCACCAACGTTATCAAGCCTAACTTTCTTTATTGCATAATCAGGGAATTGTGCTTTCAACCTGATTATTTGGGAAATGAATTTTGCGAAAGCCGAATTTCGTGTTGTCAACATAGACACATGTGACCATCCACTAGATGCGTCAATCATTACCATAAAGTAACGAAATGGCCCATATAGAGGGTGGATAGGGCAACATATGTCACCATGTAATCTCTTTAAAAATAATAGTGATTCATTCCCAACTTTGGCTGGCGATGGCCGAACTATGAGTTTTCCTTCAGAACATGCATCAGATAAAAATTCATTAGATTGAAAAAACTTTTGATTTTTTAGTGGATGGCCACTAGAATTTTGTACAATTTTTCGCATCATGACTGAACTAGGATGTCCAAGTCTTTCAGGCCAAATCTTAAATGTACTAGTAAATTTTCAGTTTACTGTAATATATGATGCGAACATATTTATTTTTGTGCAATATAATCCAGAGGATAACATTGACAATTCTTCCAAAATATGTTTCCCCTCGGATGTAATGCAAAGATATTCAACATCATTCTTATTCATAGTCTCTATATGATATTCATTACTTCAGATATTTTTGAAACTTATCAAGTTTCTCTGAGACTTAGGGGGATATAATACATCATTTACTTTTAAATGAGTTCTCTTTAGCATTGTAAAATTCTCTTTAGCATTGTAAAATTGGCTTCACCAAAGCCAATAATAATTTTTGCATGGCGAGATATAGTACTCACGCTTCAAGCAAAGTCTTTTATTTTGAGAAAGGAGAAATATTTTTGATCTTTAAGTATCGTGTGCATCGTAACACTTTATACCAGACATATATCTCTATCCTCAAAATAACACAAAACTTACTAAAAAACATTATTATATATTACAATGAAACCATTATTCAAAAATCTTTTAAAACCAGAAAATATGTTTAAATCAAAAGTACATATAATACTACTACAACTATATCATGTTATATCGATCTTATTCGCATGATTTTCCGTTTTTGTGATCAACGAGAAAATTAGCGATATCAAGATGGGTTTCATCAGTTAAGCATGGAAGGAAGGTCCAGCTTCATTAGAGATGAGATTGGTCTCAACATCCCTTTCTTTTGCATTTTGAGATGCTTGATACAGATCGGCTAAATATTTTGGGATATGACATGTCTGGTACCAATGTCCTTTCATGTCACATCTGTAACAAGTACTTTCATCTTATTTCTTTGAAACACGACTAAAATCATTCACTTGAAGATTTTTGTTGGTTTTCTTGGCATTGAATTTTTTGGGAGGGAAACCCCTTCCTTTTCCACGTCCACAACCTCCTCCACGACCGTGACCACTTCTTGACCGCGTCCGCATCCTCGTCCTTGTCCTTGCCAATTATTATAGCTGGATGAAGCAACCAGAGTTGTGCCAATGTGAGAGGAAAAGAAACATTGGCCTAGGGCCTCTGATTTTGGAAAAAAATTAAGGGGCATAAATTTATTAATGCTATATAGTTTATATGTAGTTAAATTATTATATAAATGTTACTGTTATATTAATTTAACCCAACTTCCCTCTCTCCCTTGGCGACTACAGAGGCGACCAACAAAACCAGTTTTCTGTTTCATTTTTTTACAGGCTGCCGGCATTTGCCGGTAGTTTTTTTTGCTTTTCTACTTCTTTCTTCTTTTATTTTTAATAATTTGATGGGAGGTATTCTCTTTAATTGGATTTCTGTTCATCCTACTTTCTCCTTTCGAATGGTGACGGTGTTTATTGTCATGTTTAGAACAGAGACAAACAGTTACCAGTTTCATGTAAACCCGTTGCTATATTCGAAATCAGAATATTCATCCCACCAATGTCTCTTTACCCATGTCATGTCGATTCATTTGAATCGTGGTGTATTCCCTTATCTAAAGTTTATTTTCGGTGGTTTCTCTCACCGATGTGATCTCCGGTTTTCAACCGATGAAGTTTTTTCAAATCTATGGTTTGGAGAAGTCATTTGGGTATTTGATCCAAGAATCAATAGACAAATTCTTTTGAGTGAAGGAATTGGCATCGGCAATAATTTCCTCTTCCCAAAGACATGGTCCGATGATGGTGATGTGCTCGCAGTCCAACGATCCGTTTATTCATGTTCATGGTCTAATGATGGTGATGTACTCACTGTCCAACGATCTATTTATTCGGGTTCTATGGGAAAAATAATCATGGTCACTAACCGGCGACGATGGGTAGAGTGTTATAAAAGACATGATCGAGATTCATTTCAAGCAACATATCCGTGTGTTCGTTTAATCAAAGTAATGCAGAAAGCATTTGGGAGTTTCATCTATAAGATGTTAGCCTTTTACGAGTATATGACGAGGGGACTTAACATATTTCATCTGTTGCCTGTAAGGCTTCCGTTTGGAAAGCAAGGTCACTTCCACCTTTTCATCGAAATTGTGTACAATTTCCTTTATTTTATTCAATGGTTGTATTTGAGTGGTTTCATGTATCATGTATTATGTAATACTCTTATAATTTAATATATTTGATTTGGTGTTAAAAAAATAAAAATGTTAGTGTTATATAATGTTGAAACTCAAACTATAAAGAAAATTTAATAATGGACTTGTATAAGCTTATTTCAAACATGTGCTTATAATTCATTAGTTAATTAAAGAAACAAAATAGACACTTACGATTTATTACTTAACAATTAGGGTTATAATTTTTTTCGTTGGTTTGCACTTTCATCTTCTTCGTCGCCTCGTCGGCAAGCTTTTGTTTTTGACTCTTTGGTCAAGCTTTTGATCAAGGTAATACAAAGGCAAATATTTTCTTTAAATATTTTGTCACCAAATCATGTTTATTAAATCTAATTACTCATGCTCCATTCTATTTTTTCTAAAATTAAAAAATTGCAATTAATCATTGTAACTTTATTTTTCCTATTACAGAAAAATGTCATCAACGAAGAAAGATCAATCATCTGGATGTAAAAACAGAAAAAGAGAAAACTAAAAGATGAACAAGCAAAATCTCAAGAGAACGCTTTGTTCAGGTTCTTCAAAAAACCTGAAATTTTTGATGAATCTGTGGAAAATAAAGGAGATGAAACTCTTGGAGATAATGGAGTGGATGAGGATATAAATGAGTGTGAAAGAGAAGAAGCGGGTGTTGAATCAGAAAACGTGAATGTAGTGGATGGAGAAGAGATGAATGTTAAAGATGATGTGAATACAAATGAACATGAGAAGAGTGATGATCTGAAGGAGACTTGTGCAATTTTTGATATGTATGATCCTTGAAATTGGGAAAATATCAAAATAGGATGGAATGAATGGAGGCATTTCATGGTAGTACAAGGTCCACCAAAAAGACTGTCGCTTGGTTATAACTTTTCTAAGAACAGTGTTAAAAGACATTTTTCACATTTGTATTATACAAGAGAGATGGGTGATGGAGCAAAACAAGATCGACGTTGGCTAGTTTACTCAAAGGTATTGAACAAGATCTTTTGTTTTCGTTGTAAACTGTTCAATCAAGGTGACAATAGTCAATTGACATCTACAGGGTTTAGTGATTGGAGGAATGTTTTGAAAAGGCTTAAAGAACACGAATCTAGTCGTGAGCATAATTTGTGTATGAAACAGTGGGCAGAACTAGATCTCAGGTTGCAGAAGAATCAAACTATTGACAAATATGCTCAAGATGAAATCTGCAAAGAGAAAATTCATTGGAGGCAGGTGTTGCTTAGGATTATTTATGTGGTAAAAACTCTTGCTAAACAAAATTTAGCCTTTCGTGGAAGCAAAGAGAAAATTGGAGAAGAAGGTTGTGGGATTTTTTTAAGCTTTATCAGAGATGATAGACGATTTTGATCATGTGATGATAGAACATCTTAGAAGATATAGAGAGGGTATATCTCGTTCCCATTATCTCAGCAACAGAATTCAGAATGAGTTAATAGCTTTGTTAGCTAATGAAGTAAAAGCTATGATTGTCAAGAAAATCCAAGCTGCAAAGTACTTCTCTTTGATTCTTGATTGCACTCCAGATATTAGTCATCATGAACAAATGACTGTCATCATTAGGTGTGTAGATGTTTCAACAACTTCAACAAAGGTCAAAGAATTTTTCTTAACGTTCTTGAAAGTTGATGATACATCAGGTGAAGAACTTTTTCGTGAGCTTCAAGATGTTTTGACTGCTTTTGATTTAAAAATTAACAATGTGAGGGGACAAGGTTATGATAATGGCTCTAATATGAAGGGAAAGCATAAGGGAGTACAAAAAAGATTTCTTGAGATAAGTCCTAGGACGTTTTATACACCATGTAGTTGTCACAGTTTGAATCTTGCACTTTGTGATATGGCAACCACTTCTTCAAAGGCTATATCATTTTTGGGGATTATTCATTGTACTTATTGCTTCTTTTCATCTTCAGTTAAGCGATGGAAACTATTTGAGGATCATGTGGGTGGCCTAACTCTTAAGCCTTTATCACAGACTCATTGGGAGAGCCATGTTGAAAGTGTAAAGGCAATACGATTTCAGGCTTCTAAAATCATGAATGCGTTAATGTACATAGCTGAAAATAGTGATGATCCGAAAGAGCAGAGCGACGCTGAATGTCTTGCAACAAGTGAAACACAGGGAATTGGAAGTTTTGAGTTCCTAGTTTCCATGGTTATTTGGTACAATCTTCTATCTGTTGTTAACATCATGACTAAGAGTTTACAGTCAGAAGACATGAACATCGATGTAGCGATTTCTCAACTCAAGGGGTTGGTTTCATATTTTAGAAAATATAGAGAGTCAGGCTTCAAGAAAGCAAAAGTGGAAGCTAAAGAAATTGTAGTTCCTTTGGAGATTGATCCTATATTTGCCAGAAAAGCAAAGCGGGTGATTAAAAGAAAAAGACATTATGGCGAAGAATCAGAAAATATGGAGGGAAGTGTGATATTATCACCCGAGGAGAGCTTTAGGATTGACTACTTTATCCAAATCATGGATCAAGCTCTTTACCCACTTGAGACAAGGTTTGAGCAATTTCAGAGGTATGAATAAATATTTGGTTTTTCGTTTGATTTGAAAAAATTGCAATCAGCGAGTGATGATAGTTTGATGGCTTCTTGTGTCAATCTTGAAGTTTCTCTAACCCATGAAAAGCAATTAGATGTTGTTGGTCAAGATCAAATCGTATCTGACATTGATTTTGATCGAAAGAGTTGAAGTTGATCAAATCGTATCTTCGTTCGACTATGTCACAAGAAAGATTGACTGACTTGGCTATTTTATCGATCGAAAGAGAATTGGTTAGAGACATTGATTTTGAAAGCTTGGTTAACGAGTTTGTAGAGAGGAAATGCCAACAAATGTTTAAGAACTAATATTTGGTTTGTTAGTTTTTTTTTTATTAGATGACAATGATGTTTATGTTTTGTAGACGATTTTTTTTATAAGGGCATTTTATTTTTATTTGCTTCTGATACTCGATAGCGCTCGCACGGCTCTGGAAGCAACATTTACTTCTGAAAGTGGAGCTGATCCAGTTGGAAGATGATTCATCATCATGAGTTCATTGTTTTGTTCAGCAACAAGAAGGACCTCCATCAAGTCAGAATATCAAGTATAGCCTCTACCTCGATAGTTTGTTGCATGATTACATTTGTAGGATGAAATGTTGAAAAGTTTTCTCGATCATATCATAATCGAAAACATTCTCTCCACATAAAATCATCCTGGAAGTAATTTCGAACAAAGCAGAATTGTATTCACTTACACTTAAGTAATCCTGAAACCGCAGATTTAGCCATTCATGTTTGGCTTTTGGTAAGATCACGTATTTTTGGTGATCAAACCTATCATTGAGAGAGACCAAGAGATCTGCGGGATTTTCTCTCGTGATATATTCATCTTTGAAACTATCGTGGAGCTGGTGACGCAAACACATCATGGCTTTTGGCTTTTCCTCTTCTAACGTCGTTTCACACAGATCGAGGGTTTTAAGAAGCCCATTCACTTTTAGATACATTTTTGCATCTAATGCCCAAGTTATACAATTGTTTCCAGAAACATCAAAGGCAGCGATATCAAGCTTTGCCAAGTTTGACATGATAATTATATAAATAATATAACAGTTTGTTATATATAAATTTTATTATAAAATAGTTTTGCAAAATCTTGTTTTAAGAATAAAGTAACATAAAAATAAGAATTAATTACTCAAATAGCATAGAAAAGTATGTTTATTCCCAGAATATCATACATCTTTTTTTAATTACTCATATGTTTTGAGCATTAGTGTAATTACAATTAACACTCTTGATTAGTTTTTATTTATTAATATTACTAGTTTTGTTTTTCAATTAAGAAATATAGAAATACAATTATTATCCACATCACAATTCCACATCATTTACCCTAATCCACGTTATTACCCGAATCCATGTCACCCGAAATAAAAGATTCCCTTAATGCTTTCGGTTTCTCCTTTTTCAATGACATTTCACTGTTCATCCGCGCAAAAAAACAAAAAAGAAAAAAGAAAAAAAATTGTCGCTCTCTTCTCTCGTTCAGTAGACGGAACCCTAATTTCGTTGTCATTCTCTATTTATCTCGTCTCTTCCAGCCAAAACTCTTTCAGTGGTGTCGAATTTGAAGTCATCAAAAATCAAAACCCAAATCAAAGAGATCTATGGAATTCTACATGATTGGTTACATGTTTGAGTTTAAATCAATAATAGCTACTTTTTCACTTTGATTTTACATGTCTCTTGTTACGTCTTCCTCTCAATCGATCTATTTGGAGACACTTCTACTTCTATCTATGTTTTGATTCATACGGATTAGTCTTCCTTCTATATATCCCTCAAACATATTCTTACGTTTCTTAATTTGATTATTGTTATTTGGCCAAGAAATTTCATATTGTCTTCCCCAGAAAAATGTTGCTTTCCGATCTGTATTATAAATCAGCCGTAAAGTGATGTAACTCAGCTGTAACGTGATGTAATTTAGCAGTAACATATATTTTTCACAACCTTTCATCTTCCCTGAATGATAACTCAGCCGTACCGAACTTTTTGTCTTCCCTGAAGCATATAATTTACACCCATCTTTCGTCTTCCCTTGAGCATATAACTCAGTCGAGACATGTAAATTTACCAAACCTTTCGTCTGTCCTTAAGCATATAACTCAGCTGTAATGTAATTTTACCGAACCTTTCGTCTTCCCTGGAACATATAACTCAGCCGTGACATGTAAATTGACCAAACCTTTCGTTTTCCCTTAAGCATATAACTCAGCCGTAATATAATTTTACCGAACTTTTTGTCTTCCCTAGAATATTTAACTCAGCCGTAACATGTAAATTAACCAAACTTTTCGTCTTCTCTTAAGCATATAACTCAGTCATGACATGTAAATTTGCCGCAAAACAATAAGAGACGCAACATTTCGTCTAACTTTATCATCGAGCACCAACTTCACAAGCTTGTCGTGCATTATTTCTGCATCTATCTGCACAACTGTACACCCTCTTAATCAGTGTAAATACGTATTTGTGTTTCGATACTCAATTACCGGACACAACAACAACCGGAACCGGATCAACCATATCGGAAGAAGGATGAAAGAAATTGAAGAAGAATGAAGAAGACAATGAGGAATTGTAAGTTCCGGTGATGTGAAAAACTCAGGTGAAGAAGACGAGTTGAAAAATTTTGGCTCTATTTACATGGAATATTGCAGCCGACGTCGTTTTGAATTGATGAGGTGGCAAGTAAGCCACCAAACGAACATGTAAATTTGCCTAAATAACTTAGCCATCAAACAAAGCTATAAGCCAGTCGCAACATGAATACTATTATAGTAATTAAAAAATGAAAAAACGCCAAGTTAATTCAGCCGTGTAATATCGTAACTTAACCGACAATAAATAACTCAACCATAACGTTTGATAACTCGGCCGTAACTGCATGCTATTATAGTAATTAATCTTTTGCAACTAAGTCAGCCGTAACTAGGCTGAGTTATCCGGTAATCCAGCTCTTTATGGTTGATTTATAACACTTGATCATAACTCAGCCGTAACAACATCCCATAACTAACCCGTCCTTCATAACCCAGCCAGCCGAAAAAGATAACTCAGTCGTGTCGAGGAAATAAGTCTGATATTTTCTAATAACTTAGCCATAACGTTGTCTGGGTTATGCTCGAAATTCTTATAACTCAGACAAAATTCCTTAACTCAACTGTCATGTAGGCTGGATTATCGCATAACTCAGACATAATTTTTAAATCAGTCGTAACGTATGCCAAGTTATACTCATAATTCCACCGTTTTCTCATGACTCAAATACTTTTGTCGTAAGTCAGCCGCAACATACCGTAACTCAGTCGTAACGGCCGCTATATCGCCTTACGGCTGAGTTCATTAATCCACGTTAGCGATTTCTGACGTGGCAGTGGTATTCCTTGTATTACGTTTTTTCTTGTAACGTTTGGTATAGACACACTGAGTATACAAAAAGACGAAAATATGATAGTAATAAAAAAATATTTTGTTTGGTTCTGGTGAATAAACCTAATTTATATAACATCTTAGTAAATCTCTCTAAAAATAATTTATATATTATAAGAAAAATATAAACATAAATTAAAACAATCTTTTTAGGAGGTATAACCTTCCATATGATTGTAGAATAGGCATAACCTTTCATAGGATCAAGGAGATAGAGCTTACCATTTGATCCAAAATATAGATCTGAACATATGATCGAGCAGGCAGAGCCTACCGTTATGATCAAGGATGTAGATCTTATTATACGATTAAGAGGCAAATCCTACTATTATGATTGGGAAGAGGGCATAGCCTATTACTCTATATATAAATTTCTAATTTTAAATAAATTAAGTTTTTTAATATAATTTAAATATTACCTCAAAGCGATGATATATTTAGAGTCGCTCAGAGAGTCACTCGTGCTAGCGAATCAAGAGTCGTTCGTGCTGATAACGTATTAAATATTATATATTATATTATTTTAGAATAATAAAAAAGAATCTCTTACTCATATTTTTTTCTTCACAAATGAAACATATATATAGGAAAGGTGAACTCTTTGGATGTACCAAAAACTTAGACAACAAGTCACGTGGGTTTCCAGAAATAAATAGATAAACACAACAATTAATAATTATCTAACTTTTTCTTGTATTAATCATTTTTATTCAATATATATATATATAGTTGTTTATTTTTTAATGATATTTATATATTGAATACTTCATTTTGTATCTCACAGTTTTTATATAAAATTTATATTAATCACCAAAATATTTGTTTTCTTTATTTGTTAACAAGTTTTATACTGATTTGAATTTGGATAATAACACAACAACGAAAATAACACAAGTTACTATATCACATGTTAAAAAACATGTGATTATTCATATGTTAAACAATTTTTGTATCCAATTTATTATAGATTATTCATAATTTCATATGTTAAACAAAAAATTTCCCGTCTACGGTCTTAAAATTTCTAGCCACAAAATTGATATTGACTGAAAGAATGTCGAATATATACAACAATTAAGAATATTTGACCAAATCTATACTTTCCTAAGCTGGAGATGAAAAATTGATATCGAAAGAAATCAAATTGATACTTGATATTAAAGATTACCAAAAAAAAGTAGAGTAAATCCTAATTCTAATTGATTTGGGCTTTTGGGCTTCATATTGGATTATATTTATGACCCGACCCGAACCAAAAACACCCAATTCTCTTTGACCAAAAAATAATCCAAAGACTTAGAAGAAAAACAAGATCGGGTCTCGTCACGGTCCACGGCGCAGCTTTTTCTTCGTCTTCTTCAATTATTCTATTCCCTCTGAGAGATTCTCTCTGCGTTTCTTAGATCGAGCGAGCGAAGCGAGAGATCATGGAAGGTGGAGCTGCTCTCTACAATCCTCGAACTGTCGAAGAAGTTTTCAAGGATTTCAAAGGTCGTCGTACTGCCATTGTCAAAGCTCTCACCACCGGTAAAAATTTCACTATCTTCTCAGATCTTTCTGCTTCTAGTGATTGTTATCTTCTCCGATCTATGTTCAATTTCCTAATTGATTTGAGTTTTTGCTTTTCTTGCAGATGTTCAAGAGTTTTACCAACAATGTGACCCTGGTTAGGGTTTCTCTCTTTTCTTCCCAATTTTGATTCTTTTCTTCTCTTTTACTCATATCCTCTCTTGGGTTTTCTCTGTGTATAGATCAAATCTGTTTTAGACTTATTGTGTGTTATTGTATTGTACAAATCTGCAATATGATTTATACTTAGTCTATGGTGTGGTTATTGGTATTGTACAATATGATTTATACTTAGTCTCTTTGTGTGGTTAATTGATTAAAGTTGTGTGTTTTGTATTGTTACGATTTGGGTTTTCAGAGAAGGAGAATCTTTGCTTGTATGGGTTACCGAATGAAGAATGGGAAGTGAATTTACCAGCTGAAGAAGTGCCTCCTGAGTTACCAGAGCCAGCTCTTGGTATTAACTTTGCTAGGGATGGGCTCTCTGAAAAGGAATGGCTTTCGCTTGTTGCTATTCACAGTGACGCTTGGTTACTGTCTGTCTCGTTTTACTTTGGCTCAAGGTTTTCTTTCCACAAGGAAGAGAGGTAATGGATGGTTTCTCTTTTGGTCTCCTACTCTTCACAGGTATATATGTACATGCTAACTTGTGTAATTTTTTCAGGAAGCGTTTGTTCAACATGATCAATGATGTTCCTACTATATTTGAAGTAGTGACTGGAATGGCTAAAGCAAAGGACAAGTCATCTGCTGCAAATCAAAACGGAAACAAATCCAAGTCTAACTCTAAAGTTGTAAGACTCTTGCTATATCCTTTTTAACTCTTTGCTTTTGCAGTTTTCGGAAACTTGTATCACTAAAGATGTTCATGGTTCAACACTTAATCATGTACTAGCTGACGGAAACACGATTAATTCATAATCTTGAATACCACATCCAGACTATTGTAGTTTCTTAGTAGGGTGGATAAAACAAAGAGACAATGCTTCACCGAAAACGCTGCTTTGGTTGGATTGGTTTTGAGTATATCTGTAGTTTTTTTCATCTGTGTAGTTTAATATTTCCTTTGCTTTGTTTTGGGAATGCAGAGAACTTCAGAGGGAAAAAGCTCAAAGACCAAGCAGCCAAAAGAGGAGGACGAAGAAATAGATGAAGATGATGAGGATGACCACGGGGAAACCCTTTGTGGAGCCTGTGGAGACAGTGATGGTGCTGATGAATTCTGGATCTGCTGTGACCTTTGTGAGAAGTGGTTCCATGGCAAGTGTGTGAAGATCACTCCAGCTAGAGCTGAGCATATCAAACAATACAAGTGCCCTTCATGCAGCAACAAAAGAGCTCGAGCTTAAAAATGTTGTATTGTAGAGAATAGCCTGTAGTGACAACTCTCACTACCCTCGATCTGTCTTTATTTGGCTAGTCTTTTAGCTCGTTATTGGCCATAACAGCTTGGGCCTATTTCTCTGTATAATTGGTTTGATTTTGCAACTGAGAAAAAAAAGGAAACTCTTTAACTGAATTTGTGGTTAGCTTCAAACCAAGAGGAAACATAACAATTCTTAATTCGGATACAGCAATATACTCTAGAAGTCTCGAAATCATCACTAACCCTATCTGGAACAATTATGTTAGGGTTCTCAGAACCTGAGGTAACTTGTGATGCTTCTCTAGCAATCTAGCAATAGTCTCAACTCTCAATTGGGAGTGTAACGAAACTGAAGATCACATCAACAAAATCTTGACACATTTTATAGTAAATTCAAAATAAAACATAAACATTTCGGACACATGAAAACAAACAAAAAACAATAACAAGAAGTCTTGAAGCAAACAAATTTAGAAAGGAAAGCCAACACTTGAGAGCACAAAATAGAAAGAGAAGAGATGAACACGGATCACTAATTCACTATGCCCGGTCTCTCACGACTTGACTCTGCGTAAGTTTTCAATATCGATACCTTTATTCCTTAACCAAATCAGTACACACTAACACACCATACACGAGAGAGACTAGCACATCACTAGGTCAGCTCCCAATACACCATACGAGAGAGACTAGCACATAACTAGCTTAGCTCTCAAGTCTCTCATGCGAGACTCATACACCACAGATTTATAACGAACAACAAACATTCAGAGGCAGTATTTATACTAGAACAGAGTTTTTTAAAGATATTTTTAGATCCTAAAAATATCTTATTCTTCCTTCTCACGTGCCTCCTCACTTGCACGTTTCTTCTTCTGCTTTATCTCTCATTCTCATTCTTCTTGATACACCAGTCGTATCACTCTGCTTCGCCTTGTAAGCACAGTAATCAAGGAAAAGCTCTGTCCCCGTTAAGTAGCAGCCAAAGTGGCTCTTCTTGAGTGCCATGAGCGAGTAGACCTTCTTTAGGTTCTTCGCACCATCAAACTGGTCACCTTTCTCCACCATAACCATGTAGAAGCCGAAATACAAAGCTATATTGCATGCGTTACGCATACAATACTCTTTGATCGAGGCCACGACCTTCTCCCTAGTATCTAAGCTCCTAAGATGAGTAGGCGCGTTGTTGACAGTGACTATCTCTTTTGACATCCAAATTGGGAAGTTCTCTAGATAGGCCATCATCTCGAAAAGAGTCTCCCATTTGTATCTACCTCCTCCTACTTTGTTAATCATTGGAGAAACAGTTTCCAAATGGGATATGTAGGTTTTAGCCTTCCTTACTTCTGGCTCAAGGTACGGGAGCATTGCCGCGGCGCTCCCAAGACCTGACTTGACAAGAAGCTGCTTAACAGTGTTGCTGCAGGCAGTCTCCTTCTTAAAGGATATCTTCACCGGATGTCCAGCGTTAAACCACATGGCGTCCCTTAGAGCGTTCAGGTCTTCCTTCCACCACCGGGACAATTGATCACAACCAGTCCATACTCGTTCCTCCATAGCCATGAATACCTCCTCGGACTGGAAATTGTACTGGTATAAAGACGTGATCAGAGAGTATCCTTGTAAAGGAATCATTCCAGTGGCAAGAAGGTGGAGCTTTGGAATCACCTTCTTTTCAGTTTCAGATAGGTTCAAAGGTTTGGACAGGTGGTTGCAACACTGGAGAAGATGGAGATCCGTGAAGCTAAGCGGGTCGAGCATGGTGAACACTCTTATCAATCACCACGTCACTCGTTTTCTTCATCGGCTCCTCCTAGAGGTTCTGGTGAGTCTCAGATCTTATTGGATAATCGATCTAGCTTACTAAGACGTATAGAGATGCCTATGTTTGATAGATCTGGAGTTTATGAATGGTTTTCAAGGGTGGAACGCTTCTTTTGCGTTGGTCGTTATTAGGATCCAGATAAGTTGGATCTGGTAGCGTTGAGTCTTGAGGGAGATGTGTTGAAATGGTTTAATTGGGAGATGCAGTGGAATGAATTTCGTTCTTGGCCTGGGTTTCGTCAACGATTGTTTTTGAGGTTTGGTGCTTCTGTGGATGAGGATCCTGGGAACAAATTGTTTGCAATTAAACAGACAGGTTCTGTGGCTGCTTATGTTATTGAATTTGAGGATTTGTCTGCACAGGTGACGGGGTTAGACAGAACTCATTTGGAGAAGATTTTCTATAATGGTTTGAAACAGGAGATGAAAGAGGTGTTGAAGATGAAAGAACTTCAAGGTTTGCCAAATCAGAAAGCGGCGGTGTTACAGATGGAATCAAGTTCTTTTTGTCACATGAATGGAGAACGTTATGCCAAAGGAGTGGTGCATAAACCATATGTGAGTCGAGCTGTGGCTCCGGTGGTTCACAATTGTCAAGTGGTGTTACCTGGACCAGCAGCTCAAGAACGTCAGTTAGTATCTCCGAGGCAAGGTCATACAGCTGAAGAGTTGGATGCTATGAGGAGTAAGGGTATCTGTTTCAAGTGTAAGGGTAAGTATTTTAGAGGACATGCTTGCCCTCTTAAAGAGTTACAGATTCTTACCGTGGTGAATGGGTTGGAGTTAGAGGTGTTGGAAGAAGAGTTTGCGCAGGGAGTGGAGATTATTGAAGAAGTGGCACCTGTGTTGTGTTGTTTATCTATGAATTCTTATCTAGGTAGACACTCTCCACAGACCACTAAGATGCAGGCTACTTTGGGGAAAGGTTGTGTGGTTGTTTTGATCGATTCTAGAGCTTCACATAATTTTGTTATTCCACGGATTGCAGCTGCTCATAAGTTGAAGTTGTCACAGGATACTGGTATGGAAGTAATGCTATGAACTGGGGTGTCTGTTCATGGTTCAGGCATTGGCAGAGAGGTGAAATTTGCTTTGGGTGGTGTGGAATTTCAGAGTGACTTTATGGTGTTGGATTTGGGTGGTGTGGATGTGATATTAGGCATCGCTTGGTTGGAAACTTTGGGTACTTGTGAAGTTGACTTGAAGTCACGGTATGGCAGTTTATGTATAAGGGGAAACAAGTTACTTTGCAGGGTGATCCATCATTACATTATCCAGCTTTGTCCCTTAAAAAAATGGATGTTTCTCCCTCCCAATTGGTGCTTCCAAAGAAGGTTCAGTTGGAGGATGATGTAGGGCAGATGGATCCGGCTGTTTCAGCAGTTCTTCCAGCTTTTGAGTCTGTGTTTGAGGTTCCTGTTGGATTACCTCCAGTCCGCGGAATGGAGCATTCGATTACTCTGTTGCCAGGGGTGTAATCTATAACGGTGAGACCTTATAGATACCCGCATTCGACAAAGGAAGTGATGGAAAAGATGGTAGCTGATATGTTAGCATCTGGAATTATTCAACACAGTACTAGTCCTTTTTCAAGTCCTGTCTTGTTGGTGAAGAAGAAGGACATGTCTTGGAGATTCTGTGTTGATTACAGGGCTTTAAATAGGGTTACTATTCCAGATAAGTTCCCTATTCCAGTGATTGAGCAACTCTTAGATGAATTACATGGAGCAGTTATTTTTTCTAAGATTGATCTGCGCTCGGGCTATCATCAGATATTGATGAAGAAGGAAGATATCATAAAAACTGTGTTTAGAACATTGGAGGGCCATTATGAATTCTTTGTAATGCCCTTTGGGCTCACAAATGCTCCAGCCACTTTTCAGGCTGCCATGAACAATGTGTTTAAACCATATTTACGCAAGTTCGTGGTAGTGTTTTTTTGACGATATTTTGGTATACAGTTCCAGTGTGGCTGAACATGTGGTTCACTTGCAATTGGTGTTGCAGTTATTGCACGATAACAAACTTTTTGCTAACAAGAAGAAGTGTATGTTTGGTGTGCCACAGATTGAGTATTTAGGTCATGTTATTTCCTCTGAAGGGGTGGCAACAGATAAGGCAAAGACTGAGGCTATGCGTACTTGGCCTACTCCAGTCAATATCAAGCAGTTGCGAGGTTTTCTTGGCCTTGCTGGATATTACAGGAAGTTTGTCCAAGGTTATGGGTCAATTGCCAAGCCTTTGACTGAGTTACTTAAAAAAAATCAATTTGTTTGGTCTGATTCAGCTCAGCAAGCGTTTGATCAGTTGAAGGAAGCTATGATTGATGTTCCTGTTTTAGGTCTTCCTGATTTTTCCAAAGTGTTTGTGTTGGAGACAGATGCTTCAGGCGCAGGAGTGGGGGCTGTGTTGTTGCAGAATAAAAGACCTATCGCTTATTTCAGTCATGGTTTGACTTCTAGAGAACAGCTTAAACCGGCTTATGAGAGGGAATTGATGGCCATTGTGATGGCAGTTCTCAAGAGGAAGCACTACTTGCTAGGCAGGAAATTTGAGGTACACACAGATCAACGCAGTTTAAAATTTCTCCTTGAACAAAAAGAAGTGAATATGGAGTATCAGAGGTGGTTGGTGAAATTGTTGGGTTTTGATATGGATATCATTTACAAGTCGGGTATTGAGAACAAGGCAACATATGGGTTATCTCGCATTCCTCATCCTGTTTCTGCTCTTTTAATGGCCTTGACAGTACCTTCTGTGATTCAGTTACAGGAGCTTTACAAGGAGATTGCTGAAGATGCGAGCATACAAACCTTATTAGCTCAAACTAAGGCATCTCCAGATTCTGTAGGTCATTATACTGTGGTGAATGATAAGTTGTGGTATAAAAGAAGGTTGGTTATTCCAAAACAGTCTAAATTCATTTCTTTGCTTTTACACGAGTTTCATGACAGTAAGTTGGGTGGTCATGGTGGTATTTTGAAGACATTGAAACGGATTCAGGCTTGTTTTCATTGGGAAGGCATGTATAAAGACATTCAGAAGTATGTGACAGAGTGTGTGGTTTGTCAGACACAAAAATATTCTACATTATCTCCAGCTGGTTTACTACAACCCTTACCTATACCTACTGGGATTTGGGAGGATATCTCTTTGGACTTTATCGATGGTCTTCCTACTTCTGGTGGTGTTAATGTCATTCTTGTTGTGGTTGATCGTTTGAGTAAAGCAGCGCACTTCATTGGCTTGAAACATCCCTTCAAAGCTATAGATGTGGCTCAAAATTTCATCACTGAAGTTGTTAAACTTCATGGTTTTCCCAAGACCATTGTCTCAGACAGAAACAAAATCTTTTTGGGTGAAGTATGGTCCGATATATTTCGGTTGGCAGGCACGAAGTTGAAGTACAGCACAGCATATCATCCCCAAACAGACGGTCAAACGGAGGTCTTGAACCGCTGTTTGGAGACTTATCTGCGTTGTTTTGCCTCTAGCCACCCGAAGACTTGGTACCGATTCTTGGCCTGGGCTGAGTTTTCTTACAACTCATCTTATCATTCAGCCATCAAGACTACTCCGTTTATGATGGTGTATGGTAAGGAGCCACCGCAGGTCGTTCCTTTTGAAGCTGGCTCCAATAACAATTGGGATTTGGAAGTTCAACTAAGGGAAAGAGATTTAATGTTATCACGTATTCGGGGAAATCTTTTTCGTGCTCAGGAAGATGAAGAAGAATGCGGATAAGAAACACCGTGATGTGGTGTTTCAAGTAGACGACTAGGTTTACTTAAAGCTTCAGCCTTATCGTCAGAACACGGTGATGCGTCGCAGCTGTCACAAACTCGTAGCTAAATTCTTTGGTCCATTCCGTGTTATTGAGAAGATTGAAGCAGTGGTCTATCGTTTACAATTACCAGGGGGATCTAAAATTCATGATGTTTTCCATGTGTCTCAACTCAAGGCAGTACTGGGACCTCATCAACAGATTCAGATTACAGAGCTTCCGAGTCTGTAGAGGATGTTTTTCTGTTTCCTGAACGTGTTTTACAGGTTCGTTATACCGCCACTGGGAGCCGTGAATTTTTGGTTCAATGGCAGGATCATCCGGAGACTGACAACTCTTGGATGTTATCCAAAGACTTTGTTCTCGCGTTTCCAACTTTCAAGCTTGAGGACAAGCTGATTTTCGACAAAGAGAGTATTGATACGGTTCATCAGACTTACTACAGGAAGCGGTCAATGCCACGTTGGATCCAGTCAACAGATGAGAAAGACACTGAAGGAATTAGAGTCTTTGCTGAAGAAGAGAAGGAAGAGAAAGACTCTATTCCAGAGGGAGGCTTTGCTGTTACGACTGAAGATGCTTAAATAGTCGTTGGTGGCCTTCTCTTTCATTATGTCTTTTATCTGAGTTGTTGAGAGAGGGCGAATAATCCTGGAGATGTTCCAGTGAGTAGTCTATGTTGATTACTTGTAGATCGTGAGCAAACATTTAGCGAGCGATCTTTGATATTCGAATTTGATTTGGTTATTGCTTTGATAATCAATTTGAATCTCTCTTTCGATCATAATTCTCTAAGTTTGGGTTTATACTTTTCCTTGTGTGAATCTGAGCTAAGAGTAGCAACAACTTAACAGAGTCCACGTCGAATTTGATCACTATGATCTTCCCATCATCTCCCACCACCAGTTTTGCAGTGTCCATCTCTTCAGTTGTGAGGTTTCCGGGGACTATGCGATACATTTCAGTGGATACAGCCCTTGCCACCCCAATGACAATACCTTTCTTGCGCCTCAAGGTAGAGTTGATACCGGTTTCAAGATGGATGTTCATCCTTGCAATCTCCTGCCTTATGAAGTCATTCGTCTTCCTAATTGCTCCCCCAGGCTTAAGACCTTCTATTGGAGACCAGTACCAGGTCCTACTTAAGGCTGGCTCACTCAGATTCTCACCCATGATGTTTATGCCCATAAGGAAAGATCTGGGAAAAAGTTCTTTTCCAGCGATCAGCACGGGCTCTGCCTCCTTTGCTTCGATGGCCTCCATCATACTCTTTCCAGTGTCAGAGCACATGCTTGATATCAATTCTCAATACAAAACATAATGCAGTAAACAATGGTTATTCTTGGTAGATTTTGTTGGTTTATAAAGGGATATAACATTCATTGGTTAAAGGAGAGTCATAGTCTAAAATTAATGAAAGTAATTGGGCTGTTTCATCTTAATCGATGCACTTTAAAGGGATTATTTGACTTAAAGATAGAATATTTAGACTCTTGAGACATGTATTCAAACTTATGTCGTCTTGCCTCTTGGGGAAGTGCAAATGTTTTTGGGTTTAGGTAATAGGAATCATTATGGTCATTGAATGTCAGATTTAACTTAATTCTTAGCACACACTAATCGGTTAATTTTCAGCCTTTTAGGGCTGGGCATTCGGGTATACAGGATGGGCTCGGATAAAACTCGATCGTGTACTGGTCTTTTGGGTAGAAAAATCTAAAATATTGGTTCGGGTTTCGGTTTTCAGAACTGCTAAATTTCCGAAAAAATCGGGTATCCTTTGGTTTCGGGTATTTTATACCCAAATAACCCACATTTTTACCCAAATAGCAGAAAATTCACCAAAATATCCGAAAATTTTATCCAAATACCCAAATTTTATCCAAATAACTGGAATTTTGTCCAATTATCCAAAAAACTTATAAGTATCTTGAGTATAAAAATACTTAGAAGTATTTAAATACAAGTGCATTTAGTTTTTGGTAATTATCCTTAGATATTTGGATATAAATGTATTTAGTTCAAATATTAAATATAAAATAACCTTTTATATGTATAATGTCCGTACCCGCCCTGAACCGGTTTTTGGGTCGGTTTTGGTTCGGGTTTTTGGGTCCAGGTTTTTTCCCATAAAAACTTTTTCACTGTTTTTTAAGGGCTCAAAATTCAGAGAAACCCAAGTTTAGTCTTGATACTTCTCATTATAAGAAAATAAACATAGTTGTTTTTGGCTGAAAACTGAGAAGGATTTTGTTGATGAACTATGTGGAGTTTAAAAAGACCTAACGAAACAACTATGAAAAAATCAGAAAATTAACTTACTATTTGATTCACCCAAATAATAAATTATAAATCACTAAAACAAGAAACCTTACTATTTGAATTTTGGAATAACATAATAATTTATGGAAGATAATGATCACATGACTTGTATAATGAGCTTGGATGAGGATATGGGAAGCTTCAACAGTTCCTTTGTGAGTTCCACCTTTTTGGTGTCATCCATTGTAAGTGCAACGTAAACTTTTAGCACTTCAAGAAACTCCATTTTCAGTGAGAAATGGCTTATATGTTCAAGCTCGTTTTCACTTCCTCTGCACTGCATGACACATAACATCTTTATTTGGTTATTTGAGGGAATTCGAATCCCTACAAACGGATGGTCCTAAATGTGTAACAATCTAAATCCTGAAGCATCAAGAGGAACGAGACTAATTTTAATATTCATGCATCAGTCATACATATAAAGTAAGTTTGCTTCATATCAAGAGAACCATAATTTTTAGGTTTGGACAACGCTATTTGGTTTTGCTGGATATAATAACTTGCTTTCCTCCTGAATGACTTGATATGTATTGCAAAGTCCTCAAGTGCAGGACAAGCAGGGAAAAAAACATTAGCGAATTGATGAAAGTCAAACCACACTGAGTCAAGGAAGAGAACCTTAAGTGCTGGAAGATATGTATCCGAAGGAACACTAAGGAAGCAAGAACTTGTTCCCAATGACAGTTTAACCAGTGTTGTGCTGGAGAAGACTTTGGATGGGAGAACAAAAAGCCACACAGAGTTTGTGGCTAGATGAAGCTCAGAGACACCATGTTTCAGGGAACTACGTATCCAGTGGTGCAAGTCATGTTTATCTTCACATCTTACTCTAAGATTACGTGAGAACTTCTTTATATGGTTACAGCTTTGCAAAGCCAATGTTCTATCCACGAAATCCATGAAACTCTTCCGTTTGGTGTGCAAAAAGATGGAGGTGTCAACCACAAGATTATGTGTTAAAGTAAACATAGTCCTCCACCTCTTGGAGAGAAGAGAGGTTGACACGGCTTGTTTCGTGGGAAGAAAGGACAACATTTGGACAAGAAGATCATCAGGAAGACAATCCATTTAAACCATAGAGACATACCCCATCCCACTAACAAAAACCTTGTCCTGCTCGGTCTAATATATGATGGTTGCAAAAAAAGAAGATCAAATAAGATATTTACCTAAATGATTTCATAATTTTTAAAATAAACAATTAGCAGTTTTGTCTATTAAAATGTTGAAGTATTTGAACTTTTCAATAGTTAAGATCTCCATGGACCTATGAATATTTTCTTGGTGATATGCAAGTTTTATCTAGATCTAAGCTAAGATTTGGAGCAGCTCAACGTAATTATCTCATAAAAGGAACCACAATTGTTCAAGAAGCCATAGCTTAAATTGCACAGTTTTATTATTTCGTGTATTTTTCTTCAAACCATAAACATATGGGTATTAAACGTCCAAATAAAAATTAGTTGAGTTTTTTTTGGTTTTCTTGTCTAGCTTATATGTAGCAAAATAACTCAAAAATCATAAAACCGAACAATAAATAAATAATATTCTTTACTATTTTGAATTTTGAACATATAATAACTCACAGATGAAATTTAAACTTTGTGAACAAAAAAACCTTACAGGACTTGTATATTGAGCTTGGGAGAAGCTTTGGGAAGCTTCAAGAGATCCTCTGTGAGTTGCATCTTTTTGAGGTCATTCATTGGAGATGAAACATAAACTTTCACAACTTGAAGACACTCCATTTTCAGTACGAAATAGCTAATGAGTTTCAGCTCGCGCTCACTTCCTTGATATTGCATGATACTCAGCATCTTTACTTGATTGTTTGGAGGAGTGCGAAACCCCACAAACCAATTTTGATCAAGACCCTGTGGCATTAAGAGGACAGACTAGTTTAATTTCGTGTAAACAAAGTAAGAACGATTCGTTAAGGGTTTGTTTCATACCGAGAGAACCAGAGTTGTTAGGTTTGGACAAATCTCTAGCAGAAGTGGCAGAAGAAATTTCCACTGTCGTGTTTTACCCGAAAACTTTAAATTAATGAGGTTCTCGAACATTGGTATTTCCCCCTTGCAGCATAACAAAATCACCTGAAACACACACACACACATAAAGAATGTTTTCTTGTTTCTAACCATAGAGAGTATGAGAGACCATACACTGAAACTGACCTTAACAGTGGAAGAAGTCAAGTGAAGGGTCTTGACGTTGCGTATCCCACTGAGGAGCTCTGTCACGTTAGCGGCATTATCATCTAAGAAATGAATGTCCAGTGTAGCTTTAGGAAGTGAATCCAAATTCATATGTGGATACTTATGTCGAACATAATCAGAGTAGTAGAGGTCGACAACACTCGGTGTGTTAAATAATTTAAGGCCATAATCAACAAAATAACCACATGTATAGGTAACAGAGAGTCTCTTAATGGTTTTGCTAGATATATGGTATGGCATTCCTACAGAATGAGGCTTTTGATATATGGTTAAGTCTTCAAGTGCAGGGCAAGCAGTGAGAAATATTAAGAATTGAGGAACTTCAAACCAAATTGAATCAAGGAAGAGAACCTTTAGTGATGGGAGAGATATACAATTAGGTACAACTGGGAAGCAACTTTGTGTTACCAATGACAGCTTAACCAATTTCGTGCTGGTGAAGATTTCGGATGGGAGATGACACCGCTTCGTATAGTCTATCCTTAGATGAAGCTCAGAGACACCGTGTTCAAGGGCATTACATATCCATCGGTTAACATCAACTTCACCATTTACATCTCCAAGTGTTTCTTTAAATTTTAATGAGAACGATTTTATACCCTTACCGCCTTGTAAAGCCAATGTACTATCCACGAAACCAACGAAACTCTTTTGAATATTGCGCATATTCCATTTACGCTTTTTGGATTGCAAAAGGAGGGAGTTGTCAAAGTCAAGATTAGGACTGAGAGTAAATAGAGTCCTCCACCTCTTGGAGAGAAGAGAGGTTGAAGTAGCTTCTTTAGTGGGAAGGAAGGATAAGATTTGAACAAGAAGCTCATCTGGAAGACAATTCATTGAACCCTTCACTAGAGGTACCTGAAGACATAAAGAAAAAAAAGAGAGAGAGAGTTTAAGACAGTATATTAAGCTAAAAGTCAAATCTTTACGGTTCAATTTAAACCCAAAAACAAAACTTAGATCTTCAAGCTTTTTCAATTTAATAGAATTTGATTGAACTAAGATGAATGTATTCAATATAGTATTTTAGGTGATTTGTGTAAAATTTACAAATTCTGTGTTATTCAAACATAGTTTCTTAAAAACTCTAATGAAATCTAGTGTTATTGAACTAATGATTTAAAAATCTACTAGAAAACAGCTTGTGGATTTGATTCTTATTAATTTTGAAGGATTTGAAAAAAAAAATTTAGTTAAAAATACAGAATTCTAAATCTTATGGTTTTAGATGGAATTTGGAAAGATTTTACAATAAATCATATTAACTTCCCAAAAATCATCAAAATCATATAAAAACTCACTAAAACTCAGATCATTAAAAATGTAAGGTTCAATACACCCTAAAATCCAAATTCTTTTTAAAATGTAGTTGGTGAATATGTTATATTTTTTTTTGTTTTTAATATATATTTCAACTAGTTTTAAGATTTAACCAATGTTGTGGGTAGAATATTTTTTTTAAGATAATAAACGCATAAAGCGGCAATTTTTTCAGATATTGAATTTTGAAAATGATTATTTTTATATTGACAAAAATGATATTTAGCACAATATATGTTAAAATATTTAATTTACCACATTATCCAAATGAAAGAATTGAAATAAAGGAATAAATTATATTCAAATTAATTTTTTTTTGATCAAGAATTTCATTTTTTGAAATATCTTGACTAAAACAAAATTAACATTACATTTAAAATATGATTTTGGGTGTGCTAGAAATCAAAATATATTTTGATCTAAATTAATAATTAAAAACAAAAATTAGTTGTTATAACAGATGTGATCAAGATAACAAAAACGTAAAGAACACGACACAGATTTAACGTGGTTCACCAACACTTGCTGTTGGCTACGTCCACGGGCAAAGAGACAGATTTTATTGCTTGAGAAAACAGAGTACAAAATACATGGAGGTTAGGTTAAGAAAAGTACTTATACAAAAGAAACCCTAATTAACCCTAAACTGATTGGGCCTAAAGTTAAGGGCCCAATCCAATTCAAGTCATATCTAACAAATCTCCACCTTGACTTGAATCCTCCAAATAGATGTACTTGACACACTGCTCACAGTGTTGTACGAGACTTCCTCATTAGACAGATGTACAAGATTCAGCTACCAGACTGTTGTACCAGATACATTAACACAATGCCAGAAGTACCAACCAAATGTAGCAGACAGACATACCAGAATTCTCCTTTGCCTCAGATGTCCCATCAGGAACCAGATGCTCCTACAAGCCAACTGCTTCGTCAAGACAGATGCTTCGCTGAGCCAGATGTTTCTTCAGAAGCCAGATGCTCTGTCGAGCTAGACTGCTCCACAAGGAGCCTGATGCCTCATCAGAGACCAGATGCTTCACCAGAAGCCAGAACGTATGTCAGGACCAGAATGCTTCATCAGAAGCCAAAACGCCCGTCAGGGCCAGAATGCTTCATCAAAAGCCAGAACGCCCCACTGGGGCCAGATGCTCCATCAGGAGCCTTATGCCTCTTCAGAGGCCAGATGTCCCTACAGGGACCTGTTTGCCCCGTTAGGGGCCTGTTCGCCCTTCAGGGCGATTAACAACTTGAGATATTTAGCAAGTCTAAACAATGTTTAAACTTGCTATGAGGAACCGGCTTAGTGAACATATCTGCAGGGTTATCAACAGTCCCTACCTTCTTCACTTGAATCCTCTTCTCATTTCTCAGAAAATGATATCTCACATCAATATGTTTGGTCCTCTCATGATCAACCTGATCCTTGGCTAAACAGATCGCACTCAAACTGTCACAGTACACTGTAGCCTGATCTTGATGCAAACCCATATCACTGACCAATCCTTTCAGCCAAATACCCTCTTTAGCAGCTTCTGTCAAAGCCATATACTCTGCTTCTATGGTTGACAGCGTCACAGTTGGCTGCAGAGTTGCTTTCCAGCTAATTACAGAATTACCCAGGGCAAACACATAACCAGTCATTGATCTTCTGCTGTCTACATCTCCTGCAATCAGGCTAGGAGCCTCACCTCCATATATGAGGCCACCATCATACGTACCTTTCAGGTACCTGAGAATCCTCTTCACAGCAAGCCAATGTTCTTTTCCTGGTTGTCTCATGAACCTGATGACAACACTGACTGCATGTGCAAGATCTGGTCTTGTACAGACCATAGCATACATCAAGCTTCCCACAGCATTAGCATAGGGAACCCGAGACATATACTCTTTGTCCTCTTTAGACTGAGGAGCAAACATGGTGAGATGGATATTAGTAGCAAATGGAGTGTCAACAGGTTTTGTTGATAACATACCAAACCTGTTCAACACCTTCTGAATGTAGCCTTTCTGTGACAAGAAAAGCTTATTCTGATTTCTGTCTCTCAGAATCTCCATCCCCAGAATCTTCTTTGTTGCTCCCAGATCCTTCATCTCAAACTCAGCACTCAGCAGATCTTTCAATCTCTGAATATCACACATCAGTTTGGCAGCTATTAGCATGTCATCTACATAGAGTACCAGATACACGTAGGATTCATCTTTCAGCTTGCTAATGTAAACACAACAATCATACGGACTTCTGTTGTAGCCCAGCTCCATCATATAGCTGTCAAATCTCTTGTACCATTGCCTGGGAGACTGCTTGAGTCCATATAGAGACTTGTTCAACTTACAGACGTGATCTTTCTTTCCAGGAACTTGTAAACCATCTAGTTGAGTCATGTATATTTCTTCCTCTAATATACAATGTAGAAAAGCAGTTTTAACATCAAGTTGTTCAAGTTCCAGGTCCTGATTTGCCACAATTGCTAGCAGCATCCTGATTGAAGTGTGTCTGACCACAGGTGAGAAAATCTCATTGTAGTCCACCCCTTCTCTTTGGCTGAAACCTCTCGCAACAACTCGAGCCTTGTACTTAACCCTTTCAACTGGTGATATCCATTCCTTTATCTTGAAGATCCACTTGCAAGTAACAATCTTTCTTCCTGGTGGTCATTTGACAAAATCCCATGTCTGATTTTTACTGTGAGATTCCATCTCATCTCCCATTGCAGCAAACCATTTCTCAGCCTCAATCCATGAAACAGCTTCTCGATAAGTGGTTGGCTCATGAGTATCCACCTCTTCTGCAACCTGTAAAGCATACCGTGCCATATCCTCAAGACAGAATCCTGCCATATCTTCATAACCGTATCTTTGTGGTGGTCCAACTCCAATCCTCCTTGTTCGGTTTTGAGCGATACTGTAAGGTTTTAATTCTGGCTTGATAGTGTCAGCTGACCCATCTGCTGCCTGTAGCTCCTTGCTGTCTTCTGGTTTCTGTACATCAGCTTTCTGATTAGGTGTCAGCTCCACCTGTTTATCAAAACTACTGCTCTCTTCTGTAGTTGTAGACTTTTCTGAACGTCCGAGCATAGAAACTTCGTCAAAGACAACATTCCTGCTCAAAATCACTCTGTTCTCTAATGGAGACCAAACCCTGAATCCCTTGACTCTATCTCCATAGCCTACAAATACTCCCTTCCTTGCTCTTGGCTCCAATTTACCTTCATTTACATGGTAATAAACTGTGCAGCCAAAAATCTTAAGATTAGAGTAATCAGCAGATTTACCAGACCACATCTCTGCAGGTGTCCTGCACTTGATTCCTGTGTGCGGCCCACGATTTATCAAGTAGCAGGCTGTACTTACTGCTTCAGCCCAGAACCGTTTTTCTAAACCAGCATTAGAGAGCATACACCTAGCTCTCTCCAGTAATGTCTGATTCATCCGTTCAGCTACACCATTCTGGTGTGGGGTATCTCTGACAGTGTGATGACGAGCAGCCCCTTCATCCTTACACAGCTGATTGAACTCTGATGAACAGAACTCCAGACCATTGTCTGTCCGCAGCCTCTTGATCTTCTTTCCAGTTTGATTTTCCACCAAAATTTTCCACTCCCTAAAGTTCTTGAAAGCTTCACTTTTGTGTTTTAGCATGATCACCCAAGTCTTCCTGGAATAATCATCAATCATCGACATAAAATATCTGTGACCTGCCAGAGATTCAACTCGAGCTGGACCCCAACAATCAGAGTGAATATAATCTAATGTGCCTTTGGTTATGTGAACAGCCTTAGGGAACTTACTACGGTGAAGCTTCCCATACACACAATGCTCACAGAACTCAAGACTCTTGACCTCATGACCACACAAAAGATCTTCCTTTGACAAAATTTGCATCCCTCTTTCACTCATATGACCAAGCCTCATATGCCATAGCTTAGTCATATCCTCCTTGTGAATCTCTGCAGATGCAACATTCGATGTGCCTATAACAGTGAACCCTGTAGTATATACAGAGTACCACTTATGACACCCTTCAGAATCACATCAGAACCTTGGTAGACCTGCAAAATTCCGTCTCCACCAGAATATTTCAGACCTCTGCTATCAAGCAGACTTAGTGATATCAAATTCTTTTCCATCGATGGAACATGTCTGACATCGTTCAGTGTGCAAAATCTGCCATCATGTGTCCTTATCTGTATAGAGCCGATTCCAGCAACCTGACTGACAGAACTATTAGCCATCTTGATGCAGCCATTTTCTACCTGTGCATAAGTTGAGAACCACTCTCTCCATGGACACATATGATATGATGCTCCTGTATCAAGAACCCACACATCAGAGTTGTGGGCGTTTCCATCAGCCACAAGAGCAACATCATGTTCAGACTTATTGTCATCTTCTGCTACAGCAGCAGATCCTTGTTGCTTCCTCTTGGGACAGTCTGATTTCTAATGCCCTTTCTCCTTACAGTAATAGCAGATATCATCTTGCTTAGGACTTTTAGAAAAACCATTTCTGCTTCTGTTCTTCTTAGCGTGTCCCAGCCCACTGCTGCCACTGGCTACTAGTCCTGAGGCTTGATAATCTGTAACTGTACCAGCCGCCTGATGACGCAACACTCTGCTGTGAAGCGCAGATCTGACTTCTTCCAAAGTAACTGTAACTTTATTCACTATGAATGATTCCACAAAGTTCTCATATGATAGTGGTAAAGATACCAACAGAAGCAAGGCAGCATCTTCATCTTCAACTTTAACATCAATATTACGCAGCTCTAGTAATACTGAATTCAACTGATCTAAGTGATCTTTGAGTGGCGTACCTTCTTGCATCCTTAATGCAAACAGACGTCGTTTCAGAATCAACTTGTTCTATAGAGACTTTGTCATATACAAATTCTCTAACTTCTTCCACAAATTGGCAGAAGTGGTTTCTCCTGAAACCTCAATGATGACTTCATCTTCAAGACACAACATGATTGTGGAGTGTGCCTTCTCTTCCATGACAACCATCCCAGCAGCGTCACTCTTCCCTTTACTGTCATTAGACAGCGGCGCCCACAAGCCTTGTTGCTTTAACAGGGCTTGCATCTTAATCTGCCAGAGACTGAAACTGTTTCTCCCAGAAAACTTGTCGATCTTCACATTCATCGCAAACATCTTCTCACCAGATTACAAACGCAGAAATCCTAGAACCTGATTCTACACAAAACTTTTTCTGCACGGATTTTGCACGAAACCTTCTTCTACACAGATCTGCACGAACTTTCTTTAACCCAAAAATCGCACGAAACGCATAAAAGGAAACCTTGTGCTCTGACACGAATTTTGCACGGATCTGAAACTGCACGAAATTCGCACGACGAACACAGAACAAAGAACCTTGTGCTCTGATACCAGTTTGTTATAACAAATGTGAGCAAGATAACAAAAACGTAAAGAACACGACACATATTTAACGTGGTTCACCAACACTTGTTGTTGGCTACGTCCACGGGCAAAGAGACAGATTTTATTGCTTGAGAAAACAGAGTACAGAATACATGAAGGTTAGGTTAAGAAGAGTACTTATACAAAAGAAACCCTAATTAACCCTAAACTGATTATGCCTAAAGTTAAGGGCCCAATCCAATTCAAGTCATATCTAACATGAATATTATCATAAAACATTTTGGGATGATGAGACTCTACATTGGACTTCTGGATTTAGAGAAAATTACTTCATACTCAAGCTTTGCCCAAAATGGAGGTTAATGTGGTAATATATGTTGTTTGTTCTAAGACCATCCCATTGGTCATAAAAATAAGAGTGTCTTTGCAAACTAGTACGTTTTCAAAACTTAATTAGAAAGTAGTACAAATACTATTTATAATATGTAATATAGTAATAATACGTTTTTCTTTCGTGAGAGAGAGGTGTAATTAAGGGAGAGAGAGAAAACATGTGAGAGAGAGAGAAAGAGTGAGTCATGGTTTTGTTTTTTCTTTATTACATTTCATTTTCCCTATAATTTTAAGAACTAAAATACTCGTTTGTAAATTTTTATTTTTCTAAAATTGATTATATAAATAAAAATCTATGTTATTTTCTTTATCATTTGATATGCATTTTGTTTAATAATTTTTAAATTACTATAATTGTGAAACTAGAGATATAAATACAATCTGTATAGCATAATCTGTACAGCGCAATCAGCACGGCGCAATCTGTGCGGTTGTATCTGTATAGTGCTATCTGTACAGCGTTATCTCAAAGAAAAACAATTTTTTTAGAGAGAAAACAAATTAAATTAAAATACATAACAAATAATACTTGGATAATACATAAAAAGAGTTATGCATTCATCAGTAATACTTGCCACTTTGAAAGAATTTTAGGTAATCTGCACAACGCTATCTTTACATCGCTAACTGTACACCGCTATCTGGAATGCGCTATCAAATGATGAAATGCATCTGTAAAGAAGGATATTTGTTTGAAACCAAGTACGTTTTTAAAATTTTCTTACATTGAGACCACTGTACAAAAGAAGACCAATGTTTAGATATAAAAATCTATGTTTTTTTCTCTATCATTTGATATTTATTTTGTTTAATAATTTTTTGTTTTTATATTACTGAACACTGTACAAATAATATCTATACATATATCTATACATAAAATCCTGACACACTTGACCCACTCTCTCTCACACGCTATCTCTCTCCCTTATACCTCTCTCTTTCACCAAACAAAAACAAAACGTACTATGACTATTCTACTAATTATAAATAGTACATGTACTAGTTTTCCAATTAAGTTTGGGAAACGTACTATTTTCTAACTTATTCCTAAAAATAAATGGTATTTAACTATAAAATTAATAAAAATAAGAATAAAAAAGAAATAAAAGAATAAAGGTGAGATATGTGTCTTTCTAGAGATATTTAAGACCTTGTAAGGTTTGTTTAAAGACCTTTCCCTCCCGTTTACCATGTTTTATTTCCATGGATTGTCAAAGTCAAATGTGGTTTTCACCATTTGTCTTTTCGCCTGCAAAATGACGCTTCTGCCCTTGCGCTTCTCTCTTAG
>Ga0041059_1000094_pt1 | contig 48733 bp, 45 predicted proteins | sample AraColnosormetaG_FD_56232 | JGI IMG/M metagenome (GOLD analysis project Ga0041059, IMG submission 56232) | Arabidopsis roots microbial communities from North Carolina, USA - Col MF nosort | ecosystem: Host-associated > Plants > Roots > Unclassified | place: USA: North Carolina | collected...
TTTTTTTTTTTTTTTTATCCCACAATGACAAAGCTGATTAGCTAACAGCTGCAGAAATACTAACAATTTTGTTTATTGTGTAGTTGTGTCACATAAGCATGACGTTTTGTTGTAAATCTCAGTTTTTCTCTATAATTCACACTCTTTTTATCGTTTGTGTTCACTTGTTCTAGAGAGAAAACAAGAACACATTTAATTACTTTAATCTTCTACATTGATAATATTAATTGGATTTTCTTTTAGCTCTTACAACACACAGGTATTTATACCACATACAAGACACACTTGCACTTAATTACTAATGCATTAGACCACACCCCTAGACCTAGAAATCACATCAGCCACTCTACTACACTTGAGACTGTAACTCCATGTTTTGCTCCTTTTAGACACTTAACATCAACCTTAGTCTAGGACACAACATAATTACCTACTTGGGCCCTAATAATCCGTTTGGCCCATTATCACAAAACACAACATAACAAAGCAAGCCCACTCTCTTTAGTTGACTGTTCCTTCCTCTTCATGTGTCGTTGACCTTCTTGTCACGACATCTTCTTCTTCCTTTTGCTCCTTCTTACGCTTGAAGCTTCTTCTCTATTCTTCTCTTCTTCTTCTTCTCATGATGCTTTTCTTCTTGTAGGATTTAAACTACGATTCTCAATTCCAACACGTTTCAATATCATCTCGTCTGCAGTGAAAGATATGCCACAACCTGATCCTACCGGAGCTTTGTCGTCCAGATTTTGTCGTCCAGAATTGTCGAAAGCTTCCTCGTGTTGCATGGAGCTCTGGACTCTGGTTCCAAATCAGTACTTAATCTCTATCGGCCTCAAGCTATTTTCAATTCTTTGTTTTTCCCCCCAAAGTAATTTTCAATTCTTTATCTTCAATTTCGATTTTTTATTTAAGTTTTCCTTCTTTTAGAATCATATGCACTAATACACTGTTAATCTCTCCCATTATGTAATTTTTTGTTGCTAAATAATTTTGACGTCATTGTAAGTGTAAAGCCTCAGGCCCAACAACAGGAAGCCCAAACTCTTCCCCAATCTCACAACGGGACAAAGTTACAGAGCTCCCCTCTGCAACCTCTGCAACAAAAGAAGACATACACACAAAAGGAAAGAAACAGAGCAGCTACTTCTTCGCCGGTTGTACTCTCAAACCGTTTCAGTCCTATCATCTCAGAAGACAGTGGCTAGATGGTCGACACTTGTAAACAGATCCAATGTTGCTACAAAGATCCAGAATGTTCTTTTGCTTCTATAAGTATGAGTCTCTAGAATCAATTGTAATATTGAGTTGGTGTATCAATCAAAGTAAGATTGAGTACAAATCTCTTTTCTTCTTTATTCACAGTCATCACAAGAAAAAAACAGATATCCCTACATTTTGTTGCTAAAAAACAGGAGGAAAAACAAAAAAAAGTTTCAATAGTGGAACATTTGGGTTTAGAGTTTGGTAAAGAAAACTTATTCCAACAATGACAATGCTGATCTTAAATAGATAACCAGATCTCATAGATGATAATGCTGATATTATGAAAGCTGCACATTAAAATAAACTTTCGCCTGAATCACCCTTGAAGCTGGTCGTGCTCTCTCCTTCAGCTTTTGGGCCACGAAGAAAAGAAGCCAGGTACACACAAGGATTGCTATCACAATCTCAGGGAAGCCCCACCATCCTGAATGCGTCACCTTTACTCCAAATTCATTCATATTCATTTCTTCTCCTGTCATTTTCGGCTCGTCCGGTGATAGAGGCCCGAGAAAATTGTTGTTGTGCCCTAGCTGTATTAATAATAACACCAATGTTCTTATGTTTAACAACCTCTAAGATTCAATCTTTTTTTGATAGCTAGAAAACATTATTTTATGTTCTTGAATAGTTCTTGCGAGTGATAAGCTCATAAAGTCAAGCTATTGACTTACCTTGATGGCCCAAGATCCAAAAATCATGTAAGAAATCGTGTAGGAAATCGAGAAACGGCAAAAGATTTTGGGAAGATCAGGAAGAAGACGGGAGAATCCAGAAGACGTCATGATGATTCCCTTTCCAAAACATAAAAACAGACATCAGTTTATTCAAGATCTTTAGTAGCTTTCTTTGAAGTTAGTTAAAAAGAAAACAGAGGTCGCTCTGCTCGTACAATAAGGCCAGCTCCAGTGAAAAGACCAGTCAAGAAGTTTGGAACAAACGAAGCCACAACCATCATGAGAATCTCTATTACAGAGAATGACAAAACACCGGGCAAGTTCCCTGATTTGTAAGTTATAATTCCTCTAATGCGAGTGCCATTATGCTGCAACTCTTGGTTCCCCCATCTCTCCAACTCATTCCACTCAGCAGCCTCGGCTTCGGCAGCTACAAATACGCAAGAATCTCAAAGAGTAAGTCCCAAAACGGCAAAGAAAACACCTTTTGTTTCAAATATCCAAGCTTACTTCTCAAAGAAGGCAGACTCCGATGGTCGTATTTAGTCTGTTGAATAGAAAGCTCCTCAACAACTTCCTCTGATTGAGTAAGTGAAGACCAATTATTGAAATAGTTATCTTGGTTTGAGTACAAACTTTTTCTATCTTTATTTCCATAGGGATCCTGCCAAGAAATACAATAAGTTAAAATGTTCTGATTCAGAACAAATAATTGGTCTATTCAGAACACATAACTACCAGTACCACTAGCTCAAGAGGAAGTAAAAAAGAAGAAGAAGAGGAATCTACTCTAAATCTTTAACTGAAGATGAACGCATAAGCCAATTCATGAACGCTAAGGTGAACAAATAGAGTGACTAAAACAGAATCAGAAAGAGAAAGGGAGGAGGTTAATTTACAGTGAAATCGAAGTCGTGTGTCGCCATTGAGTTCTATGACCGAAGATGATATATCGAGAGAGAGATTAAAGTTCATTAAAACAAAGATATATATACTCAAAGCCAAAGATAGTCGTGTAATTACACCGTTAATTACTTGGGCATTTACAGATATAAGTTGGGTCCCCAACAACGCGTAGCAGCTTTTGAGGACTTCAGCAATTCTCCATAGGCATAGTTTATCTAAGAAAATTGGGGTCGAAACCCTTGGCCCTTAATGAACAAGAGGCCTTGACACTTGACTAGCACGTCTTCGTCCTCTTTCATGGCAATAATTCAACCAAGTTGCCTTTATTTTTGTATTTTCTTTTGCCTACGTATTTACTTTACTTTATTGAGGTTTATAGTTATGCTTTTAGTATGCTTTTTTTTTTCTTTCGAACGACTAAAGTCTTCTTGCAATCATGTTAGAATGTTTAAATGGTGATCAGTATCGAATTTATGATTAACACTAGTACTTTTTGATTGGATGTGATTGTGAATTCCTCTTTCGTAGAAACTGACTCTACTACTATTGTCTTTTACGTAGAGACTAATTTAATAACTATCGACTTTAATTCGGGCACAAGAAAATGTATTTGGGAAATTAATGGGAAGAGAGTCAGAGTCAACCAAAACATACCTTTTGAAGACTATTTTGCCAATTTTGTCTTTGGTTAAACGGTCCTGTTCTCTCTGTGTCGATCCATATCAAGTCCTCCAATGTATTGGACGAACAAAGATCTTATATAAAAAAAAACTTAACTTTTAGATACTATCTTATGAGTATATGGACATGTTTCATATTTGTTTGTGTTTTACTTTCCTTTTGTTAAATGGATAGTTTTACAGTCCTAATAATTGCTCTAAAAACATTATGCATTTTTTTTATTTTGGCTAAAAAAATTATGCATTTTATTAGAACACTCCAACTAAATTTATAAGGAGAATTTTGATAACTAAATATATGCATGTGGGTCTTCCAGAGAGCTTCATTTTCGTTGACTAAAGGACAACGTGTCAATTTTTGCTTAATTTCACACAAAGATGGCAAATTAATAATCGAAATTTCTTCGTATGTTGTTTTCTTAACTATTATCAACTTATATAAGTTTTTCATTTCCCCATTTAAATTACCTAGTCTTTCTTTAGTCCATCTAAAATTTAGTTAAATTTGAGTTTCCTTATTTCATGTCGGAAATCTTGAATGATCACGATAATATTGTACTTGTAAATTTTAGTTTTACTCATGATAAAATTTTGGTATCAATATCTCCAATTTAGTATATACTGAGTTACTGACTGACCGAGCCCAAAATGTATTTTTTTCCTCATGGGATCTCAAGAAAATGTTCTTTCTTTTTCTTTGACCCTTTACACCTAAATAAACTACTTTTGGTCATTTAAAGTTGACTATGGGATCCGGGTATCTCTGCGCCATACTTATTTGGACCAAACATGTTGGTGTAACAAGGTTTTCGTTTTTATTTGGCCATACTCTCACTGTGCGCAACACTGTCTTACTTGTGTTACATAAACCTTGAAGTAAAGTTTCAATAGTGGAACATTTGGGTAGGGTTTATCAAACGAAACTTTGTTATCAGTTTGTTCTTTTTCTTCAACAATGACAAAGCTGATTAAGATGAGATCTTGATGAAAGCTTCAGAACACATGCATACATTATATTAAGTCTTTTAGTAGTGGATAGGAGAGTTAAGGCCTTCTTGAGAAGAAAGTGAGCGGAGAGGTTGGTGTCTCCTTGAAGACATTGACGACAGTGAAAGAGACAGAGAAGGCATTCTCTTAAAAGAAGGTCTCCTATCAAGATTCCTCATCGTTCTTTTCGCCTGAATCGCCTTCAAAGCAGGTCCTGCTCTCTCCCTCAGCTTTAGAACCACGAAGAAGAGAAGCCTGTAACACACAAGGATTGCTACTACCGCAGCTAAGTCCCACCATTTTGAATATGTCACCTTCACTCCAAAGACCTTCTCTATCACTTCCTCTCCTGTCATTTTCGGCTCACCCGGGAACAATGGCTCGAACTCTAGCCCTAGAAAGTCATTCTTGTACCCTCCCTGCAACACTCCCAAATGTATTATTTTTATGTTCTTGAATCGTAATAAGCTCATAAAGTTAGTTTCTTGACTTACCTGGATAGCCCAAGAACCGTAGCTTATGTAAGAAACCGGGTAACGCCAAAAGATTTTGGGAAGATCAGGAAGAAGACGGAAGAATCCAGAAGTCATCATGATGATTCCCTTTTCCAAACACAAAAACAGAAATCAGATTCAAGATCGTTCAAAGCATTATTAGTAGAAATGAAAACAGAGGTTGCTCTGTTCTTACAATGAGGCCAGCTCCAGTGATAAGACCCATCAAGAAGTTTGGAACAACAGAAGCCACAACCATCATGAGACTCTCTATCACGGAAACTGAGAAGAAGATGTTGAGACAGAAGAAAGCGTAATGCGAGAACCCGGGACGAAACTTCACCAAGTTGTAAGTAATAGTTCCTGTGATAACCGAAATCGCAACCAAGAAAGGGAAAGAAGAGATGTAATTCGAGAGGATATAAACCGAAACGCCGTAGTATCCACTTAGCCTCTCCTTATAGAACACCTGAAACAAAGCAAACCCGCATTTTCATCGATAGAGCAATTCAAGATTTGTGAGATTATAAGTAGGGTTTTATTATTTACCTTCATTTCTTCGAGGAAAGAAGGGAAGCCTCCAATGGACATGAAAGTCATGAAACCAGTGATGAATCCGCCGCAAGAAACACGGGCTAAGATTGATGTGTAGCTATAGCCAACGTCGTAGAAGATGGTTCCTACGCTTATAGAAACAACAATGTAGCTTATTATTCGTGTCCAATAGTAACCGACATCACGACACATGTTTATGAATGATCTTGCTGTTAATGTCCTAAGTTGTTTCCACCAGGTTGCTTCACTTCCTTTTCTTATTTCCATCTCGAGCCCTTCCTGCGAAAAAAGCCAGTTATGGAATCCAAGCAAGCCTGTGAGTTAACTTGAACAAGAAGTTTAAACTTACGATGTTAGATAGTTCTCGAATCCTAGATTTTGCGGATTTCGCATACTTTGAACGCTTGTAATTCTCAACAAGCCTTGCTTTGATCACAGATGTTGCTAGATTCATTAGAGGATCTGATGTAGCTGGTGTTTCCTGTAGTAGAGTAAGTATTAACCTTAGAAAAATTGCAATAAAAACTTGACTATGTATCCAAAAGACTTTAATTTGTGCAATGTTCTTGATATTGATAATGGTTACTACCACACCTGAATTCTCTGAGATCCTTTGAGTGTAGCTGTGACTGTATCAAAGTCCGAGTTTATACATCGCAGAAAATGATCGGAAGGATTCCTCTTCTTCGGGCACGGGAAACCCGATTCTGCAAAGAACTTCATTCAAACAAACAAAAGCAAAACAGAGTTTTCTTCACTATCAAGGCAAGAAAATAAACAAAAGAAATTGTGTGTTTTTTGTACTGCAAGAAAACAAAGAGTGTAGGGCTTTACCTCAACAGCAGACTTGGCTTCACCAAAGTAGACAGACTCACCACTCGAAAGCAAGAAAAGATCATCGAACAGCGCAAAAACCTCGCTGCTGGGCTGATGAACCGAGGAGATTACGGTTCTGCCATCGCGTGCAATGTTCCTAAGCGCCTGAATAACGAAAAACGCAGAAGCACTGTCCAAACCACTAGTGGGTTCGTCGAGAAAAAGGATTTGAGGACGAGTGAGGATCTCCAAAGCAATGCTGACACGTTTCCTCTCACCGCCACTAACTCCTCTGGCGTGCCAGTTTCCAATGACTCTGTCTGAACAGTCTTGAAGACCAAGCTCCATGATTGTGCCTTCCACGATGTCACTCACTTCCTCTTTAGACATATCACTTGGAAGTCTCAAGTGAGCTGAGTATGTTATTGTCTCCCTCACTGTTAGTGTCCCCAACAATACGTCCTCTTGTGTCACATATGCCTATATATATAGTCACAAAATGCATACACTTCAAGAGCAATCAATGTAAATACCTAGTCATAAAAACTTTAGGTTTTTGTTATTTTGAATGTAATGTTTTATTGTTATACATACATGGGCTATAAATATATTTTTAATGTGCCAATATTATCACACATTTATAAGAAAATAATGTATAGATCTTTGACCTTTGCACCACTATGTACTTAGGACGGAGCTGTCTAAAATTTGTTGCCATAAATGAAAATTGATAATGTTTCGCCACCACAAGTGACAAGCCACAAGGACGTTACTATTATATATTGAACTAACAAATTAGCTGCATGTTGTGAAATTGTGGGTAGAAATATTAACGAGGAAACTTACTACGAGACCGTAGTCTAATCTAGCTTTCTTGCCGTTCAGTAGAAGATTACCGGTCATGACCACGTTTCTTGCGAGTCTACCTGTGGATAATTCGGGAAACTTTATTTTATTAATCGATTACAAATTTTATCTATGATGTGAAAAAAAAAACAGTAGTATAAAATTGCTTTCTGTTTGTATTGGGATGTGGAAATGAAGACAAATATCAGAAAAGGCAGCTCCAGAAATCAATTTTGCATTTATGAGGAAATTTTCTGCAGTACTTTTCTGCCATTCCTTGCATGCAATGCACCCGAAGTAACAATACATATAGAATTATAGATACTATTCAATAATCAAACTTTCCAGTATATATATCATAAGGATGATCGTAACAACTAGAAAAAAACAAAACAAAGGGCTTTATAAGTTATAACTTTAACTAGCAGGTTAAAGATGATCTAAAACATAGTTACAAATAATATTATCAAACCAAGATATGTGTTATGCATGCAGGCTGCAGCAGTTAAATCATATAACTGCAAGAACGAACCTGCAAGAGAGTCAAGAAGAGTGGACTTTCCGGATCCGGAAGGACCCATTATAGCCATGATCCGACCCGGTTCTGCATAACCGTTTAGCCTTTGGAGCAACCTTCTGGTTGGACCATCACTGAAATTGGGTATTACCACCGTCAAGTCTTCCCACGCCAAATACGCTCCACGGCTCATCTCCAACTTTGACGGCAGCTGCCTCCGGCCACTACTCGAGCCCTCCAGTTCCATTTGTTTTTAGTTTTGTCTCTCTAACTAGCTATAACAATGCTATAGAGAGAAAGAGAGATTTTAATGTTTTGTTTGTTTCTTTTTCGTTGGTCGGAGAGTGAATAGTAAGAAGGAACAGAAGAAACAAAACAATAAAAAAGGATTTATAAGCTTTTGCAATCACCAAACAACTAAATTCATTAATGGACTGTCTTTAATACGGCAACATTTACAAGTGCGCATGTATATCTACAATTTTGAGGAGTAAAATGTCAATGCTAGTTATCTACGATATAATATTAGTATTTTTCTCAATAGTAAATGCGTATAGAGATGGAGATAGATCGATGGCACGCGTATTAATATACGTACAATGCGCTTTTATTGGCTTATGATGGGTATGTAATAGTCGTATATGTAGATCCTATTCATATAGTCGTGTAGATTGAGATTACATTTTGAAATTAGTTTTGCAACTAATTGTGACATTAAATTTTGTAATCGTCGGACAAAAACTCTAAACTCTCATAGCAAAATAAGAGAACCTCTGCAGTCTGCATCCTCAAATATTAAATCAGTTAACTGAGTTAAACCTCTTTTTCAAAATAAAAATAAAAATCAGTTAAGTGAGTTGATTAGCCACTAAAATTGAAGCAAGTCTACGAAATCTGACATGTTTTTAAACGCGAAAATGATGCAGCTTTATACAAAAAAAGTAAAGAAATGTTTCATTTTTCATTTAATTAAGAAAATGAGCAGCTTGGATTCTGCAACAGACATGAGCTGCTTTGGAATCATTGCTTGTGCCTTATAGAATTTGTTTCGGGTAAGCTGCTTTGGCTTGTTTGTAGTAGGTGTTTTTGCTGTTTTGATGTTTTTTTGGTTTAGGGTTTTAGACCCGGTGATGTCTTTGTTTTCACCGGCTTTTTATTTCAAAAACGTATTTTTCAAGATTGTTAAGGAAAATTTCAGATGACAAACGAAAAAAAATCAAACAGAGAGTCACGGGTCTTAAATTAAATGCGAGATCGTAGTTGAAGCCCATATGCTTATCTACGGTTACACATTCATTCTTGCTTTATAATAGTATGCTTCTCCATTTATTATGCTCTAACTTTGTTATGGCATAACTTTATTTATCATATGATATATGACAGGGAATTTTAAAATATGAAGTGATAACGTAACGTTGATAAAAGAATGAATGAAGTGAAAACCTTCCAACAAAGATAAGAATTAAGAAGTAATAAGAACCCATACAACATAAATGACGTTACAATAAAATGTGATATTATAAGTAGTATGGAATAAATTTAAACCGAGAGGGTAAATAATATACATAGAAGAAAAAAAAACAGAGATTGAATAACGATATAACGTATATATATGGTCACAGTCTCATAGACCACGAAAGCCACCTAACTTACAAAAATGAAACCTATCATTGATTGGAATGATGTATTTGTCAACACCTATTAAGCTATATATGATGTAATAATGCTCTATACATATAACATTTTTATGTTGTTGTAAGAAAATATAATTTGATTCAATGTACCAATTACTTGGTTTTAAATGCTGATATCTATTCTTAGCTTAGAATGATTGAAAGTCTTAACGTTTCTAAAGCAAAGATTATGTATAGATTTGGTCGTACCAACACATCAAAAGTCCAATGGCTAGAACTCATCATATTCAAAAACCCGCTTGTGGGCAGAAGCTGTTCTTTGAACTCTAGTTATAAAGCCATTTAATATTTCTTTTCTTTTTCGATATGAGATATTTTAGCGATGAGTTAGTGATCATTTAGTCACTTTCCTTCCAAATGTGTGAGATCTGAAAAATCTTAAAAACCATTGCAGGAAAAGTTTTATGACAATCACTTCTTCTAGGTTAAAATGCAACCAACAACGTAAAGAATCACCAAACACATGGCAAGCAAATAAACGTGGAAGTAAATTACATAGTTGGGCCGCCGGTGGGCATTTTTACTTATTCTCCGGGTTCTCTTCTTCGGAAATGTGATATATGCTTTACTTGGGCCTAAATGGGCTTCTTTTATTGACATGCAGATTTCTATCTTTAATCTCGGAAGAAACAATTCGTTTTAGATTACACGGATTGGAAAACAGCTTACAGATTAGAGTGACCAGACTTGCCCAAAAGAACAAAAGTGTGCAACATGATTTGTTTTCTTCTTTTTTTCTGGCATTCATGATGTGACACCTACTCATACACCTAGGATACTAAAACTTATTGCCCCATTTTTAATTTTAAAATGTTAGATACTAGTCCTTGATAGTCATCATTGTTTTATCCATTTCCGGAAAAGTTTTAATACAGTTTTTAAAATCTTATTTAGTCAAATTAAAAAACCACATAAAAAATAACGAAAATTTGTTTATTTTTTGGCAAATTGATAATTCTCGTTTTCCATGAAGAGCATTTACTTTTTGTTTCATTATTGTCTGATGCATGGTTCTGCCAAAAAATAATACGAACTCTGGTCAAATTGACTATGACCATTGAGAACCTCACGTGTCCCCGTAAAGCAATCTTCGCAGTTGACATAACTGCTGCTACAGTTTTTGACGGTTGAGATCAGACGAGAGTATTCAAGATTCGGTGCACTCGTCGTAGTGGAATTTGCCAACTGATGAAAAATTTATGTCACGCGCGGGTTTTAGTGAGTCAGGGCAAAGTAAGCGCTCGTATCGAGGCACGGTTTCAGTTTTTTTTGCGGTAAAAACGGAAAAAAGTTAAAGAGGTTAAAATTTGTTTGGTTTTGTTTTCCAAACAAGAATACTAATTTATAGTAATTTCTTCTAGTTACATGGTTGTTACACCGAATATATCACAGTCAATTCTATGTTCTTTAAAATTCAAAACACAAGATTTTTGCTTAGTTTTATATAGTGGTCGTGATCAATAATAATATCTTTGGCAATCTCTTTCATGTACTTTTTTCACACCTTCTCAACCAAATATGCATCTTGGACTTGGACACATGGGAATAAACAAAATTGAGGAGTATTTCTTTTGTATACCATGCATGGATTGGATTATAGCTATGAAATACATTAAATCTAAGACCTTTGAATGACATATCTTTTTATTAAACTAATTTTTTAAAACAAAAGTAGAAGTTTGATTGAACTTTATAAAGTAGTGATCTCATAACACAAAATTTAATCAATTTTAATCGATTCATAATAAATAACTTGTAATCCCTAAATTAGTAATTTTAAATTATGTTATAGACGACAAAAGTACGATTGCTAGGGTAATTTTCTCGTTGTCATATTTCGACAATAAAAGGGAGACACGTGAAATCAACGTAGAATCAACTTTTGACTACTCCGAAAACTAATGCGCATTCGGCATCTATACATAGGTTACACATATAAAACCAAATCCGAATAACTCGCAAGCGCATAAATATCAAATATTCTTGGAAAGTTGTGTTTCAGAATTTATTTTTGTTTTAATACTTTTAGATCGCTAGCTAATTAATATTTTAAATTACAAAATTAATTAAATCTAAGTTATTTGTAGAAGATATCTTCTTATTAAACTAAATTGTTCAAATAACACATAGATTGAATTTTAATTAAACTTTATATATCAGTAATTTTGTAACGTGTATATTTAATTAAATTAAGAAAGATTTATATATATATAAAAAAAAGTCAATAACACATAATTTTTAGTAAAAATAATTAAGGTATATGAATGAATAATAACATACTTCCCATAGAATCAAATCCAACTAGTTGACTAAGAAATTAAGAGTTAAAGTTTTCTAAACCAAAAATGTTGCATCCAATGGGATGTGTATATAAACACCCTAGGTTGGTCAAGGGAGAAGAAAAATATACTATTGTTAAACAAAATCTTAAAGACTAATTTATCTTTTTAGCAAAAAAAATTCGATTTTTAACTATAATCCCGCTCCTAGTCTTGGACAAACTTCAAAAAAAAAACCCTAAACCCAATATCACAACAACAGAACCCGAAAAAAAAGACCACATTACGAAAGTAGTTTTTTTTTTGCTTTAATAAAATGGTTCATTAGAAGACAAAATCATAGTCTCAAATCTCCTAAAAAAAAACATCACATTTAACGCTACAAAAAAACCCAAGTTAGTACCCACTACTCTCTCACAAAACAAAAGAGCCTCTTCTTCTTCTTCTCAATCTCTCTGATAGAGAAACCAAAGCAAAAAAAGAAAAGAAATTTACTGTGACCATGGATCCAGGAGATCCTACTTCGATACTTTTCACAAAGATCAGAACTTTAGAACCAGATTTCGCTTCCAAAATCATTGGTTACTTGCTTTTACAGGACTTGGGTAAGACAGATTTGATGCGTTTGGCTCTTGGACCAGAGACTCTCTTGCAGTCCGTTTGTCTCAAAGCTAAATCTGCTTTAGGTCTTTCTTCTAATGGATCTTCTTCTGCTTCTTCGCCATTGAACCCTATCTCCAGACCCATTAACATCCACCGTCATTCTCTCTCTCACTCTTCACCGGGAAATGGGTTTTCGAGGAACCCTTTGTCTCCTTCTTTTGCTACTCCTGGTTCACTCGGAAGTAACCCTAACATGATTTCGAGTCCGTTTCAAGCAAGTTCGTCTCTTTTTGCTTCTGACGGTGCTGCTGCTGGTGATTCCACTGGAAACGGCGATTTCCTCGATGAGCAGCAACTAGGGAACTACTTGTCGTTTCTTAACGAATCTTCTTCGAAGAATAACGACGAATCTCTGGATCCGTTTGGGTTCTCGGCTGATAACGGCGATGCCCATTTGCATAAGAGGAGTTTCTCAGCCAGTGATGCTTGTTTTGGGTCAGAGGAGCCCGGATTTGGTGGCGGGGGTTACAACAGGTTCCTTCACGGTGGTTTAGGTGATGATTTTGATTCTCCTGGTGGTTTTGGCTCGCCGGATTATGTTTCTAGACAGCAAGAGGAGATTGTGAGGATGAAGATGGCTCAGAGACAGCGAATGGCTGCTGCTCAGTACTTGGCGGCTACTGGTTCTCCAATGTCGTATGAGAAAGGCCTCAATTTTCTCTTGCATCAGCGTAATGCGCATAGGTAATTATGAAATGAAGCTCCTTTTTTTTGCCTTAGAATGTGTTTTTGGTTGGTAAAGTTTTCAGATTTTACAAAAGAAATGTGTTGGTTGCAGTGAATCATGGAAAAGTTTGTATCTTTGAGATTTGTTTTGGTCTGAGATGTCAATTATTGCTTCTCGAAGTCGTTTTCGTATGGTTTTACTACTTTTGGTATTCATTTACATACCAATGATTGTTTTTTGTTTTTTTTTATTGCTTACGGCTCTTTAGTCAATCTTATGTTTGAAGTATGATTGAAGATATCTTCGTGTCTATGATATGTGAATTCATAGTTTTCTGTTTCCGGTGGTGTTTTGTTTTTGCAGATCAGGAGCAGGACAATTTGGGGAAGAGGGTTACTGGTTTGGTAGTCCAGGCCGGCATGAAAGGGATGAGTTTATGGGGATGGGAGATAAATCTAACTCTGCATCTAAACAGATTTACTTGACATTTCCAGCTGACAGCTCCTTCACAGATGAAGATGTCTCCAATTATTTTGGGTAATCTTTTACAATTGTATCAAAGCTGTTATGTGTTTGTTTGCATCATTAAAAGTTTGGTGGATGTCTACTAATGTTTGCCTGGCTCTGTTATTGTAGACTGATTATGTTTGTTGTTTTCTTGTAGCAATTTTGGACCAGTGCAAGATGTTAGGATTCCATACCAGCAGAAACGGATGTTTGGGTTTGTCACTTTTCTCCACTCTGAAACTGTGAGAATCATATTGGCCAGAGGAAATCCTCATTTCATCTGTGACTCACGTGTGCTTGTTAAACCGTACAAGGAGAAGGGAAGAATCCTTGAAAAGTATGTTGAAACCACTGCTCATGCCTTGTCTCTCCTTCCCATATTCTTCTTCTCTTTTTGTGTTCCCTTTTTCTTATAATAATCCTTATTGAACCATAGCAGGAGGCAGCAGCAACAACTGCTGCAGCAGATGGAGAGAGGAAACTTTTCTCCTGGTTCAAGTCCATCTGGAATGGATTCCAGGGATCTCTTTGATTCTCATCTCGGTTAGTTGAATTTATTTCCTATGCTTGATTCCCCTTGTGGATATGGTTTCATCAGAGCTCAACCTCTTCTTTCGATTTTTTTGTTATGGGTTCTGAGACCAGTCTTGTTTTGTTTGCTACCAGCACCAAGGATGTTTTCTAACACACAGGAGATGATGAGGAGAAAAGCTGAGCAAGCTGACCTGCAACAAGCAATAGAATTCCAAAGGAGAAGATTTTTGAGTCTGCAGTTGCCCGACATGGACAGTGAATCGTTTCTCCATCACCAGCGTAGTCTTTCCATTGGATCCCCCGTCCATTTTTCCCCTCGTGTCAATCAAAGCATGCTCTTTCGATCAGAAAGCACCAGTGATGAAGTCTTCGAAGGTAATGGTGATCAAGTCTATCTTGCCTACATCGAACTTTGACTTTATATAGCTTTTATTTACTTTTGCCCTCTTCCGTGTTACCTCTTAGCAGGTAATGGTGATTCAGGACATCAGTCTGAAGCAACCCGAGCTTTTCTGAGTGATACTGGTCATAACATCAGCCAAGAACGTGGTTACAATAGCCATCTTAACAAAGGGTATGGCTAATATGATAAGAATTAGTTTCTGATCATTTTCAGGGCTTTAAGTATTTTTTATATGGTTACACATCCACTCTTATCTGTGCTTCTTTTATTATTGCTCAAGGCAAGAGACAAGTCTGGAGAATACTCTGCCTGATAGCTTCTTTGCTTCCCCATCAAAGACAGGTGAAACCCAACACCCCGAGTTTGAGAAAGAGAATTGTGCTACTATCTCTGTTACTACAGAAAATAAGGCAGCCTCGTCACTTCAATCAGCCTAGCAATTGGTAGGTGGAAACTTCCCCTTAATTCAATCACATCATCACATAACAATCGTTAACACTTGTTAATACCTCTTCCTGGAACTTTCCAGGTTCGATAGAAGCAGAGAGAAAGCGTGAAAAGGTAGGCACTTTAAGCCAGACTGAAACTTGAAGACCCTCTTAAAGGTTATTGGGTTATTAAGTGTTGACCATGGTTTTAGTTTCTTTGGTTGCAGAAAAGTAGAGACTGATAAAAGCAGGAAGTAGAAGAATTTTGTCTATATGTAGAAGCTAAAGCCGGTTATATAACATGGAACAGAAAGAAGGGTAGGGAGACCAGTTAGGATTTTACATATCTCGAAAAAGGCAGTTGTGGAATGCCAATATGCAATAGAAATTACAGCTAAGTACTAACCTCGACAAAAGCATTGATAGGCAGAACAATACAGTGACTGAAACCTTCAAGTTTTAAGTTTTTCGTCTGTTCATCGATGATTGTTTTACCTTTTTACCGGGTCACAAGCCCTGGTTTGGGACAAGGCTACTTCAGTTGTCAATATAGATGAATGTCTTTTTTTTTTGGCTCGTCTTCAGTGAGACTATCTTGTTTATAGACATGGGAGATCAAAAGCAAAACTGATCCTTTCTCATCTGATCAACTATATATTCTAATTCACCAAGCCTGTGTCAATTAGTTTTTTTCATGTTTATTCGTTTGTTGCTCAATTAGAACTTAAGTTGTCTTTGATTCATAATCCATGAAGACAACAATAGAACACATATGAATGCAAAAAGAAACAGACTTATGCTCTCTGCATCCTTGGCTAAAGGTTACATTAAAGATCAAAGTTGACGGAGAGATGAAAGTGCTTGGCTTGTGTTCCTTGAGATTCGGTCATGTATTGGTTCCTGTCAACAAAGCTAGAGTTCAATACACTTGAAACTCCGATAAACTGAGGGTGATAAAGTAGATATTTTGGGCTTGATCAGGATCATACCTGAGTCGGAATAATGTCAATTCTTGATCCAGTGATAGTTTCATACAAGAAAATGTACCTGCCATCACGGTTTCTTGCATCAGTTTTCAATACCAAGACTATAGCGAAAACTAACGTAGACCAGCGAATCTCTGATCTCACAGAGCCTTAAAGCATGTACACACAATGTTTCTTTCCATATCGAAAACATGAACTAGAACAATCCTATTATAAAGTTTACAGATCAAAATACATTACCGCCAAGCTAATTCAGTCACGAGTTCTGCTGGAGCAGCAGGCAGGACCTGACAAAAACCGACGTTCGAGACACCACGAATTTTAGCAGGGGTTCTCAGATAGAGCAGGAAAAATGGAAATTACATTGTGAAGATGTAAGCATACCTCGTCCTCATACGGATTGCAGTTCTCTTTGAACCACAATCTTAGGAACTCCTATTTGGATTAAAAAAACGAGAACATGTGAGTGAACAAAGTACTGCAAACCAATGAAACCTGACTGAGAGCAAAAACAGGCAAAATCACTAACCTTATCAACATTTTCAGGCTCCAGGCCTTTTTGGAAGCGCTCTTCATATGAACCCGCAAGCCAGTATCTGCTGGAATCGGGTGTATGAATCTATGAACAATGTGAACAAGTGGATGATGATTCTAATCAGTGATTTTGGCAGTAGTGCAGATATGTGTTCAACTTTGCATTCAAAGAGAGACAGACATGGAAACGAAGAGAAAAGATAACAGACCTCATCAATCAATAAGATTGAGCCATCACTACTTCTTCCAAACTCATACTTTGTGTCCACCAATATCAGTCCATGTTTCTTGGCCACCCCCTGAAGCAAGCATGATATATTAAAATCTATTAGACCTTCCAACAAAGCACAACATTTGAATATAGAAACCAGCAAAAATATATCAAAAAACTGATTTCTTGTGGTCTGCAATTTAAAGATTATGAAAATCGCAAAAGTCTATGGCTTTAGACGGAGGAGTTGTAACTAACCTGCCCAAACTCAAACAAGCTCAAAGCTTTCATACTTGCTTCATCAAATTCAGCTTGAGTCATGAATCCACCTTCAACTATCTGCATGAATCATCTGGAGAATTAGAAGAAACACAGAACTACACAATTGTGGCTTAGATATTCTTGTCTTACAGCTAAGATCACAAGAAGAGCAAACAAATGACTCAAAAACTTTTCTATAGTTTCTACATTTATTTACTGTCTCAGGGTTATTAGACCTCATTTGGAGAGATGGGCACATCATGATCCGCAGCCTTAGTTGTTGGTGTAAGTATATTAGCTGGAAGCTTCTGGTTTTTAACTAATCCTGCATAATTTAGTAATCAGCATATCAGTGATCTTCTAAGATGCACTTAAAGAAGAAGACAACTAATAAATGGCAATAAAGAAACTGTACCATCTGAGAGCTCATTCCCACAGTAGTTCCGAACACCTTTATTGTACACCGTCCATAAAGATGTGTCAGTACTTCCAGTCACATATCCTCTAACTACAAATAACAAACATAAGAGACCAGCTTAGAACTAAAGCATATAGAGACTGCATAGGGAAGCGTCTGACAAGGTACTCTGTATCAAGATCCAATACACACTAACCCACAAACTCTATGGGAAAAACCGAGCATTTCTTTGCGATAACAACATTTCTATCAGGAGATGAAACGATTGCATTTGGAGTTATGTGCTGTGTGTTATTGAACCACCACAAACTTGTCTCATTAAGAACCTGAAAGTTAAGCACCACTAACTTATTATTCGTTGCAGTTTGATCTACAGACCAATGTAGAGAAGTTTGTCGGTAACACTTTAAAGCTATCCAACTTGAATAGCACAAACATGAAGAAAAACAAACCTGGCCTTTGAAGGGAATTGAAGCAAGGTTTCTGTCGAATGCACTCAACCGATCAGTTGTAATAAGAACCAGATAATCACCAGCATCATAAATATCTCTGACCTGCAAAATCAAATTTCTGATCAGTTCTCAACTCTAAACTTATTGTATTGGTTTAGCACAGGCTTGGTCTTTTCAGACAGATATGAAACAAAAAAGAAACATTACTAACCTTTCCCTTGATTCTAGATTTCAGACCAGGAACAGTGGCAAGAAGATTAGTCTCAGAGAGACAATTAGAAAGCGAGTCTTTGATTGTGCCAAGAACCTCCCCTTTCCGGTTACTCGTGACTAAATCGTCAAGAGACAGTTGTGGTCGCTCCTCCTGCTGGTTTTGAGCCTTGCCCTGGCAAGACATAACCAATGAACAAGGTTTTGGGTATTTGTTGAACTCCGGTACTGCTCGAAGGAACGAGACTGATGCAAAAGCTGGGCTTTTCACATACGCTTTCCTAGTAAAGCTCTGGGGTGTTCTCACAGGATTTAGAGTTGACCTCACACACTGAGCCATTCCAGAAACAAGAGACACTAACACCTACACCACAAGTAAACCAAAACCTTAAATTGTTAAAACAATCTTGAACCCGAATTCAGTAGCAGCCACAGAGGCAAAACAAGAAGATAGGAAGGATTCTAAACGGAACCTAAGACCACCTCCAACGGGGGATGCAAAGAGGAGTCTAAATGCCAAAGTGTCCAAAAAATAAAATCAAAAACAAAATAAATCTTTAGACTCGGGTCTAATTTTAGATTTTTAAACTCTCTTAGAAACGCATACGTGTCGTTGGTGGGGGGAAGTGTAGAGACGAAATTTTTGTTTTTCACGTGTTTATCTTTCGTTTCTCGACTCTACAACAACAAATCTCTGTTTTTTTATTTTTGAAAAACCATTTGCGGCTGTGTTTCGCGGAGAGGTTGAAGACAGGGGCAATTTCGTAAATACGAAATCAGGTTTAATAAATGGGCCAAATTTATTTTCCTACGTTTTCTGGTGTAGTAACTTGGGCTGAAGCCCAATTGTGTGTGTAAGATATACAATTACTTTTTGTTTTTTGTGAGCACCATGTTTAGTTAGTTCAATATAATGGCTAAACACTTGTAAAACAAACAACTAATAGACATTTTTTCAAAATTTGAAAACTTTAGATCTTCACTTTTTGGATCTCACCATTGGACTCTCTCAAAATTAAAAAAATACTCAAAGTGTCTAAATTTTTGATTTTCTATTTTTAAAATTACAAAAATTATTTGGATCCTAATTTTTAGGATCCTACCATTGGTGAAGAGCACCTCCAATGGGAGGATGTAATCCAAAATTTGAGATGTTCTCTTGAATTATTGGCAAAATAAAAATAAATCAGAAGTGATTAAAATTGACAGAGCTCGGCTTTGTGAAGAGAGATTGTTGAGAATAAGAAGTGTCCCAAAAGCCCAAATTTAGCTGAATCTAAGACGAAGCCCATAAAAGAAGCATATATCTAACTTAACCCTAATTTCTAAGTATTCTAACTTAACCCTAACCTCAATTCCCAAGTGACATTCGCTTTCAAGGCTTCAAGCACAATGCATCTTCCGGAGGATTTGGTCCTGGAGATACTCTCTAAGGTTCCGGCTGTATCTCTGGCACGATTTCGATCGACTTGCAGAAGATGGAACGCTCTGGTCGTCGATGGAAGCTTTGCTAAGAAGCACTATGCGTACGGTCCAAGGCAGTATCCTATAGTTATTATGTTGATCGAGTTTAGGGTTTATTTAGTGAGTATAGATCTCCATGGAATTAACAATAACAACGGTGCCCCATCTGCGAAGCTAACAGGTCAATTCAGCCTAAAAGACCCTCTTTCTAATTCTTCAGAAGAAGTTGATATACGTAACGCCTTTCACTGCGACGGCTTATTGCTATGCTGTACCAAAGACAGGAGATTGGTTGTTTGGAATCCATGTTCAGGGGAAACCAAGTGGATCCAACCCAGAAATTCCTACAAGGAATCAGACTTATATGCCCTAGGTTACGATAACAGATCCTCCTCCTACAAAATCTTGAGGATGCATCCCGTTGGTAACCCATTTCACATTGAGTCCGAAGTCTATGACTTTGCTTCTCATTCGTGGAGAAGTGTTGGTGTGACTACCGACTTCCACATACAAACGAATGAGAGTTATGGCATGAATGTCAAGGGAACTACTTACTGGTTTGCTCTTAGTAAAGACTGGTGGTCATCTGACGATCGTCGTTTCTTACTAAGTTTTGATTTTTCAAGAGAGAGATTTCAATGTCTGCCTCTTCCGGCGGATGTTAAAAATCTACATCTTACTGTGGTTTTATCGGTGACTAGAGAAGAGCAACAACTATGTATGTTTGCTACTCTTGGCGCTGGTAATGTATACAAATTAGATGTATTCGTAGCAACTAAGACAGAGGAGACTACGGGAGAACTGACATGGACCAAGTTCCGTCGTTTTCACTCTAAGATTTGTATAAATGTCTCGGCCGACCATGAGAAGAAAGTTTTAGTGCCTCACCATATACTCCTACCCTACTACAACATCTTACACATTGTGGGAGAGGATATATACATAAGACAAGTGAATAAAGATGGAGATATCGGATGCCCAATTCTCCTTACTTATGTTCCAAGTTTGGTTCAAATCCAGCAAGGTATCTAGTGCTCTTGGAAGAGGCTAGCTAGTGATTTATACTTGTCACACTAATTTATGCATTCTCTATCCTTGTCTTGATATATAACAGGCTTTGCTGTTTTATTATATCGATTCCAGTTTCTTTTTTCTTCAGCGACTGGATTAATATAATGTTGGTTATCTCTTATTAAACCAGGGCATATATTGTCGTCAGAGTCAAATTATTCTGTTTTCCATCAAATTAATCTGTTTTCTTTCCTATAAACCAAGAACATCAAATTAGGTCTAGGTCGCTATAGGCCAAGAACAAGCTCCACCATGAAAAGCTCTCCCTTAAACCTAAGACTTGGCGTTAAAGCAACATAATGTCGACCCGCAACCACTAGTCCAGTCTTATTAGTCTCTTACACTCTATCTCTCTTATTCTTACAAGTTTTATCGAATTTAAGGAGTTCAAAATTTAAGGAGTGAACAGTGGCTACAAGCTCGCCGAGAGAACCAAGAACGAAGACTGACTCTGATATTGGACAAAAAAGAAGACCCTTGAGAACAACACTCTGTTTCTGAATGAATCTAACTCTGGCACAACTCATTCTACGTTTTTTATTTACTTGTATTAAACCAAAAATTGACTTTGGTCAAGCTTGGTCCAGCTAGAAATATCCTCGGCCCAAGCCTTCAACCCAAGAACCGGTTTTGACCCATTGTCTCCTTGATTTAGGTCACGACGATGAATTGTTGTTACAAAATCTGTAGAAACGACACTCGTTTTGGTGCGTGAGTATAGGTTTTAGGTCTAAAAACTTCCATCCCAAGTAACCTTAAAACAGAACTGCTGTAAAGATGATGAAGAAGAGAAACACAGTTTATCTTTCGGAGGATTTGATAGTGGAGATACTCTCTAGAGTTTCGGCTGTATCTTTGGCACGATTACGAACTACATCCAAACGATGGAACGCTCTTGTTAAGGACGAGAGACTTGCTAAGAAGCACTCTGCTTATGCTCCAAGGCAGTCTCTGGTTATCACGTTGATTGATTCCAGGGTTTATTTAATGAACGTGAGTCTCCAATATGGAATTGAAAAGGTTGATCTATCTGCAAAGCTAACAGGTCAATTCAGCCTAAAAGATCCTCTTTCAAATTCTTTAGAGGAAGTTGATATACGTAACGTCTTTCACTGCGACGGCTTATTACTATGCAGCACCAAAGACAATAGATTAGTTGTTTGGAATCCATGTTCAGGTGAAACAAGGTGGATCCAACCTAGAAGTTCCTACAAGGTATCAGACATCTATGCTTTAGGTTATGATAACACATCCTCATGTCACAAAATCTTGAGGATGGATCGATCTGAGGACCGTATCCCAATTCAAACTGAGTACCAAGTCTATGACTTTACCTCTAAATCGTGGCTAGTTGATGGTGTGGCTGGAGGCTTGTTCATACCAAGTATTGGGACTCGGAGACGTGGCTTGTCTGTGAAGGGAAATACTTACTGGCTTGCTCTTACTGAAGACGGACCGCCATTTGATATGTTCTTATTATGTTTTGATTTTTCGACTGACGGATTTCGACGTCTGTCTCTTCCGACGGATACTCCTTGTACTTATTATGATGTGTCTTTATCAGTGACTAGAGAAGAGCAACAACTTTGTATGTTTAAGAGTCATGGCTCTGAGTTATGGATAGCAACTAAGATGGAGAGTACCGGAGCCATTTCATGGAGCAAGTCCCATCGTTTTCACTTTAGAATTGATGAGATGACTGTCTTGGCTGACCAAGAGAAGCCCGTTTTCGTGTATCGCTTCAAACCCAAGTCCAACATGTTACACATTGTGGGAGAGCATATATACATCATACAAGTGGATCAGCATAGTGCAGATTCTAAATGTCCATATCTCCTTACTTATGTTCCAAGTTTGGTTCAAATCCAACAAAGTATCTAAAAGTGTAGTTTTCTTTTAAGAGGCTAAAGGAAAGTACTAGAGCTAGTGTGATTTATGATTGTCCCACTAATTTATGTAACGATTTTAAATATCGGCTTGAAACCTTCCAGAAATATATCATTAACGCTCTAATATTGTTCATTAGAAACTCAGATATCAACCCCATATTTCCAGATTGACGTTTTTTAAACCTCCAATTTTGATACTCTACAAAAGGGAGGTCAAAAGATAAAAGAAAGAAACTACAAAATTTCAGCTAGTCAAGAAGAAGAAAAGAGGAACCAAACAACATTTTATTGGTCCTACTATTTTAAAAGGACCCGTATAAAGTAGCAAAAGGGGCTTGTCATTTCTGCAAATTCAGCTTGACCTTCTCCAACACTTTCCATAATGCAGACTTAGCTTCTTCTAGTGTCTCAACACCATGACCTTCCTCAAATGCTAGCCTTTGTATGTTAAACTGCAAAAAAACAAAACAAACAATTGAACAAAGAAAGATAAGCTGAGAAGCACTGTGCATGATCATAATTGTGTCGACATCAACTGGACAAAACTAATTAATACAGTGTTATTTTACCTGAGCACCTTGACGAACCCGTACATCTATTCCTTTGCTATCTATTGAAATGAGAGCAGCATCGTCTACCTCTGATTCAGTAGACAGTAGCTCTCTCAGCGGTTTCGAGAAGATGGCATTTAGTTCCTATCAGAAGTTTTAGGGAAAATACGTTAGAGCACACTCGAATCAAATCCAGCTTACAAAAGGCCAAGAATGAGGAGCAAGTTTATTGGAGTCTCTAAGGCGACCAACAGGGATTTGAAACAACGCACCTTGAGGTTCCGCTCACCACCATCAACAGCTATCTTATCTGGTTGTAAACCTTCATACTCTTTGACATCAACCCAAGCGACCGTGCCAAAGCCTCCAATGAAATATATATCACTGCCAATTGTCACATTGAGTGTGGAGTGGATAAGTAATAGGAGACAAACAATCATCCGACAAGTATTGGTAACTTGGAAGGCACAAGTTTTGGAACAAACCTTATGTTCTGCATTCTAAAATAATGAAAGTTTCCCCATTGCTCTGAAGGCCCGTGCGGGTGCTTTGCAATATATTGCTTATGGGCCCACTCCTACCAAGCCACAACCAGAGATATTACGAGCCATTACTCAGACATACAGATGTTTGGCTGGTGAGATTCATGCATCGACAACCATAAATAGAAAAGGAAAAATGTAACTAGACACCCACCTGTTCATCCTCTGACAATGGGTACACATCACCAAATAATGTCACTCTTGCATTCGATAAGCCACTCCATCCGGGTATCTGCCAGCCAAATCAACGGTTACATAACATAAAGGGTAAACCTTTTGCTCGTATAATTTAAACACAATAGCCAATGTTACCTGAACAACGAGGCTGCATCTAGGTTCATTCAAGAGATTTCGTGTGTGGATGGCCAGCGGTGAAAACAAAAATATTGGATCTGATAAGAAAAAGTAGAAGCCATTCAAGAAATGAGCATCTATTGTATCTCAAAACATTAACTGTACCATTATAATTCAGTATTGCCTTCAATACACAGATACAAAAACACTCCTACATGTACACCTCTAATGAAATTTAAGGAAAAGAGGGAAAAAAACAACTTTGACTTCACTTCCTACTATGCGTTCCCACAAAAATCAAATCAATTTTACAGTTAGAGGAGTTATGACTAAGAACCAATTGTCGACTAGCAAATAATTAAACTGATACTCTGAGAAAAATTGAGCGTGCAACAAAAGAAGACACTGTAGAACTAGGAGCAGTCAACAAAGAAAGAAAGACTCAGTGACTTACGCCCCATCCGATCAGGTGCAAAATCTACCAATGAGCCAAATGGGTACCCTTCCCTGCGGTGGTGCATTTTGGACATCACTGTGCACAGATGAGCAAACCTAGCCTTGAATCATAAAAACACAAGACAAGACAGATAAAGAACTTAAATAATCTTTTCTCATTGAAGTAAAAAAGGAAGAATACAAACCATCTAAAGGACAAACCCTTTTACCTGTTCCAACAAGTTCCGTACAGCTAAAGCAGGCCGAGGTAAAGCATGAGCTGATGTAGCATTTTGAACACCACCAGATATTGGAGTTCTAAAAAGCCCAGCTCGATTTCCTCCACCACCTTGAGGATGTGCAAGAGATGCCTCCACATCGATTACACTATGAGAAGTTTCACCATTGCTATTACTCCCGAGCTTTTCCTTCACACAACATTACAAGCTATTAATCTCTATGTCAAAGCAAACCATTACGTGGTATCATCTTTCCGCTAATCTAAGATTCGATTCTACACAAACTCTGCATCAAAACCAAAGTTTTGTGTCCAAAATTGTAATCTTTTGCTGAATTTTTGCATACCCAAAACAAAAGTTATAATCTTTAGTTGAATTTATTCATCACAAGACAAGAGAAAAAGTACCTGTGATAAAGAGAAGATATCCCCAGGAAAAAAACCAAACCCATTATTATCTTCACCTTCACTTGGCGTCTCGTTACGTAAGAGAGCTTGTATACGAAGCCCGTGACTTGATCCATTACTGAGTCTCAGCTTCGGGAATTGCGTTTTGGGTAGCGAATTACAAAACCAACACGAAGACTGGGAAGAAGTGGGCAGCGGAGATTTGAGGAGAGGCTTAGTCTGTAAATTGGGTGTGTGTGTTGAAGTGAAGAGAGCTTCCATGGTGGATGAGAATAAGATTTTGGTTGAAGAGTCTTCTGATCTTTCACTATAGGCAGATGCTTCAGGCGTCTTTGTTGAAAGTAGCTTTAGGAATTAGGACTTTTCCAGAGTAGGGTTTGTATAACACACACATACATATAAGGGTTTTTCTTTTTCTTTTGGCTTTTTTTTTATAGTTGGATTACGATTACTTTTGTCCTTAGGAATTACTTTTGATGTATTTTCTATTCTCTTTTGTTTTGTTTTGATGTTGATAATAACGAATTTTCCTTGAAATAAGAAAATCAGTTTCTTTTCAATTTACAATTTTTATTGATAATAACATAATATTCTAAGAAATTATCTTTGTTTAAAAAAATTGGGAAAGAAAAGATTTCAATTTCATCTCAAAAGAACCTGATAATGACTATTGGATTACCATTATTCCGTTTCTAAAATCTTCTTACTGTTGATTAAAAAAATTAAATCTCCTCTAAAGAAATATCTATCATCTCAATTGGTTCAGACCATTTTTAGTTTACGTTGAAAAGAAAGATCAAACAGATCAATGACACAAACTATAATTAAGGCACTAAACACTAAATGTCCTAATTTGCATAATGCGGGACCCATGTCAATAATATTTCTCAAACGTTGTCGTTTTCAGCCCATCCTTCCTCCGAATCCACGCGCCACCGTCTAAGCTGCTGCGTCATTGCACGCGCCAATTTGCTTTCAACCGCTCGAATCATCCCAGCTGAAACTCCAGTCACATCTTCTACTTTCTTTAAATTCTGCCACGTCGTCGTGTTCTTAACGCCGAACCAAAACGCCGCCGCTAAGAACACTCTCTTCGTCGCTCTTGGCCTCGTCTCCACAGCCAAAGCCAAAGACGCATATGAAACGACAGCGTTTGTTAAATCCCTGTTTAGTCCTAACTTACCACACCAATTTACAAAAATGCCATCCGCCACCGTAACCGCAACGGCCTTGGCATTCACTCTGTTTTCCCTCCCTCGCGCTCTGTTTACGTCACGCGTCGTTGACGATAGCTCGGAGCTTGAGACACAGTCAAGAGACGAGCAGCAAGAAGAAGACGACGATTCTGAACAACATGTTGTTCGTGGAGGCCAAGGAAGAAGAGGACCAGAAACGAAATTTTGAGTAAGAGATTTGCAATTTGGGCAGATGACACGCCGGAAATGACGAGCGAAGAGAAAATTTGAGGCATGGAACTTAGCGTCACAAGAACGGCAGAGGAAGGCAGAGTCCGCGGCACAATGGAGATCAGCTTCGGCACCACAAAGCTCGCAAAAGCTCACCATTGAGTCGATCTCTCTGATCACCAGAAAGAAGTGAGAGAGAATTGGTTTGGAATGATGATGGTGGGAAGAGAGATTTAAGGAAGAGATGTAAATGATTGAGGGAGAGAAAGAGCGGTGGAGTTTTTATGGTTCATGGTTGATGAGAGTAGTCTCTTCCACAGTTCACACATCAAAGAAACTTACATGAGCCATAATTTTTTAGGGAAATGAAATGAATGGTGTTTGTAGAATTGGAGAGAATGACGTGTCGTGAGGTTTTGAGGCTGGTGAGATTATGTGGTCATTTTTAAAACTATTACACTAGCCGCCAAGTCATTCGTCTTCCTTTTGGTGTGACGTGGAGATTTAGTCAACACTAATGTCTTTTCAGAGACTTGGTCTCATTGCAAATTGCTTCTTCTTCTTTTCTTGGTTGCTTCCATTACATTTCTTCTGCATTGTTGCAGTCTTTTATATAAACTTTTATACATTGATCTTTTGTCGAATACAAAACAGAAGATAATACTCTTAATTTATAATCTAAGGAGTAAGGATACAAAACACAAGGTGTAAACTGTGGTGAACCTGTTTGGGTTCTGATCCCAACTAGTACAACAATAGTCTATATCTTGAAATCTTTCCAAAAATGGTTTCTTAAATAAAAGGGTCTTTGAATAGCCAAGCTAAATCCAATTGCTCTGTTAAGATATATCCATAGAGCCCCTCCTACGAATCACACTGTGACCTCTCCAGGGAGTTTTACTTCTTTGTTATCCGACCATAATGCCTCTGGCGTATTCTAAATGCCGGTTTTCGTAGCAGTACTTTGTTGGATTGTTTGAGATTTACCTGATCGTTTCGAGACTTAATCTTAAGTGGATGAGCTTCGGTGTTGAATACCCACTCGTCTAAAGGAATGACTGTTGTCGGCGAGAAGAGTAGATAGAGATACTTGAGTGTCTCTGCAAGGAAGAAACTTTGCATCTTGTTGTCCTTAACGCCTGTATTAACCTGGAAATGATTGAAAGAAATAAGAATCTACCATCAGTTACACTCAATTACTAATATAGATGGTGGAATGATATAATTCAATTCACCAAGGTTTTAACAATGCAGGATCTAATTAAGCGCCTACGGAAAACTTACATCCTTCAAACCAACATATCCAGACTCTATGCGCGAGTTCTTCTCAAATGCTTCAAATATATTCCATCCCCACTCTTGATATGTCTTGTTTCCAGTTAACCGCCAGAGGTAAAACAGTGATTCGACAGTTTCTGGTCTCAAGATGTTCCACGACGTTCCAACACTCATGTCCTGAATCATCATGTATACTAAACAATAAATAACGCATAAAATAAACAATGTGTTTGAAAAAGACAGGCAAATGACATACACTCCCAGAGTTGAAGAAATAATTCTCCCCAGCCAGTTTTGTTGGAGTTGATTGGTAAAAGTTATAACATGTCCACGCAAGCTGCAAAATATGTGGAAAATAGCAATAAAGGCTATATCTCAGCAGCCTAAATCAGAAAAGCAGAGAGCGAAAAATTCGAAAGATCTGAAGCACTTACGACGCTATGATCAAAGATCATTCAAGTCATAAGTTTACCTCTTCAGCGAGTGTGAGAAACTTCTTTCCTTCAGCAGGATCACTATACCCAGATGCTCCTAAAGCCAACATTCCAGGAGCAAAGCATGCCAATTCATCCATCTTAATATATATGAGAAATAATGAGATTGGAAATGCCAGGCGATGAAGAATTTTCACGTAATACAATGGAAACAATGAACAGATGGGTTTACCTTATCGATCAAAGAATTTCCACTCTTCTCACAGATATATGTAAACGACAAAGGTGTTGATTTCTTAACCAAGCTTAGCAGACCATTCATTGACTTCTCCCACATATCTCTGATGCCAAGATGTCAAGTAATAACAGTACAAATTATTATTGTTCGGCTAAAGATGTTGAAACTAAAAGACCAGAAAAGAAAAGAAGAACATAGATATCAAGCAGAAAGATAAATGTGATGGCAGCTGGTTGAACTTAGCGGACTTGAATCAATCAGACATATATACACTCAGTAGACTAGAGTTAAACTTACCTATAGTGTTTCACTGCTGAAGTTTTGTTCCCAAACACCCAAACTTTGAGCAAATATTCGTAAAAGCTGTACACAAAATATTAGCCGTCACAAATCAAACCAAAGCAGAACCAGAAGGGATCAGACTAGCAGTAATATAAAATGCAATCAAGTTGGAAAAACACCTGTCTCCCATGGCACCAAATGTTATTGTAGACTGCGATGGATTAGCTGTATCGGGATTTATATATATCGGAAGTAAACCATCAGCAGGGAAGTTCTTATTTAGCACTGAAATAACCTTTTCTACCTGAGACACGAGTTAACAGGTCAACCATTGAGGTGCAATTTGTTTACACCGAATTATGACAACATGCATCCAGACATTTTGCCAACTTTAATACCTAATCAGTATATAATACAACAGAATAAGCTAAGAAATATGTATTCCATTCACTGGTTTATAGATATAACAAATTCGCTGATAAGCAGATGGATATGTAATAAGTCAGCAGTGCTACAAGTTACGGAGAGTAATTGCACCTTTTGCTGATATTTTGGGTCCCCTGTCCTCTGGGAAAGGGCAATAAATTCAAGCTGCTCAGTACCAGAATCTGCAAGAATACTGTCTCCCTAAAACAAGAAAGAAGTAAACAATCAACTAAACCGAAAGACATATGTAAATAGATCAGATGGTACCCATTCCACATTAAACATGAGCTTGCTAGTGAAACAATACCTAGTTGATAAAGAATCTTTACTTTCATCATGATCTTTACAACTAAACTCTAAAACAGTGTAGACACAAACAGAATACTAATTGTCACATAACTTGAAAAACAGAACAGTTCGTTCCTGGCGAGCCCTGAAACATCTAAGAAAACGACTGGAACTTAAATCTCAATTTTTCAGTGGCCTCTTAGGAGCTCCTTTAGAAACATGTTCAGGACCCTAGTGGCGACTATCTCGATAAAGTTTTGCACGCATATGAAAATCTGGGCGAGAAAAGAAGAGAAAATGTATATCCAATGCCTAAAGCTTTGAAAAGATCGACAAGGAATATGACAGATAGGACTTACCCCCGCCCATGTAGGATTGTGAGCATTTCCATGCTTCAAGTTGATAATATTATATGGTATACCCGATTGAGTGTCCCATGCAGGCAATAATCTGTCTGCAATATCCATAGCCTTTTCAAGGAAAATTTTATCCCCAGAAAGATCATACGCACTGAGAAGCCCTCCTACCACTCTGAAAGCCAACAAAGAGAAAATATATAAGCACAGATGCCACACTTCCATACCACATATTTTGTTAACTACACACAACAGATAACCTAAACAAGATGACTCTTCTTAGTACATGTAGAAAAAAAACATGGTAAACCTGTTAAATGCAACCTTATGGTTGTCTCAAACATACTGGCAGCATAATCCTTGTCGAAATCTAATGAGCTTGCTACCCACCTGAAAATGAAAGACAATAAGTAAATGAAGGCTGGGAAAGATGAACAGGAAAAGTTGGGAATCGAACTTCAGTTAATGGAGAAGAAAACAATATTATTTATAGGAGGTTGCAGTTTTAGCCAGAAATATTTAATGTTTTCTATATAATCTTGAAACAGTTTAAAAGTGAACATTGCACAACAGATACATTACAAAGACGATTCAATAGCCTTTTCCATTTCATTTTCTTCACTACTTATATTTTTCTCAATAAGATGAGACAAGCCTGTTTAGAACAAGTCAAGCCAGAAAGAATCTTCCTAAAAAAGGCTAGGATGGAAGAAATCTACTCACTCTCTGGCTTTCTGAAACTGCTCATCTAGACCCATTATATATAGTGTGTCTAATGCATCTATCATAGTTGCACCCAGGCCACCAAAGCTGTCAACACCATCCTTTGTCTGGGGCTGATAATGCAAAAAAAAAAGTTACACAAATAGCTTCACAGAAATATATTTATCGCAAGTAGAAAGTGTTCTCATTTTAACTAGTTAAACAACCCAATTATTCTCTGAACAATGGTGAACGTTAACATAAGCTGTCAGCATTGTAGCTAACCATACAAAGATAAAACTGTACCTGAAGCTCATCTTGTCCCCAGGCATACTTTTCATATGAACTCCAAGCATGAACCATTGCCTCTTTAACTCTCTGCATTCGCTGAGCATCAACTGGATCTTCCTGAACATCCTTCAAACTATTGACAGACACATCCTCAGTGACGCTCTTTATCTCTTCCAACTAGCAGAAAACACAACAAAATTTAAGATCATTATAAAAAATCTCATAACTTTCTCAAGATTTAAAAACTCATAGTAAATCAAATTCTTGCAAGACCACGAGACGCGTAATGCCACATCAATATCAGCCACTGTGTAATTAAGCAAATGCAAAAAAAGGAGGAAACTTTGGGTATAATCAAAGCCTCATAGGGAAAAGAAATAAATAACTTACCATCTGCTGCAACCGCAAAACTTCTTCATTTAACTTGGAAACTTCAAACTGCAAAAAGTCAGCATACATTATAAACACACATATGTGAAAGAAAAATCCTATCTTCACATAACACAGAGACTCTCCTTTATCCAAAGATTGAATTTTGATTTCCTCTACAGCCCAGTATAAACAATTTCATAAAGTCTAGACCTTTAGCTGCCTACTTTAACAGATTCGATTAGCGCCTCTCATCAATTCAATAACGTACCTGGTAGTCTCGGGAAAGAGATTGACGATCCCAAACAACCATTGAAACAGAGACGAAGAGGATGATGAGCAAAGCAAGACGTCTTGGTCTTCGGAGATAAAACGCTGGGTTGAAATATTTCCATATCCCATGACTACCACTTACAAGTTTATTCCTCGCCATCTCAATTCCGACGATCAGATCTGATCTCGGAGGTGACAAATTTTTGAAAAAGGAGAAGAAGAAGAAATTGAAACCATGAATTAAAAAGAGAGGAAGAGATCGGATCAGAGTAAAGAGAGGGAATGATCCGGTTTAAATCAGTTGGTTTGGGTTTGGTTGGTTATTGGTTTTGGATTTTGGTTTACTTAAAAGGAAAAAGTGAAAAACAAAAAGTAATTTATTGTTTTAGAAGAGGCCCAAATTTAATCTAGGACGAAGCCCACAGTAAAAGCATGCGTTGTGACGTCACATGAATGAGAATAAGTTTTAGGTCCAAGAACTTCCATCCCAAGTTATCTGAAAACATGCTTTTAGAGATGATGAAGAACAGAAGAAGGGAAACATTGTACATCTTCCGGACCGGAGGATTTGGTTGTGGAGATACTCACTAGGGTTCCGGTGGTATCTCTGAAACAATTGCGATCAACACCCAAAGGGTGGAACGCTCTTATCAAAGATGGACTCTGCTTAGACACAACGGCAGTCTCCTCTGGTTATCAAGTTGATTGATTATAGGGTTTAATTAGTGAGTCTCGATCTCCATGGAATTGTGACAAGGTGTCTTGGAGAAGGCAAAAAGGTAAGTACCAGACCAGAGCTAGTGTCTTGAAACAGTTGAAAGTCACAACAAATAGTTGTGTAATGTTGGTTTTCTTTTGTGAAGGAAGCATACATATTTCTTTTATAACACCATGACCAGTGAAACACTTGGTGGGTCTATGAATGATCCTAATTATCACATTGGCTTTGCGTCTTTTGTGTAATTTGATATGGTTATAGAGTTGCATGTCACATAGGTTTCATTGACTCGGAAGATGATATTTTCTGGATAGGTTTTGGTTCCTGGCCTCATTTACATTTTGATCAAAAATCTTGGTTTTCAAGGATATACTAGTTTGTAAAATTTCATAAGGCCAATTTTATTTTACAAGTGCCTTGGGACTATAGGTAGATAGATTCAGGTACATTAGCAAATGCAAAATGAGAATTGATTTATCAAACTTTTAGTGAAATACACATTTTAATTTATTAGTCTATTAAATATGTAAGTATGATGACTTCATGAAAAATTAAAGGAGTAGGGCAGAGATATATAATGTTCAAAGATATAACCCCACAAGTCAATTATTACTTAGAAGCATTTTGAGTTATACAATAGAAATATATTAAGTATATATATGATCTTCCCATATTTATTGAGTAAGTAAAAAGAAAAAAAATGATCTTCCCATATTTATATAAAATTATTTACATTTAATTTTAATTGAATATGCTTTTAATGTTACAAAATTATAACCACAGAAATAGAAAAAATTAATAATGATAAATAAATGTTGAGAAAAAAGAAAGATAGTAAGAATTAAATTTAGGAAAAAAAGAAGTTAAAAATCTGTGTGGACAAAAAGAAAAAATCTCCATATTTATTAGTGTAAAGGATAAAATAAAAGACAATTACGTGATCTCCTCCTTCCTATATATATAAATGATCTTCCCATATTTATAGAGTAAATCAAAGAAAAAAAAAGAAGAAGATTAAAAATCTTGATTCTATCGTCTCTCCATCTTGATTCTTTGAAAATTGGTTTAATCACAGTCGTGTGAGAGATGATGACGTTCAACGACCTTCCGGAGGATTTGGTAGTGGAGATACTCTCTAGAGTTCCGGCTGTATTTCTAGCACGATTACGATCAACATCCAAACGATGGAACACTTTGATCAAAGATGGGAAACTTTCTAAGAAGCACTCTTCTAATGCTCCAAGGCACTCTATGGCTCTCGTGTTGATTGATCATAAGGTTTATTCAGTGAGATCCAATCTCCGTGGAATTCACAATAGCGTTGCTCCATATGTTAACATAACATGTCATTTTAGCCTAAAAGAACATCTTTCTAATAATTATTCAACAGAAGTCGATATAGGCCACGTCTTTCACTGCGATGGCTTATTGCTATGCACCACCAAGGACTATAGACTGGTGGTTTGGAATCCGCTTTCAGGTGAAACAAGGTGGATTCAACCAAGATTTTGCTACAAGAAAGATGACTGCTATGCTCTCGGTAGATCCTCTTGCAACAAGTACAAAATCTTGAGGCAGGGTCGTCTTATCAATCCTAGCGAAGAACGTTACGTGTACAACATCGTGGGGGAGGATCTTGTTATCAACAATAGCCAAGAACGTTACGAGTACGAAATCTATGACTTTAACTCTAATTCGTGGAGGAGTATTGGTGTGATCACCGGCTTGTTCAATCCAAATATCACCAGTGGCGTGTCTGTAAATGGAATCACTTACTGGTTTGATATTAGTGAACAATTCTTACTAAGTTTTGATTTCTCAACAGAGAGATTTGGAAGTGAGTCTCTCCCAGAGGGTGATAGTCATTTGGCTTTATCAGTGACTAGACAAGGGAAACGACTTTGTATGTTATCTACTAATTACACATACGTAACCGGAACAAACGTTAACTTATGGATAGCAACGAAGACTAGTGAGAACACCAGAGCAATGTCATGGAGCAAGTTCCCAATACTGCGGGGCGGAGTTGGTCTACGCTATCGTTGTCATTTTAGGGAAGGGGTGAGTTTCTTCGCATACCAAGTTAAGGAGAAGATTGTTGTAGTTTCTTGTCATAGACCCAACCGGCACTCCAAGGACATCATACACATTGTGGAAAATGATAAATTCATAGAATTGGATCATCATGGTGCAAAACCTACACATGAATTATCTCCTACCCCACGTCTCCTCATATATGTTCCAAGTTTGGTTCAAATTCAACATGGTATTTAGTTCTTTGGAGGAGGCACCAAGTCAGCCAGTGCATGGCCTTGTAATTGTCACACTAGTCTATGCATTATCTAATCTAACTCTTGATATTTTATAAGTAAGATATATGTACGCATTTCTAAGTTATAACTTGTTGCTACCCTTTTGCTAGTGGATAATTCGAGGCACATGGCATTTTCATAATTGGTCAATTAGTTATTAAGTACCAAAATTTTGAAAAGGAAAAAAATTAGAAATGCTTAGAACATATTAGAGCAAAACATATGTAAATTTTGTGCAAGAATAAGGGAAAAGCAAATAAAATCAAAATAAAATTGTATATTGTGGAATTAAGAAATGAAAGAGGAACGCAATTTAGTTTTAAAATCTGACATATTAGATATAGTTGAGTCAATTGTTTTCCACCGAAGAATTGGTTGTGGTTCCATCTAACTTAAGATATTTTGTGTTAAGATGGTTTATTTGTAGAGATATATTATAATTATATATGATTTCTAACCAAAACAACAAGAAGTTTTTAAAGATGGGTACAAATTGAATTAACTAATGTAATTCCACATTGTCATTTGGTAAAAGAAAGATATCTTGACAAAAGAGATTAAAAGAATTATGTGAAAAACCTTGGCGACCTTAAACCATCTCCAATGTCTTTATATCTTTGGCATCATTAAGAGTAAATGTGTATCTTGATCAAACCTGAAACCACTAAAGAAAAACATATGAACTCAAATAGAGGCCAATTAAAGATGAGGTCCAAAGAATAGGGAGTGTCAAGCCTTTCACAAAGACGACGCCGTTTGGCTAAAAAAGGCCCAAGATCACAACGACGACGTTTGCTGAAGAAAAATGAAAAATCTTTCACTACAATCATTAGACCAAAAAAGAAAAAAAAAATCAAAGGAGCTTCCTTTTTTCGCTCTCGTCTCCGTTTACCCTTTTGGGATTTTTCCCTAAACCTTTTTCTCTCTTTGTATAATCAAATCCTCTTTATCTTTCATTGTTTCGCGTGAATTAGCTCTGCAAAGGCTCTTCATTCTTCTCGCTTGGATTCCTCTGCACAAAAGGTACCCATTTGATGTCAATTTTGGTTTATTGTTTTGATTGCCCTGTCCAAGTGACAAGTCTTTGTATGTATGATATAGGTAGTGGGTTCTAGTTTGTAGATGAACTTGTCGAATTTGGAGGGTTTTTAGTTGGAAGCATTTATATGTGGGATTTGGAATTGTTCTGTCTATTTGTTCTTAGCTTAAAGGTTGGGACTTAGCTTAGGACTTATGAGCATGAGAGAAGGAGACTTTTTTTCCAATTCGAATCTGATTGATGAAACTTTTTTTACTGGATTTGGGTAGATATTGTTACGTTTTAAGGTAGTTGACTGTTGTTAGTTGTTGTTTACTCGAGATTAGATTATTGTCATCTACTCTTGTTATAAAAGAAGCTCCTTTGTACTATATCAGTGCTGATAACTATTAATGAAGTTCCTTTCCCTTAGGTGGAGATAGTTTCTTTGTATTTGCAAACTCAATTTATGTGAGAATATATCCACCATTATTGAGTTTCTTCAACCTATACCGTCTCTGACAATCTCGCTTTTTCGTTATTAAGAACGTTCCAGTCTTAATTAATGTTATCTTCCTTTGGATGTAATTGGTAACAAATTGCAGAAAAAAGACCATGGATGATCTTCATGGAAGAAATGGTCGAATGCACATTGGTGTAGCGCAAAATCCAATGCATGTGCAGTATGAAGATCACGGTTTGCACCATATCGACAATGAAAACAGTATGATGGATGACCATGCTGATGGTGGGATGGATGAAGGAGTGGAGACAGACATTCCTTCTCACCCTGGAAACTCAGCTGATAATCGTGGTGAAGTTGTAGACCGTGGAATTGAAAATGGAGATCAATTGACATTGTCCTTCCAGGGACAAGTTTATGTTTTTGACCGTGTCTCGCCTGAGAAGGTAACTTTAAGTTAATTTTGGTTCTTTGATGTTTTAGTTTTGGATACATATGGTCAACGTATCCACCTGGTTGGTTTTGTTTTTCGCTTATTGAAGTGCTGCTCAATATTATGCAGGTTCAAGCTGTGCTTTTGTTACTTGGTGGAAGGGAAGTACCACATACACTCCCAACAACCCTAGGATCACCTCATCAGAACAATAGGGTACTGGTAATAAAAGATTTAATACCATATGGGAAATCAGTTTATTCCCCAGTTTGTTGCTGACTAATAAATGAACCAGGGTCTATCTGGTACTCCTCAACGGCTTAGCGTTCCGCAGCGGTTAGCTTCTTTGCTCAGGTTTAGGGAGAAACGAAAAGGGAGGAACTTTGATAAGACTATTCGCTATACAGTCAGGAAAGAAGTAGCCTTGAGGTACGTTTATGTCAAGTACTAGCTTTTGTGTATGTCGAGCTTTTGAGATACGTCTGTTTTGCAATTAAGGTTTTGTTTGTTCATGCAGAATGCAGCGTAAGAAAGGTCAGTTCACGTCGGCTAAATCAAGCAATGATGATTCTGGATCCACTGGATCGGATTGGGGGTCAAACCAGAGCTGGGCCGTAGAAGGGACTGAGACTCAGAAGCCAGAGGTTTTGTAAGTTGAAAATGCTTTAAATTTCTTACAACAGTTATATTAACTTTAGTGAACTCGTTATAAAACCTCAATTAAGTCTAATACATGGAAACAATTTATTTGGTAACCATTTAATGACGCTCTTTTCACTTCCATAAACTTTGTCTATATACGTCAACTCTGAAATTTATAGTTATACTTATCATGATGGCATCACTCATTCGATACCTGCAACTGATAACTTATACTTGTGAGAGGATAAAAATAACTGAACCGACTATGTTGTTGCATGTTAAGTCATTGTAGTTGATATGAACTTATTTATAGCTTGGTATACTTGGAAAGCTTGTCTCTGTTCTTATTCTTCGTCAAATGGTTGTGAACATGTTAAGATGTCGACACTGTGGAACAAGTGAGAAGTCAACTCCAATGATGCGACGTGGACCTGATGGGCCAAGAACACTTTGTAATGCGTGTGGACTGATGTGGGCAAACAAGGTAAGCTAAGAGTTTCTTAGTTCACATTGATCACCTCGTCTCGTATCACTTTTTTGACTCATTGATCAGGCCTATATATCCGAGTATGAACCTAACAATAACATTCCCTTTGACTTTATAATATCAGGGGACTCTTAGAGACCTATCCAAAGTCCCTCCTCCGCAAACACCTCAGCATCTATCTCTGAATAAGAATGAGGTGAGCCGTGAGCGCAGTATTTCATAGAGCTGGAGTTTTGATTTGCTTATTAAGAGAACATACATTCATTTTTTTTTTCTCAATCACTTTTGTTGCAGGACGCAAATCTTGAGGCTGATCAAATGATGGAAGTAACTGGTGACATTAGCAACACACAGTGAGAACTGAGAAACCATTGGAAGCAAGAAAGGATCTCAAACAAAAACAGTTGTTATCATTTCATTTGATGATGGAATCGAATCTGAGTTGTGTTTAGGGTTTCTCTGGGTTAATCTCAGTCTATGTGGGCACATTTTAGTCTTCTACAAATTATAAGACACTCTTCACTTATTTAGAAGCTCACTCATCAGAAAAGAAAAAAAAAACTTTGCTCAGTCTCTCATCTGTGTGTTTGATTATATTTTCAGGCAGAAAACTTTTTTTTGTTCTTGTATTTGATTACAATTAGTTAAATATTTAAGACTTAGTAGAGATAATGCAATCTATGTATAAAAATAGAAACAATGATTGGTTATGTCGTGCAACCCAAGTGACCTTAATGTCGTACACACGTTCATCAGGTTAAAACGAAATTTCTCAGCAACTTCACTATTCTCTCTGTCACATTGTTTTATTCTTTTCCATTATCTTTATTGGAAACTTGATTAGAAAGAACTGATTAAGGTATGAAGATAATTAGTGTACCATTCTTCACATGATACGAGGTGAACAATAGTATATCAGAATACTAGAATAATTTTATAAGTTATAAAGATGAATGGTATACCACTTATTACAAAACGAAAACATAGTTAGATCTGAGAAGAAGGAAAGATTTTTGTTTTAAAAAATGAGATGGTTAGATATATGCCATGTTAAGAGATGCCACCATGTTCTTCTTCTTCTTCTTACCCGGAAAAAACTCTTTCTTCTTCTCTTTCCCATAAAAAGAAACAAAAAAAAACTAACTTCCCACAAATTTTGCCAAACCAAACCAAAAATAGTAATGATCTCATTCAATTTGAACCCTCTCTCCATTTTCTTTCATAGTTTTTTTTTAGGGTAAATCAAAATATTAATGTTGGTTAGAAACTCAAAAATTAGTTTCTCTTTTTTTTCTCTGTGATTGACAGAGAGGTAAGAGAAAAAAAAGAGAGAAAGTGTTTCGGTTTTTGTTGCCTTCTCTCGAGTTAGGCCTTCTCTCTTCCGTCACACCATCATTTTTTTTCTCCATAACGACCAAATCATAAAACCGGTCGTTCCTATTTTTTCTTTCTCTGCGTTTTTTGTTTCGAATTCTTCAATAGAATTTTAAAAGAAAGAAGAAAGCTGGGTGAGACGAAGGAAGGAAGAATGAGCACTTCGTCGAGCAACGGATTGCTTCTGACGTCAATGTCAGGACGTCATGACGACATGGAAGCTGGTTCTGCTAAAACTGAAGAACATTCTGATCATGAAGAGCTTCAACATGATCCTGATGATCCTTTTGATATTGATAACACCAAGAACGCTTCTGTTGAATCTCTTCGTCGTTGGAGACAAGCCGCTCTTGTGTTGAACGCATCGCGTCGGTTTCGATACACTTTGGATCTTAATAAAGAAGAACATTATGATAATCGAAGGAGGATGATCAGAGCTCATGCTCAAGTCATTAGGGTATGTATTTTCTTTATATAATTCTTCCTATCATTTCAACAACAATGTTGTTTGTTTAATTGAATCTCACATCGATAAATCACTTTTATGAATCAGGCAGCATTGCTTTTTAAACTGGCTGGTGAACAACAAATTGGTATGATCTCTTATAAGTCAAGCAAATCTCTGTTTTGTTTTCTGGTTTCTTGTTGAATAATCTTTAGTTTCTTTTGGTATCAATTAGCGTTTGGATCATCAACACCAGCAGCTTCTACTGGTAACTTTGACATTGATCTTGAAAAGCTTGTGTCTATGACAAGGAACCAGAACATGTCCAATTTGCAGCAATATGGAGGGGTATGATTCAAGACTCACACATTCCATAAATAGGAAGGTTTCTTGATGCTGACATTAATATATCTTTCAGGTCAAAGGTGTTGCAGAGAAGTTGAAGTCAAATATGGAACAAGGAATCAATGAGGATGAGAAAGAGGTGATAGATAGGAAGAATGCTTTTGGATCTAACACTTACCCAAAAAAGAAGGGGAAAAACTTTTTTGTAAGCAAAGAGTCTTTTACAACTTCTTCGACCGTGTTTTTATCGGTTTGTGGATACTCATATGTTTTTTTTCAACTTTCTGTTTGTCCAAAAGATGTTCCTCTGGGAAGCTTGGCAAGATTTAACTCTCATCATCTTGATCATAGCGGCTGTAACATCATTGGCATTGGGAATAAAGACAGAGGTATACATGCTTTCCTTTCGATAAGTTCTTAGTTTTTCGAAATCAGGAATGTACTAATTTTCTGTCTTATTACTTCATGATCAGGGTTTGAAAGAAGGTTGGCTTGATGGTGGAAGCATTGCCTTTGCGGTTTTGCTTGTCATTGTTGTTACAGGTATATACATGTTTCTTTCTGTGATAAATTCTTGAAAACATTCTCAATCTTGCTCTTAATCCATTTAAGATAAATCTTTCTTTACACTTTATCTTTTGATTGTTTCAGCTGTTAGTGACTATCGCCAATCTCTCCAGTTTCAAAACCTCAACGATGAAAAAAGAAATATACAACTAGAGGTGCTTGCTTTAACATCTTAGTTTGTTTTGCAATTACATGTTTTTGAGCTGAAGATTAAATAAACGAAAACTCTTACAGGTCATGAGAGGAGGGAGAACAGTGAAGATATCAATCTATGACGTTGTTGTCGGAGATGTTATACCTCTTAGGATAGGTGACCAGGTAGGTATACTTTGTCTTTATATTCCATCTAATGGCTTCAGAGTTAAATGACTATATGGCCTTATTTATTGTTGTATTCATATAGGTCCCTGCGGATGGAGTGCTAATTAGTGGTCATTCTCTTGCTATTGATGAATCTAGCATGACCGGTGAAAGCAAGATTGTGAGTTCATTATGGTTCTGCTTGTGCAATTTTTATGGTCATCTTCCCTTTCTATTTGCTAACACAGACCTTTGTTTGCAGGTTCACAAGGATCAAAAATCCCCTTTTCTAATGTCTGGCTGTAAAGTAGCTGACGGAGTCGGTAACATGCTGGTAAATCTTTGAAACTTTTGTCCTGTTCTTAGTTCTGTTTTCACATAGTTGTTCATACTTCCTAGTAGTTATTCTTTGTGAGTGTTTCAATAGGTTACTGGTGTTGGAATCAACACTGAGTGGGGATTGTTGATGGCAAGTATCTCAGAAGATACTGGTGAAGAAACTCCATTGCAGGTATATCATCTTGATCACTTAAGGTCTCCACAATGTGTTGAAGAAGGCTAACATTTCCTTTTGGTAATCTTGTAACAGGTGAGGTTAAATGGTCTTGCAACCTTCATAGGGATAGTGGGGCTCTCAGTGGCTCTTGTTGTCCTGGTGGCTCTTCTTGTGAGGTAATTTCATTTACCTTGGTCAATAAATCTCTTGGCTTACAAATTCATGCCATGTTGAGGGCTATAACCATTGAGTTTTTTCAGATATTTTACCGGAACTACTCAAGATACTAATGGAGCGACCCAGTTTATCAAAGGGACGACTAGTATCAGTGACATTGTAGATGATTGTGTAAAGATATTTACAATCGCCGTAAGTATTAGTTCCATATTTTTGATTATGTTATTCGATAGACATATCAGTTAACTCTGGCATTTGTTTAGGTGACAATTGTGGTTGTAGCAGTGCCTGAGGGACTTCCCCTAGCAGTTACCCTCACGTAAGTCGTACTTGATATAATCCACTCAGAAGATAACTAATTATCTACGTTTCAGGTGTTGATATACTTTTTCTTGACACCATATTTGCAGTTTGGCTTACTCAATGCGAAAGATGATGGCAGACAAAGCTTTGGTAAGAATCAGAAGGAGTGTTCTCGCTTTAGTTCTTTCTTCTTGGTTATTGTCTGACCATTTTTCTCAAATGCCAAACAGGTTAGAAGGCTTTCAGCTTGTGAAACCATGGGATCAGCAACAACAATCTGCAGTGACAAAACTGGAACTTTAACTTTGAATCAGGTTAGTATCCAGTAAAATGTGAGCTTCTTGACATGAAAACCATCATACCCTTCTAGATAGCTAACTTTACCCCTCACAAAAATACAGATGACTGTGGTTGAAACTTATGCTGGAGGATCAAAGATGGATGTAGCAGACAACCCTTCCGGTCTCCACCCTAAACTTGTTGCCTTAATAAGTGAGGGTGTTGCACAAAACACAACAGGAAACATTTTTCATCCCAAGGTAGTTTTTGTTACTCTGCTATTGTTGAACCTTCCTATGGATTTTCAAAGAGGAACAATGTTACTCTAAGCTCATCATGTTATCATGTAGTTATCAAATGATTGATGTTTAGTTGTCATGTTTGTTTTACTATAGGATGGTGGAGAGGTGGAGATTTCTGGATCTCCCACAGAGAAGGCTATTCTGTCTTGGGCTTATAAGGTATCAAATGTTTGTTTACCCTGGTCCATCTTTGACATATTCTTCCTCTGTATGAGCAATATATTTAAAGAAGTTGTTGTTGCAGTTGGGGATGAAGTTTGATACCATCAGGTCGGAGTCTGCTATCATCCATGCCTTCCCTTTCAATTCAGAGAAAAAGCGTGGTGGTGTTGCTGTGCTTCGAGTAATTTCTTTATCCTTTCTCCAATTTCAAAATACATAACCTTTTTTACTTTGGAGTCATTACAGTTAGCGGCTGCTTCAGTTAACCGCTATGTTCTGCTGAATTTTCAGTAACTAAACACATAAACATCTTCTCGTGAAGCTGATTATGTGTATGTTAATTCACTGCAGGGTGATTCTGAAGTTTTCATTCACTGGAAGGGAGCAGCAGAGATAGTTTTGGCTTGCTGTACACAATACATGGACTCAAATGGTACTCTGCAGTCCATTGAGAGCCAAAAGGTGAAGTGACAAAAAGAGTTTGAAATCAGAAAAATGGTGTTAAATTTTCACTTAGACATTCTCTGTTAGCCTAGGAAGACCAATTTTGTGACTATACTATGCATTTTCATCTCAAATTTCAAAACCATTTGTGTCTGCAAATTGTTTTACAGGAATTTTTCAGAGTTGCTATCGATAGCATGGCGAAAAATAGCTTGCGATGTGTTGCTATTGCATGCAGAACACAAGAGCTGAACCAAGTTCCCAAGGAACAAGAGGACTTGGATAAATGGGCTTTACCTGAAGATGAACTCATTTTGCTTGCTATCGTTGGCATAAAGGTAGGTATTCTGAAAAGTTTTGGTTTGTTTTATGTGTTCACTATGTGACGATTTTGCTCTCTTCCAAAATTTAAACCTATTGTTCTTTTGGTAACTTCTTTTGGTAACTTGTTACGCAATCTAGGATCCTTGTCGTCCCGGTGTCAGAGAAGCAGTGAGAATCTGTACCAGTGCTGGTGTTAAGGTAGACTCCTAGCCTCTTCGAAGTTTACAGTTATGCTTTCTAGTTTTCTATAGAGATTACATGAAATGATCATCTTGTTCATGATATAGGTACGAATGGTGACTGGTGACAATCTTCAAACAGCAAAAGCAATTGCTTTGGAGTGTGGTATACTTTCTTCAGATACAGAAGCTGTTGAGCCTACTATCATCGAAGGAAAAGTGTTCCGTGAGCTATCTGAGAAAGAGAGAGAACAAGTAGCCAAGAAAATAACGGTATGAAAATTAAACAGCCAAGGATCATATATACGACTTGGCGGCTGCTTGCTTTTTCAAACATTAACTTAGGTTGTGAAATGCAGGTGATGGGTAGGTCATCTCCTAACGACAAGCTCTTACTTGTTCAAGCACTACGGAAAAATGGAGATGTTGTTGCAGTCACTGGTGATGGTACTAATGATGCTCCTGCCCTCCATGAGGTTCTCTAACAATTCTACAGGTTATGTATTATGTGTTGTGTGTCATCTCCAAATCTGATTTTTCTTTTGTTGCTTTGGACTATAGGCAGATATAGGTCTCTCTATGGGTATATCAGGAACTGAAGTTGCAAAAGAGAGTTCTGACATCATTATTTTGGATGACAATTTTGCTTCAGTAGTAAAGGTTAGTCTACTACATCAAATATAGAAACATGTGATCTTCTACATTATCCTTCATCTTTATGCTTTTCTAATCAATAAACTCTGTTTACTCTTCCAGGTTGTTCGTTGGGGCCGTTCTGTGTATGCTAACATTCAGAAATTCATACAATTCCAGCTTACTGTGAATGTTGCCGCACTTATAATCAATGTTGTAGCAGCAATGTCTTCTGGTGACGTCCCTCTAAAGGCTGTACAGGTTAGTACCTTGATGCTTATTTGAATGGTTGAACTTTTAAGACAAGGATAAAAGATATAATGGTGTTCTTTGATGCAGCTGCTTTGGGTCAACCTTATCATGGATACTCTTGGAGCACTTGCACTAGCTACAGAGCCACCAACCGATCATCTTATGCATAGAACCCCTGTTGGAAGAAGGTATAAACATGTTGCACATGATGTTTTCCTCATACTTTTAGTGAAACAGAATAGTTATATTGTGGTTTCAGTCGTATGGTTCGTGATGGTTTGTTTCTTGATTTGCAGGGAACCTCTTATAACAAACATCATGTGGAGGAACTTGCTTGTTCAGGTGACTTGCTCAAAAACCAACTTGATTAATTATTTTACCAAATAATTTTACTAGCTTGCATGTGTCTGAAAATGAAATCTGGGGATGTTGCAGTCATTCTATCAAGTGGCTGTTCTCCTAGTTCTCAACTTTGCAGGCTTAAGCATTCTTGGCTTGAACCATGAAAACCATGCACATGCTGTGGAAGTGAAGAACACTATGATATTCAATGCCTTTGTCATGTGTCAAGTAAGCAAATCATCTCTTCTTTCATCTATATAGTCTTAAAAGATATGGAGTTGTTTTTAATCTTGCAAGTCTTCCAGATATTCAACGAGTTCAACGCAAGAAAACCTGATGAAATGAATGTATTCCGGGGAGTAAATAAGAACCCTCTCTTCGTAGCAATTGTTGGAGTCACTTTTATACTTCAGGTAAGACAATAACACAAAGCCACTTTAACCTTTTTCCTCTTTCTTGAGACTATGATAGTAAAATGCTTCTGGTTGAAAAATGCAGATCATCATCGTTACTTTCCTCGGAAAGTTTGCTCACACCGTTAGACTGGGATGGCAGTTATGGCTTGCTTCTATAATCATTGGATTGGTCAGGTTGGTCCAGTTTCTCCAAACTTAGTTCTCAGTGCTTATGACACATGTATGAATGAACAATTTGTTTACTTGCTCTGCAGCTGGCCACTAGCAATTGTTGGGAAACTGATCCCTGTACCCAAGACACCGATGAGCGTCTACTTCAAGAAACCGTTCCGTAAATACAAAGCTTCAAGAAATGCATAAAACATACAACTAGGTTCTCAGCCTTCCTCATACAGAAGCAATAACAGATATAACCTGTGACAATGGCCTAAACCTCTAACCTTTCTTTCTATCTTTTTTAAAAATGGTAAAAGTATTTTCAAATGTATACTGCAATGAGATCCAATTCTTTTGTCCCTTTTCATATTTCTTCTTTTTGTATGATGTAAAAGTGCAACTGTGAATTGAATTGGATTTGTGGTTGTACTAACGAGAGTTTGGCTCAGTCATGGTTGGTTACAAAAGTGTTGTTGTATCTACATGGAGGATTCTCTGTGTGATATCACTATATTTGAGTTAACAATGGTTTTAGAGAAAAGAATGATCACATCTTGTCATAGTTCACATGGTTCTTCCTTCAATAGAAACCCTCAACACTAAAATCAATCTTACAAACAATATATGTGTTTCTTACTATAGAGCAAAATTTATAGAATGCAAAAGCTATGAGCCAACAGATTCAAACTGTAAACCTCACTGCCCAAAAAAACCAACTTATATTGAAACAAACTTACAAATTAAAAACAAGAAAAATAATTAAATTGCTTACACTTGATGAAAACTGAGAAGGCCCTTCCATGGAAGTATGCGTGGAGATTACTTTAGAAATGCGAGAAGGTCAGCAAAAGCATGAATAAGCCAAATGGTTCTTCTTTGAGATGTATGGAGAGATGAAATCTGTAGCAAGGCCAGATGTCTCTGAGATTTCTGCTGGAACTAACACTTGAGGCTTACCTAAAGCTATCCTTTTGCCAACGGTGTTTGCATAAAACAGACCGGAGATGGCTGGAACAAAGACATCGCTTCTTGAGCTTATGTAGAAGTCGATAACATTTTCGTACTCGGAACTCACTGATTCAAGGTACTTTGATCTCTTACTTGCCGGCATTATTGCCTCCTGCCATAGTTAAGTGACAAATCAAGATTAGCAACATGGTCAAAACTTTCTTGGACTGAAGAATGTTTTCTGATCTTACTCACCTTAGTGAATGTTTTTGGGAAGATATCCTTAAGGATATTGAGGCTACTGTCCCATCTTGGCTGAGTCAGATAGATAGTTGTGTCGCTGGCAAATCCAAGCTTTCTCAAGAATAAAGCAATCTCTTGAGCGTTGTAACATGTCTTGGACCCTACTACACCAGTTGTATGGCAATTTTTCTTCTCAAGTATGTCGATTCTAAGGTCTACTGCTATGAAACGGCCACCGGATTTACGGCTATGAGTCCTCAACCGCTCAACCATTGATTCAGCCACTGCATTCACTTCAGGTTGCAACTCCAAAGACCCAAACATTGCTAAACAGGCTACAGGATCAGTTTCGCCATCTTGTGAGGATTTTCTCAAGTTTACAGAAGGGAAGTATGATGCAACTCGAATGTTTCCTTTAGATTTAAAGATGGGATCAATGTGCTCTTTAATGTAATCTTCTGTAACTCTGGTAGGGACCTTCACAATGGCCATGTTCCTTAGAGAAACTTCTTCAGGCAATTTTTTCACAACTTTAACGACATTTTCCAAGCTTTTAATCAGCTTATCCGCATCATAGATATCTTCAAAATTCCTAGATAAAGCAGTTAAAATTAGTTTAGAAATCTAAGAAACAAATTAGTAAACCAAAAATGAACATACAAAAAACAACCCTAACCTTTCATCACCAGGTTTGCTTCCTCTTATATCAGGAAGTACTAGAGTTGCTCCAAGATGCTTAGCCACCATTACAGCATCAGTGATCTAAACCAAGATTAGCAGAATTAACCACACAAACAAGAAGAAGAAGAAGATAACAACACATCTAAAGAACACCACTTTAGAGTTGTTATAAAGCATACCTGAGAGATATGGTACTCAGGACCATTGGTAAGTGAGAATGTAACATACCCTTTCGATGATACAGCGTCATCTGCAACAATCAAGTCCTTAGTAAAAAAGTCCAAAATAAATGATGCAAAGAAAATAAGAAAGACACATACCAGATAGTAATGTTGGCCAACAAGGAGTAAGATCAGTGTTATCTTCCATCCAAAGTCCTTTACTGCCTTCAACGGTTCCGACAAGACCATCTTTCACAGAGACTTTAGATCCTTCAAATTCAATATCTTGTGCATCTCCCTGAGCTTTCTCCTGTACAAAAATACCCAAAATGACAAAGATTTAGAGTAAGATTTTGAGTTTTGGCTACAGAAGTTTCACTATTAGTTTACACCAAACGAGATGAAATCAATCATGTCCTAAAGATCCGCAGAAAAAAACAGTTGAGTCTAATTTGGGTTTCTTATGATCAATGTCCAATCCAACTTATGATCCAAAAATGGAAGGTCTTGTTTTGATCAAGTAAATTTCACAGAACAACTAAATTTTCTAACTTTGAATTAGATCTAACTTCAAAAGGCATCTAAGATAAGAATCAACACAGAACCTATCTGAACTAAGCTGAAATGAGTATCACATTAAGAGTGAAAAAAGTGTCGGCAAAGAAGATTACCTGAAGAGAATCAAAGTAATCTCTATGAAGCATCTGTCCAAGCATCACAAACATGGTAATGGTGAGAATACCAGCAACTACTTGCCTCAAATCAACACCCATTTCTTACCTTTCTCTCTAACAAAAAAAAACAGAGGTTTCTGAGTTAAAATAGACTAAGGGAAGAAGAAAGAAAAAGAGAGTCCAACAAAGAGAGGTGTTTGTGGGGCAGATAGAGACAAGCTATCTTCCTCAAATACGAAATCTCAGTTCTCTTTCAATTAATGTTTTGTCAAAAAAGCTCTTTTTTTTTTTGTTTTAAGGGAGTGTTATTGTCAGTGTGTTGATTGTTGAAGTTGAAGTCTTACGCTATCTTACACACAAAACAGCCACCGACACTTCTGTCATGGATTTTGGTATAAACACTAACCGGTGGCTGGTTTCACTAAACCGGTCAAACTAATACAACATTCTAAATTATTTTTGGTAATCTTTACAGTTACATTACATTTTAGAGTTTAACAGTTTATACTTTAGTTCTTTATACTATGTAAAGAATTATTAGACCTTACACTCCAACCAAATGAACTATAGTTCCAAACTAAGAATTCATGAGAGTCAAAATTTTTGTTTTAAACTAGACTAATTGTAAAATTCAATAAATTAAGCTGTTAAATAATTTATATAACTTCGAACTCACAAATTGTTGAGCTCGTTCAATTGGTTTTTACATTTGTTAGTGTTACATTAGCAACTATAAAAATATTATTTTAAACTTCAAAATGTGGTTGATGAAAAAAGAAAAAGAACTTTAAATCACGGACTCATCACTAACCGTATCAAAAAGAGGAGTTGGTAATGACACAATACATAAACTAAAATCCCCTTTATATATAATAAAAATAGTTATTTAACAAACAAATTATAAGCAAATGATAAAGCACTGGATTACAGATAGGTTTTGAAACACATTTTAAACATATCATAATGTTAGACATGAGACTAATTTAGTAATTATACTACCCCAAAAGCAATTGTAATGATGCATAATTGCATATAGTTTTTGTTAGAGAGCCCACGTACGAGTTCAACTTTTTGCTAATCACACATTGTTTACTAATCATTTAATTATCAATGTACCGAATCATTAGTAGTACATTAGTCATATCCCAGAAAATTGGTGGAACATGAGGAAAAACACACATGCTGATCAATGATTATAATCCATGCATGAGTCGACCTGTTTTTTTTTTTTTTTCGT
>Ga0041059_1000095_pt1 | contig 48598 bp, 46 predicted proteins | sample AraColnosormetaG_FD_56232 | JGI IMG/M metagenome (GOLD analysis project Ga0041059, IMG submission 56232) | Arabidopsis roots microbial communities from North Carolina, USA - Col MF nosort | ecosystem: Host-associated > Plants > Roots > Unclassified | place: USA: North Carolina | collected...
TTTTNTATGTATAGAATTTGGTATCACTATTCATTTTTTAAGAAATTCGTATCCGATTTTTAAAATTCAAATCATATTAGATACACAAAAAAAATCTGTTTTTTTAATAGTATTATTAATTTAACCAATTAATATTGTTAACATAATATAGTAAACAATATTAAAAAGGGTGAACATATTTTAATCATATTTCTCTTTTCTCTTCTCAACATAACTTAAACTTTTATTGTTCCTTAAAAGACCACGTCAGCATAATTCACTACACTTCTGTTTTCTTCACGCGCCTTAAACATGAATGAAAGAGTTGGGTGAAGGAGTGTGTGGTGAAAGAGTGTGTTGTCATTACACACACCTCATGTGTTACTCTCTGAATTCGGCAACTTATGGTGCTAGATATTTAATTTCTTTTCAGGAATTGGTTATTTAGCTAATTCACCTTTGAAATAAATACACTTATAAAATAAAGTATTTTTAAAACACACTAGTCTTCATATTGGAACTGAAAAAAATAGCACACTTCCTTAGATCATTATTTATAAGATTACTAATATATTCTGAAATTGTTTTGGTAGTACTAAAAAGAACGAAAAATATGAAGTGACACATTATCCAATCTTCCCTTATAATGAATTGAAAACATGTTTGGCGGCTTTTTAAAGGTAGGATAAAAACTAGAGAAAATAACATCTATACTTTTATTAGTTTATACTTTATAGTATGAGAGTATCTAAACTATAAAAAATTATTTCGTGTGGCTAGCAAGTGGGCAATGGCAAAGCTATACAAAATACAAGAGTTGGCCTGAAAATCAGTAGTAAAACTCATCAACTCAAAGATAATGTAACAAAAACAAGCCTTAACTTACTTAGTAACAAACAGTCACATTTACAAAGTGGTAAAGATACTGAGAGCCACTTTTCAAACTCTGTTACTACTACTCACTCACTGCAACTAAATCAAACCAGACGAGATCAAAGCACCGGGCTTTTTATCGATCTGTTCCCGCGTTTGTGGACTCGCTATATATAACATAACATCAAAGCTGCATTTTAGAAAGCAAAAAAAAAAAAAACTGGAAAAAGCTTACTCTTAATGATCATTGATGTTGATTTAGGCATTTGAGATTTCAGCTTCAGGGTGGTAATAAAGCATCTCATTCCACATCATCTCTCTTATCACTGGTTCCTCCATGTTTTCATCTATGTCCAGAGAGATTGGGACATGTGCAGGCGGATTGGATCCAGGATCAAACAACCCCGCCATATACGGGTGTAAGAGCGCATCGGTTACAGAGATTCTCTTGGTTGGATCAAACACAAGCATCCTCTGTAACAAATCTATAGCTAGAGGATTGGCTTGTGGATAAAGATTGGAGAGATGAGTTCCTCTTGAGTACGGAAGAGACTTTATAAACCTTCGAGCTTTCGGGTTGTCTATGAACCGAATATCAGATTCTTGTTGGCTACCAACAACGTTGATGATTAGCTTAAGCTGATTCAAGCATTCTGTTCCTGGAAAAATCGGTTTCCTACCAAGAATCTCCGCGAATATGCAACCAACCGACCATACATCAATGGAGGTTCCATAGTTATCACAACAAAGAAGAAGCTCAGGTGCTCTGTACCAACGTGTAACCACATACTCAGTCATGAACTGTTCATTACCTTGGCTCGTTCTCGCCAACCCGAAATCACAAATCTTGAGATCGCAGTTCGCATTAACTAAGAGGTTCCCGGGCTTCAAATCCCGGTGAAGTATGTTTGCAGAATGAAGATACTTCAACCCTCTAAGCAACTAAACACAACAACAAGAACAAGACTTATTTCAATAACTAAACATACAAAACTCGAAACATAGAGTTACCGAGGAAGGACTTAAAGTTACCTGAAACAAGAAGTACTTGCAGTGATCATCAGAAAGAGACTGAGAGGATTTAATAATCTGATGAAGATCAGTATCCATTAGCTCATAAACCAAATAAACATCCTTGAAACTGGATCTATTAGCAGGCAACATAACATCTTTAAGCGCGATCACATTCTCATGCCTCACATGCCTAAGAAGTTTAAGTTCCCTCAACGTTCTCAAAGCATCAACACGATTCTCAAACACATTGTGAATCTTTTTAATAGCAACTCTCTCATTAGTCTCACGATTGATAGAAGAACAAACCACACCATAAGCTCCTCTTCCAATGGGTTTAATCGGAACATACTTTGTATCGATTTCGAACAATGTTTGCCACATGGAGTAGTAATGTTTCCCTTGTTGCTTAATCCCATTTGGTGGCTCAACTAACATCGCCATTTTCTCTCTGCAAAAACCAAAACTTTCAGTATTTTTCCCCTAAATTGGTAAGATTTTGGAAAAGGGTTTATAGAGAATTTTCGATTTATGAATCATTGAAGCTTTTTTCTCCTTTACGTCTCCAAAAAGTGAAATTCAACTAAGAAAAATTCTCTTTTTAATATCGTTTCCTTTACTTAGCTATCAATCTTACTACTCCATAAGAAAAAAGCAAACTTTGGTTATAAAAATTCTCTTTTTAATATGATAACTCTTGATTAATCATAATCAAAACTCAAAAATTAAGAGTTAAAACAAGCTAAATGAATAAAGAGAAGAAACAGAACAAGAGATCGAACATACCCAATAACTGAATTTACAGAACCCGAGTCGTTGTTGTTGTTGTTAATGATCAGAGATGAAAGAAGAGAAGGGTATGATTGGATCTGAATTGAGATTGCTTCTTCATAGCTAAAACAAGAAGAGATAAGAGAGAGAAGAGTTAGGAAGTGGTGAGACCCATACGGGGAATGGAATGTTAGGGGAAGAGGAAGAAGAAGAAGAAGAAAGGAAGCAAAATACGTTGGTTGATGAAGAAGCTTTGGTTACTTCTTTTCGTTTTTTAGGAAAAAAACAAATTACAAAGTCTTCTAATTACGAAAACGACATTCTTTTTAGATTAGATATTTTTTGTGTAACAAAACTTCAGTTACAAACTATCTTTAATTAAAAAATCTCTAAAGTTTAATGGACTCTTCATGTTTTTTTTTTGCATACAAATCAGGATTGTTATTACTATATTTGGTAATTAGAAAAAAATAATGCATAGGAATTTTTGTAATTAATTAAAAAGATTGAGTAAGATATTTATTAAGTAGAATTTGTCTTGGTATAATATACGTACACGAATACAGAAATTGAGGATTTAAATGGATCAAGTAACCGGCTAAGCACGTGGGTGGACTGAAAAAGTGACACGTGGTAAACGTAGATTGGGAGCAACTTCTTGTTGTTGTCCGAACCGAAGTTTCCACTGGGTGTAGTTAAACCTAACTTAAAAGCCTCAAAAAGTGGTCAACTACAAAACCACTCTTGGTTTGAAGACCTTCTGTCTCTTTCGGAGAGGTTTGAGGATTAGATTAAAAAAAGGATAAGTGTGGCTGATGGATTTAACATCAGATGATGACATAACTAATTTGAGTGGCAAATGGTTGAGTAAACCTATCAGTTGACGAACGCAGATTATCAATCAACTTTGAGTTTCTCCATAGATCTTCGAAGATTCTGTCTCTCCAAACCATCAAGCCCCAATTCATCTTCAACCCTAGTAATTTAGTTTATATAAAGTGTACTTGAATTTTATACGTTGATGTTAAAAATGTTTGCACACTAATCTTTTGTACAAAACTACTTTACAAAATATATTTCTTATAAATTCATTGTTTTCTTTTGTACAAATCAAACATGATCTCGCATATGATGCGGATAAGTGGTAACATCTAAGGATGATATATATATACAGAGACATAACAAAATTCTTTCTTTGGAGATTCTCTTAATTTTAATGTGACTGTAAGATTTAAGTTAATGACATGAGTGCATTGGCCACCTCTAACTCCACTAGAGGCTTCTTCTTCCTCATGTTCCTCACTTACCAAGTGAACTGCACATGGAGATAAAAAGTAAAACAGAACACCATTTTAAACACCAAAACAAAAATTAGTTAAGTAGGCATTGATTTGAAAGCGGACCAGCTTCTTCTTCTTCTTCTTTCTCTCAACGTATGCCACAAGGTCCTCTTGTCGGGTAAGAGAATCATCAAGAGCCTGTGAAGATACAACAACTCTTTAGTGTGAGATAGTGAAAGCTGAGAACAAATCAGTAATATATATGAAAGTTTTTTTTGTTTTGTGTTACCTTCTTGGTTGCAGCAAGTTCTTGTTCCAAGAAATCGGCTCGGCTAATGGCAGCATTAAGCATCTCTTCCTTTTCAGGAGGCATAGTTGCTGGCTGTGCACTCAAGTTTGTGACTTTCTGCTCAAGCTCAGCCATTCGTTTCATGACCGCCATGAAATCTTCCCCTGAGATGGTTGTTGTTGCCATTTTCTTCCCATGCATCGAGCTCTTGTTCATCGAGTTTTCGTCGCAGTAAACCGGGCTAGAGTATATAGTTGACTCGGTTAGCTTCCTTGGAACGTTTTTAGTCACTCTAATCATGGTGACTACACCCATTACAAAAGCCATGACTCCAGTGAAAATAGGAGACCTTCCACTTTCATTTGTAGCTTTGCAAGCTTCTTGAATGGCGTAAACATCCCCTGTTCAAAAACAGAGAAGTACTTAAATTCAAGTTCTTTTAAAAAGGAGTAGTATTTGTCTCTTTAGTAGTGTAATTTGCACATGATCTCTTATACTTTTTGAGAGGGAAAATTTGTGAGCTTCTGGTATGTTCCAAGCTGGATGAGCAACCACGACCTGAGATGTGGGAAGAAATATAAGGAGAATACAAGCCTCATGAAGGAAAATAGTGTCATTCTTACATTTTGACAAGGAGAGGGCTGTGACTGGTCAGTTTCAGGAGCTTCCTCAACTGCAGAGTTATTCCCCTGAGAGATAATATTCTCTCCAGCATTATCAGCTTGAGATCTCTTTGAGCATATGTGGTCACCATTATTAACTCTCTGTTAGGTTTACGGTGACAATCATCTTAGTTTTCATATAGAAAGAAAGAAACTAACTATGAGTGTTGTTGTTGCTTTACTAGATCAAAGAAGTTGTAGAAAACAAACCTTCATAATATCTGGATTGTTCCATGGTCCTTTGTCCGAGCGCATGCAACCCCCATTGTCAGCACAAGTACAAGAACCTCCCAAGAACTCAGGCAGCTCACTGATACAAAGAAAAATGAGAAGTCTGTCATTCGAGAAATACTAATCTTTTGAGTGTTCATGCAGAAACTTTTTGCAGAGCTCACCTAGCATCAATTATTTCAAGCAACTTGCTTTGGTACTTGTTGCCAAGAACCTGAATATCAAATTAGCTAAGTAGTAAGAATATCTCTCATTTATATCAGTCAAGAGTGATAAAAAGGGTTTGTATACTTGCATGGATCTTTGCTGTAGTCTTTGGGTCAAGGAAAGACTTAACCGTGTTCCACAACATCCTGAATCCTGAGCCAGCATTGATGATAAACATCCTGTTCAAGGTCTGAGCCAATGACAGATAAATGAAAAAAAAAAGTTGAGAGAGCAAGAATCATTCATAAAAGATAAACCAATGATGATAATAATATAAAGTGCACCTCTGGATAGTTGTCACCATCGACCTTTTGAAGACGCGTAATCAAATCCCTTGCTGCCTTGTTGAAGTTTTTCAGCCCCTTTTATCATATATACACCATTTTTGGTCATTATTGGCTATTATAGTTTCTACAAATGACCATTCAGTTATGTACGTACCACTCCTTGGACATCAAGAATTGTTGTACTTTGATCAATGTGCTTCTTTGCCGCGATGGAGCATGCTGGGAACTTAACATTGAAAGTCCTCTCAAACTCCATCACATGGTAGTTCACATATCTATCCATGGTTGTGACTTGCATCAACTTGGTAGAGTCTACTTGACCTAGCCTCTCAATGTACACCGGTCTTCCTTCCTTGTCGACTCCATGGTGTCCTTGAGGGTAGTATTTCAACACTTCATCAATTTCCTTAAATTCAAAATCCTAAGAGATACAAAGAAAAAAAAAAGAGTAAGAACATTGTTTTCAACCACAATGCACCTTCTTGCATTCATAAAGAAACTCTATGAATTCACACCTCCATAACTGTGTCAGCACCAAACTCCTTCCTCCATCGGAGCATGTCAGACCACATTTGATTTGTTTTCTCAAGATCAAATTTTCTAGCCTTCAAAAACCTGAAAAATGAAGAAACATTCAAGCTAATAATGGACATAGATGCACATTGGCATGATATATTCCAAGATAGACCTAAGCATCATATGGTAATCATCATGTTTGTCCGGAAGTAGTTCATCGAGAATAAGCACTTGGCGGAATGCATCAACCACCTTTAACTCCTCCGCGTCATGCTCATCCTCGAAGATCTCCACGGACATCACCTTGCTACTTCTTCTCTTCTTCGTCAAGGAACAACTCAACTTGGAGCAACTCCTCTTTTTAAAAGAACACACATTGGGTCTCTCCAAAACACATACGTCAAGATCTTATCAAGTAAGATCCAAAAATTCACATTCGTCAGGAAAGGTAATAACAAGAAAAAAAGATTCCTAACAAATCAATGGGACAAAAAAAAAACACTTACCAACGTTGAGAGACATGATGTGTTATATAGGCGAGAAGAGCACTCTACAAAAGAGTGTTCTTATAATAACCAAAGTCCTTTCCAATTGCCTGCAAGACTCAAAACACATTCCAATCATAAACACAATCTTTAACCAAATTCTCCATTCGATAATATATCGAAAGCAAACACGTAAGAGTATTGATCATGATGATGGATATAGAAGAACAAAAAAAAGGATAAAATTACCTCTGAATGAGAGATTGGTGAGAGAGAAAAGTGAGAATGAAATCTATCCAAAAATATCTCGTAATCTTTTCTTTGAAAGCTACACACCACATGTTTTTGTTTTCTCTTTGACCAACCATTGATTCTCTTCTCCATTTCTCTTTCTCTCACTTTTTTTGTTCTTTGTACATTCCCCATAGAAACGGAGGGAAGAGAAATACCATGCTATTGCTAGAATACGACCATATCAGAAAATGTCACGTCTATATGTGAACGTATCCGAACCAAAAATTCAAAATTTATTTAAAGAACAAAAAAGTGATAAACTTTAACCATAGACCTATGTTTCTAAAGTAACAAATCAAACCAAACTGATTAACCCGAACCAAAATCTAACTGATAAACTTTAATGCCTTTCCTAGTTTCCTTTCGCTTTTCCTTTTCCACCTTTCTTCTTCTTCTTCGTCTTCTTCAAATCATTGGTAGAAGAAACATTGTGTTTATCGTCACCATCAAGTTTTCTACAAGTAGAACCTTCCAGCTCCTTGGTTTTGCTTATCTCGACCTTTCTATTCTCAACAAAGCTAACTACTCCACGAAGGACAACATCAGTATCATCTTCTTGCATCAACTCTTCAGCTAACTCAGCCGGAGTCACCTCAGTGGAATCGATCAGCGCCTCGATTTCCTCGCAAAGAGGATGGTTTAAGCCACCTAAACCGAGGTAATTAGAGACCAATGTCCTAAACCCTAAACCTGTACAGTAAGACATGTTGATATGCATATCCATTCTTCCAGGACGTAACAGAGCAGGGTCAAGCCGTTCTTTGTGATTCGTCGTGAACACAATGATTCTCTCATCCCCAAAACTTGACCACAACCCATCAACGAAATTCAAAAGCCCTGATAGAGTCACCTGCATGGCAAAGACAATACCATAGTCAAAACTAAGAACCAATAGATTCTCTCAAAACTGTACAAAAATTCAAAACATCTCACCCTTCCATAATAACCTTCTTCGTATTCTTGATACTCATCAGCTTCCCTGTCTACCACCTCGGCACTACTACAATCGATATCCTCAATAACCAAAATCGAACGGTTCGTGGTTGATAACAAGATGCTCTTTAGTTGAGCATTTTCATAAATACTACTAAGCTCAAGATCAAACACATCAAACTTAAGATAATTCGCCATGGCAGCAATCAAACTAGATTTACCAGTTCCTGGTGGCCCATACAACAAGTAACCTCGTTTCCAAGCTTTACCAACTCTTTTGTAAAACTCTCTTCTCTTCAAAAACCTCTCCATATCATCGATTATCTTCTTCTTCGCACCCGGGTCCATTGCCAATGTTTCGAATGTCGATGGATGCTCAAGATTGATACATCCCCAACCGGCACCAGCCATTCCGTCATCATCTTTGCTCGCACGCACATCTCGGCTATAAAGCTTCACCGCTCTCAGATCCCTCTTAGTCTCCTCAGATTCAGCTACAACGTGGCTCAAATAAGAGTTCATGACTTTATCTCTAAGCTTCTTCTCGAACGTGAGCTCGTAGTAACGTTTCTCTTTTTGGCTTGCCTCGTTCTCTGATTCAACATAAGTCCATCTCAGCTCGCTATTCTCGAAAGTATCCAAGATCTCTTCTCCTTTCTCGATATAGATTGTGAAGTGCTTCTGCTTAGGGAGTTTACCTACTCGTAAACGGGCTGTCTCGGGTCCGATTTTGTTCCGGAGGTACACCTCTGCCGCGTCGAACACTTGGTTCCTCTTAAATCCGATGATCTCGTCGATAACCATAGTCAAATTCTTTGATTTCGGAGTGAAAAACCGGTTGAGTAAGTCGGTGATGTATGATCGGAGCCTCTCCGGTACTTCATCATTGAACAGTGATCTAAAGAGCATCAAGAATCCGGTTAAGGACGCGTACGCTGTAAACAGCGACGATGGTGATAAAGAGATATTGGATATTGAAGGAAACATCTCTGTTAATCGAAATCCACAATTATCTTGCGGAATTTCCTTTGACCTAGCTAGGGTTAGAAGTGATGGGATGAGTTAAAATTGGGGTTTTATAACTTCATATATAGACTCAAATGAAAAAATACTATTCTTTAATTTTATCTTTATTTTTCCTTTTAAGTTATTATTATTTTTTTTTTTCTTAAAGTAGACCAATAGGAAAATAACAAAAGTATTTTCTAGGGAAGCAAACAAGTGAACAAACAGTAAGAGACTTGCGGAGGAAGGAGCTTGCGTCACAAGGAAACGTCAATTAGTAAGGCGGTGATGTCATTAGGGTGTGTTGTTCGTTCAAGCACAAAACATAACCAAGAATCCAAGCGTTTATAATCTTTAAATATAAAATACTGAGAGTTTCCTAATTTGATATATGTAAACAAAAATAATTCGATTAACACTCAAATGTATAAGAAACCTAAAATGATCCAAATTTTGAGTAGAAAGATCTTAAAACGTTTTTTTGCCATTTGTATTAAAATGAAAATAAATAAATAGAAAGTATTAAAAATAAGCAAAAAAAAAAGAACTATGAAGAGGTTAGCGAGAAACAACTGAAGATGCAATTTTTCAGTAATTCTGTACTAGTCGTTAGTAGTACATGAATTCTGAAGATTCTGGAAGGAAGGATGATGATTACTTGGATTTAGGAGAGTCTGTTAAGTCAAGAAAAAGGAAAAATTATCTTTGTTTGAAGACAAAAAGAATCATATAAGCAAAAGGGAAATTTGCTTGAAGAGAAAAGCAAATTGACAATATAGAATTTAGAAATATGTCTTATGTGTGATTGGAGAAACTTGAGGTGCAAGTTTGTGTTTGTTATATAAGAAGGATGTGGCCTTATGAGAATGTGGATGTGTTAGAGTAATAATAAGAAAATTGTTGGGCTTTTACTAATATACTAGGATTTAACCCACGGTTTATCGCGGGCTTCGGTTTTATATGGTTTTTAATTAAGTATTTGATTATATTTTATATTGTAAATTTATAAAATATTTCTTTTATTTTAAAATTTTATAAATACTGATTGGGATTTTTATTGGTTGGTCGTTATTTAGTGATTATAATAATATGTTTTAATGTGTTTAAATATGTATATTAATTAGTAAATGTGTATGTAATTTAAATATAAGTAAAGTAGTAACAAAAATGTAAAATAGTAAAAGTGGTGTAATTCTTTTTGTGATTATAAGTGTTTTTTGAAATATTTTATTGTGATTATAATTCTTTTTGAGATGGAATATGCTCATATTTAGATACCAAAATGAAGTAGAGATACCAATATTGTTGAACGGTTAAGATTGTCTACTTTGAATGGTAAACCCGATTAGGTATTTGAATTCGTGATTAAGAGATCACTACTCCTAACCCACCCGAAATTAAAAACGTTGATCCTACAAGCTTTAATAGATTGAGTTGATATGCACATCCATTCTTTATGCACCTCTGTTTCTTCCTTATGTTTTGTTTGGTTTGGTTTCTTTATTAAAGTCGAGACTGTTTAGTATGCCAAAAAAAAAAAGACTAATTTGAGATAATTTTGGTAAAAATAGTTCCAGAGACGTAAAATCTATTTTCTCGGAAGCTTCAGTCAAAAGTAGAATGTTTAGAACCATACAAAGCTTTATTTATTTGGCATAATGTTGAACACAGGTTTGATTTACCATGTTACACAACACAACACAACAGATCATATTGTTCAAAGTTATCTCTTATATCAAATAAGTTTTGGCCTTTCCTTTACCTTTCCCTTTACCTTTCTGTTTACCCCCTTTCTTCTTCTTCTTTACACAACCCAAAGAACCATTCTGTTTTTCGTCATCATCAGTTGCTTTACAAATAGAAACCTCCTTCTTAGTCTTGCTTCTCTCAACCTTCCTCTTCTCAACAAAGCTTATTACTCCACGAAGAACAACGTCAGTATCATCGTCTTGCATCAGCTCTTCAGCTAACTCAGCTGGAGTAACTTCAGTAGAATCGACCAGCGCCTCGATTTCCTCGCAAAGAGGATGGTTTAAGCCATCTAAACCAAGGTAGTTAGAGACCAATGTCCTAAATCCTAAACCTGTACAATAAGACATGTTGATATGCACATCCATTCTTCCAGGACGTAGCAGAGCAGGATCAAGCCGTTCTTTGTGATTCGTCGTGAACACAATGATTCTCTCATCTCCGAAACTCGACCATAAACCATCAATGAAATTCAGAATCCCTGATAGAGTCACCTGCTCAAAGACAATATCATAATCAGAACTAAAAACCAATAGATTCTCTCAAACTCAAATCCAAAAGATATCTCACCTTTCCCTTAATTTGTTCATCTTCTTGATTCTCAGCTTCCCTATCTCTCACTTCAGCATTACAATCAATATCCTCAATAACCAAAATCGAACGATTCGTCGTAGATAACAAAACCCTCTTCAACTCACCATTGTCATAAATACTACTAAGCTCAAGATCAAACACATCAAACTTAAGATAATTCGCCATCGCAGCAATCAAACTAGATTTACCAGTTCCTGGTGGCCCATACAACAAGTAACCTCGTTTCCAAGCTTTACCAACTCTTTTGTAAAACTCCTTCCTCTTCAAAAACCTCTCCAAATCATCGATGATCTTCTTCTTCGCATTCGGATCCATCGCCAACGTATCGAACGTAGACGGATGCTCGAGATTGATACATCCCCAATTCCCACCAGCCATTCCATCATCATCATCACTAGCATACACATCTCTGCTATAAAGCTTCACCACTCTCAGATTCCTCTTGATCTCCTCGGATTCGGCTACAACGTGGGTTAAATAAGAGTTCAAGACTTTGTCTCTAAGCTTCTTCTCGAATGTGAGCTCGTAGTAACGTTTCACTTTATCTCCTTTCTCGTTCTCCGATTGAACATAACTCCATTTCACCTCCGACTCCTCGAAAGTATCGAGGATCTCTTCGCCTCTTTCGATAGAGATTGTGAAATGCTTCTGTTTTGGGATCTTACCAACTCGCAACCGCTCTGTTTCCGGTCCGATCTTGCTCCTGAGATACATCTCCGCCGCGTCGAAGACTTGATTCCGGTTCAATCCGAAGTTCTCGTCGATGATCACAGTGAGATACTTTGATTTCGGAGTGAAAAACCGGTCGAGTAAGCTGGAGAAGTAAGATCGAAGCTTCTCCGGTACGAAATCATGGAGCATCGATCTAAAGAGCATCAAGAATCCGGTTAAAGATGCGTACGCTGAGAACAGCGACGACGGTGAGAAAGAGAAATCTGATGAAGGAAACATTGTCGGCTGAAGTAAAAAATTTCCGATGACCTAGAGAATTTTATTCCGGTGAAAGAGAGTGAGAGAGATTTGAGAAAAGGTTTTAGAAGTGATGAGTTAAAAATGTGAGAAATAGAAGATAGGCTTTATAGAAGCACATGGCAAACACTTTTGTCTGTTTCACATTTAAGGATAGAAAATTAATAAGAGACATTTTGAGGGAAGCGAAAAAAAGTAAGAGACTTGCAGAGGAAGGAAGCGTGCGGTGCAAGGAAATTACTTGACGTCCGTGTACACGTCAGAGGTCAATAGTAAAGTGACACGTGACGGATCCACTTGCTTCTTTTTTTGTTTGATTTGTTCCGTTCGATGAAGAACATATTCGACGAATACGTCAAATAACATCGACTCAAAATATTATTTTTGTTATTTTACTCTTTTGGAATATCTTTATTTTCAAAATGGATAATTTAGTTTACTTTGTTAAAAAAAACGAGTGGAATATTAATTATTTACATTTCTTTACATTTCAGTGTTTTCCAATCAAAACCTTTTTGACGAATCATTTTTATCGTCTTTAGTGTACTAAGAGCATCTTTATTGGTAAGCTTTTAAATTATTTCTTAGGATAAGAACGCCTCACTTTAACTCTTATATAAGAGTTAAAGTGAGGCGTTCTTAATAATCAATCACAAAAAAAAATTTTAAGAACTAATCTAAGAACTTACCAATAATGATGCTCTAAGATTCGACCATCCGATTTCTTCAATTAAGAAAAAAGAGATCAATATGAAAAAATCATTTTTAACAAAAAATATATGAAAAAACATGTTAGGTTTATTTAAACTTTATTAAAAAAAGAAAGAAGAGAATCTAGATTTTTGATATAAAATGGTGTATCATTCTAGAATAATAGTATTGAAAATTTGCCTCTCTCTTAGTGGGGCGGTGGTATTATTAGTGTATGTTGTTCGTTCAGGCCCAAAATAAAACACAAGAGCCCAAGCATTTTTTTTCCCCATATGCACTATAGACAATAGAAGAAGTTTGAAGCTTTCAATTTTCAAAGCTTCATTCAACACAATCTGATCGTAAGAGAATGCAAGATAGACAAACAGAGAGACAGATTGCGATAGGTTCGGTTTGTTCAAGATAGACGTTGTTTGTTCGGATTTTTTCTGTTTCAGAGGCCTAGAGGCAAAAACAAATGGTTGAACTATGGACATTTTCATGTAAAATGAAAGAGGATCGGTCATAAACAAACAATGCATATTATCTCATTAGACCATTAGCAATTTCAACAGTGGCCACAAATTTAGTATATACCATCTGGCTTATAGCATGTTTATGTATAGTTTTATAGGAAAAGGACCAAACTTTGATACCATGTACAGTTTACTAATTCCAAACCGAACCGAACAGAATTGTTTTACGGTTCAGCCGGTAATATTTTTGGATAACCGAATAACAGATAAACCGAACCTAAAAAAAACGAATGCCCAAGACTAATAAAGCATTGTGTTCCTTTTTACTTGTCTCACTTACGCTTATGCATAAAAGCTATTCAATCAACCCTATAAATGATACAACAAATATAAACACATAGATACCTAAAAAGAAGTGAGGAAATTACATAAGGCTACATGCGTGGACGTTGTCGTCGTTGAAAAAGTTGCTCATTTTGTCGTCACCACGGTTGGTGACGTGAATGTTACCGTGACGGTCACTAAGGTTGTAGCCATGGCGATAGTAGTTGTAGCTCTCCCTAAACTCGCGGGTGGTATCTTTGAAGTAATGGTCAGAGGAAGTGAAGTAGCGAGGCATGTCCGGGTAGGGCCAGAACTCGGCTCGTTTACCGGCTCTTCTCACCGCCTTGAGCACCTTCTTCCTCTCTACGTACCCAACCACCGTTACTCTCTCCATCTCTAGGTTCACCTCCACCGAGTCCACCCCTTCACCACCAAAACAACGCCCGTTTAGTTACTAGTTTGATATATTCACAATATTACCCTTTTCTATATAGGAGTGTTTTAGCAAAACAAAAAACATATTACAATTTTTTATGAAAAATATAAAGTTATTATTCTATAACCATAATTTATAATATAAAATTTAATATTCGTTAATTTAACGAAAATATTTTATGGAAGAAAAGAAATTAGTTATTTTCGAAAACACTCTGAATTATAACATTACCTCTCAGCTTGTAAATGGCATGCTTGACAACCCTCTCACATCCACTGCAACACATCCTTACTTTCAGGTCTATCGTCTGTTAATTAGCACCATTCATATATTACAAACTAATTAGAACTAATATGACTGCTTCAAAAACAATTAGTATTAATATGTGATATATGTCCATAAAGAAAAAGGTAATTAATTAGAAGAATAATTATTTAAATGACCAACTCTCTGCTGAATCAGCCAAAGGATATTATAATCACATATAGTAACATCCACTAGTGAGACAAACTTATGACATTCCGTTTCAGTTTTGTCCGATTCCCCTAAACGAATCAATAAAAATTGAAAAGACATTTTTTAACTAACAAAAGAGAAAAAAAAAAATGAGCACAATGAGTACTTTAATATTCTTTTTGCGATCGAGAATCTGTTTTGCCAACTTATTTACAAAATTAGAGGAGATCAGCTAACTATAGTTTGAACTTTGATCTTTATGTTTAGCTAAAAAAAAAAAGCAACTTAATTCGCTCTAGCTACCATCATCACAAACCTAACAAAGTCATACCTTTCTCTAAAAACAAAAATCATTTGCACTCTTCGTTCAATTAGGCATGTATCAGAATAATAACGGTTTGAAAGATAATTGTTACCAAAATTTATTCTATTTTAATGAAAAACTAATATCATGATCATAGAGTCAATTTGAGACTAAAACTACATAGATACATGAAAATTATGGTCGATTATACTATATAGATACATAAAAAGGAAAGAGAATACCTGTAAAGAAAGTGGACGAGCCATTGGCATGGTGTGGTAATGGTTGAGGTGGCTCACACTTTTGAACTTTGGCTTCTTATGTGGATAGCGAAAGAACAAACAGTAAGTGATGGTAGATATGAAGGAGCCGAAACCCATTTCTCTGCTCTCTCTCTTTATATTTATACGTTGCTAGATAGAGAGATGATTAGGACTCAACAAACTTAGAGAAGAAGCAATAAATATATAAACAAGAGGAGTGCATGGAGGGGTTTAAAACAAAGAATAAGATTAGACAGAACGGAAGATATGCCTTTGGAATCACTTCACTTTGTAATAAGTTATGATCTCTTCTTTACCTCCAAAAAAAAGAGTTGTGATATTTATTTTTATGTTGCAAAGTCATTTACATGTAGAAAATATGACTCAACACATACTAATTTCCGCTCTTAGCTAATTCTGTGGATAACATATAGTAATAACTTTCATAATTAAAGCTTCTTGTAATTATAATTTATTAAAAAGCGTTAGTCTTAGTCTTGACATAATGCGAAGGTATCAAATGTTTTAAATGCATTTCTAAAGAAATGTGGCACTATAGTTTATGCATGATGTATATAATCAAATCAAAAGAATATAAATTGTCCTGGTTTTATGGCTTAATTGGTCATCACCAATAAAGTGGCCGCAACCGCATTATCCAGTGCACATTGCTATAAAGAGAAGATTTTATTAAAGATCCAAACGAAAATATAATAAGTTGATTTAGAATATATATAGTTTTATACCCAGTGGAAGGAGACCATAAGACTTTTTGTATATCATTATCTACTATGAAGTTTAATTAAAGAGTATGTAACATCTAATAGAGAATCAGAGTAGAACATACACAGTTAAACCGAATATCAAGGGTACTGATTTATGTTCCCTTAGATTAGTGCTGTAACTTTTTTCTAGGAGAATTGCGGAATGTTTAAAGTAGAAGTTAATTATATAAAAATCATGAAATCTAAATGTTAATTTGAAAAAAAGCATACATGAAATATTTTTATATTTGAAGAATAAACAATTACAGCTCCCATTTAATCTAGACGGACAATAGTCCATAGATGCTAAGATGATATAATATTCTCGAAAATCTTTATCGTCGGTAGATAGAAACGAAACCATAGATTTAAGTTTTTTTTTAAAGAGCATATTTAGATATGTCACATGTGTCAGTATCATCCGGACTAGAAAAAATATCAGGAGAGAACACGATATTCCCACGCAGATATTGTAAACATGAAAAAGACATATCTATATTGATGGATGATCTTAGAGAATCAATGTTGATAAAGGTGGATGAGTTAGAGAAATGGAGCATGTGCTGCTCCTGCTTCTGCTTCTGCTGCATGGCCCTGATTAAGAAACCACTCGCTCGTCTCATCTCCATTTCTATTATTCCTTATTCCTAAGTTCCCTTATTTTTATTATTTAAGAAATATTCCTCCTGAAAAACTTTATTCTTCACCCTTTATTTTTCATGTGTGCTTGTAAGTTGTAATCCAACTAAGAAAAAAACAATCCAAAGCTTTTTACCAACTTAAGAAAAATAAGGCCATGGATGAGAAACTTAATTCGACTAAGTAAAAGACACTCCAATGTTTTTGGTTGATATACTAATTGACTTACTTGTGAATTTTGCTAGATACACCAATATATAATAGATGAAGGACGTTCTCTTACGTTGATATGTCACTAATGAGAAACTTAATCTGACTTAAGGCCAAAGACACTCTAATGTTAATCTGTTATTATGTTATTTATTTTCTTAAGTAATTTTTTTTATATTACAAAGATTATATAATATGATGTTATAACTTATTATATATATATATATATATATATTAATATATATATATAGATTTCGTGAATATTAGTTGAATTTACAGTTCATTTAACGACTATATAAAGTACCAAATAAACATTAGTTTTCTGTCTATTTAAATAAGAAAATAATTATTATTTTTTATTTCTTTATAAAATAAGTAATCGTAAATAAGCGTTAAATAATATAACTATTTATAATAATTAAAAAACTTAAGATGAATTATTTACTCAAAAATTAGAAAAATACATCAAAATGATTAAAATAAAATAAAAACAGTGAAATGATTACTTTATCAGGCTAACTGAATCGATGTAAATTTTTATAAATAACATATATATGTAAATAACATGAGTGAAGATTGGATGGCTCAATTTGCTTGTCACCACTGTCTTATTTGGTTTTTGGCGTGGAAGCTTTTCCAAAATCGCAGGAAAGTCTCCACCAAGCCTATCGATATGGAGCATAGTAAGGAACGGTCGTGAGCTCCTTAGCTTTGCTCCGAGTAAGCTAAAGTTGGAATGCTTGGTTACACACTCGTATCCACTGCGACGGCTCCTTGTTCTTGTGGTTAGGGTTCTTAGCAATTGCATTATTGGGTTATTGTTCTTTTTGGTGGCGATCAAAGTTGAAAATTAATGATGTTGATGCGAAAGATATCGCCAAGAGAAGTGTTGTTGTTTGTGGTTATTGTAGAGAGAGAGTTCGATTGTCTTAATATACTGTAGTTTTGTTGATATAATATACTATAATGACTTTGCATTATTTAGTTAAGTTGCCGATATGAAAAATTCAAACTTTCGTCCCGTTTTAAAAAAATTAACAAAGACTAGGACTTGCATTAGTACATGATAAACGTTGTGTTAACAATAGAATAACACAAGACTGTTGACCAAAAAACAAAAGACTAATTATTACGTTACATAACCTGTATGTTATAACCGATAAACAAAAAGATGGCCAAAAAAGCACATGGTTGATGTGGTTATATATTAGTGTATCACGTAACCATATGATTGTAACTCAACTCTAAGCAAAACATGAACTTTGACACGAAAAATTTGGTTAAAAGAAATCATGTGGACTTCTTTGTCCCAAATATATATAGATGTGGACCAAAATTTCTTTCATTCAATGAATACTCCGTAAAAATACTAAATGACGACTGAACTTTTCTAAAAATAGTTGTAAGTGCTAAAAATTTAAAACAAACTTCCATACATTATAAACAAAGTAGTTCTATAACCAATGTTATTTTTCTTTGAAATTTTAAATTTATAGATCAATTAAAAAATTACAAGGGGGAGAAAAAGAAAATAGCTCTTATAGATCGATCAATCGGATCACTAAGAATTGTCACAAATAATATAATAAATGAACACAAATCATAACATATATGGTGTTATATACATCTACTTAAAGTAGATGACCGGACTATTAGATCTCAAATCCCACATTCCACTTTCTTTAAGGTATTCATGGTATCTAGAGAACTCCGGTTTAGCCGTCGCTTTCTTCTTGTTATGGCGGCGATAACCATCAAATAAACTGAAGATTGGATGGCTTAATTTGCTTGTCACCACTGTTTTAGTTGGTTTTTGGCGTGGAAGCTTTTCCAAAATCACAGGAAAATCTCCACCAAGCCTTATCGATGGAGCATAGTATGGAACGCTCGTTGACCTCCTTAGCTTTGCTCCAAGTAGGCTGAAGGTGGAATCATCGCTTACACGCTCATATCCGCCGCGACGACTCCTCGTCCTCGTGCTTAAGTTTCTTAGCATTTGCATTTCTGGATTAGTTGAAGGTTTAAATTGCTTGGAAGAGAGAAGTGACGAAGGTAATGGTGGTGGTGAGAAAGAGATAGGCGTCAAGAGAAGTGTATTGTTGTTTGTGGTTATTGTAACGAGAGAGTCTTTGATTGTCTTTATATAGTTTTTTTCTATAGAGAGTCTTTATATGGTTTTATTGATAATATAAGAATTGTAGGTTTAATGATTTTGCATTATTTAAGTTAGGTTGCCATTTTGGAAAATTCAAACTTCGTCGGTCGTATCCTCTTTTCTATTAGTAATAATATATTTTATCTTCCGTTAATAAACTAAACATAGACTAAGACTTGCATTGCATGATAAACGTTGTGTTAACAATAGAATAAACACATACTTATTATATATGTGTTTATAAACACAATTAATAAACAAAAGAAATGACGACAAGCACATGGTTGATTGGTTTATATATTAGTCCATCACGTAACCAAATGATTGAAAATATTTGTAATTCATGAATAGCTACAACTGTAAAAAGAAAATTCTGAATTACACAAAAAGAATTTGGTTAAATTTAAAGGATAGTATATGCACAGAGACCAATCTTTTGCATTTTCAAATCGGTCAAAGCATCAGTTGCTTTCGAATCGTTGGAACTTGGAAGCTGCTAAGCGCTAACTAGAGAAACTTGTCTTTCGACCGATAAAATTTAAAGGATATGAAATTCGTGATACACACAAATTTATAAATAGCTGTTAACATTTACTGACCAAAATAATATAAGTTATGTGAAAAAGTTTGAAAAATAACACAATATTTTTTTTTGTTCACTAAAATATTATAAATTATGCGAACATTGAGTTTTTTATTTTGCCATTTAAAATGTTCACAGTGGCTAACATGATTGAAATCTTAGTAGTAAGACTCAAAGTTAGTCATTCAACTACCATAGTGAATCTTTTAACCACGAAACCACCATAATCAGTCTTCCTGTAAATAATCACCTAATCGGATGTTGCTACCTAATAAAAAATTATTCATTTAACTATAAAATTTATCTATCACAAAACGAAATTATATATCCGTTTGGGTTTACTAGAGAGGATTAATGATTATATTTTATGATTAAACAAAATTAGCTATCTGTTTGGATTTATAAACGAGTTTATATTTTACAAGTAAATGAGGTTAAATGTCAGTTAAGATTTATAAAAGAATTTAGATTTTATAATTAAACGAGATTAAATATCGGTTTGAGTTTAGAAAAAACGGTTAGATTTAAATTTTATAATTAAACGAGTTTAAATATCGGTTTGAATTTAAAAAAGAGAATTAGAGTTTAGATTTTGTAATCAAACGAGATCATATATCATGTTTGATTTATGAAAAACAATTAGACCATTCACATTGCATAACCTCTCATGTATGTCTTAAAGACTAACCATAGTTAAAATTAAAGACATTTCCTTTTGGATGTCAAAAATATCTTCCTTAAGATATTTTAGACATCTAAAAAATAAAATGTTTTTAATTTTAATCATGGTTAGTCTATTTTTACCATGGTTGGTCTTGGAGACATTAATAAAAGATTATGCAATGTAGATGCTTTTAGTATTTAGAATGGAAGTGAAAAAAAGAATTCATCGTAAAGATGAACTCAAGAATTGTTCGATAATATATGTGTTATTTTCAAAAATACTTTAATTTATAAATAATGAATATTTGATATCTTTTAAGTAAATAAAAAATGTGGTAAAATGAAAATAACTAAACAAAAAAAAACTTGAAATATACAAGGGATTGGGAAATGTCATGCATAAGATACTTTGGGGTTTGATGACATAGATGAATAAAGATTTTGAAGAACACATGCCGGTTAAAGCCTAAATAATTCGGTTAAACACTCGCAAATTGGATTTTTGGTTAAACCAATTGGTAGACGTGTCAAACCTAAACCTTCCATTGCGCTAAGACGTTTCGAAACTCACAAAGATAAACCCTAAAACAATAAACTTTTCCTCAGACATCAGCCTCGGCGACCACGACAACAACTTCATTTTTTCTCGTCGAGTTTTTTTCTGGGAATTGCAGGTAATCTCTCGTTAACGTGCCCCTCTGGTTTCTCAAATTTGGGAACTCTGTTTTTGTTCTGTTCTGGGAAAGTAGAACAATTCGAATTACGGTTCGACCGAAGTCAAACCGGGTTTTGTCCGGTTAAATAAATTGAAAGAAAAAACAAAGGAACACTGTAATAAAAACCCTCTCCTAAAACCCTAATTTCTTCTTCTCTCCGTCTTCCTTCTTGTTGTTCCCGGTGCGATTTCTTTCATTTTGATTTCGATAGTTTATTCTTCTCCTTGTTTTCACTGTTTGTGTGATTGATTCTCTCCATGAATTGATAATTCTTACACTATTGTCTTTTAGCTCGACTCTTAAACTGATTTGTTCTTGTTACCATTGATGGTTTTAATTGCAGGTGGATTTATCAGAGTGTTGTGCTAACAAATGGGTGCCAAAGGTTCGATTTTTATCCAGTTTTTGGATTTATATTGTAATTAGAGCTTAAGGGATTCGAGATTGATAAACACTTTAAATCAAATGTAGATGATAAAAAGCGTGTGAAGAAGTTGAAATCTAAGAAACTAGAAGCTGAGGAAGAGCTCAATAATGTTCAAGAAATCGATGCACATGATATAGTAATGGAGCAGAAGAGCGATAAGAAGCGTGGGAAGAAGGTGAAATCTAAGAAAGCAGAAGCTGAGGAGCATGAAGAAGAGCTTAAGAGGCTTCAAGAAAAGGTGAGTCATCTATGAAACATGTTTGGTTGCGATATTGTAATGATATATTAGTGGAAAGTTGAGTTTTTTTTTTAACTTTACGGATTTTTTTGTTCCGCAGGATCCTGATTTTTTTCAGTATATGAAAGAGCATGATGCAGAGCTTCTAAAGTTTGATGCTACTGAAATTGAGGTGAGTTTTGTTAGTTTGTATATGTTGAGTTTGTGACTCGACTTCCAGTTGTGTTGGAAGCTTTTTGTCTTAGGGATTCACATTTTGTAGGATGATGCTGATGTTGAACCTGATACTGACCTGGAAGACACTGAAAAGGAAGGTGATGATGAAGCAACAAAGATGGAAATTGCAAAGAAAGTGCACGTGCAGAAAACGATTACAGCATCGATGGTTGATGCATGGAGTAAATCAATCGAAGATGAAGCGAAGCTAGGTGGAGTGCGTTCTATCTTGAGAGCTTATAGAACTGCCTGTCACTATGGTGATGATACCGGGGACGATCAATCGACAAAGTTTAGTGTTATGTCAAGTGAGGTGTTTAATAAGATAATGATATATGTTCTGAGTGAAATGGACGGGATTCTTCGTAAGTTGTTAAGGTTTCCTGAAGATACTAGAGGAACAAAAGAGACTATATTGGAGCTCACAAACACTAGGCCTTGGAAAAACTATAATCATTTAGTCAAATCATATCTTGGGAATTCCCTTCATGTTCTGAACCAGATGACCGACACAGAAATGATAACCTTTACTCTGCGCCGCCTAAAGCACTCATCGGTTTTTTTAGCTGCTTTTCCTAGCCTCCTAAGGAAATATATTAAGGTGTGTTGGAGCAAGATAGTATTCTGTTCATGTTTCTTCTTTATGGTCCTTTCTTTGCTCACTTCATTGTTGCTCTTCTGCCATCTAGGTTGCACTTCATTTCTGGGGAACTGGTAGTGGTGCGCTCCCTGTTGTTTCCTTGTTGTTCCTGAGAGATTTGTGCATACGCCTTGGATCTGACTGTGTTGATGACTGTTTCAAGGGAATGTACAAAGCGTATGTGTTGAATTGCCAGTTTGTGAATGCTGATAAATTGAAGCATATTTCGTTTCTTGGTAACTGCTTCATTGAGCTTCTCGGCACAGATATCTCTGCAGCATATCAGCATGCATTTGTCTTCATAAGACAATTGGCAATGATTCTGCGTGAAGCGCTTAACACAAAAACAAAAGTACTTTCTCAATAATCTTCATAAATTGAGTTCTTCTGACAACAATTATGTGTTGAGAAAAGTTGCTGTTAACTCTTATTTACATTTGGTTGTTTTCACAGGAAGCATTTCGAAAAGTGTATCAATGGAAATTCATCCATTGCCTTGAGCTTTGGACTGGAGCTGTTTGTGCCTACAGCTCTCAGTCTGAACTCAGACCAGTTGCTTATCCGCTAGCCCAAATAATAACTGGTGTAGCGCGACTGGTTCCCACGGCTCGCTACACTCCCCTTAGACTAAGATGTGTTCGTATGCTAAACAGGCTTGCTGCTGCGACTGGCACCTTTATACCTGTCTCAATGCTTCTTGTGGACATGTTAGAGATGAAGGAGCTCAACAGACCTCCCACTGGAGGTGTTGGCAAAGGTGTAGACTTACGCACACTACTGAAGGTAAAAACTTGCGTGGTTGGGTCTTTACTAATAGAGTATAGAATGAAACTTTATCCTGCAAACTAACCATTTTGGATATTGGCTCTCTTTTTAGGTAAGTAAACCAGCAGTGAAGACAAGAGCGTTTCAGGAGGCATGTGTTTATACAGTAGTGGAGGAGCTTGTGGAGCATTTGTCTCAGTGGAGTTGTTCCGTTGCTTTCTTTGAACTATCATTTATCCCGACCATAAGGCTGCGTAGCTTTTGCAAATCCACGAAAGCTGAGAGGTTTAGGAAAGAAATGAAGCAACTCATCAGCCAGGTAATAAAGAGAAAAAAAGAGAAATGCGGTTTTACTTTATGTCTCTTGTACTTGCAATAAAAGAACCGACTTTATTGACTTGTGTGTTGATGACTCCTTCAATCTCTCTTTTGCTTTTCAGATTGAAGCTAACTCAGAATTTGTCAACAAAAAGAGAGCTTTGATTAAGTTTCTACCCAATGATCTTGCTGCTGAATCATTCCTTGAGGTTTAGTAACTCATTTCTCTTGATCCATTTGATTTTTTCAATTGTTAGTGATGATAATACAAAACCTATATTTGTTTCTTTCTTCCCGTCTTTGAAACTACTGCTGCATTCTTCGAAAATTTTGTGGGATACCACAAGTTGTTTATGATTACAGAACACATGTTTACTCCAAAATGATTGCAAACATGGTTTCAAATTATTTTTTGGGTCTTCTCTGTTCAGGATGAGAAGAAAGCAGGAAAAACCCCTCTATTGCAATATGCGGAAATTATCCGCCAAAGAGCCCAGCAAAGAAACGAATCGCTGGTGGAATCTGAGTGCGTTACATTCCTCTAAAGTTGATCACTTGTATATTTTTGTTGTATGACTTTGACGGATACTAATAATCCGTTTGGTTTCTCCAGTGTAATTGTGGGAGAGAACTCAGCTGTCTTTGGGAAAAACGCACCAAGCAGTGATGATGAAGATGATGAAGATAGGATGGAAAAGGGTGCTGCAGCTTTCAATTCTTCTTGGTTACCGGGAAGTGACTCCAAGTATGTCTCTCTTTCTCTTAAAATGCACACATATCGGGGTTTCATATGGTATAGCACCGCCAACGGTAGTGTATGGTGCGAGTAGGTTAAAAATTACTTCCCCAAATATCACCAAGTAATATAGATTAGGCCTGGTCGGGTCTATGGTTTTAAGGCCTTCTGTTTATTTCTTAGTACTTTGGACATTTATGGGTGGCTTTATCAACTTAAGAATATAGATAGGATGGGAACCGGGTTGTCTCCTACGCCTATAACGTAGATATTTTATCTGACCGTTGTGATATAACCTAAAACAACAAATGTGTAATTAACAGAGAAAAAGAGCCGGAAGAAGAGAAAACGAAAAAGAAGAAAAGGAAGAGAGGTGGAAAGAGTAAAACAGAGAAGAAGCAGGATGAGCAAGGCTTAGGAGAAGATGACGTTGTGGAGGATTTTGTGTTGAGTTCTGATGAAGAGGAAGAGGATCTGTTTGATATAGGAGGAGACAAAGATGAAGATGATGCAGTAGACGAAATTGCAGATCCTGAGACCAAGACATCTAAGAAGACTAAGGGCACTTATAAGACCTGGCATAAGGCTTACAAAAAGACCAAGAAGAAGAAGGCCCGAGTAGCTTCTTAAGTTTTTTTTGTATCTTCTTCGATTTGTATGAGAGTACTTTTCGGATGTTTGCGAAACAACATTAAACAAAATTTTGGGGAAAAGAAAAGCTAATATTTCAAATTTTATGATTGTACTGGAAATTTTTCATCATCATCAGAAAGCTTTAAGTTCAACAATGTTTTCTGATGAGCATTACGAAATTAAATGCACCAATTGAAATTTTATCTAACATGCATGTAGTATAGAAGGCGGCTTCAGTGATGTCTAAGCAAACCGGGAGGAACGGAAAAGGACTGGTTTCTTCATTAGCGTTGCAGGCCAGCTTTGATGTAAGCTGCGTAAAGATCCCTGCGTTTCAAAACAGTACATTGCTCATTATTAACAAAACAACGTGTAAATAATTTGGTGTTTGGGATAAAACAAACTTACATGGAGTCCTTGATAGCGTCTATGGCAGCTTGAGCGGGAAGGAAAGCTTCAACGTCGACTTTCTTGTTCTCGTTCTTCTTGTCTAAAAACATTGTTTGTTAAGTGAAAACTGAAAACAAATCATAAGCGAAAACAAAATTATACGTTAAATGCAACATGTCTCTGTAGGATACAGTCCTCAAAGAAGCGACGGATTTCAGCTAGACGGTGAGGGGGAAGCTCTTTGATGTCTCTGTAGTGACGGAACTCGGGATCATCAGCACATACTGCAATGATCTTGTCGTCTTTCTCACCCTGCAAGTTTCAGAACAAGGTGATTCCTGGTTTCTTACTAAGGTAATACATTACATAGAGGTAGAATTGGGTTTAAGAGTTTTTGTTACCTGATCAATCATGGGCATTAGACCAATAGCACGGGCACGGAGGAATGATCCGGTTAGCACAGGCTCCTGCACAGTATTTTATCTCAAGTCTGTTATTTCACTGCCTGTTTACATCAAGTTTGTATGAACATGAAAGCTAAGATGAGGCGAGAGAAAGCACCTGCATCAGTACCAGGACATCCATTGGATCACTGTCTTCACAGATAGTTCGAGGGATGAAACCGTAGTTGTGGGGGTACACAATGGATGAGTAGAGAACGCGATCAACCTAGAGAGGAAAACTTTCAGTGATCAGAGTTTTTCTTCATTTCGACTCTTACGGTGAAGGATATTTAGTTGGAATGCATAAAATGTGACTTATGATATATCTAGCAACAAAGAATTCCTCATATAACCGCATAATCAGACTATATATTGAGGGATCAGAAGACAGGTTATACTCAATCAAAGCATATATGATGCAAGCAGAGACTGCCAAAGAACACTGTACCTTAATAAGGCCACTGTTCTTGTCTAGCTCGTACTTAACCTTTCCACCTTTGCTAATTTCAACAACCTGACAAAGAATTCAAGCACATTTAACAATCACAAGACCAGCACTAACTTTCTTAATATGATCTAATCTTCCGCAATGTAGAAGAAGATAAAACTTACACAGTTGAAAACAGTAGGAGCTTCTGGACCTGAAAGATTCAACAAACAAAACACTTACATCAAACAATCAACACTTGACTCACATGACTATTCAAAGTAACAAAGACAAGGATTCTTACCAATCTCCAAGTCATGCCAAGGATGAGCAGCAGCTGATCTGTGAGTGAAGGCTGCAAAGTTTCTCTCATTCAGCGTAACATTAGGGTTCCTGAGAGGGAAAGCATAGCCCTTGGCGCTTCCTTCATCCTTGATTTCAGCCATATCGGATGTTCACTATAATATGCAAACAAAAGGAGAGTCTCATTCAATCATATACCAAACTCAAAACAGGCCATATAAATTATTCTCACTACTTAACCATTTCATACAATAACCACCAGACAAATCCTTCAACATTCCAGCAGAATCCAATCTTATAAACCATAAAAAATGACTGTTCAAATCCGAGCAGAGAAATGAAGCACACATTTCTACGATGGTTCACTGTTCTAATGCAACTCAATATCATCTTAGGCAAATATCTAACAACGCGAAAGGCTAAAGTATCAGAGATATGCGAAGAACATAGATCCATCATCGATTTCATGTAAATACACATCAAAACACTCAAATCACCAACTAGTCTAAGCTACATCAATTGGAAACTGAAATAGAATCGAAAAACAGAACTAATCCAAACAAATGAAAGATAATCGACGAATCGATCATCTGTGAAGACCAATCCAAGTACTCGGCGCTCAAAACGAAACGAAACCAACAAGAAAATAGCAAAATCAAACGAAATCGCTTCGATTCAACAAGAAGTGATCAAAACAAGTACCATTAACAGGAGAAGATAAACTAAAAATGACCTAATCGACGGATTTCGAAGGAAAAAAAGAAACGAGAGAAGAAGAAGAAGATGATCTTACAGATGAAATCTCAAGCTTCAATCGCGAAACCGAAGCAGAGAATCCGTAACGTTTTTTTCTTTCTTTCTTCTCTCTTCGTTTAAGAAAACAACAAGATTTTGCAGTTACAGTAGAGTTTTCGTGTGACTGTGTGTGTGGCGCTTCTTTATGGGACGTTGGAGGAGGAAGAAGACGCTGACGTCACTTTTTCCTCGGTTATTGTTCATCGTCAATCGTACGATGAATCGTGTCCGTTGAATTTGAAAGGTTAATGGATCTGACGGCCATGGTTTTTCAAGATTTTAATATCTTTCTTAAAAAAATAGTTAGTGTACCTTTTAATTGAACGAAAAGAAAAAGAGACGACAGTGATGTACCAAAAAAGTATCCGACTAACAAATTGTTATATGACGCGTGTCCTGAAAATTAGGCAATTTCTTTCAGTGAATTCCTTATTTTATTTTGTCTGTTTTTGGCAAACAAATTTATTATTTTCTTAGGATAAAGAAATGAATTTATATCACTCATTCTTCTTTCTTTCTTTTTTGTTTTCACTCAAAATCAGTCACTCATTATTCTGTGTATTTATTATTTTCTTTTTTGTTTTCATTATTCTGTCACAAAAACAAGTTGAATAACAAATTACCACTTTTGATATTTTTCTTTTTTCATAAGTATCTAATATGTCAAATGGGAAAAAATGATCATTATTGAGCTGTGGGGTTAACCACAACCAAAAAAACTGTGTCGTATGGATGTGACCATCGAGCAGTGTTTTTTTGGTGACTGTCAACTAGAATTACAAGTCTAGAGAATCATACGCAAAACGTTAAAATTCGGTTTAAGGTCCCAGAGAAACAAAAAAGATTCGGTTTTGGATTCTTTCTGGTTGGGCCTCACAGAATATCGAATCGTTCCATGTAAAAACCAAAAAAAGTTCAACATATTTTCCCTACTGGGCTTAAACAAATATTTTATGAAGCCCAACATGTTTAACAAAAGTATCTTACTTTGCGACACGTGTCATGTTCCTTCTCCCCACGTCATTCAGTTTCTTCCTCTTCTTTCCAGAAAAACCAAGACTTTAATACGACTAAGAAAAATTCAGACGAAACTGAGAAACTTTCAATTTAATTGGTTCAAAATCATCCTAAATCGAGTAGATTGTTTTGAATCGATTTTTGAAGTTGATTCGAAGTTCAGTGATTGTGATTAGAATTTATAACCAGACCCAGTTTTTGAGGTGAAGAAAAAGCAGATTTTGTGTTCAATTTCCATGGAAGACGAACCAGGAAGCGAAAATGAAGCAGACACCATAGTTGCTTCACCACTTGCAAAATGGAGAATCGAATTCTCGAAATCGTTTCAGAATTACTTAGACAGATCTGCTCCTAACATTGTTCGAAGATGGCTTGTGACTTTAGTCGCTGCAGTGATCTATATCTATAGGGTTTACTCTGTTTATGGATACTTCGTTATCTCTTATGGCTTAGCTACTTATATCTTAAATCTCTTGATTGGTTTCCTTTCCCCTAAAGTTGATCCTGAACTTGAAGCTTTGGATCCTGATTCTTTACCTGTTGATGAGTCTGATGAGTATAAGCCCTTTGTTCGTCGTCTTCCTGAGTTCAAGTTCTGGTAAAATTTCTCTTTTACTTTTGATGATGGATGATTTTGATTTAGGTTTGTCGAAAAGTTTGTGTTTTTACCATTCATTGTTAAAGTTCTGGTAGATTTCTTCTTTTGAGACAATTTGATTGATGATTGTTATGATAGTGAATTCGTATGAGAACTGATTTAGGTCTAATGGTCTGCTTTAGGGTTTGAATTCTCATGAAAGTTTGTCAATTTTGATTTTCAGGTATGCAGCGACTAAAGCATTTGTTGTTGCATTTGTGATGACATTCTTCTCTTTCCTGGATGTGCCTGTGTTCTGGCCGATCTTGTTGTGTTACTGGTTGGTTTTGTATTCTTTAACTATGAAACGCTTAATCGTGCACATGTTCAAGTATAGATACTTTCCTTTCGATGTAAGAAAGCCTGTGAAGCTGCTCAAGTTTCTTGTAAACAGTGTCCTGACCTTTTTAAGACTCAAGGTAAATCGTGCAACGGGGTGATTTGTATTCGATTTCTTTTGGATAGTCTTGAATCTCTGCTTTAGAAAGTTAAGAGTGCTGAACATAGATTGTGCTGATGTTTTTGACAGAAGGGTGATGGTGGAGATGATAGGCCCAGCAGCAGCAATTCATCTCAGGGAAATGAAAAACAAGATTAGATGCGAACAGTAGATCAGGTACTGATCTCGACGTGGTGATAGGCGAAGCAAGAAAGGATACAAACTAAGGATATCAAAGTAAAATATACTATAGCCATGCTGGTGGAATAGGAAAACAAAGTTCTTGAAGCTTAACAGAACTAAGAAATCTCTCTGAGTTTTGAGTAATCTCCTGCATTTTCCGGTTTTTGCATTGTAATGTGTAACAGTGTATTTTACAATTATACGTTTAAATGAATTTGGGAATCACAAGTAGGAAAAAGTATTCTTTACAGTTCCAGGACTTGGATACTACTCTGGACACAACTAATCACACAAAGCTGTGTTGACAGCCTCCAATACCAAGCACTGGTCCAAATCTCTTTGCAGAAACAGATACAGATTGGTCATCATACTCGGAGAACTGTGTGGACTCGAGTGTACTTACTTGACTTCCTAGGTTAGTATACTTCTCAAGCATTTATGTCTCTTGACTTCTATTGGTTTAGATATCGGTTTGGCAAATATTCATAGGGTTTATGCACAATTACATTTGCAACAACAACAAAATATAGTGAAGGATATAGCAATGAGAGATTACTGGAGAGACTCTATAAGACAGTTTCCGAGGAAGTGCAGTGCGTAAAACCGCAGACTGTTGTCCAATTCAGATATGTTGTACTCTTTGATCCGAGAAAAAGATGGTGTAAACCAAAATGGAACATTTCAAAGTCTGAAAAGAGAGATTGAATCAGCTCCAAGGCATAAGGGAAACCCGCTAATTCAGCAAGACTGTTTAATTTCCTATAAATATTCTATTTTTATTTTCTTTTCAGATATTTATTCATCACTTATCAGCGATTTGACGAGAAGAGCTTTTTGGTTTCTGCGAATCATCCAAAATCCGCCATGGAAGCAACTACAAGAATCTTGAGTACTTCTTCTGCTCTCAATCGTCTTCTTCTTCTCAGTAAGCTCAATCTAAAATCAGATCCCCGTAATATCAATTCCACAAATCAGCTACTACACAATGCCGTTACCCGAAAATCCTCTATCTCCGCCGCTCGTATACGGTGCTCTTCGCTCCCTGCGAATGCGAATCTCTTCAGATCACTCTTCTTCCTAACGTCAACGTTTCGTCTCGAGAACACCGCCGTTCACGCTAATCCATTCCGATCCGAACCTAACGACGGCGTCGCCGTCTGGAACAGAGCTCCACGGATCGTGAACGGAGGTGGAAACGCGGCGATATTCGGCGGGAACGAGGGGAAAGAGACGACGGTGGTTCTCCTTGGTTGGCTAGGAGCGAAAGCTAAACATCTAAGGAGATACGTTGAGTGGTACAACTCCAGGGGAATTAACGCCGTTACTTTCACTGTTGACGTTAGGGATTTGCTCCGGTTAGATCTTGGTCGGCGGCTTGAACGAAGGATAGCTGAATTTGGGAATGAATTGGTTAATTGGGTATCGGAGAAAGAAGATGATGGTAGAGAGAAATGCTTGGTGTTTCACAGTTTCAGTAACACTGGTTGGCTTGTGTAGGTTGATGAAACCAAAATCCTTCAAAATCCTACATTGTGATTGCGATTGTGATTTAGTGTTGATTTGAATTAGATGATGAATTTTAAGCATGGTGGGCTTTTTTACTTTTGGTAGATATGGTGCCTTGCTAGAGAGCTTCATTGGTAGACAAGATTTAGTAGAAAGGATTAAGGGTTGTATCATTGACTCGGGAGGAGCAGATCCTCTTGATACTAAGGTTTGTTCTCTCTTTCATGTAACCAAGAGTTTTAAATGCTATTCAATGGTTTCTCCACTGCTTCAAGATCTTGTATTGGAAGTGGAAATGTCAATATTGTTGTGAAGTGAAAAATTCTATTTGAGCTATGTTGTCCTCTTTTTCAATAATGATTCATTTTATGCTAGTGTGAAAGCTTTGCTAGTTTGAGTTCTATGTTGAAGAACTTTGTATCGATTACAAGCATTTGCAGAACCATGGCTAGGGGACTTTTGATTTTGATATCTAAGCAATTAGCTTTGTAGATAGATAACTCAGTACTTAGAAAAGACTATATAGCTATGAGTTAAAACCGCTGATTTCTTTTGGTTACGTAGCCATCACTCACAGGTTTATAGTACATCGGCCTATATATCTTGTGAATGTGATCTTGTTCTCTTGCAAGATATGATGTCTTAGGCATGTGAACAAGATAAAATGAGCTTCATAGTATGTGCCTGAGTTTGTTCTGAAGCCCCTTTTGTTGAAAATTGCTTAATCATTGCGTAGTCCTAATAAGCCATCATAATCATTCATCTTGCATAAGATTAGCAATGCGTACACCTGTGCAGATTTTATAGATCAACAATTGAATTCTGTTCTTTTGCAGATTTGGGCAGCGGGGTTTACCGCGGCTATACTGAAGAAGCGTAGCTCCACCATAACCACAGAACCAAACAGTCCCATAAAAGAAGAGGATGCTTCAACACCACAAAAGAAGGAACCTTTAGGAATCGAAAACATAATGCTATCATCTCTGGAGAAACTCTTCCCCATCTTCTTAAACCACCCAGACGTCAATACGTAAGCTTCACACCACACAGTAGACAACCCATCTGCTTCTTCTTTGTATATTAGGTTGATTAATCTGAGTTATTGTTTGTATCGCAGGAGGCTAACAAAAATCATTCAAAAACTATATGAGAACCATCCTCCATGTCCTCAGCTCTATCTTTACAGCTCCGGGGACAAAGTTGTTCCATCTCATTCCGTTGAGCTCCGCATCCGAGAACAACAGAAGATTGGAAGAAAGATACATTCTTTCAATTTCAAGTCCTCTCCTCACGTGGATCATTACCGGAACTTTCCTGACTTGTATTCCTCACAGCTTCAAAACTTCTTGCAAGAATGCTTCACACCAACAAAACAACAAGCTCTGTGACTTTGGAACATCTTTTTTTGCAGAATATTTGTAGCCTTGGTTTGTTTGTTTGTTTTCTCCTCAAAAGTTGTTTATTATTGATGATAGAACAAGATAATCCGAAGGAGACAGAAACTCCAAACTGTGTCGACGAGCTACTGAGCAGAGATAGTTTCTGAAACTCTTAGATTGTTGTTGCTAGTTTGGCTTCATATGTGAAACTTGACCGATGCTCGGACAAAGAAAAAATGTAAACCTATTTCATTCCCTTGTTCAACGGTGTGGTCTACCCCTTCCTCAAACGGCTCGTCTTATATTACCTTAAACTACGTCGTGTTGGATTCTTTAAACGGCGCCGTCTTGCCGTACCATAACACGACATCGTAATAGCTTTCCTTAAAACGGTCGTATCAACTTTCCTTAAAATGTAGTCGTAGGAATATTTTGCCGTTTTGTTTGTTGAAAAACTACATTAGAGAAAGAAAACGACACACATGTTAAAGCAGAATGGGTTTAGAAATGGTCAGAGGAGAGTTGAGGATTTTGGGAGTGGGAATCGATTTCTTGTGTGTCTGTAGCTACGGATTCGATTCGAGTGACCAAAGGAACTCGATTTATTGGTTCTAAAGTCTCCAAATCAGAAAATTCAGAGACGAGCCCTAAATGGCAGCTCCGGAAGATTCAAAGATGTCTCCGGCGAATTCGTTTGGAGCTGTCGTTCTCGGCGGTACGTTTGATCGATTACACGATGGGCATCGAATGTTCCTCAAGGTAATTGGGTTTTTCTTCTCTCTCTTCGGTTTCTGCTTACGTATGGGTTTCTTGAGAATTGAAGTACAACTATCGATTTTTTTGGGGGATGGAAAAATCAGGCGGCGGCGGAGCTGGCCAGGGATCGGATCGTAGTGGGAGTCTGTGATGGCCCAATGTTGACGAAAAAGCAAGTAAGTGATAGTGATCACACTTTCAGTCTCTTGTAGATTTGTTTCCCTTTTTGGTTAGATTAGTAGCAATATAGGGAAAGTTGGTAACTTTTGTTTCCCTTTTTGCTTAGATTAGTAGACCCAGGAGATTGATTTCTTATATTAGCTAGTAAATTCAGTTACTTTGATTGATTACGATTTGGAGTGATGTTCTTATGATCAAGAGGCAAAAGAGGACCCTTTGAACATCTTTGTTCTGATGTTGTTTTGTGGGGTTTAAAGCTCAAAGTCTGAAACTGTTATGCTTTGTTGATGAGCTCTTTCCAAGTCTCATGTCATTCATTTTTCAGTACCATATCTTTCTGTTTGATAGTCCCAGGAGATTGATTTGTAAGTAGAGTCACTTTGGTTGATTTCGAGTTGGAATGATATTCCTATGATCAAGAGGCAAAAGAACAAACACCCTTTGAACATCATTTTTCTCTGATTTAAAACTATTGCTTTGTTGCAGTTCTCATCCTCACTCTTTTGTGTGTACAGTTCTCTGACATGATTCAACCCATTGAAGAAAGGATGCGTAATGTGGAGACCTATGTCAAGGTAATTTCTCCAGAATGTGGAATCTCTTATATTGGCAATTACTTGTCATTCTTAATGTGAAATGAGAGGGAAAGAGAATGATGAAGTAGAGTTTCTGTTGTATGAGTTTTCTCCATGTTCTTGTGTAGTCTATCAAGCCCGAGCTGGTTGTACAAGCCGAACCCATTACAGATCCATATGGCCCTTCTATCGTAGATGAAAATTTGGAAGCTATTGTTGTCAGGTTTTCACCATCTATGTATTAATATTTTTCACATGTTCCTTCTATATATTCACATCCATGTTTCAAGACATTTTAACTAATCATCATCTGCAGCAAAGAGACATTACCTGGTGGCTTGTCAGTTAACAGAAAAAGAGCAGAAAGAGGTCTTTCACAGCTTAAGGTTTGTCCTTTTATCCACCAGCCTTATCTTATTGACCTCCTGATCCATTTTAAGACCTTCAATCATTACTTGAACCAATCTTTCTTGGAATATGCTTGTGCAGATTGAAGTTGTGGAAATAGTTTCTGATGGATCGAGTGGAAATAAGATAAGTTCAAGTACTCTGAGAAAAATGGAGGCTGAGAAAGCGTCTAAACAAAAACAACCAGCAGAAGAAAAAGCATCATGAACTCATCATATATAAACTCTCAACTTTGCATGTAATTTAATACTCTTTTGTATACTCAAAATGCTGTAAATTGGATGCAATAGATCAATAAAGGTCCAAGCTTTGCATTCTTTAACTCGGAATATGAACTAGTCCTGTAAAATCAACTTTTGGTCAATAAAGGTCAAGACTTTTTGCACAATAAAGGTCGAGACTTTTGCATACGTTTGACATAAACGATGTCGTTTTTGTTTGTATACAAAGGAGAAATGAGGCCTAATCGGAACAGAAACGTTATCAAAGCAACGGCTCTTTTGTGATTAATAAAAGAGCAAATTTTGAGAAACAAAATCTTTGAAACTGAATAATCGGATTCTTGTAGACCTTCTTTATAACTTCCCCATATCTCTCTCCTTCTCTTTTAAATTTTGAACCATTCTTCTGAAAACACAGAGAGCGAGAGCAGAGAGAGAGAGAAGCGAAGTTGTGAGAGAAACGGTTCCTTGTTTAACAAGCATTTCTTGGGTAATGATCTCTTCTTCTTCCTCTTTGATCTCTAGGGTTTCTTAATTTCATCCATTGTTGACTCGCTTATACTCTCTCTCTTTTGCAGTTCTTTCTCCCGGAAAACTGAAACATCCCGTTTCAGAGATAACGAAGATCTTTACTCTGTTTCACAAACCCAACACCGTAATGCTCTGTTCTTCTTATCTCCTTCTCTTTCGTTTCAATATTCAATTCAATTTCGTGATTCTTACTTTTTCGTCCTCTGATTCTTGTTATAGGGTTTTACAAGATGAATGATCTGATGACAAAATCGTTCTTAAGTTATGTGGAATTGAAGAAACAAGCGAGGACAGATATGGAATCTGATCGAGATTTGGAGAAAGGTGAAGACTTTAACTTCGATTTCAGTCCCGCAGATGAAGAAAACCTCTCTGGTTTCTTTCAAGAAATCGAAACCATCAAAACCCTAATCGAAGAGATCACTCATCTCTTACTCGATCTCCAAAACCTAAACGAAGAGACCAAATCAACTCACAGCACCAAGATCTTACGTGGGTTGCGAGACAGAATGGAATCAAACATCGTCACCATCTCTCGTAAGGCCAACACAGTCAAAACCCTAATCGAGACTCTGGAGAAGAGAAACGTTGCGAATCGTACGAGTTTCAAGGAAGGATCTTGCGTGGACAGGACAAGAACTTCGATCACTAATGGAGTTAGAAAGAAACTTAGAGATACGATGAGTGAGTTTCATCGATTGAGGGAGAGAATCTTTGCTGATTACAGAGAAGATCTCAAAAGGAAGTATTTTTTAGCGACTGGTGAAGAACCAAGTAATGAAGACATGGAGAAGATGATCTCTGGATCAGGGTCTTGTTCTGATTTGGTTAAAACATTTGAAGTGAAGCCAGAGATGGATTTGAAGACTAAAGAGAGACATGAAGCAGTGAATGATATCAAGAGAAGTCTTAATAGGCTTCATCAAGTGTTTCTTGACATGGCTGTTCTTGTTGAGACTCAAGGAGATCGTATTGATGACATTGAAGCTAATGTGGCTAATGCAGGGAGCTTTGTGAGTGGAGGTACTAATAGTTTGTACTATGCTAATCAGATGAAGAAGAAGACTAAGAGTTGGGTTCTTTGGGTTTCGATTTTGGGTGTTCTTATTCTTCTTGTGTGTGTCATCTCAATGCTTGCTTCTCGTTGAGATTTGGTTGCTTTCTTGTGTTCTTTTGCCATTGTTCTAGTTTTATTTTCATTAGATGTTTTCATGATTTGTGTATCAGAATGAAACTTCAGGTTTTGTATTCATGAATCTTTGTCCACAGATCTTTTGTGTTGATCATGTTAATGTCTATATACGAGAGGAACAAGTACACGTTATAATGTTTCTATTGGATTAGTAGATATCTGAAGGATTCTGAATCGAGACAAAAGTTTTCATAATTAATTGACTAGTTAGAGAGATTCAACAAGAACCAAACAAAATTTGGTGAGATTTGACAAATATGTGATACAAAGAATAGAAAACAAACAAGCAAATGAAAATGGAAATGGACGAAGTGTTAAGTCATTTTGAGTTAATTATATAGTTAACAATCATTTAGTTGATCTTTAGATTAGATGATTGGTTAATCAGTTGCTATATTTAGTCATTAACTTTTTGCATCTACCTATTAGTCAACAAAACAGCAATACTAGTCACTAAACTAAGGTTTAGCACTTGTTCATTTGACTAGCAGATTTTGAGAACATTGAATAAAAAGAGTGATGGCCTGATGGGGTAATGGTAAAGAGAATTGACAAGTGTAAGCTGGCAAAAATATATGGTTCCCAATCTTATCAAAATTTTGTCAATCCCAATGGACAAACACACAAAATTGGAATCAATACCATCATGCTTTTTCTTCTTTTCTTCTTTATTTATGGACCCATTACACATAACTTACATATGCATTTGTGCATTACATAATATCTACTTCTCACTTTGTGTACACAAATATTTATGTAGGATATATACAATATAGTTGTATTGTGGTCCACATACCAAACATGAGCAACTTCTAAGATGAGAATCATTACATTTTAAAAGCTAATAACTTGAATCATTGAAATTTACAATCAGGAGTATTAAAATATAGATCCTGGTAAATTATTTTTAAGGTAATAGTTGTATTTAGAGTTACCAATTGTTGTTGTTTTTACACCCATTAACAAGTTTTTTCACTTAAAAAAAAAATCACATCCATTAACAAGTTTATGCACGAATAATAACATTTTTTCCCGATGAATGCTACAAATGCTATTCATGTGGCAACCGTAACCATTAAAGTCATAATGTAAAACTCTATATATATTCGTTGTTACCTGAAGAAGATTTTGTGCATTTAGTAAAGTCGTATCCTTATAATTTTGTTTTTATCATATGTAACCTAGTAATGTGTGTTAGTGATATCATGCATTGTGTAACCTCACATAAATATAAATTCGATAAGATGAATGACACAAAATAAAATGATAAATATTACTTTAAGATAACTATCATAATTTGCCAAGAAAATCAATCAAATGGGTGGAGAAGAAGGACATTTTTTTGGGTGGTACCGTATACGATTCATTAGGTTTTGTTGGTACCACATATCAAAAGTCATTAAAACTTTAATAGGACGTCAAAACAAATGTATGAAAAAATAAAGTTGAATTAGGTACGTGGCATATATTGTTTGCCAAATCCATAAAATTATAATACCACCTCCTGGAGTTTGATCTTAAGCCAGACTTTCTTATATGTATTAATGCATGGTGTCAAAATGGGTGGCTTGACAGAGATTTTGAATTTTTAATTATGTAAATTGATACATCATACATGATACATGTGTGATGCGTATATATCATTTTAAAAATATTTCACATTGTTGGATAAGGTCAAACAAAAAAAGAAGAAGTAAATACGTATATGTTGAAGACAAGATCCGTTGTGTTTATACTTAGCACGAGAACAAGTGTATATATTAACGAATTATATGTTATAGATATGAATTATCCTAAACTCAGCCTGAAGAAGAAAGTTAGATTGATTTTTGACTTAACCTTGTGATTGCGAATTTTTCATATAAAAATATTCTTATAGTTATGAAAATAAATGGAAACAAATTCATTAAAGAAAGTAAGAAAAACAAAATCTCTAAAACATCTGGTAAAAAGACGCTAGATGCAAGTTTTATAATCTACATCGAAAAGAAAGAAAAAAAAAATCATTCACAATCGAAGAATAATGAAAATTTTGAAAGACAATAAATGCAAAAAAATTAATTAGAAAAAAAAATACTTAAAATGTTGAGATTAAACTTTTATATGCTTTCAAACCCCCAACTTAAAAGTAGTGTGTTTATAAGATCAATTTTAGTATGGAGGGTGGACTAATTTCAGGTTGGATTGATATGTTGGTTCAAGTTGGATCAATCATATTAAATTTTAAAAATTCGGTAATGAATATAATTTTCTTTTCAAGTATCATTTACTTCCAATGTAAAAATATTACACACATGCAATAAATTAGAAATTCACATACAAACTAGAATAAACAACTTTACAACATAATAAGATTACGTATTACTTATATAAAAAATTAGACATGTTATTTTCCTGTTCACTATAAACATCGACAATAATCTTTGTTGGACGTAAAATATATTTCTTCTCAATTAATAGTTTCATTGAAATAAAAAGGTTTATAGGTTTCTTCAAGATTTATTTTGTCGGATAATTCTAAAGTTTTCGTTTAATCTTCTATATATATATATATAAATAGTACTATCAATTTACCGACCAAATATGTCATTGCCACATGCAGTAAGTCATGATCAAATTAAAGCCATGCAGTAAGTCATGATCAAATTAAAGCCAAGTAGTATCATTAGAAGCTCTTAATTATTTAACTAACTAAAAAATTTAGAAGTTAAAAATATTTTCCGACCAAAATTGTTTTCTTAGTGTTAAAGTTTTTAATTTGTAGAGTTTCTCTCTGCCTTTAAACGTTTCATTGAAAACTATAAGAAAAAGCGAAGACTTCGGATCCTTTCTTTCTCAATTTGTAACAAGAGAGAGAGGTTCAGGTTCGTTTTGGTGGTGACCACTCCTTTATTCACCTACGGTGAGATCGGCGGCGGAGTCTAGACGACGGCGATAACGCCGGTGACCGACGGAATCATGTTAAGATAGTCACTGGCGAATTCGTTCTTCTTCCCCGGAGACGACAAGCATCGAAGAATCTGTTTAGAGACAGCTATGCTTGTCTCTGTTTCTGCGTTTTCTCTTTCCGATCTTGTCTCTCGGATCCGGTGAAGAAGCTGCCGCCGATCACATCTTCCAGTTTCCAGAGATTCTAAAGCTTTTGTCTTTTGATCCTTCATCGAATTCATTGAGGTTGGTTTTCAATTTTCTTTCACATTTCCAGAAGAAAGATTCTTCTTTCTTCTCCCTCTGTTTTTGGATCTGTTGAGTTTTCTTGTCGGATTTAAAGATTGGATTTTGATGCGTTTCAATGTGAATCTGTGATTTTTGAAGATTTCGAGCTCTTTCTATTAGTAGTTCATATTTTCTCCTTACCCATTTGGTATAGATGCGTAGATCCCAAGTTTTTATCTTTGGGGTCTGTTTTTGCTTGTGAAAGTGTTGAGCTTTGTTTTGTTTCCTTTAAGGAGATTATAAGAAGATGAACTTTGAGTGATTGCAGCTATCGGGGAGTTTTGTGGTATGCTGAAAAGAGATGTCTTTGAAAAGCATCCTTCGTGATCTGAAGGAAGTGAGGGATGGACTTGGAGGCATCTCCAAGAGAAGCTGGTCAAAGTCGTCTCACATTGCTCCTGATCAAACAACTCCACCACTGGATAACATACCACAGAGCCCATGGGCTTCTTTGCCGCCTGAGTTGCTTCATGACATTATCTGGAGGGTTGAAGAGAGTGAGACAGCTTGGCCCGCTCGAGCTGCCGTTGTCTCTTGTGCTTCAGTATGTAAATCATGGAGAGGAATCACTATGGAGATTGTGAGGATCCCTGAGCAGTGTGGGAAGCTCACTTTTCCAATCTCATTGAAACAGGTAAAGAAAGTTTACTGTTTCTTTTGTTCACATCATCATGTTGGAAATCTAATATTCTTGTTTGATTGTGAGCAGCCGGGGCCTCGAGACTCTCCAATTCAATGTTTTATTAAGAGGAACAGAGCAACAGCTACATACATTCTCTATTATGGTTTGATGCCTTGTGAGTGACCCTTATTCCCTGACTAAAGTTTTCAACAATGTAGAAACTGTTGTTCTAAGGATGATCCTTGTTTCGAATTTCAGCGGAGACTGAGAACGACAAACTGTTGTTAGCAGCAAGAAGGATTAGAAGAGCGACATGCACAGACTTTATAATCTCCCTATCTGCAAAGAACTTCTCACGGAGCAGCAGTACTTATGTTGGCAAATTAAGGTAAGCAATTGTCCCGAGTTAAAGTCTTAACCATCAAAAGCTCTTTTGTCTAAGCAGTCTCTACTTATCTTGTGGGATAGGTCTGGTTTTCTGGGAACCAAGTTCACAATATATGACAACCAAACAGCATCATCCACAGCACAAGCCCAACCTAACCGAAGACTCCACCCGAAACAAGCGGCTCCTAAACTACCTACGAATAGCTCTACCGTAGGAAACATAACCTACGAGCTCAATGTTCTTCGCACAAGGGGACCTAGAAGAATGCACTGCGCTATGGATTCTATACCCCTCTCTTCTGTTATTGCTGAACCGTCAGTAGTTCAAGGCATAGAAGAGGAAGTCTCTTCCTCTCCTTCACCAAAAGGAGAAACCATCACAACAGACAAAGAGATTCCTGATAATTCTCCAAGCTTAAGGGACCAACCGCTAGTTCTCAAAAACAAATCCCCAAGATGGCATGAGCAGTTGCAGTGCTGGTGCCTCAACTTCAAGGGAAGAGTGACTGTGGCTTCAGTTAAGAATTTCCAGCTTGTTGCAGAGATTGACGCTTCTTTGGATGCGCCGCCTGAAGAACATGAGAGGGTGATCTTACAGTTTGGCAAAATCGGTAAGGATATTTTCACCATGGATTATCGCTACCCTCTATCTGCTTTTCAAGCCTTTGCTATATGCATTAGCAGCTTTGACACCAAACCGGCATGTGAAGGGTAAACTTTAACCCACCGAGTTAAATCCATCTCTGCAAATCATCATAGAAGGCTTTTCTTATCTTTAGGTTTCAATGTATCAATCCACGAAAAGCTCTTTGTATGTAGATTGTTGTAGCTCTTTTGAACTATGCTTTAAATCCGTATCTCCAAAATCACTGTGTCAAATGTTTTATGGAGGTCTTGGTTGATAAGCTTACTGAAGTTATGATTGTTATATCCAATGTAATATATAAACAAAAGCCATTGCACAACAACAATAACTAATCTGATTATAGACTCTTCATGTGGTATCAACATCAGTATCTTTCATAGTCCATGTTCTTCAAACTTCTCCTGCTCAAATTTCTCATCTCAGTGTTGAATAAGTGAGAAACTCCATCGATGTAAACTGAAAAGGTTGGTGCGGAATAGGATTTCTGCAATCAAATCAAGAGTCATGCAAAGGCAATCATAGCATATAATGTGCACAGTTTAGGTAAGTGAAGGAGAGATGGAGACGCACGGTCTAGGGCCGTAAACTTTGATCTGGCGGATATGAGTATCTCTCCCGTTGAGGTGATTTGACAAAATGGCTATTTGTAACATAAATGTATTGACAAAAGTTTCCCTGAAAAGAGGACACAGTGGTTAAACTTACCAGATCCATGCTTACTAACCAACAGAAACCAATCATTCATGACAGCAGAACTTAGTTTAAACCTTTATTATGTGAAACCTCGAAAGCTAATATTGAAATCCCAACTTATCTCATTGTGAAAACTTGCTAGCTAAAGACATGTCTAAGCAATATTACTAACTAATGCAGACTTTCTCTGAAGTACTAGCAAAAAAAAAGAGAAGCAGCGTTCTGATCAAAAACATTAGCATTGTAACAAACACTATGCTTATCTTATCAGTAGCTACCTAGATTCTTGACAAAAAGTTTCCCTGAGAAGAGGACACAATGGTTAAATTTATCAGCTCAATGCTTAGTAACCTACAGAACGAATTCATTCTTGGCAGCATAAGTTAGTTTAGACCTTTACTAACTAACTAATCACCTAGCTATCTACAGACATATCTAAGCAATACTAATAATCTTGCAAACTTTCTCTGAAGTACTAACAATAAAAAAGAGTAGCAAAATCTGATCAAATATCTAACATTGTAGCAAAGACATCTGCTCATCTTATCAGCAGCTAGGTAGATTCTAGTAAGAAACAACCACAAAAACCACAACTTGATAAGAAGCAAACATACCGTGGATCGGTTCCAGACAAAGATAAGCAAACCCAACCAGTTGGTTTAACAAGCTCCACACTTTTAATCTCCTAAAACAATCAAAAGAGAAGGAGACACAACATGATATATCAATCCTTCACAAGCTAAGAGAATCCTCTCTTCTTCTTCAAAGGAAAAAGATATTACCTTTAAGTTATGAAAACCATCACCAGCTCGAATAGAGATTTTACTTGGTGTATAGCTCTCATCAAGCTTAAAGTCAACGTACAAAACCACTAACTTTCAAAATCAAAACAAGCCAAAATTCATTAACCACAAAAAAAGAAAGATGAAAACTTTCTCATGAAAATAGAATCATACCTGCAGTTTCACTTTCTTCTGGAATTGAATGTTAATCAAATGTGGTTGTAACCCATCTGATCTACAATTTCAGAAACAAAAAAAAGTCGAATCCTTTAATTGAATAGAGACAAAGAATGAGGGAAAGATAAGAGCTTTAGTTTTTTTTTCGTTTTCTCAACTGCCAATAAGTCTCGAGATTGTCGTCGCGGAGAGTGGTGACGCCATTGCCGGGCTTACAAGAGCTAACGCTCCAAGCTGCGTTTTTACCCATCTCTCTTAGATCGTCGTCTATGATTAGCTTATAGTTTCCTCCACTAATCTTTCCTTCTTCTTCCGATTCCGATGACTCTGTCGCCATATCTCTTCTCCGAGATGTCAGATTCGAGAATTGAGATTCCAACAATTTGTTTCTTTAAGCCTAAACCTCTCCGACGAGGTTTTGAAAAATTCGTCTTTTTGGTTCATAAACAAACGTCGTGTCGTTAGTGAACGCTTGGAACGGCCTGATACTTGTTTTGTTAAAACAGAAACGGCAATTACTTTACTTTCTGAATAAAAGTGACAAACACTTGGAATTAGAATAGTTTCACCTACACAAGTCATTAACGATTCAATTCCATGAAAACCATGATAAGATTGTGATGTTCAACATCACTATAAATTTAACTAAGATTTTTTGGAAGGTTCATACAATCAAATTAACGAGTGACATAACGAGTTAACGACTACACTAACACAAATACATATATCATAATTGAATTCGGATAGTGACATAACGACTACATTAACACACATCACTAAATAATATGTTATAATCTCAAAAAAAAATTAGCTCTTATATTTCCAGATAAAAAGGAAAAATCAATCTACGGGTTCCGACATAAATCTAGACTAAATACGACTTTTTTTTTATAAACCGTAAGAGCTTTATCGTGACTAACTATTGAAATTGAGCAATACTTGGATAAGTCTTTTAACTACTAAACAACCATGAGTTTTACAACCATGAGTCTTCTAAAACTTTTAAACATATAATTTATTTGAAAATCTCTTTAACTCTCTTGTTAATATATAAAAGACATAAATATAATGTATCATGTAAGTGTTTAAGAAATTTAAGATTACATATACAATTATACACTATATAGTTAATAATTATAGGATAATGGCACGAAAAGTTTGTACCGAACCGCATCATATCACATATGTAAACAATATTTTTCATGAATGAATCTTTTGAATTCTAATTAATATGAGTAGACAAAAAAAAAAGAGATTAAAAATTATAATTAAGTGAATGAATTTATATTTAGATATTAAAACTATATTTGTTTTTTGTATATATGGTTTAACTTCAGAAATAACAAAGACTTTCATTATTTTTGATAACGACACCTCTCTAATTTTGTTTCTTTTCGAATTTTTTTGAAAATAATATAGAAGAGATTTTCAACTACTTCAAAAATGAAGGAAGATAAAATTCAATGGAACCGAAAGAACAAAAGAAGGTCCACTTTGGTTAAAAATCTCTGCAACCACAATGATGCCCACTCTTTGTGGTTCAGATTCTTCATTCTTCGATCCTCTCAAATCTCTTAACTACTCCTACCTTCAAAAAACTACTTCCAATTTCATTTTTGGTTATGGATAATATCTTATCATATAGATCTTGTCAAAATCAGACAGTTCATGAATAGATCATTGGTTGGAAAAATTGATATGAGAAAAGAACATTGACCCACTTGGTAGCTTGAAAGCTACTTTTAGAAAACATATTGTGATAAATATATAGAGAGCTTGTGTCAGCATCAGTAACATTATACATATCACTATAGTAGCATAGTGTAGTAGATTTTGTAGTGCATTGATAAAGTTGGAAAAGAAAATAATAAGCTAGAAACTTAAGGGATCTTTGGTTTCTTCATATAGATGCACGAATGTTGTTGGCTTTGTAAAATTATATATGTAGGTGCATCCGAATGCAAAATTAGATATATTTTGAATGTAATGAAAACTAGAGTTTGAATGCAATCGTAGCATCAACAAGACAACAATGATCAAACGTCTAAAATATCATTCTTTGAATTAAAAATGAAACAAATTTAAAACAACGTCCGATTTTATATATGTTCACCAATTTCATAAAGAATTCATGAATTTGCCATCACTCGAGAATCCAATTTTCTTATTTGTTATAAAAATGTTTACTAGTGTAGTTTTTAAATTAACAAAAATTTATTTGACACTAACTAATATCCAAAAAAAAAATAGAAATAGAAGAATCCTACTCGATGATGTTTTATTTGACAAAATTTTATTTGACACATACTTCACATTTGATGATGTTTGCTTTTTACAAGAATCCTACTCGAATATATGGTTAATCTTTAGCAAGAAAATAGAAGAATAAATGAATAACCTCTCCCGAATCTGTGAATAGTCGATGAGCTGTTTCCAAACGAAATTTTTTTCTTTTCTTTTCATCTAAATGTGCATTGAGAGTCATCATTCGGATTCAACATCCAAATTCAACGCCATGATGTTGGTTATGAATTTTTAAAGAATACAATGCAATCTTGTATCAAAATAACTAAAGACAACATCTGTTTAAGCTATTAGTTTTTTTTCTTATGATCGATTTAATTTTACATAAATTAAATAGCTAGAAAATAATTTGTATTCAATGAATAAAATTTTATGTGAAGATAAAATCGACATTGATTAATTGGCTGCCTAGATACCGTTTACTTTGATCATCAAAAGTATTCTTCCACCGATTTATAAAAAATCATGGCGACCTAATAACTCTATACCCATACCCTTCGAATGGGAACATATTGATGGGTACATTTCGTTGACAATAGAATCTTAGATATTTTATTGTAATTACCACAAGAGTTTTCTTAGATATTCGTTGCAGAAAAAAAAAACAGGAAAACGATTTATAATTTTCTTAGATATTTATATATCCAAAAAAACAAACAAGAATTGTAATTACCACAAGAGTTTTCTCTCTTTCTTCTACAAATATGATATATATCTATAACTCCTCTAAAACATATTTATCTATCTCTCTATATAATCTATACACAAAGATTGATGGTGACAAGATCATTGGATTGCTATCTCCAGTTCTTCTGGTTTAAATATCAGAAAACAAGGATCAAAGGATAATGCATTAACCAAATTTCGAAATTACTACTTTGATGAGCAAATGTAATAGAATTTGCTTCTGATTTTGATGATTGATTGATGTCAACCATGTTGTTTCAATGAATCTTGCTTAGTAATGAAAACCGAGGCTAGATGTGTTGTAGAGACTCTGTGATTGAGTTTCCCAGCTTCCAGATGGCTGAAATAGAGAGATACAGAGACAGGTTACTTCACTGACAAGGAACAAAAACTCTGACAAGTTTTTCAGTTTCATATAAAGCTGTACTTACAGCTTCGATAGATGTCGTTTGGTTCGGGTTTATCGCAGACAAATCTAGAGATCCTTGCTGGTCTAACGGAAACAATGGCACATCAACCATTATTGATTGCTTTGAAGCAACTACATTTGTAAAGTAAGCCTGAAACTGAAAATTTCATAACCCTTAAGTTTGTTGAGCAATATCAATATGACTTTGAGGGTCTAGACAATGTGTTTTCACCTGTTTTACGGATACATCTTCCACGGCAAGCTCTAGTTCCGGGTTCAAGACAGCAAGTTTCATCGACAGGAACTGCAAAGTATGGCTCTTTAAGAATTAGACTTATTCTCTTTGGTTAATAGTGAAGTTAAGTTACAGAGAATCATGGTTTCATTGCTTACCTCGACTTGTCTTTGGAGACATTGAACATAATTGATGATCTCATCAAGCATACCAGCTTTTCCTGTGACCTTATTGCATCCAGGCACAATATCTTGCAGATATTTCATTTTCTTGCTGATCTTTTCTCTTCTCGCCTGCAAATCCAAATCCATTCAGAAACCCTAGATATATCATGATTCTTGTATCACAAGAAACTTATTTATTTTTATTACCCTTTCTGCTAAGCTGTGTCTGTCAGTGGCTTGGCCTCGACGAGCTCTCACGTGGATATAATCTAATTTCTGATTCTCTGAAGCTCCTTTCGATGTCTCCTTTGAAGTGTCTGAAGATGCTTCAGTGTTTCCCATGTTTGATTTTCCTTTCATGCTTGACTCTGTCTCAGCCTCTACTTTGATCTTCTTCTCTGTCTTTTGCTCTTCCCTTGTCTTAACCTAAGACATTATTAATAAAAAATATCAAAAACCATGTCTCAAAACAAAGTTTTTATCCAAAATTTTGATCTTACAAACCTCTGGTTTTCTCTTGTTCTTCAAGGCAACGGCTCTGGTTTCTTCACCGGTCTTCAACAAAACCTCCATTGTATCCACAGGTTCCATATGGCAGCTACTTGTTCTTGAAATGGATTCATGTGGAGGACCAAAACCCATGTTATAGTTTGGTCCAAAACCAGATCCAAGCATTTGAAATTGGCTGAAACTACTCTCCAACAACTCATCATTGTTGCTTCCATGGAACTGAAGTATCTGAAGAAGTTCAGGTGAATTATTACTGCTATGGGACACAACTTGTTGCAGTTGCTGTTGTTGCTGTTGTACCCATTTAAGCCTTTCAAGTACAGACATGTCCATAGAGTTTAAGGACAAGCTTTCTTGAGAGACAAGACCTTCCAACATATTGTTCTCTGCAGAAATCTTTCAACTTATGATCTTTTAAAGTGAGACCAAAAGTACAAAACAAAATAGAGAATGGGAAAAAATGCAAAAAAGCTCTGAGTTATTTGGTGGGTTTAAAGCAAAAGAGGATTTGCTATAAATGTATGAAGAAGTAGAGATTTAGGTTATGTAATATTGTTTTTGGGTGGTTGCTTAAAAAAGATGAAAGAGTTGGGAGAAACTAATCCATTGAAATCATTCTTCTTAGCTTTAAATAGAAAACAACATTGACCCACACACATAAGGTCCCCTACTTCTTATGTTTTTATTTTATTTTCCTTTATAAATGTAGAAATTTCATTTACTTATTTGTTATCTCTTACCTCTCTAGAAATAAATACTCTCTTACCAATTCAAAATGGTACCACACGTTTTTTATACGCCACAACTTTTTTATACGTATCCCTTAAAAAATATATAGCAATAACAATAGTTTTCTATTTTACGTAGATGTTCAACATAACATTTGTATCGGATTTGAGACCGATCTTTTATGATAAGTTTACGAAAATGGTCGTACTGTAGCTATGTGATAGTCACAAATGACAGTGAGATAGATTAAACGTTAGCGTTGGTGGATAAATCGGGTCCATCGTTTAGAGACACTTGACTATGACTAGGAGAAAAAAGAGGCTCAAGAACAAATTGCGGAAAATAGTAGTAAAGATTCGGTATCTAAGAGAGAGAGGGACATAAATTGATAAAAGAAAAGGTTGGGAGCAAAGAAGGTGAGAGGAGAAGGTGTAGGGTCTAAGTGACATAACCCACACCATGTGGGCATGTCCTTATGAACACTAAATTTAGAGGTTCTTTATCCCTTCTTTGTGTGTGTTATGTTTTCTTTTTTTTCTTCTTCTTTTTTGCCCTTTCAAGTTTATGAGAGGAGCTTTACAAGGAAAAAATAAACAATGAGTGAGACCTTAACATATATTGACATTTGGAATAGTCAAATTAATTGAATTCAATCCAAACTAAAATTCAGAAAATTGATTGTTTCTATAAAACTTACTTACAAAGTAAAACCCAAACAAACTACATTGAATCCATGTAACAAAACTTATATTAAAAAAAGTTTGACCGCAAAATTTGCATCATGACATTATTGACATGTAGTCTAATAGTTTGTATTTTGTGTTGTAAATTGTAATTGTATCAGTACAAAAAAAAAAAAAACTGAAAA
>Ga0041059_1000096_pt1 | contig 48536 bp, 27 predicted proteins | sample AraColnosormetaG_FD_56232 | JGI IMG/M metagenome (GOLD analysis project Ga0041059, IMG submission 56232) | Arabidopsis roots microbial communities from North Carolina, USA - Col MF nosort | ecosystem: Host-associated > Plants > Roots > Unclassified | place: USA: North Carolina | collected...
ATTGGTTTTTTGGAAAAAAAAAAAAAAAGAAAAACAAGAAAGCAAATTTTTTAAGTAAGCAATGTGGCATTATCTGTGTGACATGAGGTTCTTGAGATTTTATGGGTTTTTGTTTTTACAATTGCAACAATTACCAACTCTTCTCTGTGCATGGAAGATTTTGATTGCATCATTTATTAGAGTACAATAGTCAGAATGGGAAAAAAGTTTCAAATTGTCGTAGGTAATTAAACCTATAACAAAATAATCATCGTTATAGGTTTCAAGGACATCTTGAATGTTAGCTTTAAGCTTTTTCATGGCATACCCGATCGGTAAGTTTGTGGTATCTTGATCGCAAAAACTATAAAATCCATAGTTTGGGTAATTTTTTTCTTTCATCTCAAATTTTGGATGGTGCGGCTTTCCAAACCGATGTAAAACTTTATTAATTGTTTCATCAAATATTTCCAGTTAATGTACTCTTGAGTAAAGGTTCATTAATTGCTTTTATTCAAACTTTGCTTTGTCGCGTTCATTGCATTTTTATTATTTTGATCATTTATTGATTTTTTAGAAAAACTATTGTTTCAAAATGATTGATTTTTTTTTTGTTTTCTATGCACTATTTATTAGTTATTATTAATGAATTTTAAAATTTAGAACAATTAATTGAATATCGTTAATTTATAATTAAAGAAAAATATAAATTACAAAAATTAATACATTTATAATTAGTTTTAATATATTTTCTTAATCTGTGTGTTTTTTCTACAAAATCAATTAAAAAGAAACATAAAAAGTATATAATAAATTTTTAATTTAACACAACTTCTAGTTTATTATTCACAATGAGCAAATTCTTATTTCCTGTAATACTTAGATAACAAAGAGTTTATAAACAACTTGACAACGGATAATAGGACTACTAAGATGATAGTTATTTCTAAAAATCTTTTGGAAAAGGCAAACAAAATTAGCCAACACTATAGATATTGTGAGAAATTACATAGTGCGGGTGAACAATAGAATACGCAAACGTATACTACATGTACATGGGCAAGAACATTACTACATTAGATTGAATATGAATAGAAATTGTCATAATAAGGAAACCTCTTTTTGTGTATCGAAAAGTGGTCGTACTTATATTCGTTCTACCACCTAATCACATTAAAATTATAGTTCCTGAATCTTTGGAACTTTTAAGAATTGTAACTTACTATTTTCAGTTTTCTTCACCCTTTTCTCATTATAGTAAACATTTCATTTTTAGACTTCGACATCAACAAGAATTTATCTCTCTTTCAATCATTTCTAATGGATATTCTTTATAAAACTCTTTGATACATGTACATTAGTGGAAGTTTTATTCTAAGATTAGTTTTTAGTTATTAAAGAAATCATTTTCACCATGGGATTTATTTCATAGTTGATTTTAGTAGAATTGTTAAATGCAAGCATCTAACCGATAGATTTCTTAAAGCCTAAGTGGGCTGGAATCTCTTGATCGGTCTAAACTTTTAAATTTATTGTATAAAATGATACACGAATATGAAGTAAAATATTGTTCGATATGTTATCGTGATGCATTAGAAATTAAAAAAGAAAATGATATAGGACACCTATTGTTTGCCCATATATAATATTTTTGAGAAAAGTTGCTATAAGTGATTATGAAAGTGCAATGCAAGAACTAAATTACCAATGAGGACCATGAGGTGGTCAAGCTTAATTGTATACTTAACTCGTTAATATTATCATAATCATATCTTTACAAAAGAAAACCATATCGTTTTATCAAGAATATTTATAACATATTTCTCACCTTCGAGTAATATGATAGAATTGATGCAAAGTAATAAAGTAACAACCATATCTATATACACGTACACCTAGAAAAAATCCAATACGTGCATCATAATATTGACCTTTGGAATTTAAAAAATGGGGACAAAGACAAGAGACGAGTGTTTTATCATGATATGTACACAGTGAAAAACACAATGAGGATATATGATATCATGAATTCATGATAGTGGACATTCGATCAACAACTAACATGAGCTCAAACTATATACTGAATCCGATCCAAACCGACTTGGGTTTGCTATTTTTGTATATCTGTTTTTACAGATAAGAAAAAAAAACTTGCATTCAATCACATACCATGAACCAGAAACATGTAAATATTGAACAAAAGGCCTAGTACGTAGTTGGTTTAAGCTTTTAAATTAGTCAAACATGTGGTGTGGCTTTGTCATTGAAAAACTCAATGATTAAAAGAGAAAATAAGGCGATCTAGGGTTCTTTGCGTTTCTAGCAAGTATGGAGCCGGCGGTGGCTTCTCCGCCTCATCCGGATGGAGATAAGTTGCCGGAAGTTACTCAAAAGATGGTTTCCCAACAGGAGGAAGAGGCTATAGTGGTTTTGGGTGATTCAAAAGTTTCTGCAACAGGTTTTGTTGCTTCTCAGCCGGAGGGTTTATCAAAGCAGGTCGCTGGCACTAGTCAGAAGGAATCTTGGGTTAAAGTGGCTAAAAAACATGTTTTTACGAAGCAAAAGTTTGTGGTGTCTGAAGTGGATGGGAAAGAGAAAGTGGTGGTACCAAAAGAGGTTTTTGCTGGTGCAAAACCTATTTGGAAAGATTCTCTGATAGGTAAATTTTTCAATACTAAAGCTCCACATGTGGGAAAGATCCATATGATTGTTAACAAAATCTGGAGGATAGGAGATAAATCGGCTTTGATAGACGTCTATGAGGTTAACGCGACCACCGTGAAATTTCGAATCCGAAATGAAGTTATGAGAAACAGAGTCCTTAACAGAGGAATGTGGAACATTATGGACATCCCTATGATCATGTCTAAATGGACCCCATTTACAGAGGATATGCAGCCAGCCCTGAAGTCAATTCCTTTGTGGATTACCCTCTCTAACATTCCACCCACTTTGTTCACAGATAAGGGTCTAGAATTTCTCTCAAGTGCAGTGGGGAAACCTATACATTTACATCCTAAAACAGAAGCTTGTGTTAGCTTTGATGAAGCGCAAATTTTAGTTGAAGCGGATTTGACAAAAGATTTACCTACTGAATATAGCTTCATGGGTGAAGAGGAGGGAGAATTAGAGGTGGTTATACAATATGCTTACCCTTGGTTGCCTCCTAGATGTGGCTGTTGTAAGAAATGAGGACATTTAATTGATTCATGTCTGTCTGTCAAGGGACAAGAATCTAATGTAAGTTTAAGTCAAAAAGAGACTCTTGTTGAAGTAGCTGCCACTTCTACACAATCGCCTCTACACATTGCAGAGAAGAAGAGTCTAGAGGAGAAAACAAATGAAAGTGCAGGAAACTGCAGCCAAGAAAACTCAGTTGCGATTGTTTCAAGTGAATCTGAGAATGATAAGGGCTGGATAACTCCTCCAAAAACAGGTCGCAGTCCAACTATAAAAACAGGGGAGCTTAAGTTTGGTGAGGTCTCCATATTATCCAACTCATACTCGGTCCTGAGTGGAGATGAGGATGTGGAGGAGGGAAATAAGATCCCAGAGGCGGGTGAAGAAACTAAGAAAGACGACCCTGGTACAGAAGTTCCAACTGTGAAGATGACAGTATCTCAAGACCATGTTCATGTACGTACGGAGGTGCAGAACCAACGTCTGTCTCTTCCACGTGGATCCAAAACTGCTCACAAGGTTTTATCAAACTCTTTTACTCAATCGAATAGGAATTTTCCTAAAGATCAGAGTAAGAAGCACCCTCCTAAAAATCATTAATGTCGGAATTCTTATGGAATGTTCGAGGTCTAAATAAGTTAGAAAAACATTCCGTAATAAAGAGTTGGGTGGAGAGACAAGATTTTCTGTTTGGTTGTTTATTAGAGACGCGAGTAAAGGAGGATAAAGCTCAGGTGTTAAGTAGTAAGTTGTTCAATGATTGGTCGATGATTACAAACTTCGAATACAATAGTCGAGGTCGTATTTGGGTAGTATGGAGGAGAAATGTGCGTTTGAGTCCTTTCTATAAGAGTGAACAGCTCATAACCTGTTCAGTAAAGCTAGAGAACCGGGATGATGAGTTTTTTTGTTCGTTTGTGTATGCATCCAATTTCAGGGATGATAGAAAGGTTCTTTGGAATGAATTGCAGGATCATTATGATTCTCCTATCATTAAGAAGAAGCCTTGGATTATTTTTGGAGATTTTAATGAGACGTTAGAACTAGAAGAGCATTCAAAAGTGGAGGATAATCCTGTGGTTTCAATGGGCATGCGTGACTTTAGATCGATGGTGAATTATTGTTCTCTTACGGACATGGCTCATCATGGTCCACTTTACACATGGTCAAACAAAAGAGAACATGATCTCATTGCCAAGAAGTTGGACAGGGTCATGGTGAATGATGTTTGGACTCAGAGTTTTCCTCAATCTTATAGTGTGTTTGAAGCTGGAGGATGTTTAGACCACCTACGAGGCCGAATAAACTTAAATGATGGTCCAGGCAGTATTGTTAGGGGAAAGAGACCTTTCAAATTTGTGAATGTTCTTACTGAAATGGAGGATTTCAAGCCTACAGTAGATTCCTACTGGAAAGAAACAGAGCCAATCTTTTTATCTACCTCTTCACTGTTTCGGTTCTCCAAAAAGCTAAAGAGTTTAAAACCCTTACTTCGAAACTTGGCAAAAGAGAGACTTGGAAACTTGGTTAAGAAGACAAGAGAAGCCTATGACACTTTGTGCAAGAAGCAAGAGTCAACCCTAAATAATCCTACTCCTAACGCAATGAAAGAAGAAGTCGAGGCTCATGACAGATGGGAACATGTTGCAGGACTAGAAGAAAAATTTCTCAAGAAAAAATCAAAGTTACATTGGTTGGATGGGGGAGATAAGAACAATAAGGCGTTCCACAGAGCGGTGGTCACTAGAGAGGCTCAGAACTCAATTAGCGAAATTCAATGCCAAGATGGTAGTGTGACAGCAAAAGGGGATGAGATTAAAGCATATGCAGAGCGGTTTTTCAGAGAGTTCTTACAACTTATTCCCAACGAGTATGAGGGAGTAACTATGGCTGATCTTCAGGATTTACTACCCTTTAGATGCTCAGAAACAGAACACGAGTTGTTAACTCGTGTGGTTACTGCTGAAGAGATAAAGAAAGTGTTATTTTCTATGCCAAATGACAAGTCTCCGGGGCCGGATGGATTCACTTCAGAATTTTTCAAAGCCACTTGGGAGATTCTTGGTAATGAATTTATCTTGGCTATACAATCTTTCTTCGCAAAAGGCTTTTTACCAAAGGGTATCAACACTACAATTTTAGCTCTCATTCCCAAGAAAAAGGAGGCTAAAGAGATGAAAGATTATCGTCCCATCTCTTGCTGCAATGTGATCTATAAGGTGATATCCAAGATAATTGCCAATCGACTCAAGCTGGTGCCCCCCAAATTCATAGCAGGAAACCAGTCAGCTTTTGTCAAGGATAGGTTACTAATCGAGAATGTGTTGTTAGCAACAGAGTTAGTCAAAGATTACCATAAGGACTCAATCTAAAGCCGTTGCGCTCTAAAGATTGATATATCCAAAGCGTTTGACTCGGTCCAGTGGTCCTTCCTAACAAATGCCCTCCAAGCTATGAACTTCCCCACGGTTTTTATACGCTGGATTACTCTCTGTATTAGTACAGCTTCTTTTTCGGTTCAGGTGAATGGTGAACTTGCAGGCTTTTTCCAAAGTGCGAGAGGGTTGCGGCAGGGTTGTTCTCTATCTCCTTACCTCTTCGTCATAAGTATGGACATTCTCTCTAAAATGTTAGATAAAGCTGCAGGTGCACATCATTTTGGTTATCACCCGAGATGCAAAAAGTTGGGTTTAACTCATTTGAGCTTTGCATACGACCTCATGATTCTGTCTGATGGAAAAGTAAGATCAATAGAAGGAATAATGGAGGTTCTAGATGATTTTGCTAAATGGTCGGGTCTGAAATAAGCATGGAGAAGTCTACTTTGTATTTGGCGGGAATACAAGCTTCAAATTACCAAGCCATAAGCAATCATTTCTCTTTTGATATAGGTCAATTGCCGGTTCGCTATTTAGGGCTCCCTTTGGTCACAAAACGCCTTTCATCTGCGGATTCTCTTCCTCTCATAGAACAAATTCGACACAGAATTGGTACTTGGACATCACGTTTTCTCTCCTATGCTGGAAGACTAAACTTGATCAGTTCGGTCTTATCGAGCATCACAAATTTCTTGATGGCCGCATTTCGACTTCCACGTGCCTGTCTCAGGGAAATAAACAAAATATGCTCTGCTTTTTTTATGGTCATTTTAGCTCTTGCAAAGCTAAAGTGGCGTGGGAAGCAATTTGTAAACCGAAACAGGAGGGAGGCCTTGGACTGCGATCTTTGAAAGAAGCAAATGATGTCTGTTGTCTGAAGCTGATTTGGCGAATATTATCCCATGGAGACTCACTGTGGGTAAAGTGGATAGAAACGAATCTCTTGAAAAATAACTCTTTCTGGATAATAAAAAGCTCCACAACGATGGGATCATGGATGTGGAAGAAGCTTCTAAAGTACCGAGAAGTGGCAAAAACTTTTAGTAAGATTGAAGTACACAATGGTCAACGCACATCGTTTTGGTATGATGACTGGTCTTGTATGGGCAGAATAATGAACTTCATCGGAGATAAAGGTATTATTGACCTGGGCATTAAAAGAGATAAGTTAGTGGCTGAGGTTTGGGACACACATCGCAGCCGAAGGCACATAACAGACTATTTAAATCAAGTAGAAAACGTCATAGCTACATCAAAGGCGAACCGCAAGGAGAAAGCAGATGATGTGGTTTGGCGAGGAAGAAATGACATTTATAAACCACAGTTCTCTACACGAGATACTTGGAACAATATTCGAACCACTGCGACCAAGGTTACATGGTACAAAGGAGTATGGTTTTATCAAGCGACTCCAAAATTTTCTTTCTGTGTTTGGCTTGCAGCTTTGGATCGCCTCTCTACGGGAGATCGAATGGCTAATTGGAAAGGGGTTTCTTCAGGATCATGTGTCTTCTGCAATCATCCCACAAAATCTCGTGATCACCTCTTTTTTAACTGCCCCTATTCTTCTGAAGTCTGGACAGTCACAGCAAAGAACATTCTAACGACGCGTTTCACAACGGATTGGCACCTCCTCCTTAACACGGTTTCTAGTTTACAGCAAAATCGAGTTGAAAACTTTCTTGTGCGTTATGCCTTTCAAGCTTCGGTTTACTCAATCTGGAGCGAACGCAACAGAAGACGACATGGGAACACTCTGCATTCAGCAACTCGGCTAATTGGTTGGATCGACAAACAAGTGAGAAACATTCTTTCATCAATTCGAATAAAGGGAGATAGACACTACGATGCGGGACTCCAAATGTGGTTTGATACAAGAGCCTAATCACTTCTAGTTTCTAAATTTTCATTTCAATTCTAAACTTTCAGCTTCATTTCAAACAAGTTGCACATGTTGTAAAAAAAGATAATTTTTCTTTTGAATATAATTTAACATTATATTAAAAAAAAATAAAAAAAATTCAATCATTCTAAATGTAATAAATTACAGTTTCAAGAAACTACGTTACGGGCTAAGTCTGCAATTTAACTTTACGACAATTATGTCCATTGTGCTAGATATGACTGTAAATGCTTGGCCCAATAAAATAGATTGCGGAGAAATTCTAGTTCTCAATATTAATGGCAGTTTTGTGGTTACGTGAAATTCCCAGGGACAAAAAAAAGAAGAAGTACGTATCAGGTATCGAGGCATTTTCATGATATCTTTTACAAATGTGGGTCCAGATCCTGCCTTTTACTTTACAGGCCGGTCCTTTCTTTTTGTTGCTTTTCCTAAATTCGTCCAACGTATTTTCCCACTGGCGACGCTTATTAAGTTACTAAATTGCCCATGCTTAACTACTCATATAGATTCTCCGAATTGATTCCATTTTACACAAAACAATCCACCATGCAAATGTAATTTATATAACTCGACAAAAATATAGATTAGTAAAACTAAAAAAAAAACTTATGTAATTTAGAAGTTACCAAGTAAATCACTATCGGTAATATGATATACTCCCTTTATTTATTTTTGTTTGATTTTCTAGAAAAAATTATTATTCTAAAAAATTGATTTTTTAGATTTTCAATGCAATTCTTATTAATTATAATTGATAAATTGTAAATTTTAATAAAAATTATTAAATACTATTAGTTTAGAGTTATTAAAAATTGTAAATCACAAAGTATAATACATTTAAAATCAATATTTAATATGTTTTCTTAATATTTGTATATTTTCTAGAAAAAGAAAAGAAAACAGAGAGTATAATTTAGTTGTTTACACTATTTGCATCGTTATGTCATTATATTAATATTCATGTTATTATAAGATTGAAATTAATATCAGTATAACAATTGAGGTATGAAAATAAATGTAATGTAAACATCAATAGACTATGCCATATATAAACTCATAAACATAAAACTTAGTACAGAAAAAAGACAAGAAATATTCAGAGTGGCAAAATCGAAAATAAACATGAAAAGCGAGGATAGAAACAAAATAAGCTTCGTGTCCCGTCTTTCTCTTAGCCAATATATATTCTTCGTAGCTTTATTAAAATTTAGTTTAGCTCTACCATTCACTTTATTTATTAATTAATCATCTCTTTTAATTTCGATCAATACACACGATTTTAGTTCTATCAAATGTTTTTTTTTGGTTTTGTTTTATGTAGCCTCTGTCTTCTTCTTCTTCAACTTCTTGATTGCGAGTGAGTCTTGACTTCTTTCTTTCATTCTCTCTCCTTCAAAATCCGACAGTAATTTTGACCGTTGTTTTCTCCAACGTCTCTCTCTCTCTCTACTGTGTATCCCTCACGCTCCTCCAGTCTCTTTTCTTTTGACTCATTATTAGGTTTTTTCTTCTTCTTCTTTGTCTTCTCTCTCTCTTTCTTCAATAACTTCTTTTCTGGCTTTGCTCTTTACTTTCCTTTTGACATTTTCACAACACCAAATCCAAGATTTTACACCATTTCTCATCTGGGTTTCTGTTATTTCTGAGTACAATCTCACCCTTTAATAGAAAACAAGCAAAATCTCTTCAAGGGTTTTAAGGACTAAAGAGCTTTGTCTTGTATATTAAGCAAAGAATCTTCTTATTGTCTTTTTCTCAGTTAATGCGAGTTCAGACATAGTTATTATGTCTTTGTTTTGTTCTGTTCTCAGTTGTTTCATAGCTTTTGTATGAGTGTCTTGAGCTCTGGATTTGAGCTTAGGAAAGAAGAGTAGAGAGAAATGGGATGTTCTCATTCCAAGTTAGATGATGAAGAAGCAGTTCAGATCTGTAAAGACAGGAAACGTTTCATCAAACAAGCTATTGAACATAGAACTAAGTTTGCTTCTGGTCACATTGCTTATATTCACTCTCTTAGAAAAGTCTCTGATGCTCTCCATGACTTTATCCTCCAAGGAGACAACAACAATGAGTTTGTTCCTACTCTCTGTCAAGACTCATTCGTCACTCCGGTCAAGAGAATGCCACAGAGACGTCGTCGAAGCAGCCGTAGTAATAGCGGTGAGTTCATCTCCATTTCGCCTTCTTCGATTCCTCCGAAAATGATTCAAGGTAGGCCAAGATCGAATGTGAAAGCGAATTATTTGATGGCTAATAGAAGTAGACCGGTTAGAGTCGAACAGAGATCTCCTGAAACGTTTAGAGTTGAGACATTTTCTCCACCTAGTAGTAGTAACCAATATGGTGAATCAGATGGTTTCTTTGGAATGAATATGAATATGAATACTTCTGCGTCTACTTCATCTTCGTTTTGGAATCCGTTGAGCTCTCCTGAGCAAAGGTTAAGTAGTCATAACATTCCTCCTCCTTCACCGCAGAATTCGCAGTGGGATTTCTTCTGGAATCCGTTTTCTTCGTTGGATTATTATGGATACAATAGTTATGACCGAGGAAGTGTTGATAGTAGGAGTGGTATAGATGATGAGATTAGAGGATTGAGACGTGTTAGAGAGGAAGAAGGGATTCCTGATTTGGAAGAAGATGATGAACCTCATAAACCTGAACCTGTCGTCAATGTGCGGTTTCAGAATCATAATCCGAATCCGAAAGCAACGGAAGAGAATAGAGGTAAAGTTGATAAGAGTTGTTGCAATGAGGAAGTTAAAGTTGAAGATGTTGATGAGGATGAAGACGAGGATGGAGATGAGGATGATGATGAGTTTACGGATAGCGGGTGTGAGACTGAGAATGAGGGAGACGAGAAATGCGTTGCTCCTCCAACGCAAGAACAGCGAAAAGCTGAGGTGTGTAGAGGAGGAGAAGCTACAGGGAATGTTGTTGGAGTAGGTAAGGTTCAAGAGATGAAGAATGTTGTTGGTGTTAGAGATGATGCAAAGACGACGGGGTTCACGGTATATGTGAACCGGAGACCAACTAGCATGGCTGAAGTAATCAAAGATCTTGAAGATCAGTTCACAACAATTTGTGATGCGGCTAAGGAAGTCTCGGGGCTATTGGAAGCTGGTAGAGCTCAATACACATCATCCTTTAATGACCATAGTGGTGAGTTTATGAACAATGTTGCAATATTTCTCTGTTTAATGACTTCACTTATAAATATGAAGTCCTTTTTTATGTGTGTTTGTAGCCAGGAAAATGCTGAATCCAGTAGCGTTGTTCCGCTCGGGTTCATCAAGATCTTCCTCGTCAAGATTCTTGATCACTTCTTCTGGTGGTTCAAGAGAGAGCGGGTCTGAAAGCAGAAGCGATGTTTCAGATGAATCTTGCATGATTTCAGGTAGCCACCAAACAACATTGGACAGACTTTTCGCGTGGGAGAAGAAACTCTATGATGAAGTTAGGGTAAGTAACAAGAGATATAAGCAACTAGTGACTACATATTAATCTCTGTTGGTTATAACTGAGCCGTCTTTGTGGTGTTGTAACAGTCTGGAGAACGTGTTCGAAGAGCATATGAAAAGAAATGTATGCAGCTGAGGAATCAGGACGTGAAAGGAGATGATCCGCTTGCGGTTGATAAAACTAGGGCTACTATCAGAGATCTAGATACACAGATCAAGGTGTCAATACACTCCATTGAATCCATCTCCAAAAGAATCGAGACTCTTCGTGACCAAGAACTGTTGCCTCAGCTTCTTGAGCTCGTTGAAGGGTAACAACACCAACAACTTCTTTTTCCTTCTCTTCGGTTTCACTTTTAAGCCTCAGACTGACAAATGGTAATCATGATCATAACAGATTAACAAGGATGTGGAAAGTAATGGCGGAAAGTCACCAGATACAGAAACGAACACTAGACGAAGCCAAACTGTTACTTGCAGGCACACCGGTTTCAAAGCGTCACAAGAAGAGACAACCTCCAATAATGCCAGAGGCTATTAACTCTCAAAGATTAGCTCAATCTGCTTTGAATCTTGAAGCTCAGCTTCGAAACTGGAGAACCTGTTTTGAATTCTGGATCACCTCTCAGAGATCCTACATGAAAGCATTATCTGGTTGGCTTCTAAGATGTTTCAGATGTGATCCTGACCCCGAAAAAGTTAGATTATCCTCATGTCTTCACCCGATATACCGAGTCTGCATTCAATGGTCAAGGTTGCTTAACAGCTTGAATGAAAAACCAGTTTTGGACAAACTTGAGTTCTTTGCCTCAGGGATGGGTTCAATATATGCAAGGCAAGTTAGGGAAGATCCAAACTGGAGTGGAAGCGGGTCAAGGAGATACTCCGGGTCAGAAAGCATGGAGCTTGTAGTGGCTGATAAGGGAGAAGAAGATGTTGTGATGACTGCTGAGAAACTTGCAGAGGTTGCTGTGAAGGTTCTCTGCCATGGAATGTCTGTTGCAGTTAGTTCACTAGCTGAGTTTTCCATCAACTCGGCCGATGAACACTCGAAGCTTGTTAGCCAACCAGCAGACGATGCGTCGGAGCAGCAGCCCCCGGATGTAAATTTCAATTCCTAGTACTTGTTATTAATTTTGTTTGGTTTTAGAGAGTTTAGAATTAGGTAGGTTTTTGGCATCATCTTTTGCTATCAGAAGATAGTTTCTTAGATGGATGAGATTTGTATTATTTAGTAAGACAAATAGAGTTAGTTCAGTTGATTCTGAGGATGTGTACCAAGAGTCTTCTAATGTTCCTCGGTATTTTATCCGGTGAATCGGTTCCCATGATGTGCCTTAAAAACCAATGAAATTTATATAAAAGCCAAAAGCTCTCCTTCAGAACGAAAAGTCGAAAACCATTATAATGTGACTAAATCTCACATCTGTATCCTCTCCATAACTAAGAGTTCAAGAAGAAAAAAGCGTAGAGATTACTGGTTATGTTTTTATCTTAGTCTCAGAGAGTTCGCCTGAGAGTTACCGGTCCATTTAATAAGAAAAGCTTTAGTTTAGTCATCTTCATCTTCATACTCCAGTTCATCAGAACTACCTCCTCCCATCACTGATACGTAAATGACGACAGCTAGAAACTGAGCAGCTAGAAAGAACCTTGCTCTTTTCTTAAATTTTTTCTCCTCTTCGGTCTTTTCTACCTTTGGTTTGCTCTTTGGCTTCGAACCTGAACAAAAGATGAAATTCACTTCCTTCACAGGCTTAAACATATCCAATGAATGTTGCATATATGACAGATATATAATATGATGAAATATATATGATATGGACGTTGAAGGTTAGATGTGTCTTACTCTTTCTTGGAAATGAGGAAGGGAATGAGTGAAGTGGAGGTGAAGGAGATGAAGAAGAGGCTTCAAGGAACTCTGACTTAAGTTTCTCAGCATATCGCACAAGATTACTATGTTCCAGAAGTTTGCACCGAAGCACTGATGTAACCTGATCATGCACCATTAAGAAAACTACTTCATCTAAATAGTTCTAAGGCTAAATTCAACCTGATAAACCCATAACTGAGAAATATATTGGTGAAATTTAAAGCTGCTCACTGGTAACGCTTGGATTATAAAAAGTATGTGCGAGAGTAAGAAAGCATCCAAACTCGATGGCCTGTGGGAAGAGAATAATATAAACATTGTCAATCTTTTACAAAAAGGCTTAAGGGAAAGAATCCAGTTCCGGAATGTGATTGCAATACCTGTCTTCAAAGAGAAACTTCTGCTCACCTAACCTAGTCGACAAAGCTTCATATGCCTCACTTGCTCTCTTGTATATCTGTTCACATTTAAGACTATGAACTTTAATAACTAGTTCAAATGCTCACAAATATAAACCACAGGTCTTCTAAAGTAACAACAAAACTTAAACAAACCCGACCTGTTTTTCTCTTTGCTCTGCGTTCTCTTTGGTGATTCCTAAACGGTTCTTTGCCAAGTATGTCTGCTTATAAAACAGGACCTTGCTGATCACCCAAGGAAGATCTGAATAGTAGATTTTCGATGTAGATATCCCCTCGGTACCAACCCATATCTCATAGGTAAGCGCTTCTTCTAGCCAAGACACAATAAGAGCCTTCAAAGATAAATAATCCGAAAGAGACTGTAGCTGAGAGTCCAGATTAACAATCCCATCTTTCTTCAGTTTTTCAATTACTCCTCCATCTTCATTGTTATATGCAACATATGTATCACTTTCAAAGTACGGCAGTTCATCTATATTAAAAACAAATGATTAACATTGTCAATACACAAGCTTATAAATATTGAATGCACAAATTTGTAAATCCGTGAACAAAGGATTACGAAGTGTCTAGAGATATTATCAAACATAACATAGAAATTCTGAAGATATTGTTAATATACAAACTCAATAGCTAAATCAAACAACTAATTTCTTCTGAACAAGTATGAAACATCATCATTCTCTTCGAATTAACAATTACGATAACGAGGAATTCAACCAAAGCTATAACAAGAAATTATGATGAACACTTCCTATCCAGAAAAATTCACCAATGCATATATACACCTCAAAATTGAATTACTATTGCCTAAAAACCCTATCTAAACTCTGATTAACCTAAGAGCAGGATCTTAATAGTACGAATTCGAATCCAGAACTCAAAATTATCTTGTCTAGGATTCGAATCTCAATTCAAGCTAATAGAATTAACAATGTTCACTTCCAACAGATACACATCACGCAACCAAAACCTTAATCTAACAACAACCAAAATACGAAGCGAGGAATCAAAACAGAAGCAAACCTGAATCAGGGAAGGTTGAATTGAACGCAAGTTCAAAAGGTAGCTGGGCTAATTTCAGGTATATATAAGCAGGAAGACAATTAGGGCAAGCTGTTGGGAGATCGAAGGAAGGCTTCCTTGCCACCAAAGTATAAACATTCGTCTCTTGATCGCCTTCCATTATAGTGACTCGTATGTGTGAGAGCTCTGGTCAAAAGAAGAAGAAGTACTCAAGTAAGTTCGATCGTCGATAGAGAGAGATGGGGCGAGAAGAGAAGATCCAGTCGAGTCCGGGTCTGGGTTAAGGTTTAGTCGGTCGGGTTTAAAACTAGGGTTTATTAATACGATAACTCATTTTGGGCTTTAAAAGGCCCACAAATTACCCATTAAGACAAAACTACTGGAGGAGGAGACTCGGAGAAAGTGGAATTGTTTTCTCCTTTTTGTTAGTTTGTAAAAACTAAAATTACTGTGTAACAGTGTAAAATACATCATCCACATTTTTTTTCTTCAAGATGACTTTATAAAAATAAACTCAACTTAAATTCAGAAGATATAATCAAAACTGGCGATGTGGGCTTTTGAATTTAATGCTATGAAGTTAGTATTTTGGATTTACCATTTCTTTTTAGAGTTTATGATATATACTTAAGGATTTAGTTTAGAATTTATACTTTGGAATATACTTGCATAAAAAAGTATAACACATTCCCTAATAGTGATATGAATTTTATGTTATATGTTCTTACCTCGTTTTTTTTCATTTTTTCGTGGAAATATATATTCATCCACAATGTGAACAAAATAGAGAAGAAGGGTAATACGCGTGATCATATACAACCAACAAAACTAAACCTTATTCTCACTTCCACTAATTAAGCTGCTTCGAAGGAAACAAACTAAACCACGAGAAAAACATTTTTGAATTTTGACTAACAGCAAGAAAAATTCGTTGAATCCATATGATTCTGTGTACTATATAAACATTACTTTAGCACGAACTTCAAAAAGAGAAGAGAAAAAGAAAGGGGGTTTGTGTTATGGCTCCCATAACTTTTAGAAAATCTTACACTATAGTACCGGCCGAACCAACGTGGAGCGGTAGGTTTCCCTTAGCCGAGTGGGATCAAGTTGGTACAATTACTCACATTCCCACCCTTTACTTTTACGACAAGCCATCTGAATCTTTCCAAGGCAATGTAGTCGAAATCCTAAAAACCTCGTTGAGCCGTGTGCTAGTCCATTTTTACCCTATGGCTGGCCGTCTCAGATGGCTCCCTCGGGGACGGTTCGAGCTCAATTGTAACGCCGAGGGAGTGGAATTCATTGAAGCGGAATCTGAGGGGAAGCTTTCGGATTTCAAAGACTTCTCTCCTACGCCGGAATTCGAGAATCTTATGCCGCAAGTAAACTATAAAAACCCTATCGAAACGATTCCTCTATTTTTAGCTCAGGTAACCAAATTCAAATGCGGTGGAATAAGCCTTAGCGTCAACGTTTCCCACGCGATCGTAGATGGCCAAAGCGCGCTTCACTTAATATCGGAATGGGGAAGACTCGCGCGCGGTGAACCGTTAGAAACCGTTCCATTTCTAGACCGGAAAATCCTCTGGGCTGGTGAACCGCTCCCACCGTTTGTGTCGCCCCCAAAGTTCGACCACAAAGAGTTTGATCAGCCACCGTTTTTGATCGGAGAAACGGACAATGTAGAAGAGAGAAAGAAGAAAACGATTGTGGTGATGCTACCACTGAGCACATCTCAGCTGCAGAAGCTACGAAGTAAAGCCAACGGAAGCAAACACTCTGACCCGGCGAAAGGGTTTACAAGGTACGAGACCGTCACCGGACACGTGTGGAGGTGCGCGTGTAAAGCACGTGGCCACTCTCCGGAGCAACCAACGGCTCTAGGAATCTGTATAGATACTCGTAGTCGGATGGAGCCACCTCTGCCACGCGGCTACTTCGGCAATGCTACTCTTGACGTGGTCGCAGCAAGCACCTCAGGTACGTGTTTTTTCTTTCTTTTCTATTACTATCCATAGAAATTTTGTTTGTTTTGTGAATTTGAATACACTTCTTCAAAATTTAATTTAGTCCTCTAAACAAAAATTATGATTTTGTTCATTACTTTTATATTCCAATTATATATATTATTTATTTATTAATTTTTTTCAATTCAAAAATATTACAAAATATTGTAATTTGTTTATCTTAGAATTCGTGTCAAAAGACCGTCAAAACGACTCTTTTATGAAACTGATGGATTATCATTAATTTCTACTATTGCTGAACAATTAAAATTATCTGAAGAACTTGGATATATGAAACTTTTCTTGGTTGCTTTTCATCCACGTAAATGTAGGTTAGTACGTACTGATTCTACAATGCAAAGTCTGTTTCGATAATTTTGTTATGCATATAGGTGAACTGATATCGAATGAATTGGGTTTCGCGGCGAGTTTAATCAGTAAAGCCATAAAGAATGTAACAAACGAATACGTGATGATTGGGATAGAGTATCTTAAGAACCAAAAAGATCTGAAGAAGTTTCAAGATCTACATGCCTTGGGAAGCACGGAAGGTCCATTCTACGGAAACCCAAATCTTGGAGTGGTGAGCTGGTTAACTTTGCCAATGTACGGCCTTGATTTCGGATGGGGCAAAGAGTTCTACACGGGACCAGGCACGCATGACTTTGACGGCGACTCGCTGATCTTGCCGGATCAAAACGAAGATGGCTCGGTGATTCTCGCGACGTGTCTACAGGTGGCTCACATGGAGGCCTTCAAGAAACACTTTTATGAAGATATCTAGGCCTTATATGTTTTTTATATACATGACGTATACAAATATTTATGCACTTTCATTTGAATTCTACTTATATTGTAGTGATTATTGAATTGTAATAACAGATTCTAAACTATATATTATTGTTCTTACTACAATGGAATTAACATTTAAACAAAAAAAAATGCTATAGAATATCGTGCTTTCTCCAGTACAACATTTAGTATGATCTTGCATGCAATGAATTTGACTTAGATTGGGTTGTTTGCCAAATCCATAACAAAACTCAATGATGGAAATATGATGGCATGTTGTTACAATTTAGCAATACTAATTCTAAATTAATGCAAGGTATTTGGAAGCAGAATGATATCTTTTTAGGCTTTACTAGCAATATTATAGTACAAGCAGTAAAATGCTTATAGGAGACGTAATGAGTCCGGCAAACGCAGCCTTTACAACGACCTTATTAGCTGCTTCTGTGCTATGGACATTGTCCCAGTAGACGTACCGTTCTCGATTCGGACAAACCGGTTTATTTGCGGCACAAAGTTCTTGCCCTGATTCTACCGTACAACAACTTTTGTCTGTTACCGTAAATCCTACAAAATTACATGTGAAATATTAATGATCTAACTAATTAAAGAACATAACTAAAGAAGTAGTTTTGCAATTATGTTACTATGATTAGTAAATTTTCTAATTGTACGAATCATTAATTTTTGACCCAAAAAAACAAACTACATTTTTCAAGATATTTATATAAATTTTTGTGTGGACATGTGTGGTTTTGAATAAATACCTTTTGTAAGTAACAGTCATAATGATAATATTTCAAAGAATGTAATATGTTTTTAATTTGTTTAATTTATTTCCTATTAGCTCAATAATGCAGTGAGTTTAATATATATATATATATATATAGCGTACTTACCTAAAATGAAATACTCAATAGGATTTTGGCTGCTGAAAAGATCAACAAAGGTGAACTTAGCATGATCAACAACACTGATTCTGTTGAATTCAGAGATGAGATCTTTAAGTTTCTTGTTGAAAGGTTCGACAGCTTTGTTCACTTCAGTAGCGCAGCCTTTACCTCCACCATGGGAGGCGATCATCCGCGGCGTGCACCCAAGCTTACTCACCCCAAAGACCGCTACCTTCCTTGCTCCTAAGACGTACAATGACTATACGCGAAAAAAATGTATCTTTAAATTAATGTACGATACATAATTAGGAGTATATATGTTAGAGAAAAATATCCAAATATTTACATAGTCTATCACTTATTCAATTTCCACCTTTAACCTATGATATTAAATACTTTTTCTTTTATTTTCTAAAATTAACTTTAAAGAGAATCACTAGTTGATATGTACGTAGCTAGTGTAATGAGTAATGATTATATTTTAGAAATGCTATCCAAAATTAATTTGAAGATGTTTATAAATATAATACAATACTTTAAAATTATTCTTGAATAATACTTAATCACTAAAATATTAAAGAATTTGGCGTGAGAAAAGCTATATACATAAAGTAAAACTCTATATGATAATCAAATTTTAAGATCTATAATTCCTATATTACATTTCTAATAAGATCATAAGCATATATATAGTTGTACCTTCAAATAAGAGCGATAACTTTGAATGAGAAAATCAGCATATTCATCGAAACTGAAATTTTCATTGGTAGTGTAGGGAGCCGGCATGAAATAGTTGTTGAGATAATCATTGCTTCCAATATTAATTGTATATAGACACTTCTTAAGCTTCTCCGGTGGAACTCCCGCCGTCATAATCATCTTCCGGTGATTAGTTATTTGCTTTTCAAAACTGATTCTTTCACCCTATATATATTGTCAAAAATAATATATCATAATCCATAGGTAATTAGTTTAAGTTTTATATATAGTAAAAGACTGCAAGCAATGTTAAATATAATACATGAGTGATTTTAACGTCCCCTGCCAAAAAAGCAAATCAATTATAGTCAAATGATTAGTTCCATGGACCACATTATTCTTCTTTAGTCACCTAAAACATGTATAGTATAGTTTTAAGTTTGATTCCTTGTGATTCATGCTGTCTATTAAGAGACTAATTAAGATTTTTAAAAAAAATATATATATAATTTGATCAATCACATGTTTTATACATAACCTGGAAAGAAAACTCATCGATTCTATATATATATATATATAGCTTAATATTGGTGCCTAAGCTGTTAAATTGGAATCTAAAGCATTATATCTGTTATTTTTGTTTACATTTACATGTTAAACTACTGTAATGTGTTTATCATAGAACACAGCATTTAAGTATTTTTATCAAACAATTTTTGGAAACTGTAATCACAAACGCATGATTAAAGCGTTTGCGTTTACCGTTATTAAAAATATTGGATAAATTAAATTTCTATAGAATATTATGTTTTCAAAATTGTAAACCTTGTAAATATGGTTACCACTCGTATTTAAAAAAAAGAAGTTAAAACCATTATTACAAAATAACTATTTTTTTAAGTTAATCATATATGTATATGAAATGAAATACCCAAAGAAGATAAAAATATTTTTGTTTGTAGCTCTCGCTCTTGAGTTTATTCTGTTCTTACTAAATGTTGGCTAGTTTCTTCGAGAAGTCCGGCACCACCAGAAGCGTAATTTATTCCGGTGTGAGCTTGTTCCGTCGATGCTCTGGTGAATGGTGGAATGTCATAACTAATTCTCAATTCTTCAGCTGAAATAAAATCGTTGAAATCAAACTCATATCGGAAAATGTATATCATAGTTTTATTATTATTATCAAACAATGTATATCATGCTGCAATATTGGCAAAGAGATATTATTTTGCTACCTTTTTCTTTAGATATCTATATCAACAATTTTATCAAAAACAATATTGGCAAAGAGATAAACCAAAACTGGGACTAACCGATAAAGTCGGGAATATTACGACCATTGCTGAACCTCCCGGTAGGACCTCTAGCAAAATCAATACCGTAAGGTGAATAGTTGACTTTGGCCAGGGTATCCAACTCATTGTTGTTACCATTGTCGAAGACAGAGTCTCCGAAAACGAAATAGCAAGGGACTAGTTGTCCACGAACAGCCTCGGCCATCACAACCGCCGTGGCAAAAGCCCACAACAATGCTTTGAACATTTTATCGGCCATTTTTGGAAAACAATTAACAGAAAGATAAAATGGCAACTTTGAAGTATACGTAATGAGAAAAGTCTATATATAAGCATACATAGAGCGCGACATAGACAGAATTAAAAATTAGTACCAGGGATGTTTAATATTTGATTTTGTTAGAAAGATCTTTAATATTCAACTTGTATGTGGATCGTTTGTTTGTTGTTTTGGAGATATCTTCGAACTTCAAAAGTCAACTTGTACATGAGTTGTGATGAGAAAATGATAAGTTATCATAATAGGAAAATCTCGTGGTGTTTTAGAAAAATATATTTAATTTTCATTTTCGAATTTGAGTCTGATACGTTATATTTGGCTTCATGAAGAACCTTGTAGTGATTTTATTTAATTAAATAAAACGATCACATCATAACATAGTACTAGTTTGCAAAGTCGACGCATTGGACATGTAAGTTAATTATTGCGATGACCTCTACAATGAGCTGTAGTTTGTTAAAAAATTGAAGTTCAAACCGTCGTGAGTCCCATCAAATTAGGGATTTGGATACATATAGTCGTCTCTCTATATGCAAAATTTAAAATAACAAAATATATATAGCTGGTGTGACCAAATCAACAACCACAATGACATTAATAATGAAATTACTAGAGTATGGAAAAAATACTTTTTCTATATTAATGTTAAAACCAATTTAAATTTGAATATAACTCATATATGAGCCCTAAAGTGCATGAGGAATATCACCGCCAAATGAAAAATCTTCTTCCTACATAAGTATAAGTACGTAGTTATATCAGATTACTTCCCTATATGGATGGACAATAGAGCAATCAACGAGCTCTAGCATCAAAAAGGACAAGGTTTCATGATTCCATCTTTACCAAAATATACCTGAAAAGTAGATATCATATATAATGGTTGTTTGCTATATCGGTAGCGGTTTTGGACCATCTTTGTAGCAAATTAGCAACCCCTTTCACAAATTTACAAGATTCAGTGGTGGAAACTATACTTGCATTTTGCTAGAATTTAGAAATAGCGATTCTAAATTGATGCAATGTATTTGGAAGAATAATTATGTATTTTAGGGTTTGTTATATCATTATAGTTCATTGAGTATATATATGCTTCAACCGTGATATAATTTGAACGGAATGGCTGAAAAAAAGAAAAATAACAAATTTAACGTTGGCAGTTTATTCATTTTGTTTTTACGAATTTCAAAAACTAAACTCAGCCATCTGACAAAAAACAAAGTTTAGCCTAGAACAATTCATATATTTCGCCCAGAAAGTAATATTTTTGAATTTCTTGGTTAATGGATATCCCATATAGTAATGTTCACCCATTTTTATATTTCATTATTTATTCATTCATTTTCTTTTTTCTTTTCTTAAAAAAAAGGTTCACACGTTGAAACAAAGTTTCCTTGTTAAATAATACAGTTGAATTGAAGAATAAAGGTCAGCATATATATAAAGTAATGTTAATCTGTTTTGTAATGTTGTCCCTATAATCTTGCAAGCCAAGAAAGACTGTAAGGAGACGTAATGAGTCCGGCATAAGCAGCCTTTGCAACCACCATATTGGCTGCTTCTGTGCTGTGGACATTGTCCCAGTACACATACCGTCTTTGAACTGGACAGACCGGTTCATTTGTCGCACAAAGTTCTTCCCCTGGTTTTACCGTACAACAACTTTTGTCTGTTACCCTAAACCCTACAAAAATATATGTGATAAATTTATGATTAAATTATAGGAAAAAAATCGAACATAGCATGTCACTACGAAAATAAATTTTCTAATTGAAATCTGTGACAAAAAAATAACTCTTATCTTTATGAATTTAAGAAAGGGACTATAGCTTAGGTCAAATGTATACAGAGTTTACATACCTAACATGAAAAACGCGAAAGGACTTTGGCCGCTAAAGATATCAACGAAGGTGAACTTAGCATCAGCAAAATCTCGGTTGAATTCATAGACAAGAGCTTTGAGGTTCTTATTGAAAGGTTCTACAGCTTTGTTCACTTCAGCAGCACAACCATTACCACCACCATGGGAGGCAATCATACGCGGCGTGCATCCGAGCTTACTCACCCCAAACACAGCGACCTTCCTTGCTCCTAGAACGTACAATGACTATACACAAAATTCATCTTTAAATTAATGATAAGGATATATGAACAAGAATATGCGTGTTCATTTTTTAATTAAAAATAATAATATAAGCAATTCGTATATTAGTTTGTTTACACAATATATTAGTTATTCAATTTCCACCTTTTCCTACGATATTATAATACATCCTATATTATCTTTTTCCTAAAATCTTAGGCATATATATAGTTGGACCTTCAAATAAGAGCGATAACTTCGAATGAGAGAATCTGCATATTCATCGAAACTGAACTTCTTATTGGTCATATATGGAGCCGGCATAAAATAGTTGTTGAGATAATCATTGCTTCCAATATTAATTGTGTATAGACATTTATTCAGCTTCTCCTCTGGAACCTTAGCCGTCATAATCATCGACCGGTGATTCTTTATTTGCTTTTTAAAACTGATTATTTCACCCTATATTGTCAAAAAGAATACACTTTAATCCATAAAACATCCAGAAAACTTATCGATTATTATAAATATTGTCTATTTAGTGTCTAAGGTTTTCCATTTGCAATCAAAGAATTAGATAGCCGATGGAATGTTCAAAGTAGGCGTTGCTGTAAACAAAAATGAAAATATCTTTAAATAATCTCTCTCATTCTTACCAAATGTTGGCTAGTTTCTTCACGTATTCCGCCTCCACCAGAAGCGTAGTTTATTCCGATGTGAGCTTGTTCCGGTGATGCTCCCGTGAACGGTGGAATGTAATCACTGAATCTCATTAGCTCAGCTGAAATGAAGACAAATTATTCAAACTCGTATCTCATACAATGTTTCGGTAAACATATAAGAACCAACTTGAGAAACTTTAGTTACTTCTTTAATTTCAAACATGAAAAAACTTTAATTTCGTTAGTTCTTATATATCTCATTAGTTTAGCTGAAATAAGGACAAATTATTCTTTTGACAAAAAAGAAAGGACAAATTATTCAAACGTATATAATGTTTTAAGTGGCATTTTATGACTACTTTTTCTTTATAACTAAGTTCTATATATGTTTTACCGATCAAAACTTTAATTTCTTCCATTTTTCATGTATTCATTTGATACATTAGCTAAAAACAAATAATACCTACATTCAAAACTTCAAACAGCGCAAAGGAAACATTGTGATACAATATATTCTTAAAAACTCTTTCTTTTTCGTAGTTTATATTCACTCTTTTATCCATAAAATTATTGGCAAAAAGATAAACAAAATCTGGGAGACTAACCGATAATGTCAGGAATGTTACGACCATTGCTGAAACGGCCGGTAGGACCTCTAGCAAAATCAATACCGTAGGGTGAATAGTTGACTTTGGCCGAGGTATTCAGGACATTGTTGTTACCATTGTCGAAGACGGAGTCTCCGAAAACAAAATAGCAAGGCACTCGCTGTCCAAGAGCCGCCTCGGTCGTTGCAAATGCGGTGGTCGCAATGACCAACAACAACGCTTTGAATATTGCCTCGGCCATTTTAGTAAATTAATGACCAGAAACTGAAATTGTTAACGTTCAAGAACAGATAAGAGCCTATATATAAACATATATAGACAGAAACAGACAGAAGTAAAATTCTATTTCAAGACTAGAGACAGAATAGATAATGAATAAATTAAACAGGGATGGTAATTCTTAGATTTTCTGAAAGATCATTAAGTGTCAACTTGTAAGTAAGTAGTTTTTTTTTTATGTTCGGCAAAATCTTCAATTGTCAACTTGTACGTGAGTTGTAATAAGAATATTAGAAGTCATTTTAACAGACAAATATCAAAGTCTCTGAATAAGAGCCAGATACGTATATTTGGTTTCGTGAAGAATCTTGTGGTGTTTGATTTTATTTTATTTAACTGAATAATATGATCACATTGAACAGAAAAAAAAAGATTGTTATGCAAAGTCGACGCATTCAACATGTTAATTATTGCGATGACTTCTAAAATGAGGTGTAGTTTGTACTTTGTTATTTGTTTTATTGTTCAAACACATTATTAGAATATAGAGAACTGGTATTGAAAACCGGAAATCGACCGAGATTGACGGTTGAAATGACAAGATCAAGATAATTATTCTATAAGTATCTAAAAGATTATTAATAAACGTTAATAATTGAAGTTTAGAAAGTTTAACATTATCTTTAAATATATTATTTACATTTAAGTTTATCGTAGATTAGGAAATCTCATCTTTATATAACATAATGTATCTCTTATAACTATTTTCATGAGAGTTTATTACAATTCTTCCTAAACACTTTTGTATTCTTACTCTCTTCAAGTAGATCTGCCTAACTTGAGAAAATCTGTAATGAATTGAGGAAAATATATATAAATAAATACTATATTTGATTATATAAAAAAGAAGAATATGCGAACAAAGGTAAATAAAACTTGAGGAATAATTAAATGTTAAAATAAGAAGGAAAAAAGTTACCGCATAAATCCAGTTTTCAATGTTTTAATAAAAACGGTTATAATTATAAAGTATTATCCATGCATATGCAAGAGATATAGACCAAGTTTCTGACTGTTTTAGGATATTGCATAAATGGCTTTCAACTTCATTGTTTTCGTTGGTCGAGTCATGCCATGCACTTTTTAAATGTTCCACTAATCATCTTACAGGTTAGGTTAGCTAGTAACCAAATTTTTTTTTTCTGCTTAATTATATTGCTAGTCCTTTTGCGTCTAGTTGTTTTCTTACAAATTTTCCAGTTTATAGTATTATAAATCAGAATCCTAGTTATAGTTAGTATAAGATCAAAGCCGATAAAAAAAATTAGATGTAAAGGAGATTGATGAACACTTTATATAATTTAACACAGTTAGTATATATTTGATATTTTTAATACAATGATCTGAGGATTAATAAACTATTAATTAATTTGATACACATAAAACACCTTGCATATACGAGTGTATGTATATGCATGTAAAGCAAATACGTACAGAGTTCGTAGAGATGAGGAATCAGTTTAAATGATGAACGTCACTTCGGGTTCAGTCACGCCTGCACCGATGAATTTTGCTGCAGCCACGGCTATATTCGTTAACGGGATTAGGGTTCTTCTGTTCGGCCCCGGGAGGATTGCATCCCGGAGGAGGATTAGGACCAGCGCACTTGTTAATCGCACCATATTCTATGTAATTCCGACTCTCCACTGGTTCCGCAATCACTGCCGCGCAAATCACTAGCAAACATATCACCCATGCCTTCATATTTCTTTATTTGTTGAGATATATAGCTGATAGTACTTCTTCTTTTTCTTTTTGTTTGTTGTAAAATTGAAGAAAGATGGGCTACTTTATATATACAATTAGAGGTTAGAAGATGCATTAGATTTAGCTAAATTAAGGATGTAAAAATTAGCTAGAAGATGAATTCTGAGTTATTTTTAGGTTTGCTTTCATATTTTTGTAAATGATGAAGTGCAAAGAAGATGAAAAAGATTTCTTTTTGATTGCTGTAAATTGTTAAAACCGTCTGTATTGACTAATTAACCAACACTTAAATCGAATCAGGATTGCATTATTTTTCATGTTATCACATAAATATTATTTTTTTCTACCATATATGAAAACTACGTGTACTTAAAATAAAACCACGATGTATATGGATCGAAACTGTGCATCCTGTTGAATTTTAGCGTTCATGATAAGTTGTGAAAAACTATTTAGGCTATTTAATAAACGCGTTTATCTACTAATCATACCGTATTTGATATAATATAAAAAGAATAAGAAAATAACAAATAGCGCAAATTAAGATTATTTGACTGTGGCCTTTTTTATTTATGGCTATAGGAAAAGCAAAAGACTTTTTTTTTTTCTTGGACAAACCAGAAAAGCGAAAGACATTGGTCGATTTTATTAACAATAATTTTTATGGTTAAAAAAAAAGTGTTTTGTCCAGGAACAAAAAAAACTGCTCGACGGCTCTACTATGATTTTTTTTCAAAAACATCAACTAGCTTTTGAGTCACATTGTTAGCCAATGAGAAACAGTTTGAGTCAAATAATTGGATCTCGTTAATTTAAATTCCAAGTTTAAGAGGAAAAAAACCGCATCGTCATGCACATGTGTGAGTTGTGTTAATAACTTCACTTAATCACTTTGATAATTTCAGGTTCATTAATTGCTTCACTTTGATTTTAGTTCTTCAAAATATCATCCGAAAGTAAGACTTTTTGCATTAATTTTCTTTTTGTTTGCATTTCCTAAAAATAATTTTACTTAAAGTGCATTTCTTTTGTTTCTTAAGCCTGTAATATGTTAAAACTGAAAAGTGTGTGCAAAGCATATTTAGCCTGATGTCTAGAATCTACAGTAATACAAATTAAAACGGTAAATAACAAATTAAATTTTAAAATCTGTAATGAATCGAGGAAAATTTCTGTATGGCTAATCCCTCTACTTCTAATTAATGCGATCAAGGAACTGGAAGCTGAATTGAAATGGAAAATGTTATCGAAAGCAGAAACGTCTTTCCTCAAGAAAAGGACTAGTAATATAAACTAAGGAGAGTGATAAACACTAATTAATTATTATAATAATTTAAATCAATAACAAAATATATATTTGATATCTTTGATACAATGATCTGAGGATTAATCCATTAATACCTAATTCATTTGAAACACATAAAACACCTTGCATATACGCATATACAAGTGTATGCATATGCATGAAAAGCAAATAGATTCGGGGCTCATTGAAATGAAGAATTTTATATGATGAACATCATTACGGTTCAATCGCGCCTGCACCGATGAATTTTGCTGCAGCCACGGCTATACTCGTTAACGGGAGTAGGGTTTTTTTGTTCAGTCCCGGGAGGATTGCATCCTGGAGGAGGATTAGGACCGGCACACTTGTTAATCGCACCATATTCTATGTAATTCCGACTCTCCACTGGTTCCGCAATCACCACGGCGCAGATCACTAGCAAACCTATCACCCATGCCTTCATATTTCTTTATTTATGGAGATATTGTTGATAGTACTTCTTCTTCTTTTTTGTCGTAAAAATGAAGACAAATGGACTTCTTTATATATATATACAAAGAGATTAGAAGATACACTAGATTGAGCTAAATTAAGGACGTTAAAATTAGCTAGATGATGAATTCTGAGTTATTTTTAGGTTTGCTTTCATATTTTTGTATTGAGACAAAGTGTGAACAAGATGAGATTTATATTTGATTGCTGTAAATTGTTACAACCGTCTATATCGATTAATTAACCTACACTTAGTCAAGGAAAAACAAAAATGTAATCAGGATTGCATTATTTTTCATATTATGACTGAGATCTTCTTTGTTATATATAAACTATGAAAATTACGTGCACTTAAATAAAGCCATTATGTTTATGGGTTGAAACCGTGTAATCTGTTGAATTTTAGCGTTCATGAGCTATAAGTTCTGAAAAATAATTTAGGCTATTTAATACATACGTTTGTCTACTAACCATACCATCTTTTATACAATCTAAAAAGAGTAGAAAATAACAAATATCGTATCAAGATTAAACAGAGGATTTTGGCCTTGTTTTCATGGCTACAAGCAAAGTAAAAGACATTGGTCGATTTTGTTATGAATATCATAATAAAGTATCTTAATATGGTATGGTGGTTATTTTGGATTTGGTCATATATGTCACCACAATGCATTTATTTCTTTGGTTAAATATCCCGAAAGAATTTTACAGTTAAACGTATTTATACTAGAGCAATTTCAAGACAGGTGATATTCTAAGAAATGATTGTCGAAACTATACAATCACGAAAAAATTATATGATAACTTGTAGGATGGATAAACAAGTCCTTAAAATCTTTAGACATAGTATACGGACTGTCGGATAAGGATTGTCGGATAAGGATGGACTCACAAACCGGAGAAGACGTGGGCCTCACTAAGAAGGGACTGAGGCGTTACAACATTAGTCTTACGGTTCCCACTCCATAAGAATTGTTTGACTTATGCCCAAGAAACATCAGAGTTTATCTCCATCCCATTTTCATTGAACCATGAAAACTTTGGACTCTCTAGATAATGAAAAACCATCAATAGCTTTTTATTCTTGAAATCATGAAACGCCCATCTAGTGTAACTAGTTTTCTTCTTATTACCATCACGAGTCCAAAACCCATCATTTTGGTCTGCAGCTAGCATATGTGGCCTAATAGCTAAAGTAATACGAAGTAACCAATAATATGTTAAAATCTACTGAATCGAGGAACAACTCTGTCAGAAAATTAAATACTAGTTTGCATAATGGTTAAAGTAAGGAGGAAAAAAAATACGGCATGATTATAAATCCAGTTTTCACGGTATTTCCAAAAATACGGTTATATTATAAAGTATTATGCACATGCTAAAGATAGAAATATTAGAGAAAGTGTAATAAGTCGTCTACCAGAACAATGTTTATAGTGTTTTATGCTATTGCATAAATAGCATAGACCTTTGTTTTCGTTGGTCCATATTCTTGCCACTTTTCAAATATTTCATTAATCATCTTATAGGTTAGCGACCAAATAATGTTTTGGTATATTTTGTCCTTTTGCGTCTAGTTATTTTTTCTTACAGATTTTCTAGCTTATAACTTGATAGTGTTATAAATCGAATCAAAGCAGATATAAGTTTTGAATATAAATTTATGAGAGTGATAAACACTAATTAATTATTATAATAATTTAAATCAATAACAAAATATATATTTCATATCTTTAATACAAACTGAGGATTAATACATTAATACCTAATTAATTTGAAACACATAAACACCTTGCATATACGCATATACAAGTGTATGTATATGCATGAAAAGCAAATACGTACGGGGCTCATTGAAATGAAGAATTTTATATGATGAACGGTACTACGGTTCAATCGCGCCTGCACCGATGAATTTTGCTGCAGCCACGGCTATACTCGTTAACGGGAGTAGGGTTCTTTTGTTCGGCCCCGGGAGGATTGCATCCCGGAGGAGGATTAGGACCGGCACACTTGTTAATCGCACCATATTCTATGTAATTCCGACTCTCCACTGGTTCCGCAATCACTGCCGCGCAAATCACTAGCAAACATATCAGCCATGCCTTCATATTTCTTTAATTATTGAGATATAGCTGATAGTACTTCTTTTTGTTTTTGTTTCTTGTAAAATTGAAGAAAGATGGGCTACTTTATATATACAAAGAGGTTAGAAGATTCATTAGATTTAGCTAAATTAAGGATGTTAAAATTAGCTTGAAGATGAATTCTGAGTTATTTTTAGGTTTGCTTTCATATTTTTTTATTGAGACGAAGTGCAAAGAAGATGAGAAAGATTTCTTCGATTGCTGTAAATTGTTACAACCGTCTATATTGACTAGTTAACCAATACTTAGTCAAGAAATAACAAAAATATAATCAGGATTTCGTTATTTTCCATGTTATGACTGAGATATTGTTTGCATTAAAAACAAAGAAATATGTTTTGTATTTCGTAAAAGCAGTGAAATTCTACTTCTCTGGTTTTGACTTCCAATTTGTTTTGGTCATATATGTCATCACAATACATTTATTTCTTTGGTTAAATTTTCTGAAAGAATTTTACAGTTAAACGTATTTATGTTGGAGCAATTTCAAGATATGTTGCATTCTAAAAAGTGAATGTCGAAATTATACAATCACAAAAAAAGTATGTGGTAATTTGTAGAATGGATAAACAAGTCCTTAAAATTTTGGGGACGTAGCATACCGAATTACCGACCTTCGGATAAGGATGAACTCATAAACCAGAGAAAACTTGGGGACTACTAAGAGGGGAAAAAATCTGTTAATAAATTAAATTGCATGATGGTTAAAGTAAGGAGGAAAAAAAAAATGCAGCATGATTATAAATCCAGTTTTCACTGTATTTCCAAGAAACGGTTATATTATAAAGTGTAATAAGTCGTCTACCAGAACAATGTTTATAGTGTTTTATGATATTGCATTAATGGCATAGAGCTTTGTTTTCGTTGGTCCATATTCTTGCCACTTTTCAAATATTCCATTAATCATCTTACAGGTTAGTGACCAAATAATGTTTGTTTTTTTCGTCTGCTTAATTATTCTGCTAGTCCTTTTGCGTCTAGTTATTATTGTTTCTTACGAATTTTCCAATTTATAACTTTATAGTGTTACAAATCGAATCAAAGCCGATAAATAAAAATTGAATATGCATTAAGGAGAGTGATACTATATAATTATTATAATAATTTTATTTTCTAATATCAAAATATATATTTGATATCTTTTGATACAATGATCTGAGGATTAATCCATTAATAACTAATTTGAAACAAATAAAACACCTTGCATATACGCATATATGAGTGTATGTATATGCATGTTAAAGCATATACGTACGGAGCTCATAGATATGAAGAATCAGTTTAAATGATGAACGTCACTTCGGTTCAATCGCGCTTGCACCGAGTAATTTTGCTGCAGCCACGTCTATACTCGTTAGCAGGAGTAGGATTCTTCTGTTGGGCTCCGGGAGGATAGCATCCTGGAGGAGGATTAGGACCAGCGCACTTGGTAATCACACCATAGTCTAGATGCTTCCGACGACTCTCCACTGGTACCGCAATCACCGCGGCGAAAATCACTAGCAAACATATCACCAATGCCTTCATATTTCTTTGTTTATAGAGATATTGTTGATAGTACTTCTTCTTTTTGTTTTTGTTTGTTGTAAAAATGAAGAAAAATGGGCTACTTTATATATACAATTAGAGGTTAGAAGCAGGGGCGGATCTACCTTAGTTAAGATGGGGGGAGAGTTGCCACCCTTAATTTTCTGAAATCTTCTAAGAGTTGTAAGGAATTAATTTCATTGCCCCCCATAAAAATATCCCTCTTGCCCTATATAAAATTTTTGTTTTCCAATTGACCAAATTGACGTTACCTTAATATTTAGCTAAATTAGTTACAAATTTCAGTCCAAATGTAAATAACAACGTATCTAAACATTTAATGCTTAAAAAAAAGCTTGATCTCTTCCCATAACTTTGGCGTTCATAGTTATGATAATAGGTTTCTCTTTAATATTTTTTGTATTGTTTTCCAAATATAGATAGTCATGATTGCATTAATCTAAAAATACTCCTTAATTAATCATAACGTTTTTCTTAAATATCTATAAATAGATTATTTTTATTGAGTACAGACGATCTATCAATGGTCCTGTCACCTGCTTAGGACCGTGGACTTGCTTAGTTAGCGGCTTGCTCGGAGTTAAAAGTTTTATTTTAGTTTTTCCGTTTTTTTAGGCAATGATTAGCAACTATAGTAATTTACTAATTTATTTACAATTATGATTAATTTATTTACTTTCCATTTTCCACTAAAAGAGAGATTAATTAATCTCGCAAAATTTTGGTTCATTGAATATACATGCAAATTTATTTTCCCTGTTAAAGATCTACTAAACTCAAAATGTCATCATTTTTCATGTCTATATGTTGGGGCTAGCCTCTATTCCTTCGCAAGCTGGGCGATACTATACGGTTTACTTATGATTCCGTCGAACGAGCCCTTCGCCACTACCATATTAGTGGCTTCCGTGCTGTGAAGATCATCCCAAAAGACATATTCAGTCCTGTTTGCACAAACCGGCTGGTTTGGGACACAAAGTTCTTCCCCCGGGTTTACTGTGCAACAACTCTTACCTCCAACCTTAAATCCTATGAAATTACGAAAGCGTGGTGAGTTCAATTGTTATTTAAGAATTAAAATATTCTTGTACTTTGCATACATAGTTATTGGATCAAAGTTAACTTGTTATAAGTCATGAGTTCAATATGTTTACCTAGGAAAATGAAGGCTTGGGGATCTCCACCGGAGAAAAGATCGACGTAGGTAAACTTTGCACCTCTGACCTTCTTATTGAAATCCATGACAAGGTCGTCAAGGTTCTTATTAAAAATCTTCACTGCTTCATTCACTTCGCGGGAACAGATTTTACCGTCACTGTGTGACTTCATTATCTTTGGTGTGCACCCAATCTGGCTGAGTCCGAAAACTGCCACCTTCCTCGCTCCTAGACGGTGCAAATTCTACAAGCATGCACATAATTTGGTTATTTAGAAGAAAACTTGATAACCTGAACACCGTTAGATAACCCTAAAAACCAAACTAATTTAAATAACTAGTAAAAATAAAAACAATGAATGATTATCCTAAATATATGTCACACCAAATGGTTCCACTTTACCTTTAAGTGGGAACGGTAAATAATAATGAGAGAATATGCGTATTGTTTAGGAGTGTAGCGTCGTTTAGTGTTGTACGGCTTTGACATGAAGTAATTGTTGATGTAATCGTTGCTTCCAATGTTGATCATGTAGAGACATTGTTGCAATCTTTCTGCTGGTACATTCGCTTTCGTTATGGACGTCTTGTGATTTTGTAGTTGCTTTCTTATACTGATTCTATCTCCCTATATACATATTTTAAGGTTTTGTTATTTAAAACATTAGAGCTACTGAAACTAAAACATCCCACCAAAACTCGGACGTTCTAAGCGTGTATAACATTGGCTATGATGCATAACCTATAGGAATAAATCCTGTTATTGTATGAATTTTTGAAACGTTAACAAAAGAAACTAAAACAGTTTCCAAGGAAACAATTTAAGTATATATATATATATACACGGTTCACATCATTTTCTCCATCAAAGTGAGAGGTTAGAGCTAAGTAACTAACTATACTTTATGAGATATTAAAGCCCAATCATTTATCACCAAACAAAGTCTATTTATAAGTTGTTTTTCTAGTTCTTACTTCTTACCAAGTGTTCGCTAGTTTCTTCACGAAGTCCACTTCCACCGGAAGCGTAGTTCATCCCGGTGTGAGCTTGTTCAGGTGATGCTTCGGCGAATGGCGGTATAAAATCCTTAAAACCGGATAATTCACCTGACGATAAAAACATCACAAATTAAATTCATGTATGTTACCATATACACAGTCGTCTTTTCTAAAGTACAATTACAGCATTCGAACGAAGCTCTATAAAGGGAAAAGATCTGTAAGAAAGTAGAATATACATGCATATAATTTGAGACCTATAATTTTAAGGGGAAAAAAAACACGTCTAATATACCATTAATAAAATTTCGTACGACCAAGAAACAATTGAGTGGACTATGCATGTAGTATATATATCTTTCAAAATACGTAATTATTAGGCATATGAATGAACACATAAGGTACAAAATGGAGAGACTAGCTATTGATGTCACAATTTTAGCTTTTAATATGTAAAAATAAAATCTTAAATACTTTACTAAATGATATTTGAATATAGTTTTTAACATATTAAAGATATGTTAATATTTTGGATCTAGTGACATAAGTGTAAAAATGGTTTACCAATAAAATGATACTATAAAGTATCATTTTGATTCTCAAGTCTCTCATACAATTTTTTTTTCATTTGTTCATAATATTTTAAACCTTTTCTTTTTTAATTTTCAAAATATATAAAGGATATACAAATGTCGAGTAACTAGAGGAAATTAATCGGGAACTAACCGATAATATCAGGGATAGTGCGGCCATTTGAAAAACGGCCGGTCGGGCCTTTAGGAAAGTCATTACCATAAGGTGAAAAGTTGACTTTTGCCTCGGATTTCAAGTTATTATTATTGCCATTATCGGACATTGAGTCTCCAAAAACGAAGAAACACGGCGCTTGTTGTCCGTAAACCACCGTGGCCGCTGTAAATATGATGGCAGCAACTAACCAACAAGCTTTAGACATTCTTTCAACCATATTCTTCAAAAATAAAATAAAACAAGAAATTGAACAGAGGAAATATTTATTGAAGAAAAGAAGTAAGATCTTATTCATTAAAGTTGTCATATAAGAGAGGCCAGAGTTTAAGTTTAGATTTGAAATTGATTCTATGAAGAATATTAAAAGGCTATTTAAAAGAAAGGGTAATGAGCAAAATAAGGGAGACTACAATCTTTTTGTATGTGGGGAGGATCTTTAATTTTAGTTAACCTGAGAATTTGTGATAGCGAATCATGCTACTAAGATTGTATTTTAATTTCTTTGCAAATATTTTGTTTAAGCTATTTGTATCATCAAAGCATACTACTAGTACCCCCTATCTTAAAGTGTTGCTATGAAAAATCTGATTTTTAAAAAAAAAATATAATTTTAAGAATTTAAATAGCTTCTTATTCGATATATATAATACTAATATTACAACGATGATTCAAATTTAAGTTTATTACTTTTTGATAAATGATAAATTATAATCTTAGTCTAAAAATGTGTTTTGGGGGAAAAGGGTACTTTTTTGAACAACAAAAAAAGTATAATTCGTCTTTCACCAAACACAAATAGTGATCTAGTGACATTTACCGCTGACAAAATCATTCAAATCACAATTATTTATACTATGCATCATTTATTCATCATATATTTTGGAATAATTAATATGGGTTATGTAAATAAAATAAAAATATTTTACTTTATAATACATCTAAATATAACAAGTAATCATTATTTTTAAATTGGTGAAAAAGGCATGTTATTCATATGATAAATTTTAATTGGAGAAGAAAGGAATGCAATGAGTTTAGAATAAGCATAACGAATGAAATGAAATTATAGTAGATCACAGATGCCAGATAAACACCAATCCGTAATGTGAATTAAAATACTAGCTATAACTATTACCAAGATCTATGTTTATTCCTTTCAATTTGATTATATCGATTATAATCATTGGGATCTCTAAATGAACCTAATTGATGTTTATAATTATACAGATAAGTTAGTTGTTTTGATTCTTTAAAGTTTTGGGGGATTTAAGTTTTAACATTCATAAAACGTTAGTATTATATGCTTACCAATCTAAAGTATTAGATGAATTATTTTAATAATCTGAAGTATTATAGCCATGTGATGCTAATGTCTTGTTGATCTTAAAAAGACATGAACTAAAACTCTATATAGATAGTGCCAAAATTCCTTGATCGCGCTATGTACATTAGTACGGTCTCAAATTTCCTGGCATGTATAAGGCATAGAGATTTACTCACACAATTATAAGAAACACTAAATTTTCTTTTATTCAAAATCATATTATGTACATAGATTCATAGAAAGCTTCTAATCAAGATCCATACAAAATTACAAAGGGAGACACAAACCTCCCATATACCTTGCCGGTTTTATTATATTGACATATATATAGACTATATAATGCTATAACATAACATAACAACATACTATACGAACATATAATATATATGTGCAAATTAACATGTTAATTTGAACAAGTCGCGGCACACTTGGTCGTACAGTCAAATGAACATCCTCCACTGCGGCTGGTGCTTTTATAACCATCCTTGTTAACGTTGGTTGATTTGTAGCACTCCTCGGGACATGTCAGCTTCTTACCGCTACAAGCTCCTTGCGCCGAGCATGTATGTGCACCTCCAGCATTCATCATATCTCCGAATGATCCTCCAGCACCTCCAGCACCTCCAGAGGACCCCGAAAACCCGGAAAATCCATGATGAAACCCGGATTTGGAACCAAACATCTCGCTGATTCCACTATCCCAGAGTTGACGACTAGCTTGAGATGCTGAGACGAAGATGATTACCAGAAGAAAAGGTAAAAGGATTGATTTTGTAAACATTTTGTTGTTGTTTGTTGTTGTTTGTTGTTGTTGTTGTTGTTGTTGTTATTGTTTTGTGTGTAGATTGGTTGTTGTGAGATTGAATAGGATGATGTTTCAATATATGCATATATATAACATACTCTGACTACATATGTGACCAGTGATTTTTGTTAAGCTATTTAAAGAAAGAGGCAATGAGAAAATTTAGGTAGACTACAATTATTTGAGAAAGCTCTCTAATTTTAGATTAATTGTAGAGGACTAGCTAGATAATTGGTCGGAGTAGTTTTATGCAACTAAGAAATTGTGTAAAATTTCTTGCAAGCGTGTCCGTAATATTATGCACATTGGCCGACGTACATAGGTTTTGGGAGGGTCACTTGTACACATGATTTTTTTTTAAAAATTAAAAGTAATTTTATAAGGTTTGCTAATAATGCCCCTATTGATGTATTAATTTTATGTCCCACTAGGTGACTAATGTGGCTTAGCATTTGTTGCATATATATGTCAGGAATTAAGGATCTAATTTTTTTTTCAAGAACACGAAATTAAAGTAGAAAAAATAATGTGCACACAAGATATATAGTGGTTTTACTCAAAAAGAGTTACGTCCACTTTCTTCTGCTGCAGATTTCACTAATATCGAAAAAATTCGGAGGATACAAGTTCTCTCAATCTCTAACTCTACCTCTATACTTCGATGATATAACATAGGTGACTACTACAATTATATAAATGAAAAACTTAGGACAAACATACATATGCCAATATTACCCAAATATCTTTACCAGCACGTTTACTAGACATCATACGTTCATATAGAATAAAACAATATCTGTCATTTGTGGTCGAAACACACAACAAAGAAAAAAAACAATATTAATGACAATAGTGAAATATCATAGTATTACAGTATATTTTGATATTCAAATATTTAATTTACATTAGTTACAAATACAATCGTTTTCTTTTCTTATATAAAAAAAAAAATATAAAAGAAAAAAAAAATGCAATCGTAAATTTGATAAATTCAATTTCCATGATTCATAGGCCCAAATTTGGTAAATTCAATTTCCATGATTTCCTTGATTAAATGGGCCTCGTTAATAATCGATTGGGCCAAACTTCTTAATATTTTTTAAGTCACGTGGAATGTCACGTGCTAATCATCTTCTTCATAGAAACCAAAAACCTAATCTGCAAGATCTAAACCAAAAAAAAAAAACTTCAGAAAATTTGAAATCCTCAGAATTGCAGAGCAAAGAACAACCATGGCGAATCCTATTCAAGAGGTACCATTTCGAAAACGCACTTCTAATTCAATCTTCAATTTCGCAATGTATAAATTTTTCAGTGAATTGATTTTGTAATTTGGATTTTTCCATGGCAGATTCTGGAGAAGCAAGTTCTAACGGTGGCTAAAGCTATGGAAGATAAGATAGACGACGAGATCGCCTCTTTAGAAAAGCTTGACGAGGACGATCTAGAGGTTTTGAGAGAGAGAAGGTTAAAGCAAATGAAGAAAATGGCAGAGAAGAAGAAACGTTGGATTAGTCTTGGACATGGTGAATACTCTGAGATCCATTCTGAGAAAGACTTCTTCTCCGTCGTTAAAGCCAGCGAACGCGTCGTCTGCCATTTCTACCGCGAGAATTGGCCATGTAAAGTATGGATTCTTAATCTCTTGCTTCAACATTTTCGAATTTTTTGTGTGGTTTCAATAGAGTTCGATTGCGTAGTTCAATGAATTCTCTTTGATTAGAGATGTTAGGAATCAAATAATGGTGCTTCTTGTTCATAGCCACTAGACCTTGTGGATGTGTTTGCATTGCTTGATTCTTAGAGCTTGTGGAAGTGATGTGTTTTGATCGGTGTAACGGTTTTTGGATGATTTGGTGATTTGTGAATGATTGATGTTTGTGTAGGTGATGGATAAGCACATGAGTATATTGGCAAAGCAACACATTGAGACACGTTTTGTGAAGATCCAAGCTGAGAAAAGTCCGTTCTTGGCTGAGAGGCTCAAGATTGTTGTTCTACCTACTCTTGCACTTATTAAGAACACTAAAGTCGATGATTATGTGGTAACAATAATTATTGGTTAAACGAGAACATTTTGTTAGTTTCTTTAGGATATGATTTAGTGGATGATCAATGTTGTTGTTGATGATAGGTTGGGTTCAATGAGCTTGGAGGGAAAGATGATTTCAGCACTGAGGATTTGGAAGAGAGAATAGCTAGAGCGCAAGTGATTCATTACGATGGAGAGTCATCGTCGCTTAAACCAAAGTCGACAACACAAGTTAGAAGGAATGTGAGGCAGAGTGCTCGTTCAGATTCAGACTCCGAATAGACTCTCGGGTTTTTCAGCAAACGTTTGTTGGTATGTTCATGATCTTCACTCTATCTTCAGCCCTTTTTTGGTGTGAGTTTGTATTGTGCGAATTCAGTTGTGATGTGTAATACAAAGTAGGAGATGATCTTATATGCATATTTGATGAGTTTTTAACCTTGATAGTAGTTAGTGTTTAGAGTCAGAACCAGATATTTAGAGGCAAAAGTCATTCAAAACGTCTGTGTCCATATTAGTATGATGGATGATTCCATACATCGAACAAATGAAGTCTCCTCGATTGCTTATGAACGCGCACATCTTTCCTGTGTTGAACTAAAATTGTCTTGGATCTTAACTTGATGTTTCAAATGAAGGAGATAGTACCTAGTGTTGAATGAAGAGTCCATATTTGTACTCCCAAAAACATAAACAAACGAAACCAATTGGTCAACTTCCATCAGTCATCTTTTGCAGTCCCTGTTAGTCCCAAGCCCAATATATTCTTAACATCAAAATTAATTTCGAAACACTCCATTCCTACTTCAAAGCAAAAAGAGAGAGAGAGAGAGTACATCAATGATCCATGTAGATGGTATATTTATGATGTCGTAGTTTACCCATACTCTAAAGCTATCTTAGTTTATCCGCATACGAACCCTTGTGATTCAAGCTATCTTATCTGCTGTGGAAGTGATAGGACTGGATTGATCAAGCCAACTTCTTCGACCTCGAGCAACCATCTTACTCTAGACTAACTTGTTGGCCAATTGTTACAAGAGAAAAAAAAAAATAGGTGAAAGTATTCGAGTGTTTTGCATTGACGTCATTGAATAAAATACAACCACATTCTCACCAAGAAGGGAAATATCAGATTTCTGATCGTTAGTCTCGAACACACTTACTTCCAAGAACGACTCTTTTTTTTCTCTCGTTCTCTTACTCCTTCAAGCTTTTCTTGGGCCTCGACACTTAGTTTCACATTCTTTCGTCCTATTTTCCCCTCTTGCACATATCCCATCAGTGTGTAGTACAAAAGATGTTTTCTCTACACAGATTTAACCTTACACAACATTATTTTCCCCAAACAAGGAATAGTGAATATGTACATGAATAATGTATATGTTTAAGAAAATAACATGTTATATTTTCAGTTTTTCACCCAATTTTTTTTTTTTTTCTTATAAGAATTTTCATTTACCTAAATAAATCTTCCTTCTTTTATTTAAATTTTAACATAAAACATTTTGACATTAACTAATTTCTTATATTATCATATTCAATGAGGGGTAGGCTTTGCATTTTTTTTTTTTTAATGTGTTTATTGGTCAATACACGAAAACTAAGAACAGCCAAGAGAGTATGTCACAGGCTGCGTAGTTTCTTCCTTGAATCAAGGTTTCATGCCATGTGATGAGTTGTCATTGTTTAGAGCTCTCAAGATTTATATTAATACTAGATGAGTACCCACGCTACGCGTAGGTTTATTTTGAAAATTGTTAAAAAAATATTTACATTGATAGTTTTTTTTGCTAATTTATATTTATTCTTTATTTATTTTTGTATTGTTAATAAAATGAAATCAATAATATGTAGTTATATTTTATGGTTAGATTCATTTGTAACTCGAAATATCAATTTATATATTTCATGTATAAAGCTGATTATTTATAAAATTTTAATATTTTCACTTCATAAATATATATAACAATAATATATGATATTCTGAAAAAATTATGAGCAACTATGTTACTTGTGTGATTTAAAATTTGCCTAACTCAATTTTAAACTAAATCTTATTTTATGTACTTCAACAACATTGTGATAGGCTCATGATTAAAATTTGGATTGACATCAACTGAACAAGATTTGAAAAGTATTCGTATGAAAAAATAAAAAGATAACAAAAATTAAATGTCATTTAAGTCAATATTTTTTGATCTTCTGTCATTGCATATATCAATATTAGAGAAATGATCATGTCTTGAATGATTTGAAATTTGTCTAACTTGATTATAAATAAACTATTTCTAGTTTGATGTGTTCACTTGATATAATACTCCAACAACAGTGTTATCGACTCATGATTAAATATATAGAATTGATATAAACTGAACAAGATTTCAAAAGTATTCATATGAAAAGAATTTAAAAAAAAACAAAAATTAAAGCAGCATTTAAGTCAATACTTTTAGATCTTCTCTCATTGCATATATCCATATAACAGAAATGATCGTGTATTAAATTATTTGATAGGTCTAATGTTTTAAAGGTTTATTATTTAAAAAAACTTGAATGTCAATGTTATCAAAGACTCAAAATAAAATTACTAAACTAATAAGAGGTTTGGTAACGAACAAGTACAACACAAAAAAATAGTATAATAAAAAGAGTATAGTAAAAGTAGTGCTTAATTTATTATCATTAATTTTTTTTATTTTTTTTTATTTTAAAGAAATCAATTAAGAGTAGGATTGATGATATATTTAATTTGCTTATTTAATTTGATTAATATTTTAATTTAAAAAATATAGAATGACACATGTCATTTTTTTTTGTGATGATGTGTCATTCATTTGGAGAGAGTTGGCCAACTTTCATATATATGATTTATATTAGTCAATTGGAGAAATTTACACATAAAGACTAATCAACTTGATTACTGCCTATATCTCATCCCTCGTGATGATCTCCAATTTCATAAGGTTTTTTCAAGTGATCATTCACTTAATTGCACAGAAATATAGTAATGTTTGATCTTTTTATACTTTAGTATGGTCCACGTTCATTATTTTGCAAACTTGCATGACTTGTCAACTTATATTGTATATCATCAAAAATAATGTATTCCACATACACAAAAACTTACTTTCCATCACTAGAGTCAACTTTAAATCCTATCCTCGTTGTAAACTTAGATCTTGAGAAGGATGTAATCTGGTAAGATGGATCAAATCACATGAGTTCTTCTTCTTAGTCCCTCTTGTTCAAGTAGTTGCTAAGAAGTGGTAACATGGCTTTGAGTTGGCAAAGATAAGATTAAGATCAATTTAAACTTGACACCGAGACTGGTTTAGATTTTGCCTTTGATTAAGAAAATCTGATTAATGACACAAAATATACATTTGTTTTTATAACTGTAACTAATTTCTTCATAATTATAATTTCAGTCAATACTAGTATACTACTCTTTAATGCATCATAAAAAAAAACAGCCATATATTGAGGGTTGAATTATATTGTACCCAAAATACATGGTTGAATAACACTCTCAAAGAAACATACATAATCAAAAGTCCTCAATTAAGCAATTATAGCCTATATATAACAACAGTATAATAAAATAAAATATTATACAAATCACTATGTGAGCCTCAACCTAGCCTCACATCAAACTCGCAAAATATATGATTGGACATTACAGAGTGTAACAAAGTCATTATCATAATTGTATTCTTCAAATTATAAAATAAACTAAATTGCATGTACCATACGTAACCCGTAATTGTAAATTTGATCAACTCTATAAATGGAGACAAAAACACACACAATGATCAAAACCTTAACATTCTAAGCCATGAAGAACCAAAGCAGCTTCTCCATTGTTGCTCTTCTTCTCATTTTCTTTTCCTCATCTGTCTTTGCTCAGCTGCAGACAAATTTTTACCGGAAGTCATGTCCTAACGTGGAAACTATTGTCCGCAATGCCGTCCGCCAAAAGTTCCAGCAGACTTTTGTTACGGCTCCGGCCACCCTCCGCCTTTTCTTCCATGATTGCTTCGTCCGTGTAAGTTTTTTTTAAATCGATATATTAGTTTACATTTTGTAAACGATAATGGGTAGAAAAAGCATATTGTACGTGTTTTTAATGTAAATATAAATATTAAATAAGTAAATAAAAAACATAAATATGAATATATTTGTTTTAAATAAAGTGTTATTGGTAATTTCATTTGCAAAAAAAAATAATTAAATAGATTTTATTACTTTTTGTCTATGGATTCTATAATGATTTTGTAGTTCTATGAATTTTGAATGTTGTTAAAATAAAGATTTTAAATTTATAAACTAAAAACTAAACATTCAAAATACTACGAAGTTATCATAATGTTTTAAAAACTTATGAAAAAATAAAGAAATCTCTCCTATATATTAGTATAATGTTTGGCCCGTGTTCAAAAAAAAAAGTATATATTGTTTGACTATTTAACGTTATATACAGGGATGTGATGCTTCGATATTGCTGGCATCACCATCTGAGAAGGATCACCCTGATGACAAGTCACTAGCCGGAGACGGGTTTGATACGGTGGCAAAGGCAAAGCAGGCCCTTGATAGGGACCCCAACTGCCGTAACAAAGTCTCATGCGCTGACATTTTGGCTCTCGCCACTCGTGACGTCGTCGTTTTGGTACATTTCAATTCTTATATTGATCTTTATCTAATTTCCTTGACACCTTATTCATCTCTTCAAAATTCTATTATTAATGTAGGCTAAAATGAAATGTCCCGAAAGAAAAATCTAGGCTTGAAGGAATATCTACACTAATTAAGTAACTTGAATTCATTACTGTTTCGTTTACTATGAAGAAACAAAATCATGGAACACGTACGTGTTGATCAACCCGTGAAAAAATGTTCATTACCTAATTAAGTAAATATAGTAGGATTATTTAGCTAACGTGTCCTAACGATTTGGTTATTATTCCCTTTTTGTGTGATTATATTCTTTTTCATTTTGTGTCATTATTACTAAAAGACTTGTGAAATTAAAGATAATAATATATTGTAGACCGGAGGACCGAACTATCCGGTAGAGCTAGGGAGGAGAGACGGCAGACTATCGACAGTGGCTAGCGTTCAACACAGTCTACCCCAGCCTAGTTTCAAATTGGACCAACTTAACACTATGTTCGCTCGTCACGGTCTATCCCAAACCGATATGATTGCACTCTCAGGTATTTAAACCGAAGCAAAACCGGAGTAGACGGATTTTAATTTCATATATTATAACCAAGTCTAACAGATAATTTTTATGATATGCAGGAGCACATACTATAGGATTCGCACATTGTGGCAAGTTTTCGAAAAGAATTTACAATTTTAGTCCTAAACGTCCAATTGATCCGACTTTGAATATTCGTTACGCCTTACAATTGAGACAAATGTGCCCCATTCGGGTCGACTTGAGGATCGCAATTAACATGGATCCTACTTCTCCAAATACATTTGACAATGCTTATTTCAAAAACCTCCAAAAAGGGATGGGTTTGTTCACGTCAGATCAAGTTTTGTTCTCTGATGAACGATCTAGATCAACTGTCAATTCATTTGCTTCTAGTGAAGCAACTTTTAGACAAGCTTTTATTTCGGCTATAACGAAGTTGGGTCGGGTTGGAGTTAAAACCGGTAACGCGGGTGAGATAAGACGGGATTGTTCACGTGTTAATTAGTGATTTGTTGTTTCTTTTATTTAAGAAATTTTGCTTCTTCTTTTTTAAGATTTGTTTTCTGAATTGTATGGTTCTTTGACGAAAAAAAAAGAAAAAAAGAAGAATTGTTTCACCACTCTTATTCTTATTTCGAACACAAATTCTCAATATTGCTAAGGGTTACCACAATTTACAACATATACAACGTAAGGTGGAAAGTACTTACATTGAGAGAAAAATGGCCAAGACTCTTGGCTTAAATGAGCTCTCAAAGTTTTATTATACCTTCTCATAGGTTAGTGATTCTTTTTTAGAGTTTGAGTATATTTTCCAAAATGGGCTATCCATTTTGCAAGTCATTTTGATCCATTTTGTCTATATGAACTTATAAGCCCACTGATGGGTTACAAATTTATTGAAATCAATTCTCGATTATATAACTTTCTTGGAAACTCAATTATTTTTTCTACGGACGTTTTAGACTTTCTTTCCTTTTTTGATAAAAGATTTTGAATTGTCAAAATCAAAAGAAGAAAAATAAAGAGAAAAAAAATATGTGAAGGAGGATGAGACTCGTCGTTGCAATTCTAACCAAAACCTAGAAAATCTGGTCAAACTCTTCAGTCTCCCTAAAGTATTACAAACATTAATGACTTTTTGGCATGGAAGACAACATCATTCATTCTTTGAAAGACACCAACTTTTAACATATCCAAATCTAAACTAAAATAGTTAGATATTTGCACTAAAACCAAAATTGATCTACTTTCAATTTAGAATAACATTCTAAAACTTCATTGACGACCTCTTTAACATTGTTGATATCTTGTAGTTAGATCGTTTAACTATTACAAGATACTACTAATCATTAATCAAATTGTTTTTAATAAATTCTTAACTAATGTGTTTTGATAATTAACGAATTGTATGGTATATGAAGGAAATAAATGAGGGGTTTAGGAATGTAAAGTTGTAAAGTAAATGCACGTGGAGACATTTGTGGAATGCATCCAAATGAAGTATAAAACAATGTACTTAACACAATCCACATGCTCCTCTTCAATCCAAAACCATATCTGTGGGTCCCTATTTTTCCAAATTACATTTAGTCAAATAGTATTCAGTAATATAATCGTGACAAAATATATAAAATCATAACATGCCATTTACCAATCACAGACTTTAATTTGTACAGATTTTCTGACAGCCTTGTACGAATTTTTTCATCATTCAAACCGACAAATATAGTTCAATGTATTTTATTATACTACTGGTTATAATTATATGAGCGGAATTAGATTCTTATGATATAAAAATTTATTCGTTTGTTTAGAACAATGTACGGAAAAAGAGTTACAGTTGTGCTTAACAAGCTAAATATTCTGAATCTGACATATCTGAAATTGTTCAAAAGTGGTTTAGATTTTAAGTGACACTATGATATATCAGGTTTAAATCCCGTTTATCTCAGTGCGTCTGATCTTGAAACAGTACATTGATATTAACAGGAAAAAATGGACAGTTTATAAAACTTAGCAAAATAGTAAATTCTTTGTGAATACCATAATTATACATATAATTTCGAATTTCACATTTTCTATCGAAAACGAGTATAGGGTAATTTGATTATTATGTTCTAAAGTTTGACGATATTATATCAGTTCGAGTGGTGGGTGTTTTTTTTTATGATGTATTTATGTGCGAGCTCTTTTCCTTTTTCCACAAATGTAATAGTAGTTGACATGAGTACTTCAATTTGATTAATAGTTAGCTATAAACATTAAACAGATACATTTATATTTATATTTTGCAAGTCAAACATTGAACCTTCTGCATTAAAATACCACAGAAACATTAAATTAAAAAGACAAAGAAGGAAAGAAGAACACTTTGTAATTAAGTCCTTAACTTTCTTGTGAATGATGAGCCGAAAAAGTGCGGTTTGGTATGAAGAAAATGTGAAATGTCAATTTTCACAAAAGTGTGATTTATATACGGTATGTTTAATCATTTTTTATTACACTTAAATTAGCGTTTATGTGCCATTAGAAAGAAGATTTTAATTTGGAAAAACTAAAAAGGATCCTAAACATATCATATTAGTTAATTTTATCAACTAATTAATAATACAGTTTCTGTTTTAATTAAGGTTGGTTACTCGAAACATTATAGAAAAAATTAGTGGAGTATTTTAGCCGATCAAACTTATAGTTATCATTTAACACTCGTGCCACTCTACTTGATACATAGCCACTGTACTTGTTAATCTCCACTAATCATATTTATTCTGCTTGATCCGTATTTTGTTTTCATTTGTACTGGCCGAATTTTTTTTTGGGTTTTAGGTTTGTTTGAATGGTTAATGCACGTAAGAACATTGTCATCGGAGTAAAAGATCCCATCGGAACCTTATTTTGTGTATATATTAAATTACCGAGACTTAGACTACTTAAGTGCATCGTCTAAAATCTGAAAATTCTTTCCATCATACATATATTAGTTAGAGATAAAATTCAGTGAGGAAAAAGAGGAAATTTCTCCACGTGAAGATGGTTGAACGGAAAAAGCAAAGGATCTAGCTGGCCAATGGGACATGCATATGAGTAAAACAATTTAGGTAAATTAAGTTCACGAGTTCAAAAGAATTTCGTGAGAGATGTGAGAAATGATCTATCTGCGAGCGGTAAACTTTGTATTCGATTGTGTGTAATTCTCAAGATAACGGTTACAAATCTTTGTCACGTTATCAATACGAACAAAGTTTTATCTAGTTTCTTGTATTTTTGTGGGTGGTGAAACTAATAATTCCAAAGTCATCACAAGTGCGGCCAATAGAATGATCAAAAGAAGAATAATTGATGAGGAGGGTAAAGTAGAGGTAAAGGACAAAGATTGAACAAATGGGTAAAATCAAGGACACAAACACATGCACACATGCATACATACAAAATATGCATTCATATTCTCATACAATATACAAGCATATGTGTGGATGATGTGTATAGAGAGAGAGATCGGGCATGTGAAGGCATTAATAGGAGGTGGGGTTTGAGTGTTGATGTCTTCATATTCTTGCAATGGAGCCACATGGTAAACAGGGAACTCAAGCCCCCTCTCTTTAGGGTAGGTATGATTCATCCAAATTTAGAGCTCTTCCATGTGACTCCATGTGTTTTTTTCTTCCATCACCCATTATTCATTTTTTTCTTTCCGCTCTTTAATCTCAATCTTGCTCAATTTGCTTCCAAGGTCTTATACCGAATATTGTTGATGTTAATTCAAACTAATGGCATTTCATTTTGTTACATTTGTATGCTTCTGATTTTTTGTTAAAATCTATTTAATTTCAAACGTTGTCTGAGAGGAACTATATAAAATTTTCTTACATATTAGATCGAAATTTGGTTATTGATCAAGGTTTTTTTGTTCATTAAAGATTTGCAACCGTCAAGTAAAATATTAAGAAACTAGATCAACAAACGTATGTGATTCTTTCTTTCGTTTTTTTGTTTGCTAATAAAGAAAAAGATCTCATGAATCATATAAGATTTCATTTGTTATGAGAGTACTTGCCAACATAGTTTACCATAAAGTTAAAACCCTATTGAAATATATTATCTATATTTCTGTTTTACCCTTTTTCATATACTTGTGCAATGCCCACACACATATTAGTCATTTATGTCAAAAGAAATAACTTCATAAAGTGTGATCGATCGTGTCAAATATCACATGAGTTAATATATATATCATTACTCCTTTCACATACATTACCAAACCATCTCTTTCTCTTTCTCTCTCTCGTGAGTTTTTGCTCTATATAAGTATCTCCCTGTTAGAGTTCCGACGAAGCAAACAAATTTCACATGGAGAGGCAAATTATAAACAAGAGAAAGCGAGTCTTTTCTCTCCAACCAAACAAGAACCCTAAGGCAGTTTTCGCAAGAAGATACGTGAGTCACTTGGTTCCAGCTCTTAAAAAGATCAACATGAACAAATCCTCTTCAAAAACCAACAAACAAAGTTTAGAACAAACCGTGAAACATGAAGTAGACATGGCTTTCGCATTGTCTGCTCAAGAATTCGCGTGGAGCCGTTTCTTGCAACAGAAGCTATTATCTTCCCCTTATGATGATCCAATTAGCACTAGTAGTTCTCCTTCCGAGATTCTAGAAAGATCGAGCAAGAGACAAGGTGGAGAAAAACACCAAGACAGCGACGAAGAAGAAGAAGGAGGAGAGATCAAGAAGAGATTGAAGGAATTGCAGAAGCTTTTGCCAGGTGGAGAAGAGATGAACATGGAGGAGATTTTGAGTGAGATTGGAAGCTACATTGTATGTCTTGAATTGCAGATGATTGTTTTAAAATCTATTGTACAAGATAATACTTCTTGAATATAATATAATTCATTGTTTCTTCTCTTCAATATGATAAGGCGAATACAATCACAAAGCAAAAACTATAAATTTAAATTTGTTATATTGACGTCAAAAGAAATTTGTTGAAAGTTGAAATTTAGAAGCTGACTTTTGCCCAACAATATATAATGTAATTATGTTAAACATGTAAATAAAGTGTGAAAGTCTGGTCAATAATTTTTATTTATTTGTTAATGTTTACACATTTTGATGAGAAGTAGTTGTTGGTTGTGATGTATCCAAGGATAGCATGTGTTACCCAGAACCTTGTTTTGTCTTGTTTCTTTTTTCTTAAGTTCATTATTTTATTTTATAAGTTACTACGTGAGAGTATACCAACAAAAAAAAAAAAAAA
>Ga0041059_1000097_pt1 | contig 48466 bp, 37 predicted proteins | sample AraColnosormetaG_FD_56232 | JGI IMG/M metagenome (GOLD analysis project Ga0041059, IMG submission 56232) | Arabidopsis roots microbial communities from North Carolina, USA - Col MF nosort | ecosystem: Host-associated > Plants > Roots > Unclassified | place: USA: North Carolina | collected...
CCGAGTTTGAAGGGTCCCTTCCATCTTTCTCAAACATATATATATATATATATATATATATATATAAAAGACTGATCAACATAATGATAAAAAAATTTCATGTACAAGACTCAACACATAAATGGAACAAAACAGTCACCAATACTACAGTACGATCACGAGACCCACTGAGGAGTACTTCTGGAGTATAATTGTTCCATGCAACCGCGTGAACCTGTTAGCCAAACAACACACAATAAATAAACCATGAGCATGCACAGATGCTAGCTTGAAAGAGCATGGAAACAGTTTCACCTTCATACCTTCTTTTCGTGATGCTCCATAGTAACCTTGCATTTCCCCGTAGCCACATCCCAAACCTTCACTTTTTTGTCTTCACTACCACTAGCAACTATATTCCTATTTTCCCAGTTAAAAGTTAAAAAAAAAAGAGTCTGGTAAGCAAGTTCTGGAGATTATTTTCAATCATGAAACCAGCGAGCTTAAACATATGTACCGAAACTCCTTGTTCCAAGCAAGATCAATTACTGGACCAGTGTGGGAATCTGATGTCTAGAGTGAGAGAAAGACAACTAACATGTTACATTTGGAAAAACAGAGGAGCTAAATAATTTTCAAAAGTTGGTTGTCACACCTGCCCGGCTATCCGTCCCAGTTGTACACAAGGTAGCACCTCATTCACCTGAAGCATTATATAATCAGCTTACAAATCATTATCTCATGATGGATAAAACAAAAGGTAAACATCATCAAAAAAACAGTTAACAAGTACATACAAGGTCAAGATCCCATATCTCTATAGAGGACTCCATTGTCCCGATAGCTACAAAGTTCCCTGCGAACACGAAAGCAAAACTTGAGGAAAATGATCATAATCTCATCCACAGCTATTCTTGGATACACACAAACCTTTTCCCCCTCCTTTGAGAGGACAATCAAGCCATGCTGTGCACAATGGAAGCTCGGATATAATCATGTCATTGCGAAGATAAATGTTTTCGGATTCCTCATATACATAAACCTCGAGATAGTTGACTTCATGTTTAATAGCAGCACAGATGATCAGTGAATCGGTTGGCCTAATTGTCAAGTCATCGTGATCCTCTGAGTCATAGTCACCCTAGGGGATATCAAGATCAGTATTTACTATTGAGTCTCCACAATTAGTAAGAGAAAAATTAATGGTGTTTCTTACGTCAGTATCCTTTAGGTATGGATCCATGTCATTGCTTGGATAATAAAGGTGTCCCTGCCCAGAGCTAAACAGTTCAATCTCTGAGTCCAAACGCAAGAATGAAGGAAACTGTACATTAGCATATATGCAATGAAAATATGCAAATATGTAGGAAAAACAGAAGAAAGTTATATACCATCATCCTCTTCATCATAGTTATCCATGTCGAGTTCTTTCAAGAACTTGACAACTTCATCAGCATCTGTTGAAGAAGAAGAAGCAACCTTGCTTTTCCCAAAAGATTTTGCTACAGACTTGGCATGAGTAACTTGAGCATTCTGAATTTCATCGTCCATCTTTTCTTCCATACAAGGAGATTCAGCAGCAACAGGCATAGCCTTTGATGCCTCTTTTGGGATCCATGAAAGTGCAACTATCGTCATTCTGCAAAAATCAAAAGAGATTTTTACTTAATAAGCGCAGCTCGGTTAGGAAAGCAGAGAACGCCATGAAGCAACTATGAATGAATCAGCAAACTAGAGATGACTTTTAGGGTCTGTAAACTTGGCAACTAAAGAGCTTACGATCCAAAAAGGTTTCAACTTTAAGAAAGAGAGACTCCAATTCATCTATACAAGACTATTGTATATACAATGCACTATACAAATGAACTATATACTATGATAGCTTACTATCAGAAACGAAAACCACACAACAACGTAGGACTCGTCGAAGAGGAGAATCCAAGAAGCTTGCTCTGCTTGGGAACGCGCGGCACAAGGAGGCAAGGAGGATAAACGAGAAACGCTTGAAAGCAATTAAAATAAGGGTTTCCTCTTAACTTGCCATTTTTCTGTTTTAAAGAAAAATCACTTTTTTATTCTACAGTGTTTCATTTTCATATCTCACACGTACGAACGAAGAATGGAGAGCGACTCCGAGATGGTAGCGTTGCCTCTGTTACCGACTCCGATAGAATCGAACTACAGGGCTTGCACCATTCCTTATCGATTCCCTTCTGATAATCCTAGAAAGGCTACTCCCACTGAGATCTCCTGGATCGATCTCTTCTCCAATTCCATCCCTTCTTTCAAGTTTGCATCTCTCTCTCGTGATTCTGTTTTGCATTTTATGTTCAAGCTTTGATTTTTGTGATCTAGGAAGCTCATATACCTTTGAAATTACTCGGATTTTGGATTTTATCCGTCAATTCGATCAATCTGTTCTATTTTGGTTTTACGATTGTTGTGACTTTTCATGAATTTGGGCTTTGTGACATCATGAAGAAACTCTGATTGTTTATTGACGTTTATAGGAAACAATAGAAATTCTGATCCAACCAATTTAAAAATTCAAACTTTCAATGTTCTAAAGTTGTTTTGTTTGATTTTTTTTGCAGGGAACGTGCAGAGAGCGATACAACCGTTCCAGATGCTCCTGTTCGAGCTGAAAAGTTTGCCAAAAGGTATCTTCTTTTTTTTTTGTGTTCTCACATGTGTGTTCATAGTTGCTTAAAAGAGGCGCTCATTCGCTCAAAAGTATCAATTTTGGGTTTGATTTCTCGCAAGGTATGCGGAGATTCTTGAGGACCTGAAGAAAGATCCGGAGAGCCATGGTGGTCCACCGGATTGCATTGTAAGTATAGTTTCCTCTTGTAAAGTAAATGCTTGTAGAGAGCTTTGTTGTTCATGGATTTATTTTTGCAGCTTCTCTGCAGAATTCGTGAGCTGATACTAAGAGAATTGGGATTTAGGGACATATTTAAGAAAGTTAAGGTGTGGTTTTCCTGACAAGGATTTTCTCAAAAAGCATTATATTCTCTTGCACTCTTTGCTGATCGAAAGAGTTCATTTAGGATGAGGAGAATGCAAAGGCAATATCACTATTTCCTGAAGTTGTCCGTTTGAGTGATGCTATTAACGATGAAGGCAAGCGCATAGAGAATCTGGTCAGAGGGATATTTGCTGGAAACATCTTTGATCTGGGTTCTGCACAGGTATATGTCATATCTTTCTTTTCATGATACTCTTCTCTGTTTTGTTGAGTATCTTAATGAGTGGATCTTATGTTTCTTTATTCACATATTGAAGCTTGCTGAGGTTTTCTCAAAAGACGGCATGTCCTTTTTGGCTAGCTGTCAGAACTTGGTTTCACGACCATGGGTCATTGATGACTTGGATAACTTTCAAGCTAGATGGCTCAAGAAGCCTTGGAAGAAGGTCACTTCTTTAACTTCTCTCTGTTTTGTCCTAACTATGCTTTATCATGACTTCAGGAGTTTTATCGCAGGACACACTGATTTGTTTTATTTCTCTCTTTTTCATGCCAGGCTGTGATATTTGTCGATAATTCTGGTGCAGACATAATTTTGGGTATCTTGCCCTTTGCTAGAGAAATGCTACGTCTAGGAATGCAGGTGCTTCCTCAGTTTTTTTTTTTTATGCACAACTATGGACATTTTGTTCTCTGGTTTGGCTTTTTGATTGTGAGAAGTTGTTTATTATGTATATTTCTAAGTTGTTCCTCATTGCACCTTCCCTTTTGAAGGTTGTACTGGCTGCTAATGAGCTTCCGTCTATCAACGATGTAACTTATATCGAGCTTGCAGAGATCTTGTCTAAGGTGATGAATAGAGTCATTTGGGTACTCTCGTCCATTACAGATTAAAGAAACTCGACCCTGACTGAGTCTTAATTTACCAGCTGAATGATGAAAATGGACAATTGATGGGTGTTGATACCTCAAATCTTCTTATTGCAAATTCAGGGAATGACTTACCGGTATGTTATTCAAAAGCTCGCACAAGAAGATTGAACTTCAAGTTATCACTAATTCCTGTAAAAAATTTCTTATCCTTTCTATCCCGTTGCAGGTTATTGATCTTGCAAGAGTATCACAGGAGGTTGCGTACCTCTCAAGCGATGCAGACTTGGTCATCTTAGAAGGCATGGTAAGACCTTTTAATCGCGTGAAGTTGGTGAACTATGTGTTATCTAGTCTTAGGTATCAACAAACTGACTCCTTGACTGTCCTGTACAGGGCCGTGGAATAGAGACAAACCTTTATGCTCAGTTCAAGTGTGATTCCCTCAAGATCGGAATGGTATTAAACTTATAATTCCATGGCGTTACATAGAAAAAGAGTTACATGTTTCTTAATTCTTCCTTATTACTCAAGTCTGGTCTTTTGTTATGCAGGTGAAGCATCCAGAAGTAGCACAGTTTCTCGGAGGACGGCTTTATGACTGTGTCATCAAATACAATGAAGTTCAGATTTAATTATATTTCACACACATTTTTACTAAACCAGCCATTCAGTTTATTATATTAAAAACTGTTAGGCTTTGTAAGTTAGAGATCCAATCTCTATCTCTGCATTCAGATGTAAGAATTGAAAACTCTTTCGACATTCTTTATCAAACACACACAAAAAGCACCAATCTTTCTGATTGGACCTTATCTGGTATTTGAAAGTTTCATATTTGTAGAGAACATGATCTTATTGAGAGAGGTAGCTCTATGGTCATGTTTTTTTAGGTTTCTTGAAGCTGGATGAGCATTTGGAGGATGTGCAGTCAGAAAAATGGTAAGAGAACTCTTACCATGTTATTTTAAAATCTCACATTCATCAATACAATATAATGTGCAATAGAAATGCATTGAAAGAAAGAAAAAAAGGTAGGATGCAGGAACAAAGGTATATCTATCACTTGGTCTTGGTAGGATATGAGGCCATCTTGTTGATTCCACAGAGTCCCTCTGGTTTACCAGTGTTTCTCTTCATCCTAATAAACCCTTTCTCTCCCCATCTTGGTCCCCATGAGTTCTTGACAATAACATAGTCAGATCCCTTTGATGAACCATATCCAACCGCTGCCACACCGTGGTCTAGGTCTGTTCCACATTTACCATTAAACACTCCCTGTAAACAAACAAAAATCTCCAAATCGGTTTTTGAGAGAATGAAAGATTGGATACATAGAACACAATTTCGATATCATAATCATCTGTTATATACCCCTTTGTAGAACTGGAAGTCTCTTCCTGAAGCCTCAATAGCCACACTGACTGGCTGATGAGCTAAAGCCTTCACCAGGCTTTCGTCATCATTTTCAGGGACATCTTCGTAGCCGCTGATTGTCACACGTTCCACATCCTCCTGTGTAAGGTTCATGATTGATCAGTGTTTATAAAAAATCTGTTTCCCAGTGTTAAGTTTTGATTATGTTTGTGTCTAGTGTTTGTTACTTTCTGCTCTTGACAAATTCCTTCCTCCATGAGATAAGGGTAATCATCTTCTTTGTGGAGACCACCGGTCGAAATTATGTACTGGAATGCGTAGTCCATGAGACCTCCATTGCAGCCACTGTTGAAAGTTGTGTCACAGTCTATGAGTTCTTGCTCTGAAAGCGAACTCAGATTCCCTGTTGTGATCTGGTTGATCCCCTCGACAGCTGCAACTGTTGAAAATGCCCAACAGCTACCTGCAGCAACAAAATAAGATCGTTGGATAGCTATTCGAATCTCTGAGTTCTGTTCTATATACCTGGGACCAAGATGGAAAGAGAGAAATGTTACCACATTGACCCTGGTCCTTGACAGGAGCCACAGCGCCTTTCTTTCTCCAGTCTACGGATTTAGGCAAGTCCGTGATATCTCTGTACCTGAAGTTAGCTGAGGGCTGTCTCTTTCTAGAGAATTGTGGCTTTGCAAGTCCTAGATATCTTCCTTTGAACTCTTCATGGGTCAAATCCGCAAACTCGTTCAAACCGAGCCAGTAACTGTTGATCTCATTGTTCCTCTGGTCTATATGCATCAGATTCTCTCTGAAAACCTCAAACCTGTGCACCTTCTCCTCCACGCTTTTGTAAGCCTTGCTGTGTTCTGACATCCATGACTCGAAGAGCTCTAGAAGCTTGTCAGTGTTTGTCAAATGCTCCGGCGTGTATCCAACAATGGAGAAATCACGGGCAAAAGCACAACAGAGGAGAGCTGATGCTGAAATGGCAACCAAAAGAGAGAATTTGGAAAGTGATGGTGCAGAAAAAGCCATAGCCAAATTTGTTCACTGAGAGAAGAGGAAGAAGAAGAAGAGATGGTGTGAAACAGAGTAGAGGAATAGAGCTTATATACAAGTTGGAGACAAGACAAAGTCTCATAGGATTGGCTTTGAAGCAAAGACAATGATTAATTTAAAAACTAAGTACGCCGGTCTCCGAGTCTTCACGGTTGGATCATTTTTGGTTAAGCCTTTTGTTCTAAGCGTGCAATTTTCAACATACAGCTTCACGTTCAGACAGTTAATGATTATTAAAATATCCGGAGGGGTGTTTTATAAAAAAAATTACGTAGAGGCTTAAAATTTCTGAAATTGTAACTATTCTTGATAAGTTTTGGTATCGTACAAATGAGAATAGAAGGTTTCATGAGACGGAAAAAAAAATCAATACAGAAGCACAAATGTGAATATACCTACACGAAAAACAAAATCGTAATCGTTCAAAAGCTTTATCTCTGTACTAGAATAATGGTGTTTTCTTGGTAGATGTAAGTGTGAAGATCTTTACTATCGTAGCTTCCCTGCGGAATGTAAATATACTGAAACAGAGACGACCCTGCAAAGTGCAAACACAGTAATGCATTTTATGAGACACCTTTTACGCAGTCAGTGGCTCTTATGTGCATAAATGTTGGTGGCTACTTTTGATATCAAAAGTTGAGATGATTGTATTAGCAAAAGCAAATGTGGTTAACTTACGTTGAACCCAAGAAGAAGGCTAAGGAAAGATGAAAATTGAAGAGGAATACAGAGACAACTGCGGTGAGAAGCATCGCCACTGATGTCGAATAAACCTACATACCGATTGATAAAGTTAAACCCTGTGTCAAAAAGTGACAGGGGAATGAATGTGCATTTTTTTGCAAATACACTACCTTCACGATATTGTCTGCATATTTCATCACCATCGACACAGCAATGCCACTTCAAAACAAACAATAAAAGAGTGTTTTGGTGTTAGCTTCACTAACTTACATCAGAGTTAAGAAAAAAGTCTGGCCTCTTAAGCAGCTTTTACCTGAGAGCATGGTTAAGAATCATGAGTAATGTGATGAAGGAGTAACCATGGAAGAATCCCCTGAAAATGGAAAACCATCCCATTCAATACCAGAACAGAAGAGTCATAACAGCATAATACGCAGTTAGTATAATATAATGGAACTATAGGACACCGAGGATATAGAGGTGTAGTACTAGTATGTTCTGGCATTTTATAGCAAGTATGAAAGAGGATGGTTTTTGGATTTACTTATTTGCAACGGCATCAAAATCTTGGATCACTATAGCAACAGCATTGAAAGCCATCCCAAAGACATATAGCCAGAAGTTCTGTACATTTATATTCCTTGAAGGTCGCTTTTTAATAATGGCCTGCCAAAATGGAAAGCAAAACCTTTATAAGCTTTATATATCATAAGTTAATTTATCAATGGAAGGAACCAATTATACTGTATTAGTGTTGACACACACACAGAGAAAAGAAACCAAATCAGCTTTGAGTATTTACAGTATACAGTCCTAATATCCCACCTCTGTGTACACTCCGGCGAAACCACTTAAAAGAGCCATGACCTAGAAACAACGAGTGATTATATTAATTGATGTGGACATGAAAGCTGCTTCACAACTCTTAGTTGATATTAGCTTGCAAAGGGGGCTAACAGCTTACAATTGCCATAGTCCAGCCAGGAAGAGATGTCTGAAGAACACGATCAGAACTGCAAAAGCAATTTCAAATATGAGACATATATTGGAAAAATCAGCAGAGACCTGAAAGTTCACAGAGCAGGAACCGGATATGAGCTTTTGTGTGTTACGCATCATATGCAAGAATCGTTAAAGCTCAATTTAATAGAATTCATATGAAAATCAAGGGTAAAGTTTTACTTTGAATTCAACTGAGCAGTGGTGCATCCGCAACACAATAGAATGAAACCCGCCCACTGAATCTCGCTCAATCTGTTAGAGAAGATAGTAAGCAAAGCAGTTCACACTTGCAAGAATTGAAGGAAACTGAAACAGCTCACTGATGGATTTCCAGAACAACTATTCATTGGAAGCTGTTAAATCCATTTGGATGATTAAAAAAACCTACTTTCTCTTCAGTATAATTCTGTACAAGACACCGGTACTTATGATGTTCAAGTTCTTCAATATCTGATAGCCTGGGGCGTCTACATATGCAAAAATATAATACTGCCACGTAAAAGGTGACACAACAAGTAGTTAGAGACATATTAACATGAAAAACATAAGTTAAGAAAAATCGACCAAAGCCACAGAAAAAAATAACAAACTCAGGACACCCCACCTGTAACAAATTCTTAAAAAGATACAATGCTGCGGGAATTGGAAAGACTTTAACTTCATCAAATGTTGTGCTTAACCTGTTATAGAGACAGGATTTGGGTATCAGTAACGAAAAATTCAGTGAGCTATCTACGGTCATGTTCAAAGAGGAATTAGATATAAAACTCATGGAAATTTCTCTAAAACTGATAACAACAGATTGAGTAACAAAATAATTCGCTACCTGTTGTCGTCAGTAACACCTTCATTTTTCCATATCCTTGTCAAAGCAAGAAGAGATAACGCACATTTCAGAGTCTCAACCTGATGTCCACCAAAGAGTAAACAAAATCACTATATCATCATGATTCAGAGATTAAAAACCACACAAAACTGGCCTCGCTTGCAACACATACAGTACACTCAATTTAATGCATCTATGAAACTCACCAAAAAGTTGGCGGTTGTAACACTATACTCATACTTCCCAGCTCGTTTCGACCACACGATAAGTATCGCTTGAGAACTCGTCAGAATCGTCAGTGCACATGTTACTACACCCCTAATTCAACACAAGCTATTTAAAGAACTTGAATTTTCCAAAAAAAAAATGAACAAAGGAAAAAAACTTACTTTCGTTTCCAGTTGATCCGTTCACTGGATCCAACACCCAGAGTAGCCATTGCAATGTTACTCGAAGCAACTGTCAAATCAAAGCACCAATGAGCACATTAAAGAACACGAGAAGTGGAATTTGAGAAAAGAATATCTCACCGGTATGAGATTTTCCTTTCACACTCTCGATATCAGAAGCAACGTCATGATCGTCCTGAAGAAGCTCGGAACAAAATTGAGCATTAAAGAGAGTCCAAATCTTAAATTAAAAGCAGCAGAAAGACAAAGTGAAATGGAAGTAACGAACCTCATCTTTGATTTTCCGGTACTCCATTGTTTCAAGCTCTCAGATCTCTGTGATCTCTTCTCCGAACATACACACTCGATAGCTATTAAAAAAAGAAAGAATAAAGTGCTTAATTTCGATTTTGGGCTTGAAATTTATTGGGCCTTAGTCTAATACCTGATTAGGCCCGTCTGGGATATCTTTTTTCTTTTTTGGATTTTTGTATGTGATTGTTCTTTTTTCTGTCAACATAAATTTGCTTGGCTATGGACATTGGACAGATTCTGCTACATTTTTCTGATTTTTATTATAAAAAAATCAAAGCCAATGCAATTTCAACAGATTTCTGTACTGGGAAAATAACCTTTAAAATAAAATTACAAAGAATTTTTTTAATTAAATTTGTATTGTGACTTGTGATGGAACCCTACCTGAAAACAATGTTTATCTATATTCACTAAAAATAAAATTGTTATATTTCCAATATTATAGGTGCATTCATTCATACACAAAACAACTAACTATACAAATCAACAAATAAACATAACAATACAAATTATTTAATACAAAAACAAACAGCAACAACAAAATGAATGTAATTGGCTGGGGGCATAAAAGTAAATGGACCCCACAAAAATAAAGTGGAATAAAACCCCAGCCTGTGTTAGAGCTGTGTTCACTAATCAATCTCTCACATTCACATTCATCTTCTTCTTCAATCTCTCTCAACACAAAGAAGAACAAAGAAGTTATGAGCTCAATGATGGAGACTCTCCAGATTCGTAAACCCACTTCCCTCCCCGTTTCTCAACGCCCTAATGCAGCAGCCACCGCCGACGATGAGCCTGGTCTCATCCGCCGTCGTCTCTCTTCTCTATCACTCAACCTCTCAAACCAACCAGCAGCGATCGCAGCTAGATTCCCGAGATCCAAATCTGTTTCCGCCATGGGAGAACAAGCAGGAAGCTCTGTGAAAGAATGGTGGGAATGGGGTTGGTCATGGATCCTTTCAAGAAAACCTATATTCATCAGAGATCTTGAGCTTAACAAAGACGAAGCTAAATCGATTGGTTCACAAAACAGAGGAAGTATAATGCACGTTTTCTTCAAACTCCGATCTCAGATCCGTAATTTCATGGGACCTTCTTCAGAAGATTCTCTTCCTCTTTCTTGCAAATACAAGCGTCAACGATAAAATGATTCATATAAGGTTGAGATTTTGTGATTTGTCTGTTCTTTTTTTACTTTTGTGCAATGGAGTATAATGAATGTATAATTCGTCTTTTTTTTTTTAAACTTGATGTTGTATTTTGCTATAATTAATTTGCCTAGATTATTATTAATCAATTTATTTATTTTATTTGTGGTTACGAGTTTGTGGCTGTGCAGTTGTATTTTTGTATTTTAATAACCATGCAAATTATATAGAAAAATCCGTTATTTTCGTTTTAATCTTTTACGCGCCAACATGAGATTCTTTTTTTTTTTTGGTTTTAATGTGAAAAACAACATGAGATTCTTCTATCTAATTATGATTCTGAATTTCGTTGTATAGTTTCATATACACAATGATCATAATGATAATTGATGATAACAACAATCTATGTCGAAGAACTCTTAATTTCATGATACAAGTAGAACTAAAAATCTAAAATATTTCACCGAATTATTTTCCCATTTTGTGGGGTTTTCAACAAAAATGGTATGTAAAAAAGCAAAGTATTAACGAGAGTTCGGTTCCATAAAACTGAGACGCGTGTGGCCGACAAAACATTTGTCGGTGGCAGCAAATCGTCGGTGGCGTATTGATATTTATTGTTCTGATTATAGTTTAAACTAAACTTTTACTTTCAAGTCGGACTAGTTTTAAATTAAGAGAATTTGGGTACAAATGATCGTATTTTAGCTAATTAACATATAATTTTTAAATAACAAAGCTGACCAAATTGCCATACGTTACTCTTAAGAAGAGGTTATTTTACACTAATAAAATATGAAAAGTGACACCAAAATAAATATTTTTTGTTAATATGAATATGCCATGTGTATAGGAGAAGTACCAAAAAACCTGTATATGTAAAATACATTAAAAATGGTTTTGGTGCATAATGTTCCAAATTACAGATTGTGGCCAATGAATAATTTGCTTGGAACAGCTTTGAGTTTTGGTTTTATTTGAGTTTAAATACAGATTACTTAGAAAAAGCACTTTCATTTACATGATTGAGACTTGCTAGCTCATCATCTTCCACATCATAGGCCATTGGTACTATTCTCATATAAATTTATTCAATATCGAGTTGTGTAGTCCGATATGGATGAAGGGTCGTGATCGTCTAGAAAAGAAGAAATAGATTTTCAAAGTAAAAATGCTTAGAAATCACACAACATACAAAGACATTTTTGTTTTTTTCAAATACAAGTGAACAAAGTTTAACAATGGCAGATGATGAACAAAGCTCACTAACTTCAACAATGGCCATAATGAACAAACAACAAAGAGGTAAAGAAAAAACCTCCAAAACTACTTGACGATTAATCACACAGTCGTTAAACAAAACTCGAACCATCCACAGGTATGAATCCGGTTTGGTCTTCTTTCATCGCCTTCTAGGTGGTGAGCATTGAGGTTGTTGATTCCATGAATAAGAACATTTTCGCAGTCACGATCGCACTAACATATTAAACACCGGGGAAAACAACCTCTACGCGTCTCTCATGCTAATGTTTAGACTATTTCTCATCGTCCTTCTTCCAACACCAGCATTTCCCTTTTGCATCATCTCCACAAACTCACCATAATCAATCTTTCCATCCTGTTCAGACCAACATAAGAACCGATAAGACTTTTTATCAGCTGATGCCTCGACATTAGCCTAGCGAGGAATGTGGAACAGATCATCATATAAGCTTACATTGTTTTGATCAACTTCTTTGATGATGTCTTCAAGGAAAACATCAGCCATGCCATGTTCAACACACGCTTGTTGTAGCTCATCAATTGTTATGAAACCGCTTCCATCTTTGTCAAAATATTGAAACGCTGCAACAAGATGCTCTTCCCGCTCTAGTTTGTTGAGATGGATCGTCGCTGCAATGAACTCACTGTAATCTATTGTCCCACTGTTGTCTACATCAGCCTGGTCAATAAAAGAGCTGAGTGTAAGAATACATAACAATACTTCATTGTCAATGTACTTAACCAAATAAGGTTAGATTTTTACCGCATCCATAAGATCATGGATCTCTGTGTCTTTCAAGGTAGATCCATATTTTCTCAGCCCAGCTTTGAGTTCATCAAATGTGATTGCCCCGCTGTTATCAGTATCCATTGCTTGAAACATTTCTCTTAAACCAGCTATCTCTTCTTCCGAGAGACTCTCAGCTATAACCTGATGAGCCCAAAACAAAGAGTAAAACAAACAGTTTCATGAGAAGTGATGCAGAGACCAAAGAAGATAAAGGGTTTACGCACAAAATCACTCACCTTCAAAGCCATCTTCTTTAGTTTATTCATTGCAGAGAATTGCTTGAGACGAGAAAGAACAGCTGGATCTAGTGCTCTATCTGGTGCAACACCATTCTCACAGATCCATGGATGACCTGAAAAAAGGATATTAGTCTAATGCTGTTTGGTTGTCACTATAAGTAATCATTTATGTGAATACGTACGCAAGACTTCATGAGCGGTCAAACGTTCTGCAGGCTTGGAGGATAACATTCTGCGGATCAAGTCTTTAGCACTGTCGGATATCACAGGCCACGGGTCTGACTCAAAGTCGATATATCCTTTCAACACAGCATCAAATATCCCTTGCTGTGTTTCTGATTCCAAAAACGACAATACAAAACACATTTCAGGTGACTTAGACTTTCTACATGACTAAGAAACAGGCTAACATGGAAAATGACAAATACCTGCCCAGAAAGGTGGGACTCCGCTTAGCAATATATACAATATAACACCAGCAGTCCACACATCAGCTTCAGGCCCATAACGTTTGAGCAAAACCTCAGGAGCAACATAATATGGACTTCCAACAACATCAGTGAATATTTGACCTGAAAGTCACATTCTGTTTCATAAGATTCTTTTACCAGCCTAGTTAAGCAAAACATTAACTAAAAGCTTCAAACACTTTACCTGGTTTGAAAAAGACAGATAGCCCAAAATCAATAGCCTTGAGAGAGAAATCATCATCCTTATTAACCAATAAGAAATTCTCAGGCTTCAAGTCTCTATGCATCACACCAAGCGAATGACACGCTTCAACAACACCGACAATGATCTTAGTCAGCTCAGCAGCTTTCCTCTCACTATAATGTCCTCTCTGAATAATCCTATCAAACAATTCACCTCCAGCACAAAGCTCCATAACAATGTGAACATACAAAGAGTCCTCATAAGCTCCTTTAATCGTCACGATACTACCGTGACCAGCTAAATGATGCATTATCTGAATCTCCCTTCTAACATCCTCAACATCTTCTTTAGAGATCAACTTCCTCTTGGATATTGACTTACAAGCGTAGTCAACGCCTGAGGCAATCTCTGTACATAGATAAGTCGTTCCAAATTGACCTTGACCTAGCTTGCGGCTAAGGGTATAGATATCACGAATGTTTGGTGTCTTATGACCAAGAACATAGTAAGCTTGATTGTCTGGGTTACGCCTCATGATTGGTTCTCTTAAAGGAATAACAAGAGCTGGATCTTTGCTGTTGTTGTTGCTGTTGTTGTCTTTGGAGAATTCTTGAGCAATGATGTCTGCAGCGTTCGGTGAATGGTCGGAATTAGAAGACAAGTTGGTGGTAGAGGTTTTAGAGTAATCTTCAGGCTTATTGTTATCGCCTTCGTCGAGTTTGTCCTTGAAAGATCCACGGCAAGAATTGCCCATGAAACAATGGGAATTACCAAATCCTGGTTATAAAGACAGCAACTTTCACTTTGTGTTCTTCATCAAAGGAACTGTTCATAGAGATAACACTGTCAAAAGTCAAAAGACTTAAATTAGACCAAATACAAGAAGCTAAACGAGAACAAAGTAACGAACTTTAACAATACCACAAGTAAAGAAAGACGCAAAACCCACATCAGATCAAAGAGTCAAAATAACCAAAAAAAAGACAAAGAGCTAAGAAGTTTCGATGGATCTTTTAAAGGAATAACAAAACAGAGAATGAAGTAAAGCAAAAAGAGGATCTAGTTACCAGTTGTTGAACTCAGAAGGGCGAAAGAGAAGACTGAAAGAATGGGATTAGGAAGGAATCTGACTTAAAAGGAGAAACTAAATTTAGGGGAGACAAAAGAGAAAAGTCGAACAACAAAGGAAAGCTACAATATTTTATGTTTATTTATTTCAGAGATTGAAGTAAGAATAAAAATAGATTTTTTAAGAGCTTTGGTTTGGTCGGATAGATTAGATTCGTTGGATGAGAATGTGATGGTGTTTTATTTTACGGCGGCGATTGAGCGAAGAAAGGTCTTTTATTAGTGCTCACCAGCTACTACTTCTACACCTCTCTGACTCTGTCTCTCTCCGCTGTTTCCTCTCACCTTCTTTCTTCTGCTTTTGCATTATTAAATTTAAACCAGTTTCTCTTTTGTTTATCGTTTAAATTGTAATTGAAAAAAAAAACTAAAATTAGAATGTTGGTTTGTACAAAATCAAAATGCATTTCTGGTTTTACTAGTTACCGTTAATTGTAAAAAAATTTAAGTATTAAGCACGATGGTTTTATTCTCGTCGTATGAGAAGACTAATTTAAATACATGTGATCTACTTGTAAAAGAAGCAACCGTTCATTCAATCTCCTATCAGAAAGAATAGTAATCTCTTGAGATTTTTTCTTAAGATAAAGATATGCCAAATATTTAAACAGTATTATGGCGTCACTGACTATTATGACGTAAGAGATTGACTTTTCCATATATTGCAACTTTCTGGAGCCCCGCACATAATCCCTAATAAGTTTTACTTTTGGGCCTTGTTTATTCACTGATCCAGCCCAATGTTCAAATACAAAATTCAGACACCCCAAAGGCCGTATTATTGTATTGTTTTAGACTTTAGACCTTACAATAAGGCCTAAAATGATAACATATTACACATTTCAATTCCAGATAAAAAAAAGAACCGAAAATTTTAATTATAAACGCTATCAAATTGACATTTTCACAAGACTGAATCAAATTTGACACCTCCACGTACACAAGCAAAATTATATTTTGGGTTTTGTATCAATGTGCTGGCTGATTTTTTTTAGCAAAACTGTCCTGTAACATCTCTCCAACTTGGTTTGAATTCGTTTTAACATTAGTTTGGTGACAAACATAACGTTATTGAATTTTTCATTTTTCCGTAATAATCATTCTGATTTTTTTCTTTTCAAAATGTTGTTACTAGATGTTTCTTTCCCAAGAATAATATCTTAAATCAGTAATCACTACTACCAGTAAACATAAATGGTACGTTTCTCCTCATTCTACGGAATTTTTAAGAAGCAATGATGATGATTAATTGAGGATGTGGACAAGAATCTTTATATATTCGCATTCACATGCCATAACTTTCAAAGTCTATGAAAAAAGATTCTATTGCGTGTTTATATTCTGTGGTGTGTACTGTAGTTCCAAACATAACGCTTGTACTACGTTCATTTCCGGAAAATATCTAAGAAATATGGAGTCATAAATATTTATTAACCAATTAGATGTTTTTCCTATGTTCTAAATACATTTATGGTAATCTTTGCGGTCAAATATACGAACTTTAACAACGACGTTTAACAATATATCTTTTGTTTTATACATATCAAGTTTTGATATACGGACGATAGATATTTATTTTCAGAAAACCAGTAGTTGTCGTAGTCACATGGTTTGTTTTTCGTTGATCAAAATTTGTTAATGTTATTCATTTANAATTAGAGACTGTATATCGAATTTGGTACTCGGTTCTAAAAAAAAAAAAAACTCAATATGATTTTTTATACATTCTTTTTCTTCCCTTTTAATCTGTAAGAAGAATAGTAAAGTGAAGAAGAAAAAACTATTCATTATATTGTAACATACGAATACGACTCACAATTAACTAAAGTTAAAGTGTCTCATTGTATTTGGACTTTGGACATTATTCTCCATTATTGCATTGTTTCTTTCTTTCTTGATTAATTATGTAAAGTTGAAATGATTTGAAGATGCTTTCCGGATGTAAACAAACTAAACTTTACTTTACCAATAACTTTGTTTTCAGAAAACTCAGATATTTATCTCTAGTTTCTCGTATAAGTCCCAATGAATCTAAGATTTCAAAAACCAATCCTATATTTGTTTCATATTTACAAAAAAACACCAAATATTTTTCCCCAATTATGCCGACATTAAACTCATCTTTTTACATACAAAATCCCAAATTAATATCCGTTTTTACCTTTACTTCATGAAAGCGAAGATGGTAAAAAGCAGAAACATTTCGAGATATTAATTTGATTGTATAGGCCCGTGAATAAACTCGTGGACCCAAATCGAAAAGATAACAAAATTTAAAGATGTACTTAATTCTCTGAAAAAATTCTGTACGCAAACACGAGAAAGAGAAGAGAGACATACACACACAATACACATACGTGGTTTGAGAGGACAGGAGCAAAACGGCAGGTGTCACTAATCCCATAGGCTTCTCTCTCTGTTCACTGTCCTTCCGCACAAAAAAAAAAAGTATTCATTTTTATATTCTCACGGTTACTTCGAAATCTAGCTTTCGTTTTCTTTTTTTTTGATTTAAACCAAAAGGGTAAACAATGCTTTATGATTGCTTAGTGACGCCATTGAAGCAGCGGCTCACTGATAGTGGCTTCTTCTGCCTCCAATTCCAAGTTGCTAACCCTAGTTTTCATCTCTCTCTCTGTATATCATATTCTCTCGTACTTTCTTACTTTCTCTTCTACTTGGTAGAGATAAAAAGTAGTCAAATTTTATTCAAAGTTTTGATTTTGACATCTGAGGTTTCACCTCTGTTTTTTTTTTCTAGAACTCCTTTGGGTATGTGTCTTTTACGTCACTAAAGGGTTTGTTATAGTCTTAGGTCATGCTTTTTGGTGTTATCTCTCTCTGTTTTATCTTTTAGCTCACCAAGTGATTGTGTCTGATTTTCGAATTTTCAGGTGGATTTTGTTTCACTCACTCATCGTCGTTGATCAGTGACTCTGTTTTTGCGAAATTCTCTTCAGATTTCTTGATAAAAGATAGAAGACGGAATTATGAGTGGAGCTGTGCTTGTTGCTATTGCTGCTGCTGTTGGCAACTTGTTACAAGGATGGGATAACGCAACTATTGCAGGTGATTGATTATCTTCTGTATCCATAATTCTGTTTATGAAATTTAGGATCGATAAAGTCAGGATTTTTATGGATACAATTCACAGATCTTTTAGCTTATCTCTTTTGCTTGTGTGATGGATTTTAAGTTTTCTTTGGGTACTCTGCAGGAGCTGTGTTGTACATAAAAAAGGAGTTTAATTTGGAGAGTAATCCATCAGTGGAAGGTCTAATTGTGGCGATGTCACTTATTGGTGCTACTCTGATTACAACATGCTCTGGAGGGGTAGCTGATTGGCTTGGTCGCCGTCCCATGCTAATATTGTCCTCAATTCTCTACTTTGTTGGTTCTCTAGTAATGCTATGGTCTCCGAATGTTTATGTGTTGCTCTTAGGAAGGTTGTTAGATGGATTTGGGGTTGGTCTTGTGGTCACACTTGTTCCTATTTATATATCTGAGACTGCACCACCTGAGATTAGGGGACTGTTGAATACGCTACCGCAGTTCACTGGCTCTGGAGGGATGTTCTTATCTTACTGTATGGTTTTCGGAATGTCGTTGATGCCATCACCTAGCTGGAGATTGATGCTTGGTGTCCTTTTCATCCCTTCCCTTGTCTTTTTCTTCCTCACGGTCTTCTTCTTGCCCGAGTCCCCAAGGTGGCTCGTGAGCAAAGGTCGAATGCTTGAAGCAAAGCGGGTTCTTCAGAGACTGCGTGGTCGCGAAGATGTGTCTGGTTAGTCTTAAATCGTTCTGACTCTAATTCTTTCAATGAAACCAATCTTTTCTATTGAATGTTCTTATGTGGCAATGTATAGGTGAGATGGCTTTGTTGGTTGAGGGTCTTGGAATTGGAGGTGAAACAACCATAGAGGAATATATAATTGGTCCCGCGGATGAAGTTACTGATGATCATGATATAGCTGTGGATAAGGATCAAATTAAGTTATATGGTGCAGAAGAAGGGCTGAGTTGGGTTGCTAGGCCAGTCAAAGGAGGAAGCACTATGAGTGTTTTGTCTCGCCATGGAAGTACAATGAGCAGGAGGCAAGGCTCATTGATTGATCCTCTTGTCACACTGTTTGGGAGCGTTCACGAGAAGATGCCGGACACTGGAAGCATGAGGAGTGCCTTGTTCCCACATTTTGGGAGTATGTTCAGTGTTGGAGGGAATCAACCAAGACATGAAGATTGGGATGAAGAGAATCTTGTTGGAGAAGGTGAGGATTATCCATCCGACCATGGAGATGATTCTGAAGATGATCTTCATTCTCCGTTGATCTCACGTCAAACGACAAGCATGGAGAAAGACATGCCTCACACTGCTCATGGAACTCTTTCTACCTTCAGACATGGAAGTCAAGTGCAGGGAGCTCAAGGGGAAGGAGCGGGTAGTATGGGGATTGGAGGTGGATGGCAAGTGGCATGGAAATGGACGGAAAGAGAAGATGAATCGGGACAGAAAGAAGGTGGGTTTAAACGGATATACTTGCATCAAGAAGGTTTCCCAGGATCTCGACGTGGCTCAATTGTTTCATTGCCTGGTGGTGATGGAACCGGTGAGGCAGATTTTGTACAAGCGTCTGCTTTGGTTAGCCAACCAGCTCTTTATTCCAAAGACCTTCTCAAAGAACATACAATTGGTCCTGCTATGGTACATCCATCCGAAACAACTAAAGGGTCAATTTGGCATGATCTTCATGATCCTGGAGTCAAGCGTGCATTAGTCGTAGGAGTTGGACTTCAAATACTTCAGCAGGTAGTCTAGATAGCCACATCAAAATTAGTGAATCACAGAAGAAATAATGCGGTTTATGCTAATTCTATGTTTTCCTGCTTCCTCTTGGAAATGCAGTTCTCAGGCATCAACGGAGTTCTTTACTACACACCGCAAATCCTTGAGCAGGCGGGTGTCGGGATCCTACTATCGAACATGGGGATTAGTTCTTCCTCAGCATCCTTACTTATAAGTGCATTGACAACCTTTGTGATGTTACCTGCAATAGCTGTTGCAATGAGGCTCATGGATCTTTCTGGTCGAAGGTGATTAAAACTTAAATTTCCTTTGTTCTTACAATACACATAAACGAAACAAGCTAAAATGCGTTATGAAATGTCTTTTATTTTATATTTGCAGGACCTTGCTTCTCACCACGATACCAATCCTGATAGCATCTCTATTGGTTTTAGTAATCTCAAATCTTGTTCACATGAACAGCATTGTGCACGCGGTCTTATCAACCGTAAGCGTTGTGCTCTACTTCTGCTTCTTCGTGATGGGTTTCGGTCCTGCTCCAAACATCCTCTGTTCAGAGATTTTTCCAACTCGAGTCCGCGGAATCTGCATCGCCATCTGCGCACTCACCTTCTGGATCTGTGACATAATCGTCACTTACAGTCTCCCCGTGCTGCTCAAATCCATTGGACTAGCTGGTGTGTTTGGAATGTACGCAATCGTATGTTGCATTTCATGGGTCTTTGTGTTCATTAAAGTCCCGGAAACTAAAGGCATGCCACTTGAAGTCATCACAGAGTTCTTTTCTGTTGGAGCTAGACAAGCTGAAGCTGCTAAAAACGAGTGAGAAACTGAAAGACTTGTTGAGATAAAAAGTTTGTGTAATATTCATGTGGATTTGTTGTTGTCTTTTTACTTTGTGCAGTAATAATCATCTCTCTCTGTTTCGTCTTCTTCATGTGGGGAGAAAAAAAAGTTTCAAACTTTCAGTTACGAATCTCTTTATTACCATTTACCATTTGCAGAATCCATAGAACAAATCCGTAAACTTTCAATTACATACTTTCGATAAGTCTAGCTCCGACTTTATCAAGTTTCTTCACAGAAGCAGTAGATTTCAAGTTTCCGATCTTCAAGAACACTTGGACCATTTTCTCTCCGATCTCGTAACCTTTCTCCGCCGTGTCAATCACTGCAACCGCAGTTATGGTGCGACCAAATGCTCCAGCTTCTTTCCCATTCAAAGCAGAAAGTGATTTATTCACCTATAATTCTTGAGCAATTCAGCGTCTTTCCTCGCTTCTTCTCCTTTCATTGCTCAAACTCTAAACCTTGTAGCCTCGAGCTCTGTGATTTGTAGCCTCGAGCTCTGTTTCTGCAATCACACAAGCTGCTCTATGGTTTGGCTACAATCAGTCGCTACACGTTTCAAAGCTAATGCCAAATATATCATCCATTGTTTTCTTGCGAATCTTGGCTAATGAGGGCACGTGCGAGACTCTCATTGCTCTAAGCTTTTTAAGTGGAAAAAGGAAACAATCCAAAATTTGTTTTAGAAAAGGAAATAACAAAGAAAAAGGAAACAACAAAGAGCCGTTAAGAAAAAAGGAAACTTTGAATCCCAAACACAAACGATGTGTCTATAAATTGAGGAACCCTTCTCAGAGATAGAAAATTCTTAAGTGAGAGAGAGAGAGATGAAATTACATACGCAATTGCTCTGATTTTCACCATTCTCTTCTTCGATTCCTGTTTCCTTCGCTTCTAATTCAACTCTGATTCTTCTTCTTCCTCCTTTGTCTCTCGTTAATGGCGTTACGATATCTTCTCTCAGTCTCCGTCGTCGGAAGTTTTCTACTTTTGTTTGAATTCAAAGGATTCCGGATTTTGTTTACCCTGTCTTCAATGCAATGGTTCATCGGAAGATTTTGCGTTTTCTGGTTCATGATTCATCGGATGATCGGAGGCTTTTGGGTTTATCCGGTTCATGATTCATCGGATGATCGGCGACTTTTGGGTTTCTCCGGTTCATGATTCATCGGATGATCGGAGGCTTTTGGTTTATCAGTCACGGACACGCACACGGGGAAGACGGACATGGCGGTGGACGAAAGAGGCTTGGACTGCAAATCTCATTTTCAGCCCATATAATACTCAGAAGCCCATCAACAAATTGAGGTTCATTTCCTATCCCTTCTTATTTACTTTTTTTTTTTCCTCCCAAAAATCGATTTTCTCACGGATTTTTAATTTGCATAACGATGATATGAAAACTAACTGGATTTTGGATACAGTCTTGATCGTTAGCGATTCCAAATATTCAACTTGTTTTCATATCATTTTTATGTAGATATATTATCCAAGTTTTTTATTCGGATTTTTAAAAGTTTTAAACGTTTTTTTGTTTTGTTTTGTTTTGATACTAAATTTACATAAAGATATATGAAACTAACCGGATTTTGGATCCAGCCTCGGTCGTTAGCGATTCCAAATATTCAACTTGTTTTCATTTTTTTTATGTAGATTTTAGTATCCAAGTTTTTAAGTCAATTTTTCCGGTTTTTTTTTTTAATTATAAATTTACATAAAAATATATGAAACTAACCGGATTTTGGATCCAACCTCGGTCGTTAGCGATTCCAAACATTCAACTTGTTTTCTTATTTTTTATGAAGATTTTAGTATCCAAGTTTTTAAGTCAATTTTTTCGGACTTTTAAAGTTTTTTTTTATTTTTTATTTTGTTTTTATTCTAAATTTACATAAAGATATTTGAAACTAAGCGGATTTTGGATCCAGTCTCGGTTGTTAGCGATTCCAAACATTCAACTTGTTTTCATATCATTTTATGTAAATTTGGATATTCGGATTTTTAAAAGGTTTTTTTTTACACTAAATTTGCATAATGATGTATGAAACTGATCGTATTTTGGAACCAACATTAGTTGTTAGCGATTCCAAACATTCAACTTGTTTTCATATCATCTTTATATAGATTTTTAATATCGAGATTTTTAATTCGAATTTTATATTGCTTTTTCAAAATTTTGATATTTTGTATTTGGATTTTTAAGGTTTATTTTTATTTTTTATTTTCTATCTTTTTATTGTTTTGATATTTAATTTTCATAATATTATATAAAAATTGATAACTAACCGGATTTTGGATCCAGCATTAGTCGTTAGAGATTCCAAATATTCAATATTTTTTATATCATTTTTATGTAGATTTTAAGTATCCAAGTTTTTTATTCGAATTTTGATATTTTCTCTTCAGATTTTTGAAAGTTTTTTTTTCTTTTTGAGATTGTTTTTATAGTTTTTTTTTCTTAGTATTTAATTTACATAATAGTAGTATATGACAGAAAACTAGCCAAGTTTTTAACTGTTTGAGTTTATAAATGTTTTTAGTGATTAGTGTGACTAATTTGATTCAATGGCTAATCAGCAACCACTAACTATCCTATAAAAAGTAAAAACCAACCGGTACATTTGGAAAGCTTCCGAGTTTGGATATAGTCGGTTTAGCAACTAAACTGCCTAATCCGGATTGGCACCTCTAGTTTTTACAGTTTTGGTATGCAACATAACTGGAAGATAAAAAGGATACCAAGTAATTCTTTTTTTTAAGAACTATGTATGATATAGCTTTGTCTTACAAGTTAATGCTTCACTTTCTTTGGTTAAAAAATGTTCCGTATTCTTCAAGGCTTATTCTTGAAGTACAGTTAAAATCAAAATCTGCATTCTACTATATAAGTATGAGGTATGTGTGTCTGCATTTCTTCATCTTTCATGCTTGAGTCTTGATGGATCTGTCATATTGGTCTAGAAGGCTTTAAAGAAAGATCATCGTTTCGTTTACGCTTCATCCTTCTCTTGGATTCGTCTTCTTTTTCATCAAAATAAGCTAGAAATGTCTGCAATGATTTAGAACGTGAACTTTCTGGTGAAGGTACTGTGGCTTCTTCATCATATTTGCCGTGGCGGAAGAAGTCGCGGACTATCTTGAAGAAGTAGATGAAGAGAGCGATAAAACAAGAGATCCCACACACAAGGAATAATCCCCAGAAGCTTCGGAGTTTAAGCTGTTCTGAATCTTCATCTGACACTGAACCGTTGAGGTTACTGCAGTTAGATCTTGAAAGCCACTTGTCATGGATCTTTTGAAGCTGTCCGGTTTCTGATAGACCTAAGATCGCGGTTGACATGTCGATTGCTAATGGAGAGTCTCTTGGAAATGCCTACAAACAAAACCGCAAAAAAGATGATCAAGATTAATGTTCAAACAAACCGCAGAGACAGTTTTAAATGAAGGTACTCACAAATCCCCAGCCACTTCTGGTGAATTCTTGGCCTCTAATGGCAAATCCGCAGAATTCTGAGAGGAAGAGATCAACGTAAGGACGCTCATCAACAATTGCAGCAACAGTTCCGTTTTGAAGAGCTGCAGCGTATTCTTTAGGAGAGCCGAGTGGTACAAGTCTGGATCTGGCAATGTTAAGCTCATCAATCATGTAGTTTTCTGCATAAGAACCTACCTGAAACCCAACTCGTCCACTGCTGCTGATGAGTGTGTCTACTCCTCTGATTGGTGAGTTTAGCTGTTGCACTGTAAGAATCGATGTAAGACTCGCTGTGTAGCTTGATGTTATGATTAGTACCACAAATAGCCAGATGAGCAGAACAGCACGACCGAGTGTACTCACTGTGTTCTCTCCTGCAAGTTTAGTAGCATAAAGATGTTGGAGATATCATCACCTATACAGTAGTAACTTAGCTGCAGTTTTTAGATGTAACTTACTGTGGGAGAAAAACATCGTGGAGAAGCTGAACCTGCATACATAGATCATAGCTTATGAGGTCTTTAGGTATGTTATGTGCCAACATATTGATAAAATGCAACTTCAGTGACTGTTTACTAACCAGAGAATAGTAACAATTTGTTTCCTTGGAGGTCCGCGGAACTCATCGTTGATTCTATGTTCAAGAATCCATATTACTGATCCAACGATGAGGAAAAAAGCTGCTGTAACAGCCCACATTGGAGGTGTAAAAGGGCGTAAAAACGCCCACGGAGTATCATTTAGCTTTGTGACAGGAGCAACCACGACAAGCCCTGATTCTATGTAAGGCTGAGTGAAATCCACAATCCTTGTTCGTTTCGTAACAATAGCTATGTCTCCTACAACAGCATCAAATACCTGAAAGCAGAAATGAACAACTCACAACTATTACAGTCAGTTTCGACAATGCTTTGTAAGAGAAATGATATTTTCTTGATTCTTTTGCTCACCCCAATAGTGACATTGTTGACAAATTCATTGAAGTTTGGGTTCTTGAGACCGTCTCCAAATAGGACGAACTCATGAGGAACCGGATAAGAAATCAGTTTTACCGCAGCTTCAAAGACATCAATGGCATACCCTTGCACTTTGTTGCTTCCATCCAACCTTGACACAAACTCCTTAAAACTTGCTCTATCGGGTACACCGATTCTCAATCGTCTCCCGTTGTTAGGAAAAACCCAACCACGTGGTGTCTCAGAAGTCCCACCAGGCCAAGTCACATTGTTCAGATGTTGGTTTGAGCTCGAACGATTTGAAAGCTTTTTGTATAGTGACTCTGGAGGTATAATAGAGAGCCCGGAATGGTTAGACCAATACCCTATCTGCCTAAACCCGTCATCAACCACGTTTATGATGTCATATGAGGGCTGTATCATTGATCTGTCAGGAAGAAACTGTATTTGACCTGTAACACCAGTCATATTTGTATTCACAATATAATCAAGAAATTGTGATCCTTGGTCAAATATGCTCAATGCACCTAGATTCAGTGACCCTCCTCCCTTCATGCTGGTTAACTTTGGGTCACTAGAGAAGGAAATGTTAGCTCTGCTATCTAGAAGTCTCTTAACAGCTCGAGCAATGATCCAGACAGTATCATAAGCATAGAGACCATAAACGTTTAAACCGACAGTCCCGTTACTCAACTTGTTCCACCGTGCCACGAAATCTTTTTTCTTTTTTGAATTTGGCGTGTGAATACGAAGAGTAAGCACGCCTCTAAGAGATTCAGCAGTCTTGGCAGGTAACGGGTTAACAGAATCTAACAGAGAAGTCAACCAAGTTGTAGCTATCCAAACATAGCCTTTCTCCATCATGCCAAGCTTCTGGGCTTCCTCAAAGATTTTCTTACCTGTTTTAGGGAAAGTGTTCACAATGATTACCCGAGATTCCATCCCTTGAATCTTAACCAACTCATTTATAATCTCACGAGGACTCGTAATCACCACATCCAAAGGAAGCACAGCCTTGTATGAAATCTTGCAGCGCCTTCCTTCGAGCTCATCGCCTAAAGCTGTTATACCGTTTCTACTGTTGTCATCATCATTATACAATGCAATCACCTCTGACCAACCGTAGTAACTTATCATTTCCGCAATGGCACGCATCAGAAAGAGATCACTAGGTGCTGTCTGGACAAAGAACGGGAACTGAAGCGCCGAGAGACTAGGGTCTAAAGCTGTGAATGACAACATAGGCACACTAAGCTCATTTGCAAGATGAGACAGTACATGAGCCATTATTGATGTCTGAGGACCAATGATAGCCACAGCATCAGTCTCCATGAATTGCAAAGCTGTGAAATAAAACCAACACAAAGGATAAGTAAAAGTTTAGTTCCAAAACAAGAATCAACGAAACAAGATCATATCTTTTTTTCACCTCCCATGATGGTGAGGAATCCATTACGCTTTGCATCATACGTCGTTATACGCAATTTTGATCCACCAAGGAAGCTAGGATCAGAATTTACATCTTCCTCTGCAGCTTTCATAGCAATATTTGTAACTTCACCCTGTAAAGTCCCTAAACTGAATATTGCTCCAACATCAACATAACGAGGCCTTAAACCAGCTCCCTCTGAAATCATCCCATCACCAATAAGAACAATGAAGCTCAACAGAACCAAAACCCAAAACATAGCTTTGGCTTAATCAGTTCCTGAAACACCAAGTTTGATAAACAAACAACAATTAGATAAAATTCCCAAAAACTTTAAGAATCACAAAATGAGAGATTGTGAGCCACTTCACCAAATCAAAATGGGATTTTTTTAAAAAGAGTAACATAGGAAGAGAAAGCTAGAAACTTCTAATGAAACAAAAAGAATAAGGAAGATAAGCAAAGAAAGTGACTTTAACCAGAACTGAAAAAGTGTCACGAGGATTAAACCCTTACCTCAAACATAGAGAACAAGGATTGTCAAGAAATGAGTGGCAGAGATGCCAAAACCCAAACCCAAACCAAAATCATCCTTTAAAGAAAAGCAGATTCGTCAGGCACATGAAAAATCTAGCTGAAAGAAAGCATGAGGAACAAGCAAGAGGAGTACACATATAAAAACCTGAAAAAAGGAAGGAGTAGGTCTTCAATAAACAAAAAGGAGGTAAACTGACAAAAGTAAAATCATGGGTTTGCTTGAAGATTTAGGAAAGTGGTAAGCTTTTTGGTGGGATTTGATTACTTCCAATCAGAATTCATGCACTAGTCACATTTACAGGCTAAGAAAAAAAGAGTTAGAGAAGGAAATTGGATAGACTAACCATAATTGTCGACATAGATAATGAGCCATTATCGATTGAAAAATGTGAACTTCTTAACTTGTAAGTTTTGTTTCCAGTGAAAAATGAAAACTTTTTGTTTTGTTTGCAAGTGACGAAGTGACCCTTTTGGTTCCCAGCCAAAGTAAAGAAGATGATGATGAGAAACATATTATTCCTTACTATAATCTATAATGGTAGTCTATAATCTTTTATTGGCTAGTGAAATCATTAACCCAAAAAAAGAGATAATTAACCAAATCATCTTTGGGACCATTAATCGTTTGCGTCATGGAGTTGTATGATTATACTTTTGATTATTGAATCAGTATTTTATAATTATATATTATACTTGTATTTGGATTCCGTTATACCTTGATCCAATGACTGTTTTAAATTTATTTTATTGTTTCATTTTCTTTTTTGAAAAGTAATAGTATTATATTTTGTGGTCTTTCATGCGACAATGAGAAAGTCTGGATATTTCGAATATTATTTGGTTCAGGTATTTAAAACATCTTCCCATGTTCCACATATGACATAACTCCAAAAATGAATGTATGTTGTTGGACCATTCTTTTATTTGTAACCTTTTTTTACCCCAAACCAATAAAAATTACAGATGCTTATGGCATTTTCTGATTTTGTTGTCCTATATAGGCAACCTTAAACCTTCTTACCAAAAAAGAGAGACAAGTTTACTTATACCAAAAACAATTCTTGTTATTATTTAAATGTTTCAGGAAGATAAGAAAACGCACGATAAAGAAAATCTAACGGATATAGAAACAAAAATAATAATCTAGGAAACAAATCGTAATCAAATGTCCAATTTCAATAGTGTGAATCATGGGATGGGAGAGTGGCGATTTTATTTCTGTGGAAGTGTGGAACCTCCACCGAAATTGAGTAATGGAAGCTCAAACTCCACTAAAATCTTTACTTTTTCCAAATCTTCCAATTGGCTTTGGAATTTTGTTGGCTTTGGAATTTTGTTGCTTCAATATTCTTGCATAGGCTTAGAATTTAATAATAGACGCAAGATTTATAAGGCCTATCAGAAATAATGGACTCTAGTATTATAAGGCCCATAAGAAATAATGAACTCTAGTATTATAAGGCCCATCAAAGATAAACTTGGGCCAACAAATAATAAGCAGCAAAACTGATACATAAAAAACGTGGTGGTTTCAAACTGCAAAGAGATAAGTCTCTTCCTTACATAGTAAACCGCTCTGTTCCTCAACTGAAGTTAACTGTCTCCCTGTTCCTCCATAACTTCTTTCCCACGTAACCTCTCCTTCTTCTTCTACTTAAGCAACCCTTTCTCTAACTTCTACTCTTTTTTTTCCCACTTTTCTTCCATCACTTCCTCTACGTGCTCACAATGAACAACAATCATTCCTATGATGATCGCAGTTTTCACATTCCACTTCATCCTTCTAACACAAGCAACCCTAATCCAAATCTCCAGTTTGCTTTATCTTCAAGCTACGATCACAGTCCTAAGAAGAAACGCACCAAAACCGTTGCTTCATCCTCTAGTTCTTCACCAAAATCCGCGTCAAAACCAAAATACACCAAAAAACCAGACCCAAATGCCCCCAAAATCACACGTCCATGTACTGAATGTGGCAGAAAGTTTTGGTCTTGGAAGGCTCTCTTTGGTCACATGAGATGTCACCCTGAGCGTCAATGGCGTGGCATTAATCCTCCTCCTAACTACCGTGTGCCCACCGCGGCTTCTTCAAAACAGTTAAACCAGATATTACCAAATTGGGTCTCATTTATGTCCGAGGAAGACCATGAAGTCGCTTCTTGTCTCTTAATGCTGTCTAATGGTACACCATCATCATCGAGTATTGAACGGTTCGAGTGTGGAGGATGTAAGAAAGTGTTTGGATCACATCAGGCTTTAGGAGGACACAGAGCGAGTCATAAAAACGTTAAAGGCTGTTTCGCTATCACAAACGTAACCGATGATCCTATGACGGTTTCTACTTCTAGTGGGCATGATCATCAGGGAAAAATCCTTACGTTTTCAGGGCATCATAAGTGTAATATCTGTTTTAGAGTGTTCTCGAGTGGTCAAGCTTTAGGAGGTCACATGAGATGTCATTGGGAAAAGGAGGAGGAGCCGATGATCAGTGGTGCTTTGGATTTGAATGTTCCTCCAACAATACAGGATCTTTCTACTTCGGACACATCAGGGTGTTGTTTAGATCTTAGGTTAGGACTCTAATTAGTATCTATATATATATATAATGTCTGTAGGTATATTGGATGTTTCCTTCTAATTAATAGGTCAATGTACATGTTGTGATTTGATGATAAGTATAACGTATGTAGGATATTCTGCTATATATATGCTTAATAAAGAAAAATATTTAGTTTTGTGCTTTCGAAATGCACTGATTTTCTGGTATATTAATTAATTTTGAATCAGATCAGAAAAGAAAAGAAAAAAACACTTGAATCAAGAAAGAAAACAAAACTTGTGTTGTACCAAAATGTAAAAGAAAGTTTCAAACGTATATCCAACCAAATACTAGAGAACAGAATTGATCTCTTAAAACATGAAATTCATAAGCAGATATTGAGCCGTTTTGTAAAATTTAAGCCAACTAAGAAAAGGGAAAACATTTTAATTTCACGGAAGCTTAATTAGTATTATTCTTGCCAAATTTCGTTGTTTGACTTGATCTCAAACTCACCACGATCTCCAAGACTCCAACCATTCTATTTTTAATTATTTTCTTAAAACTCTTACCATTCTATCGTATATAGATTAGATCTTATTCCGCTAGAGAATCTTAGTGTTACTTATATCTAAGATAACCTTGTTTTCACCAGCTAGCTTTAACATAAACAATGCTTAAATAAAGATTGAATCTTAAAGAAAATTATTAGTCTAAAGATTCAGATGCATTATAGGTAAACACGCGGAACTAATTACAACATGCACGAACCCTAATCCGAGACAGTTTTCAATTAATCTTCTCGAATCTATTAAACAAATATTAAATCAATTGTCCTTCAAACAATTATCGAGCTAGCTAGTGCGACACACAACCTTCGTGAATATTCAACTACTAACTCTTTTTAATAACAATAACTATCGTTTACAGCGATGCTTGTTGGTATATAAATACATCAAAAACAACAAGGAGAATCTTCTGGTGAGATTTATTTATATCAAAGATGAATTTCCCTAGCTCTTGATTGATTCTAGTACATGGCTCGTGTTAATCACAGGCGCGTGACAAATATGTTGTAAAATTGTTCACGTACATTGTAATTCATTTCATATGTCTACATCTACAACATGTTGACAAAAAGTATAAATGTATCATATGCATCATAATATTTTATATGTTGTTGATTTGTTTATATGTGTTTAAAAATGGTAGATATGAAGGCTTACGTAAGATGAAGTTGACCCATTTATCTCCTCACACGTCCTTTACATCTTTGACAAGCACTCCATCCTTTAAAAAAAGGGTTAACTATCTATGCTCAAACTTTTTTTTCTCAACATGCTCAAATGTAGTTTACTACGACAACTTCGGCTACAGTAATTCGTTAGTAAGCTTGTTCAGAGATCAATCGAAGAGCGGTTTGTGAAAGAAAAAAAAAAATCATTGCTAAGAGAACTGCACACTCACAAAATTAGTCAAAGACTACAACAGCCAGAATCCTGATGGATACTAAAAGTTTTACAGAAATTAAATAATAACAAAAGTTCATAAATTATATATATATATATTATTTTCAATGAATATATCCATATTTTTGTAGGAATATCTTCAATAAAAAAATTATGATTGGAAATCTAATTCAATACTCTCAATTCTTTCAGAAAACAAGTAGTGATTATATAATCCAAAAACATTAATTTATTGGATGACGTCGTAAGAAAATGTCAGATAGATCCAACATATATATATATATATGAATGATTTTGACGATTCCTGATTGCTGATGCCTGCTATACGATGTTGTTTTATAAAAATATATAAAAGCAAAACAAAAACTTAAAAAAAAAAAATTATATTTGATTTTGAAGTTGACTAGGCATTATGTCTTTAAGTTATGTAAACTGTAATTTATTAATCAGATTCAGATCCGTACGTAATTGAAAAATAATCATGGTGATATTAGAAACCAGCCAGTACAGCGTACATACATATGTTAAGTATATATCAATATATGTATAGGCATTAGTATATAATACTGTAGCTAAATTTAATTATGTGGGAAGCACGTCATCGTGGGAGAAAAACGTATAAGAACTATTTACAGTATATGCATATATTGCACCATAAATTATTAGACTAATCAAAATATATTAGGTGGATTTTCGAGGAATAGTAATTTTTTCTTTAAATCCAGGCTTTACACCTAATCAAACTATAATTGTAAAATCAAAACTAGCAAATTGTTAATATTGAACAATTATCTCATTTAACTTCTAGTGTGATGCCGCAATGGGTGGCGACAAAAATAATAAATTTTAATCACTGCTTTCATTTAAAAAGTCATTAAACGGCAGTGACATCAGCTTCCATTATCGCGGCTTTGCTTCAGAATATTAATATTATATCTATATTAGTTTATTTTCATTCAAACAAAGAAGTAATTATGAGATAATTTAGTAAAGTAGTAGTTACTTACTACAATTAACATTTGCCTTTAGATTTAGCGCCACTTACTAATCATTCTTAGCAATTTTACGCTTACAATATACATGACGCTCTTGGTTTTGACATTTGTTAACTTATAAGGAGGTTTAATCATGTAATTAAAGAGATAAATTATTGTTTCCGTAAAAGCGACATGTGTAGGACCTGCTGGATTCAGACAAAGAATTTCAGTGTTAGAAATTTCGTGCAATTTTTTTATACATAAAAATTAGAGAGATATTTCGTGCACGACAATATATCTTGTATAAATTGTAATATAAATAAATTGTATGTATACGTTAACGTTAAAACTGATAAGTTATCAACTTATCGTACAAACACGAGGATTTCAACTAAGTGTTATGAAATATGAGGAAACTTAAAGTAAGACGATTATAATGTAAAGGAAACCATTTGTTTAGTGAGGTCTTTGGATGCGGCGAGTCGGGGATCGGACGATGAAGAAGGGACGATGACTCCTCAGATCGCTGAGAGCCGTTTGATCCTTACTTTTTGGAGCAAAGTGGCTTAACTACTTAACCCATATTTCTCTCATCTCAAAGCCTTGATGACCCTTTGCAAATTATTTTAGATTATTTCTATAAATGTCATCTACTTTACTATTTTCAGAATTGACAAAATCGAGAAGAACATGTGTGTAAGACCGGATTGGATGATGAATTTGCCGTATAGTTGGACTTGGATCGATAACTTCTGTCTTCATCGGTACTGAAATTGTCAACTTTCATGTTGAAGTCGCACATTAAAATCTTCTAAATGTAAACCTTATAAAAGAACGAGTGACTCAATCACGAAATTTCTCGGATGGGTACATTGCTTAGTACACTTTTTACGTACATTTTGTATACGTTTTATTTTCCACATACATATTATCTCACTGAATCTGACCACTTCGTTGAATCTTATATATGATGAATCATCTTCTTTGGTTATGTTATTGTACTTATGCATTCTGAACTAGGTGTAGAGCATAACTCACATCAACGAACTAACTGACACAAAAGCTATAACAAGTACCGGATGGTTTCTACAACGTTCTCTGACAAAAAAAATAATGGTTTCTACAACTATCACTAAGTTTTGTTTTACAAAACAAAAAGTCTAACTAATCCAATCAACCGAACAAATTAATTCAAACACATGTTAATTATTGAACACAGTTTATAGAGTTTAATGAGCAGCTCCTTTTTACTCTTCGTCATCAACGACCTACATTTGCAATTTTTTTTTATTAATATTCGTGTTTCTTTCACTATGAACACTCTCTCTTCTTTTCAACAAAAAAAATCTCTTTTCAATCAAGTTTTTGAATAAAATGCTTTCTTCACCAGTCACCACACGTTATTCTAGCACAATAGCTCTCTAAAAGATGCTTCATTCTTAGCTACTTCACACTCTTTTCATATTTGTTTCAACATGATATCTTCTCCAATTTTATCTGTATGTGTGTTTGCAACAAATGCCTTTCTTCTTCTTTCTAGTAGAAGAATCCAATGCACAAACAAAGATATATATATCTAATATTTTTAACTTTTCAAAAATTAAGAAAAATAATATTTCATATCAAGCATATATGTATATCCGAAAGTTAATATATCATATATACAATCAGATATATATCACATATCGTTTTAAACCGTTCATATATACATAATTTTTTATAAATTAACCTACTGTCTGTAGTGTTGGAACTATGGAAAGTGATATTTTGAAAATTAACCTGTATACAGTATTGTTGAAACTATGGAAAATGATATTTTAAACTGTTATTAATTGAAATTACTGTTTCTTTTTTTTTGGACAAAAAAATTACTGCTTCTTTGTTTCATTTTCCTTTAATTGTACACACTTTGAGAAAAAAAATCATATGTTCAAAAATTAAGAAGTTTAAGAAGATTTCTAAATGATTCAAGTACTTCTGGGATCCATATATAACACACATAAATTCCTTTTAAAAAATCTAAATTTATGTAAAAATGTGGTTATTTTCATATCTGTTTTGGTCAAATATCCCAACATTTGTTATTGAACTTCAATAATTCAAGTAATTTCTAAATGATGACACTTTATAGCCATCATGGAAAATGGAAAGTACGACGTCTATCATTATAGTTTTTAAAAAGTTTGCTATGATAAATTAGTGTGAACTTTTATAAAAAAAAATAAAAAAAATTCAATTAGGCAATTAGCTAGTGAACGAATCATTGTATAATTCGGAAAAAAACTATTTCAGCCTCTTCTTCCATGAATCAGACTCACATGGATGCCATTTGAAAGCATGTAATTAACTTTCAGAAAAGCATTAAAGTTAACAATTTCAATGAATATATATAACATAGTTTAAAACCTCTTTTGTACTGAAATCAATACAAAACTCAATCTTATAGAAGAAGAGTAACTATTGGCTAATTATTTTAATTTGTATCCTTGTATCAATCTATGTGCATACACACACACACACACACATACACATGTATATATACTTATTAGTTATTACGTACAGAGAGATGGAAAAATAAACACCATGGCAAATTCTGAAACCAAAAGAAAGATGAATAAAAAGCAATAATTTATTCAAAGGGCGTTTAAGAAAATTTCAAACTTTGTAAACAAAAATCAATCAAACAAATTAAATAAAAAAACTAGGGCTGAGGTCAGAAAGGGATTATTGTTTTTGAGAGGAGTAAATTAAAGAAAGAATCTTGAAGGTCAAAATAATTAATGAAACCTGTTCAATGACAGACATTGTCTTCTGCAAAGAATCTTTCTCCCTCTTCTTTCCATTGATACATTTACAGATCGAGTTTAACCAATCAAATGTACATATTTGCTTACGTAATCAATAATTAATTATACCTAATTAATATATTAAAATTTGGAAGAATCTCAAACAAATAGGCCAAAAGACATCACCAACTACATCATTAAGAAGAACAATCATCTCAGCTCTTAAAAAAACCATAACTTCTCAAAACTCTCTTTTTTTCTATTTCTCAATATCTTCGCAGAACAAAACAGAGAAGCATGGTGAGATTATTTTTTGCTAAACTAATGTAAGTGTGAATTTTAATTAGAAGAAACAGTAGAGAGATCTAATTGGATGGTAATAAAAAGGGTCCACTTTGTTCTTGGGGAAAGATTCTGCACGCCCACATGGTGAGATTAAAATAGACTAATATTACCCTTCATCACCTACTTGTGTCCAGAGAGAGAGAAAAAAAAAGAACTTGTGGTGATGATACTATCATCTATTTGAGAGCTAAAGAATTTTTCCTTAAGCTTTTTTTTTTTGGTTCAGAATCTTTTCATCATTTATGTGTCTGTGTACCAATAAACATAGACCAAACAAACAAAACCTCTTAATAACTGAAAAACAGAGCAAAACTTTTGTTTTTCTGTCAGTTAACTTACTTCTTCTGTGTGTTTGAAACCCAAAGTCAATTCTTTTTTTTCTTCCTGAAATTCTCTCTACTTGCTCAAGGAATCTTGATAAAGTAAGTAACTTTTTTCTCTTTCAAGATAGTAACTATTTCTGGGTTTTTTTTGGATACTTGTTGTGTTATGGAGCATCAGAAGATTTTTTTGTTCTTTGGAAACTGATGTCATGAAGCGCATCATATTCTTAATTTTATAATTCCATTATCTTTTTTTTTCTTCTTTTCTTGTGTGTGGCATTTATTGTCTGCTGGAATTTTTTTGTATGAATTGTCTTTGAAGGGCTCAATAATTGGCCCTCTTGGAGTTTCCATGTCCATTGGGGAATATTGTACTTGAGAAGCTGATGTTAGTACTTGATGAATCCTTCTTTCAAGTCAACTCTCTCTAGCTTTTATATACTCTCTCTATATATGATCTCACATCTCTTAAAATCTATTATATACATGTTGAAACACACTTTTGATCTTCCAGTTGACAAAGACTGAGTTTTTTTTGGCTCTTATCTTGTTTCTTGTTTGGTTCTTGATCATGTTTCTGCAACCTTTGCAGATCGGTTATGTAGACAACGACGAAAGGAACCTTAAGGGGACCTCAAAGACGCTTGGTCTTGCTGGTTCTTGAATTACTACAACATCAAAGAACAAGTCTTTGAATAATTTGATTGGTAGGCTTTTGGTTGATACAAGAGAAAGAGATTGTTTTGATATGGAAGGTGGTCGTGGTGGTGGAGATGGCAATTTCTTACCAAACTCTAACTTTGGTGTATTCTCTGACTCCGCTATGGATATGGATTTCATGGATGAACTCTTGTTTGATGGATGTTGGCTTGAGACAACTGATGGTAAGAGCTTGAAGCAGACCATGGGACAACAAGTATCCGATTCTACTACCATGAATGACAACAACAACAACTCGTACCTTTACGGTTATCAATATGCTGAGAACCTTTCACAAGATCATATCTCCAACGAAGAAACAGGGAGAAAGTTTCCTCCAATACCACCGGGCTTTCTCAAGATCGAGGATCTCTCCAATCAAGTACCTTTTGACCAGTCTGCAGTTATGAGTTCTGCACAAGCAGAGAAGTTTCTCCTTGAAGAATCTGAGGGAGGAAGAAGATATTGGATTGCTCCAAGAACAAGCCAAGGTCCTTCTTCATCAGTGAAAGAGAGATTAGTACAAGCTATAGAGGGTCTTAACGAGGAGGTGCAAGATAAAGACTTCCTCATACAGATATGGCTACCAATTCAACAAGAAGGCAAGAACTTTCTCACAACTTCGGAGCAGCCACACTTCTTCAACCCGAAATACTCGAGTCTTAAAAGATATAGAGATGTTTCAGTGGCTTATAATTTCCTGGCTGATGAGGATTCTAAAGAGTCTGTTGGTCTCCCCGGTCGTGTTTTTCTTAAGAAACTACCTGAGTGGACACCTGATGTGCGGTTCTTTAGAAGCGAAGAGTATCCGCGGATCAAAGAAGCAGAGCAATGTGATGTTCGTGGATCATTAGCCCTTCCTGTGTTTGAAAGAGGTAGTGGAACTTGTTTGGGTGTTGTTGAGATTGTTACAACAACTCAGAAGATGAATTACAGGCCAGAGCTTGATAATATCTGTAAAGCTCTCGAGGTTTTTTCTCTTCCCTTGATTTCTCTAACTCAATGGGAAGTTTTGTTTGTATTGTAGCGTAAAGAAAATTCTTGTTTTTTTTTGTAGTCTGTTAATCTAAGGAGTTCAAGAAGCTTGAATCCCCCAAGCAGAGAGGTGTGTAAAAATGGTCTCCTAAATCAAACCCTTACTTCATCAATACATAGAAACAATGAATTTTGGTTGCTAAATGTCATATGCCCTTTTTGTTTCAGTTTCTGCAGGTCTATAATGAATTCTACTATGCTGCATTACCTGAGGTATCAGAGTTTTTGACATTGGTCTGCAGAGTATATGACCTGCCTCTGGCTTTAACGTGGGCACCGTGTGCTCGGCAAGGCAAAGTTGGATCCCGCCATTCTGATGAGAACTTCTCTGAGTGTGTTTCAACTGTTGATGATGCTTGCATTGTCCCTGACCATCAGAGTCGTCATTTTCTAGAGGCATGTTCTGAACACCATCTGCTTCAAGGGGAAGGCATTGTAGGAAAAGCATTCAACGCAACCAAACTGTTTTTCGTGCCCGAAGTAACCACTTTTAGCAAGACCAACTACCCTCTTGCACACCATGCTAAGATCTCTGGTCTACATGCTGCTTTAGCAGTCCCATTGAAAAACAAATTCAATAGTTCGGTTGAGTTTGTGTTGGAGTTTTTCTTTCCAAAAGCTTGCCTTGACACCGAAGCACAACAAGATATGCTCAAGTCTCTGTCTGCGACCCTTCAGCAGGATTTCAGGAGCTTAAATCTTTTCATTGATAAAGAGCTTGAGCTAGAAGTTGTATTTCCCGTTAGAGAGGAAGTTGTTTTTGCAGAGAACCCACTTATCAACGCAGGAACCGGAGAGGATATGAAACCATTGCCTTTGGAAGAAATTTCTCAGGAAGATTCTTCATGGATCTCACACATGATAAAGGCAAATGAGAAAGGTAAAGGCGTGTCACTTTCTTGGGAGTACCAAAAAGAAGAGCCAAAAGAAGAGTTTATGCTTACATCTGGATGGGATAACAATCAGATTGGATCAGGCCACAATAACTTTCTTTCAGAAGCTGAGCAGTTTCAAAAGGTGACAAATTCAGGACTCAGAATCGACATGGATCCAAGTTTTGAATCAGCTTCCTTTGGTGTTGGGCAGACATTACTAGGCAGTAGAAGACCAGGTGAGAAGAGAAGAACAAAAACAGAAAAGACAATTGGTTTAGAAGTTCTTCGACAATACTTTGCAGGAAGCCTCAAAGATGCAGCCAAGAGCATTGGTGGTAAGAAAGAAAACTTATAGTTATTATGTCTATCTTATCAATCTCTCAGAAAGTGATGATTCATTCACGCAGTTTCATTTTCATGTTGCAGTTTGTCCAACTACCTTGAAAAGAATATGCAGACAACACGGGATAACACGATGGCCTTCCCGGAAGATCAAGAAAGTGGGGCATTCATTAAAGAAACTCCAACTTGTTATAGACTCTGTTCAAGGTGTTCAAGGTTCTATTCAACTTGATTCATTCTATACAAGTTTCCCAGAATTAAGCTCCCCACATATGTCTGGTACTGGCACTTCCTTCAAGAATCCAAATGCTCAAACGGAGAACGGTGTTTCAGCACAGGGAACTGCTGCAGCTCCAAAGTCACCACCATCATCTTCTTGTAGCCACAGCTCTGGTTCAAGCACCTGTTGTTCAACTGGAGCTAATCAAAGTACCAATACTGGGACTACCTCAAATACTGTAACCACTCTGATGGCTGAAAATGCTAGCGCGATCTTGAAGAGAGCTCGTAGCGAAGTGAGACTTCATACCATGAATCAGGATGAAACAAAGTCCCTCTCTAGAACCCTGAGCCACAAAACATTCAGTGAGCATCCTCTTTTCGAAAATCCACCTCGGTTACCGGAGAATAGTAGCAGGAAGTTGAAAGCTGGAGGGGCCTCAAAAGTGAAAGCCACATTTGGTGAAGCCAAAGTACGGTTTACTTTGCTTCCTACTTGGGGCTTCAGAGAGTTGCAGCATGAGATTGCTAGGCGTTTTAACATAGATAATATTGCACCCTTTGATCTTAAGTACCTGGATGATGACAAGGAATGGGTTCTTCTGACATGTGAAGCGGATCTCGAGGAATGTATCGACATTTATAGATCATCACAGAGCCGCACGATCAAGATAAGTGTTCATGAAGCTTCTCAAGTCAAGCTGGGAGGTTCTTTTGGTAGCATCGGTCTTGGTCCCTCGTTATAAGCTATCAGGTATAAGGTTGTTACCTGCAAGAAAAGAAAAGAAAAGAGCAGGAGATTCGACTAATTTACTAGTGTGTTAGAAAAATATTACTCACCATTTTATAGCAATGGGCATCGTTTGTAAACATATTTTCAGTGCCCCCATTTTGCAAGCAGCAGTAGTGGACTGGTTTCCTGCATCGGCTTAGCAGATTTTTTGTATAATAAGGCGATGCGTACCAGAGAAACATGCTTATATGTATGTATTATTATTGTCTGTACATCATTTGTCTTCTGGATTCTACTAAGCTCTGCAAGTATGTTAAATTGATATATCTTCTACATCGTCACTTGTATTTATTTTCTTACTTAACTATGCATGAAATTCTTAAGGGTGCTTTTTGGGGCATCAAAGCTTACTGTGTACAAACATTACAGTCAATAAGGAGTTAGTATTCAGAAAGAAACAAGAAAAAACATTATGCCAGTTTGAAAGTAAGAAAAGGCTAGACGTTTTACTTATATAGGCAATGATAGTCATATAAACACAGAAGCTATTTTTGGCAGAAAAAGTAGAGAAGAAAGTGTATACTTGGATGGTGAGGACACATGATATTTATAGAGATTCTCTTGGTTTTTAAGCAGGAATATGTGTTCAAGAGAGAGAACCACCTAGTGGAGTGATCTTCCAAGTTCCTAACCAGAGTATCTCTGTTAAATCCTCAAATCAGTATTTGTTAAAGAAACAAGTAAGCCTGCAGACAAAAGGTTCTCGTTTTGGTTTGTTTTTGTTTCTTTCTGATTCAGTGAGTGACACAAAGGAAGATATTGATCCTGAACCTATCATTGCCACCTAAACTTCAGAGACAGGAGAAAACAACATGGAAAACAAAAAACCTATGTCAAGAGAATCAGACCAAGTGTACCTGATTGTACCATTTGGTACTAAAAATCAGGATGACGAAGGAGTTGATTCACGTGACTATGCTTCGAATCTCTTAACATTGCCAATCTCCGTGTTTCTAAGACTTCTTTCACCAAAGCCTTGATGAAATTCGAGGGTGCAAGTTATGATTTTGCAAATAATGTAGTACTCTGCATGATCAATGATTTTGCGGCAATTTTGTAAATATCTGAAGTGAAAAATAAGCAAATGTCAAACTAAATTAATTACTGAGTAAATGTTGATGAAGTTAAATGATTGGGGGGATTTGTATAAATATCTTAATTGACGATTCTGAAACAAAGTGGTCTAATCGGTGATTATCTATTGTTTTATGGAAATATCTTAATGAGATGAAGATTTTGGGGCGAATTGTGTAAATAACTAAATTTTAACAATAAACGCTTTTCGTCCGCCTCCAGCTCCCAAAAGCCAAAGGGCGAATCTTCTTCTTCTCTTTCGATCAAATCTTTTCAGATTCAACCCAAAATTGAAGACAAAAATGTCTCGCAGATCGCTAACTCTCCTCAAGAATCTAGCTAGAAACGCGAATGGATCAGGTATTCAAACCCGATCCGTGACTTACATGCCCAGACCCGGTGACGGAGCACCACGCGCAGTGACGCTGATCCCCGGAGATGGAATCGGTCCTCTGGTGACGAACGCCGTGGAACAGGTGATGGAAGCGATGCACGCTCCGATCTTCTTCGAGAAGTACGATGTTCACGGAGAAATGAGCCGTGTGCCGCCGGAAGTGATGGAGTCGATAAGGAAGAATAAGGTTTGTTTGAAAGGTGGGCTTAAGACTCCTGTTGGTGGTGGTGTTAGTTCTCTTAACGTCCAGCTTAGGAAAGAGCTTGACCTCTTTGCTTCTCTGGTCAACTGTTTTAATTTGCCTGGTTTACCTACTCGCCATGAGAATGTTGACATCGTTGTCATCAGAGAGAACACTGAAGGTGAGTACGCGGGGCTTGAGCACGAGGTTGTTCCTGGTGTCGTTGAGAGTCTGAAGGTGAGAATTCCGATTTCTGCTCCTCGTTTTGGATTCAATCTGTATTTGTGGAATCATCTTCGTTTGCAAGTGGTCTTTGTATGTTATGTGTGATTGTTCTGATCCTATTTCTATGCTTAGGTGATCACGAAGTTCTGTTCGGAGCGTATTGCAAAGTATGCTTTTGAGTATGCCTACCTGAACAACAGGAAGAAAGTTACAGCGGTGCATAAGGCTAACATCATGAAACTTGCGGATGGTTTGTTCTTGGAATCTTGTCGCGAGGTTGCGAAAAAGTATCCCAGCATCACCTACAATGAAATCATTGTTGATAACTGCTGTATGCAACTTGTAGCCAAACCAGAGCAATTCGATGTCATGGTATGTTTCAGAGTTATATACATATGAATTTTCATGACGTTCTTTAAGTCTTCGATGTTTTACTTTGAGAAAAAGATACCAGTCATCTCTCCCTAGTTTGGTATCCCTCTAGATTGCCTGTTTTAGAGTCATATTATCTTATTGGTATGAGACTGATGTTGTGTTGCCATATACTATAGTTAATCGCCCCATTTGCATACTATTTAATCTCGTCATTTGCATATCATGCTTTCAGGGAATCTTTTAAATTGTACTTCTGTGACCTTGTCTATGTATACTTACTACTTTGCATACACTATTGTTCGTTAGAGCAGTAACTTCACTGTTGCTAAGTATTAACCTTTCATTACTGTATGTAGTAGCGTCTTTTGGCTTTTCCCCCCTTTTATAACAGCAATTTATGAAATGTTTTGCAGGTAACGCCGAATCTCTATGGGAATTTAGTTGCAAACACTGCTGCTGGTATTGCTGGAGGCACAGGAGTCATGCCTGGAGGTAAAAAAACATCCTGTATTGATATTCTCTCGAGCTATACATTAGTGGATAAAGAATAGTTCTAAAATTTATACATCTGCGACATTAAATACAAAAACAGGAAATGTTGGGGCTGACCATGCGGTATTCGAGCAAGGTGCATCAGCAGGAAATGTTGGGAAAGACAAGATAGTATTGGAAAACAAAGCAAACCCAGTGGCATTGCTTCTCTCATCAGCGATGATGCTTAGACACCTTCAGTTTCCTTCATTTGCTGACCGGCTCGAAACAGCAGTGAAGAAAGTCATCGCTGAAGGAAAGTGCCGGACGAAAGATCTTGGTGGAACAAGCACGACTCAAGAGGTCGTTGATGCGGTCATTGCAAAACTAGACTGACTTTGACAAATTACGTGTTCCCGCTCTGCATAAATCATCAAATTCCTGATACAGATTTTGTGTTGCCAAAATATGGGGTATGATCCAAGCACAACGGTTATCTGGTTTTGTACCTCGAGTTTTATTATATTCTTTAGCCGTGGAATATTTCGATAAGAAAAAAAAACATGTTCCAAATAATTCATGTTGCTACGTTTGTTGGCGCCTTTTGTCATGTCAAAGTTTCTTAAACACTTGTTCGTGGAATATGCAAACTTTTATGGATTCGTAATTTCAAGAATATGAATGAAAAATTGATGGTATCTTTGATCACCTCGAATGGTGGTTTCTTAAGAGCATCCACATTGGTTAATTTTTGATGGATGTTTTTAAATATAAAACTTTATTTTAAGAGGTTTTTGAGTAGTTAAGAAACTCTAACGTGTCATTGTGTGTGTGGTTGAACATTGTGACAACATCATTTATTTATTTTTCTTTTCGCGTTTTTCTCTCTTTTTTAGTCCATATGATTTTTAATATATATATCATATTTGTTTAAAATTTTAATATTTGTATTATTTATTAAGTTTTATAAAATAAAATATAAATAATTTTTATTTTAATAATAATATATTTTTTTAAAAGACCCACTTAAACATTAGACCAAAAAAAATTAATGGTCCAACAAAAACACTTTAATTTTTTATAATTTAAAATTTTAAAAAACCCTTTTAAGGGCTCAACCATTGGGGTTGCTCTTACTCCAAGTCTTTAATTTAATTTGTGAATTAACATTGACTAATTTTAAAATCACTTGAAATTGTTTCATCGGATTTGGGATGTCACATTTGGTACCCGGCAAGTTCGAAAATGACTTTTAAACTTTGACACCTCTTGCCTCTTGGTAGAGTTTTGGATGAGGCTTGAAACTTTTGTATTGCAGCCCATAACTGAAAATAGTTTATTAGTATAATATATCTTCTCAACAAACATTGCAAATATTTTGAAAATCCAGCTAAAACTATACCCGATCAGAATTAGAAAATTTGAGCCCAAGCCCGGCCCGTAAGTATTATTATAGAAACCGATATAAAGTTTCCTTTTTCTTAATAATATTTATTCCGTGGCAGCAAATGCAAGCCAATCCAATGTCAAAACACCAGCTGACGTGGCCAAACGCACATCAACTGTCGTCTCTCTATCTCTCTCTCCCTCACTTGTCTCTCTCTCTTCTCTTCGACACTGATGGCTTCGCTCAGGCTCCCCGCTCAACTAGTTACACGTGGCAATCTCATCCACCACAACTCTTCATCCTCCTCCTCCGGGCGTCTGTCTTGGCGACGTTCTCTCACACCGGAAAATACAATCCCGCTCTTCCCATCTTCCTCATCCTCATCCCTTAACCGGGAACGATCAATAGTAGTTCCGGTTACATGCAGTGCTGCAGCGGTTAATCTTGCTCCGGGGACACCAGTCCGACCCACGAGCATCTTGGTGGTTGGAGCCACTGGAACTTTGGGAAGACAAATCGTCCGGAGAGCTTTAGATGAAGGGTATGATGTTAGGTGTTTGGTCCGACCAAGACCAGCTCCCGCCGATTTCCTCCGTGATTGGGGCGCCACCGTAGTCAATGTACGTATTCACATCTTCCTTTAAAGTTACTCAAAGTATTTAAATTTGTCCAAAAGAGAACTAAAACCGGAGTTTTGTGTGGTCTTAGGCGGATCTTAGTAAACCGGAGACAATTCCGGCGACTTTGGTCGGGATTCACACTGTAATTGATTGTGCCACGGGACGTCCTGAAGAACCTATCAAGACGGTAAGCTTCTAAATTATATCTTTTTGTTAAAGACTCAATCTTTAGCCTAGTGAGACTTATTAAAGTTTGATTGGCTTGTGTGTCTAATACTCAGTTTCATGCCTTGGCTTGTACGTTTGAGTGTTGGATTCAGTTTTCCAATGTGATTGAAAGTTATGTGTGTTCGGTTTAGGTAGATTGGGAAGGAAAAGTTGCTCTGATACAATGTGCAAAGGCAATGGGGATTCAGAAATACGTCTTTTACTCAATCCACAATTGCGATAAGCATCCTGAGGTTCCTCTCATGGAGATTAAGTACTGCACTGAGAAGTTTCTTCAGGAATCTGGTTTAAACCACATCACCATTCGGTTATGTGGTTTCATGCAAGTAAGCCTCATTCCCCTGAACTTATGCGTCTAGTTGTCCCTGAAAGTGAGTACATGATGTTGAATGTGGTAATGGCTGATTGTTGTTTAATCCAGAGTATACTATGCCTATGGCTATGCAGGGTCTTATTGGTCAATATGCAGTTCCAATTCTGGAGGAGAAATCGGTTTGGGGAACAGATGCACCAACGCGTGTTGCTTACATGGACACACAGGTGAGTAATCAAATGAAGATGTACTCCATTTCTCTGTGTAATATGTGGATGAAACACATAAAATGATCTAAACATGTTCCTCATGCTATAACAGGATATTGCTAGGCTGACACTTATAGCTTTACGTAATGAGAAGATCAATGGAAAACTTCTGACTTTCGCTGGCCCTCGTGCATGGACAACACAAGAAGTAAGCAAGGCTATAGTTACCGCTCTTTTGAATGAAAGGAATAGAGAAATATTACTAAAGCATAACCTTTTACTACCCTTTTGTCAATTCAGGTGATAACACTATGTGAGAGACTTGCTGGGCAAGATGCAAATGTCACAACCGTTCCAGTTTCTGTATTGAGAGTCACGCGTCAGTTAACTCGGTTCTTTCAATGGACAAATGATGTCGCGGATAGACTGGCCTTCTCAGAGGTAAGATTTGGCCTTCATCACCAAACAATGATGCTTTTGTAGTTTGTTTCATAGTAGCTTTTCAGATCAGCTGAAATCATGCTTCTAACATATGTGTGACACTGGTACGTTTAGGTTCTCTCGAGTGACACGGTCTTCTCTGCTCCGATGACTGAGACTAATAGTCTACTAGGTGTGGATCAGAAGGATATGGTGACTCTAGAGAAGTACTTGCAGGATTACTTCAGCAACATATTGAAGAAACTAAAGGATCTAAAGGCACAATCCAAGCAATCAGACATCTACTTCTGAGTTTCTGACCTTGTAGTGTCTTCATAAGATTCAACACTATTTATAAACTGCATTTGCAACCATACTGTGAGATTCGTTGTTGCTCTGTTCTTCAATGGTTATTGTGCTTCTTCTTGTAATTAAAGAGAATTATTGTAATGTAAATGTAGCTTGAGGTGCCCAGAGAGATTCTTTGTTACCTTGAGGAGAAACCAACAGGTAAAAAAAGATAATGAGATTCCCTTACAAAACCATCTCTGTTTGACTTTTGTTCGAGGCTAGGGCTGTGAGCTTCTTGTTACAGTGTTTTCTTCACCTTAAAGTCTTCTTCTCATTCATTGGTTCTTGTTAATGTGAATAAAAGTGAGAAAGCTTTTGGCAAATGAATAGTAAGATGAAATAAATGCAAGTGTTAGTCTCAATGTAACTTTAGAACCTAACAAGTGGAACAAGATCATTCATTATCTATGGTTGAAATTTGCTACCACTTTTTGAAGAATCGAACAACTGCACCAAAATCCGTAAGTCGTGAGTCTATTACTACCCATTTAAGAATCCACAATGCTCAAAACAATGATCCATTGGATATCCAACTCCTTATCTCGACCAGCAAATTCACTTTTAAGATCAGAAGTAATAAGTGTTTGCAAAAGGTGTTGTTTGAGTTGTTAAATCAGTATCTTAAAATAAAATCTTTTTTTCTTTGCCCGAATATTATTTCGATCTAACTAATTTGTAGACACATACTAAGATAAACAACACATAGGGATAGTACGTACGATCATGTTTAAAAAATCAAAACCTGAAAAGGAATTATAAAGAGGAGAAAAAAATGTGGAATCTAATCATAGGGTTAGGTCGTTGATTATCATTTAGGTTGTCTTGTCTATGTCTTTTCGTATTATATTTTCATTGATTTTATTCCATTGATGTAGTACTAGTATTAAAAGTAATGAAAGAAGAAATAACATGAAACCTCGAAACCACATTCACATTCTGTGTTCTCCCCTAATTGTTCTGGCCTACCTAGACAGCGACCCCGATGCTTAACCAAAGACAATCGATCCGTTTTATGAATAAAAATTAGTTACATTTTTTTACACATTATTTTCTAATTAATACCAAAAAAAAAGTCCACGACTACATAAACTAAGTCCATATAGAGTTAAAAAAAATACTAGGTATGCATTATTGATATATCTCACTTCACTAATGCCAAATTGCCAAAGGTACACGTTTGTTCTGTTTAAAACTTTTCAGATCATTTTGATTTGTTTCTCAACTTGAAAGTCGATCGTAGGAGGAAAAATAATCTCAATAATAGAGGAGTAAATGAATAAAAAAAAATAAACATAGACACATGGAAATATATAAGTGGCATGATGACCAAAGTGATCTCCATCCAACTACAAAACTTTAGTGGCAGAGAAAGAAGATAAAATCCAATGAATTAATGCTCTTCACAATCAGATCAGACCAGTCTTTATTTTTCTTTACTATATATACTTTCTTGTTAATTGGTATTTAGATATTGGGAGGGACAGTTGCTTTCTGTTGGATATTCTCTTTTCCTTTTGACATGGCTTTCGCATAAATATTTAACCTTTTCCATAATTATTGTGATTTTATAAACTGAATTCTATATAATTCATGAAACCAATTTTTTATATTCAAATAATAAGTATTAAAACGATACTTATTGTTTTAGAAATAGAAGAGTTTAAATAATTTTAACACAAAAAGCAAAGTCGTTCACTCCAAAAAAACAATTAAGCAGAGTCTGCAAAGCTTATGAGAAGAACTCTGGTTCCAAGGAGGAACAAGAAGAAAGTCAAAGCGATTCTTTCGAGTTGAAATCTCTGCTTCTTTCTTTTTTTGTCCTTTACAGGAAAAAACGAAGCTTTTCTATTCGTTGGCTTCACGAGAATATACTCTTTGGTTTTAGGACCCTTTGTTAAATATTTTTCTTTTACTGTAATTAACTAATTGTATCGATTTTAGTAATTTATTTGTTTTTCCTTGACCATTATTTTTTGAAGTTATGTCGTATAATATTCACAAGAATACTGGGAATTTTATAATGTAGGCTTTGCCATGTGATCTATAGCGGCATTAATTAGTTTAAAGATTCATATACTGATATACCTAGAGGCTAGATTTGCAAATTTATTTTATGAGAAACATATAAGTGGGTTAGTGGTCACACCTTTGTAGTTTCTCTATCAAATCTAAAGCTTGAACTTTTGTCTAATCAACCTAAAGAAATTTGTTATTAAAAATCAAAAGTTACCTCAAAATATCTCATCCACTACTGTCATATATAGAAGGAGAGTTTCTTGCAGTGCGGATCACAACAAGCCACCCAAAACATTCGCAGCAATGGAAACATTTCCCTTATAATTCACAACACTTGGATTTTCTCTTTTTCCTTATTAAAGGTTTCTATCGAAAACACACGACACCTCAAAGTCATACATAGCACATGATGGTTTGGTTGAACCACCAGACAAATAAATATATCAACTCAGAAGAAGAAGAAAAAACTTATTTCGATTAAAAAGGAACAGTGTATCAAAAACCCAAAATTTCCTTAATTAAGTACTTGTATGTACTGCATGCATAACATGACTAAAAAATTACTGTACCCTCCCTAAGACTATATAGTATTAATACAAGTATTAATACTATATACACACATAATTAATACTATATACACACATAATTAAATATGAAGCTAAGTGAAAAAAAGCATGTGTATAGTGAACCTTTTTACGCCAGTGAAATGTGTCACCTGTCGTCGCCCAATTATTCTGTGCCGAATTTTCTCCTTCTTTCAACCCTTTCTTCTGTGTTCTCTTTATTCCTCCTATAAACCCTAAATTCAATCCCCTTGCATTAATGACCATCGCATTAATAACCATAAATATATCTTACTCACCAGTACTTTATTCCAAATTCACCACTAAACAGCAGAGGAATAAAATAGTTGTATGGATTATACTAGTTTTAGATTTGTTTCTGTATGCGTTAATAATGCATAACATTATCTATCACTGGCATATACGATTGCGTTAAGTATAGATAAATGATCAGAACTTATCAGTATTTGCCCAAAAAAAAAAAAAAAAAAAA